>Ga0207715_100128_pt1 | contig 61224 bp, 47 predicted proteins | sample A23M3SouthBayCA_FD_187732 | JGI IMG/M metagenome (GOLD analysis project Ga0207715, IMG submission 187732) | Aerobic enrichment media from Eden Landing Ponds, California, USA - A23 M3 (SPAdes) | ecosystem: Environmental > Aquatic > Marine > Unclassified | place: USA: Emeryville, California... | reverse complement strand
CGTCCCGGAGTACTCGTGCCCCATGATTCGGGGCATGGCGATCCAGTCGTAGCCGCCCTCGTACTCGTAGGCGTGGGCGTCGCTCCCACAGATACCTGCCGTGTGGACCCGGACGAGCACTTCGTCGGGCCCGGGCGACGGCCGTTCACCTTCCTGGACTTCGACTGACGCGGGTCCCGTCTGAACTATCTGTTTCATACACTAATGGCTCCTTCTTGGTCTGCGCTACTGCCTACTGCCCCTGCCCCGAATATAAAAATTCCGGCCAACTCCTCCGCGCGGCGGGACAGTCGTGCCCGACGAGCGGGACCTGGAACGACAGTACGTCTCGGACGACAGCGGCGGTACCTGTCGAGCTACAGGATCCCCGCCTGCCCGAGCCCGGTCACGAGGAGATACAGCGCGAACAGCGCGGCCGGAACCGCAGCCGCGCGGCGGGCGGTGTCGATGTCGAGGTCTTTGGACTCGGCGACGGCGACCGACAGCAGGTGGCCGCTCCAGACGACGAAGACGATCCCGACCAGCAGCGAGATGGCGTACAGGGGGTCGGCCAGGCCCGCGTAGACGTCCTCGCCGCCGGCGGCCGTGCCGGTGTAGACGGAGGCGGCCTGCTCGGCGGCGCTGAGTCCCTCCGGTTCGGTCGGGATATCGACGCCGAAGAAGAGGAACGCGACGACGAGAGAACGCAGGACGTTCCAGATCCCGATGGGGATCATCGCCCACGCAGCGCCTCGCATCAGGCGGCTGATCGGGCCGCGTCCGCCGCTGGAGTTCGCGACGAAGTGTGCGACCACCGAGTAGAGGAGCCACGCGACGACGGTCAACACGACCGGTCGGAGGACTCGGCCGAGCAACTGGACCTGGAACATCGAGTTGTCCGTCTCGACGGCGTTGAGCGCCTCGATCATGACGTAGCCGAACCCGGCGCCACCGAGCAGTCCACACAGCAAGACCACGATCGTCTCGCGCGTGAGCCCGCGTTTCGGCGTCCGCTGCCGGATGATCCCGTCTGGTACGGTCGCGATGCGACGAATCATACGTGTACGTGACTGGCGGTGCTCTTCAATGTTGGTGGTATAGCGCCGATACCGACGGCCAACACGAAGGCCGGGGACGAAGACACGGACCAGCCGACAGTATGAATACCGTCGCTGGTATAGGTGTCGCGGATGGGACTGCGCGACCTGATCGACGGACTCGCCGCCGGATTCGGTGCCGATACCGGCCCGGAGATCGACGAGGAGCGGGCCGCCCGACTGGCCGAGGAGGCCACCGACCCGGCCGTCACCGCGGACGTGCTGACCGCAGCGGGCGAGCGTACCCAGCACCCCATCGTCGCGTACGTCGAGGAAGACGAACGCCTGGAGTACCTCTTTCGAGGTGGGACACTCGTCGTCGACGACGGCGACTCGACGGCCCGAAAGACGCCGACCTGCGAACTCGCCGTCGTCGTTACCGACTCACGGTACCTGTTCGTCGTCGGCGGGCGTCTCTCGGATTCGCTGTTCGAAGTCCGCTTCGAGGACGTCGTGATGGCCTACGTCGACGACGAGGACCGACGCACTTACTTCGTCGTGGAGGCCGACCGCGACGGCGACGAGCTCACCTTCTTCGCCGACCTGACGATGGACCCGCGTCCCGACGCTCTCCGGTCGGCCGCCGAACGCGCCGGGAGCAGTCCGGAGTGACCCGACTCGGCCCCGGATCCTTCCCTATCTTTGATGAGGTCCAAAAGGTTTAAATAACGGGATTCCGTTTGTGCGACCGGCTTATGACAAGCGGTAACGAGAATCCACGGTCGGACGAGGAGGTTAACCAGTACAGGCGGAAACTATTGAGCGCGCTGGGTGCGGCCGGCGCGACCGGCCTCGCCGGCTGTGGCGGCGGAGACGGGACTGCCACCCCGGGTGACGGTGGCGACGGGAGTGACGGCAGCGACGGGAGTGACGGCAGCGACGGTAGCGACGGGAGTGACGGCAGCGACGGTGGTGACGGTGGCTCCGACGGCGGTGACGGTGAGACCACCGAAACCGAGGGCGACGTCGAACAGTTCCCGGACCGCAGGTACGTCACTTTCGAGGGCGAACTAGAGAGCGACCGGCTGCGGTTCAACAAGTACTTCCACCGGACCCAGATGCCGCGCTTCGTGTACCCGTTCATGTACGCGAAGAAGACGATCATGCATCAGGAGACGGCGGAACGGATCCCGCACGTCGTCACGGACTGGGAGATCGTCAGCGAGTCGGAGATAACGGTCCAGTTCCGCGACGACACGGCGTGGGCGGTCGCGAACCCGGACGACCCCAACGGCATCAACGGCACGCCCGTCAAGCCCTCCGACTGGGGCTACTCGCTCCGCGTCTCGCGCTGGAACGGCCCCTCCCCCGACGAGATCCGCGAGCGAGACACGGGTGAACCGCTCAGCGCGTTCGAGGCCATCACCAGCATCGAGTTCGACGACGAAGCGGGCACGCTGACGGTCCACAGCGAACCGGGCTGGTTCGACATCTTCAGCGAAGACGCGCAGATCAGCGCGCTCAACCTCTCGCACCCGAGCAACCAGTCCATCGGCGAGTCCCTGTCCACGATGGCCCAGGACATGAAGCCGGTCCACGACGCGGCCCAGGAACTCGAGTGGGGTACGCCCGAGGGGACGCCCGACACCGAGAACCCGACCTACCGGAGCGAGCTCATCCAGCGCGAGATCGACACCTTCCGCCAGCGCGGCGAGGGCGAGATCCAGAGCCCGCAGAACATCCCCTGTTCCGGGCCGTTCGTGGTTCAGGACGTCCGCGAAGACCAGGTCATCCTCAAGAAGAACCCCGAGTACTGGCTCTCGGACCAGATCAACTGGAACACGGTGCAGGTCAACATCATCCCGAACTCGCAGTCCCAGACCCAGGCGCTGCAAAACAGCGTTCTCGACGGGATCAACGGCCGCGTGCTGAAGCCCAGCCCGAGCACCGTCGACAACCTGCCCGACGAGTTCCGGCGGGTGAACCACACCGGCGGCGGCCAGTACGGTCTGAGCATGAACGCCCAGGCCAACGAGTATCTCGCGGACCCGCTCGTCCGGCAGGCGTTCAACTTCGCGATCAACAAATCGCAGATCGCCGAGATCCGCAACCGCTACGCCAACGAGAAGGTCCCCTATCCCGCGGGACTGCTCGACGCGACCCAGCGCGGCTTCGTCGAGGAGGCGGGTCTGGTCGACTCGTTCACCCGGTACGACCAGAACCTGGACCGGGGGTCCCAGCTCATGCAGGAGGCCGGGTTCACCAAGGAGAACGGTACCTGGATCACGCCCGACGGCGACCCCTTCGAGCTGACGCTCCTGACCGGCGCTTCGTCCGTCCAGGTCGAGTCGACGGTCATCGCGTTCCTCAACGAGTTCGGCGTCAACGTGAGTCTGCAGCGTGTGGACTCGACTGTCGCCGACCAGCGGAAAGGCGACGGTGACTTCGAGCTCGCGATGTACGAGTGGCCGTTCGCGACCCACGCGGGGGCGTGGTTCCGCATGGTCCAGCAGAGCGACCGGCGTCACCGCTTCGGCAGTCTCTGGAGCGACGAGTTCGTCGCGGAGTTCGCCAGCGAGTACGAGAACGTCGAGAACGTCGAGTACGACTGGACGATGAACCTCGAGGGCGCGACGCCCGAACAGCAAAAGGAGTTCACGCTCGAGGCGCCGCCGGTCGGCGAACCCGACGGCGAACTCCAGGAGTACCCGGTCTGGTTCTACGACACCCAGCTCGGTCAGAACCTCGAAGAGGAGACCCGCGCCGAGTACCAGCGGGCCCTCTGTTGGGTGTTCAACTACCGGCTCCCGATCGCGCCGTTCGTGCAGAGCTTCGAGATGGCCTTCCAGGACACCGCCAACTGGACCGCGCCGGAAGACGAGTCGGAGTGGCAGATGAACCTCCCGATCTTCCAGCTGATCCAGCAGGGCAAGATCCAGGCCACGTCGGGTAACTGACGGCTCGATCCCGTCACGACCCCTCTCGCACAGACAACGTCCCACTGTCTATTTCCGTCCCTGGCCGGCCTCCCCCGCCGGCCCGCTTCTCGTTCCGTGTGACCCTCTTAACACTCATAGTGTAATCTGCACAATTTCGGGTGTCTCGTGCCGGTGAACGGGCCCCTGGAACGATCCCGTACCGACTGTAACGTACAGGGTGTGAAACCATCTTTTTCCCGCTCGGGTATCCTCGGTCGCGACGCTCCCTGCGGGTACCACTCGCGGCAAAAACGTGGGTGAAAAAGGCCGGACGCGGCGGTCGCTTCGTTCCCTTGCGTCCGGTGAACCGCCTCGCTCACCGCGTTCGCTCGGCGGACGTTTCGGTGTTATATGCTTCCCCTGAATCGAACACTGTCTGAGGGGTCCTCCGCCATCCAGTAGTTTCGCTGATCCCCCAGGCGAGCGGTGCGCTCGTCCCGGTCACCGGAGCGCTTCGACCGGAACTAGCGTCACCTGAGATGCGCCGTCGACCGTCGCCGTATACAGGAGCCAGCGGTCGTCACAGACGAACTGCGGTCGGGGCGTCCACGCGGCGTTCTCCGGTATCGGGTCCGAAACGACTCGCTCGCGGTCCTCGCGCCTGTCGTAGACTGCGACCCGAAGCGACCCGCCGTCCCGCCCCGGCTCGCCGTCCCGGTGTGGCCCGGCCAGGACCGTCGCCGCCAGCAGGTCGCCGCCGCGGGTGGCGTCCGCCTCGCGTGCCGGTGTCGCCCAGACGCGCTCTCGCCGCGCCGCTTCGAGGTGCAACAGACCCACGCCCCGCCACGGCTCGACGTACCAGAGGCCCGTCCCGCCGTCGTTCCACCGGAGGTCGCGGTGGTGGTCGGGGAGCAATCGTTCGAGCGGCCGGGCGCCAAGCCCCTCGCGGGCCAGCCACGCCTCCCCGCCGACGCCGTCGGTCGCGTCCCGTGCCAGGAGCGCCAGTGACGCGTCCGAGGGGCTGAACCGGAGGGTGTCGTAGCGCCTGTCACGACTGTGCCAGACGGTCGTGGTTCCCTCCTCGACCGACAGGGTCGCCAGAACCGATCCCTCGTCGGTCGCGAAGACCGTCCCGAACTGCTCGCCGTCGGCCGAGCGAGTCAGACCCGCGACGGGGTCACTCCGAGCAGTCCCGGCGTCGAACCGTCCGACCGACCGTGGCTCCGCTGGCTGTGTCGACTCGTTCGTCTCGTATACGGTGACGGTGTGACCGTCGAGTACGTGAGCGGCCCCCGACTCGACGTCGACCCAGGGCGTCGGAGCACCTCTCGTCGGACCACCCGGCGTCAGACCACCCGGTGTCGGACCATCCGCCGTCGGATCGCCTGCCGTCACCCCCGTGACGGACCGGCAGGCGCCCGTCTCGACGTCGAGGACGCTCAGTGTGGGCGTCTCCGCGCCGGCGTACAGCCAGACCGACCCGGCCGCACTGACTGGTGCCACTCGCCGGGGACCGACGCTTCGGGCCGGGTCGACGAGGCGATAGCGGTCGACTCCCTCACGGGGGACGTGACGGAAGTTCGACGACTTCGCGAGAGGGCCGTCCGTCATCGCGTCCCTCCGTCCGGCCTGCGTGCGCGTTTCATTGCCGGACTGGAGCGGGCGAGTACGGATAAATCGTCCGCGACGACTGTACGCCCCGGAGCCGTTCGAGGGTACTGTCGTCGTCTCCCGGCGGGTCGTTCCGTCAGTCCATCCGGAAGGTGGCTCCGACAATCGGGAAAAATATAAACACGAGACCGTTATTCGACTGTAGTATGGGACGCGTTATCGAAAGTACAGTCGTCGGATCGGACGGTGGCGACGTCCGACTCGACACTCCCGGTAACGGGATCGGCGGTGTCGTATGAGCCAGAGTGTCAGTCGGGACGTGGCGACACCGCTGGTCGTCGCGGTCCTCTGTATCGTGGGGATCGGGATGGTCGCGGCGACGGTCGACTCCCCGCAGACTATCGGCGGCGAGGGCGGCGGCTCTGTCATCGGACCGGTCGACGAGGGGCCGAGTAACCCGAACGAACCCGCCGAACCGGGCGAGTTCACGGGCGGTGAGCCCGGCTCTGCCCAGGAGCGCAACGTCATCGAGATATCGACGTGTATCGACTTCCTCGCGTCGACTCCGGGGACGCTCCTGGTCGTCGCGGGGTTCCTGAGCGTGGTCGGCCTCGTCTACTACCGGTTCAACTTCTCCGCGGCACTGCTGGCCAGCTGGACTCTCCTCCCGCCCGTCGCTCTGCTGTACTTCCTCGGGACGAACTGCGCGAGCGCGAGCTCCGGCGGAGTGGGCGGCGGGGGCGGCGGTAACCCCATCCCCGGCAACACCGCACCGGTCTCGCCGCTGACGAACGTCCCCTCGTGGGCCATCGGGCTCCTGATCGGCGGCGTCCTCGTCGGAGCGGTGGGACTGCTCTACCGCACGATGGGCGAAGAAGACGTCGTCGTCGTCGACGAGGAGGGGGTCGACGAGGGCCCCGACCTGGACCAGTTCGCCGCTGCGGCGGGTCGCGCGGCCGACCACATCGAGGAACACAACGCCGACGTCGACAACGCGGTGTACCGCGCGTGGGTCGAGATGACCGAGTTGCTCGACGTCGACGACCCGGAGATGTACACGCCCGGCGAGTTCGCGGACGCGGCCGTCTCGCTCGGGATGGCCGAGGACGACGTCAACGAACTCACGCGGCTGTTCAACGAGGTCCGCTACGGCGGCCGGGACGCGAGTACGCGCGAACAGCAGGCGCTCGACATCCTCCGGAACATCGAGTCCGAGTACAGCGTCGACGACCAGACCGGTGGCGACCAGCCCGGCGACGACCGAACAGAGGACACCGAGGACGATGAGAGATAGTACTGCGACGACGGCGTACGGTGCGAGAACCGATACCGGCATCGGAACCGACACCGGCGTCAGCACTGACACCGGCACCGACACCGACATCAGCACTGACACCGGCACCGGCAGTTCGAGTTCGGGGTGGCGTCGATGGACGTAGACGAGACCATCCGGATGGGGCTGGCCGTCGTCGGGGCCGCCGTCTTCCTGCTGGGCGCGGCGGCGTACGTGGTCGTCGAGCCGTTCGTGGGCTTTCTCCCCTCGACGTTCGCGGTCGCCGCGCTGGCGGGGATCGTCGCGTTCCTGCTGGGGCTGTGGGCGCTCCGGACGGCCTATCAGGGCGGCGTGACCCAGACGCCGGTCCCGGACGTGGAACTCCCGCGGTCGTTCCCGGCGCCGGGGACGGACCTGGACCGGACGATCTACCGGCTCACGCACCTCCGGCAGGGGACCTCCGAGTACCGCGACCAGATCCAGGAACGCCTGGCCGAGGCCGCGGTGGCCGCCATCCGCCAGCGCGAGAACTGTACCCGCGCGCAGGCGGTCCACCAGCTCGAAGAGGGCGAGTGGACCGACAACTACCACGCCGCGGCCTTCTTCGCGGGCGGTTCGCCGCCGAGTCAGTCGCGACTGGACAAGTGGTTCGGCGACGAGAAGACGCCCTACGAGCAGTGGGTCGACATCACCGTCGACGCCATCGCCGAGTACGCGGGTATCGAGGGAGCGTCGGAACCGGAGGGGACGACCACGGACGCCGACGGTGGTCTGCTCTCGGGACTGTTCGGGGGCGACGGCGACGGAGACGAGGGCCCGCGAGCCCAGGCCGGCTACCGCGACGAGTACGTCGACGAGGACGCACAGCGCGTCACCGACTCGATCGTCTACAACGAGCTCGTCGAGACGGGACAGTGGCGCGGCGTCACCGCCTTCGCACTCGTCGCCGTCGGGGCTGGTGTCGTCACCGCGACGCCCGCGATCGTCCTCGTCGCCGTGCTGGGTGTCGCCTTCTCGGCGTACGCACGGGCCGCGACGCCGCCACAGCTGGCGGCCCTGGACGTCGACCGGACGTTCGACGAATCGAACGTGACGCCCGGCGAGGTCGTCGAGGTCACGGTCACGGTCGAGAACACGGGCGGGAGCTTCATGCCCGACCTGCGACTGGTCGACCGCGTGCCCGGGAACATGCGCGTCGTCAGCGGGACACCGCGGCTGGCGACCGCCCTCGGGTCCGGTGACACCGCGACGTTCACCTACGAGGTCGTCGCCGAGCGGGGCACCCACGAGTGGCCGCTGCTGGCGATCGGCCGGGACTTCTCGGGTGCCGTCGAGCGCGAGGCGGTCGTCGACGTCGAGGGCGAGATCAAGTGTGTCCCCTCGCTCCGGACGACCGCGGAGATGCCGGTTCGCCAGCAGACCTCGCTGTACTCCGGGCAGGAGAACACCTCGATGGGCGGCTCCGGACTGGAGTTCTTCGCCGTCCGTGAGTACCGCGAGAGCGACCCGATGAACCGCATCGACTGGAAGCGCCAGGCCCGCACGGGCGAACTGGCGACCATCGACTTCCGCCTGGAGCGGGCGGCCTCGCTGGTCTTCCTGTTCGACGCGCGTGACGCCTCCTACGTCGCACCGGCGCCGGGCGAGCACAACGCCGTCGACCGGAGCGTCGAGGCGGCCGTCGAAGCCTTCGGCGCGCTCGCCGACCAGGGGAACATGGTCGGGCTGGCGGCCTTCGACACGGTGCCCTGCTGGCTCGCACCCAGTGCCGGTGACGCACACCTCGAACGCGCCCGACAGCTGTTCGCCACGCATCCGGCGATGTCCTCGACGCCGCCCGACGAGTCCGAGGCGTCGGGCCACTACGTCGACCCGATGACCCACGTCAGGACGCAGCTCTCGCCCGAATCACAGCTCGTGCTGTTCTCGCCGCTGACCGACGACTACACGGTCGGGGTCGCTCGACGACTCGACTCGTCGGGCCACCGGGTGACGGTCATCAGCCCGGACCCGACGGCCAACCGGACAGTGGGCCAGCGGCTGGCGCGTATCGAACGGAACATGCGGGTCGCGACGCTCCGCGAGCGGGACATCCGCGTCGTCGACTGGGAGTACGGAGACATGCTCGGACTTGCACTGGACGAAGCTCGACAGAGGTGGGCGGTATGAGTACCGAAACCGAGGAGGTCACGACCGTCACGGTCGACCACTCGCCGACGCGGTTCAGTTCCATCGCGGCGGTCGTCGCCGCAGTGGTCGCCGGGCTGACGAGCGCACCCTTCGCGCTGTACGCGATACCGCTCGGTCTGGGCGGGATCGCCGTCCTCGCTTCGGGCCTGTTCATGGGGTCGAACCGCCTCCGCGTGACGATGGGGGCGGCCGGGCTCTTCCTCTCGGTGCTGATCGCCGGCCTGTTCGGCACCGGACCGGAGATACTGCTCGTCAGCGCCGCCGCGACGGTCCTGGCCTGGAACTTCGGCCAGAACGCGATCAGTCTCGGCGAACAGATCGGTGCCAGTTCGCGGACCCGGCGCAACGAGGTCATCCACGCCTCCGCGGCGACGATCGTCGCGATGGTCGGAGCCGGCGTCGGCTACGGCGTCTACGTCGTCGGCAGCGGCGGGCGCCCGGTGGCCGCGGTCAGCATGCTCGCACTGGCGCTCGTGTTCATGATCTGGGCCATTCGGGCCTGATCGCCCGTTCCGGAACCAGGCGGCCCGGGCGAGACTCCTGGCTTTCTCCGTCGCTGGTCCCGAACGCATCGTCACCAGAAGTGACAGTGTCGTGCCCGTGAAGTCCTGAAAACCGACAGGCATAAGTTGAACCGACTGGATTAGCTCAGTATGAGTGCGTCCTCGGTAGAGTTCACCATTCAGGAGGCCAGCGAACGGTGCGACGCGATCATCGAAGAGATCCAGTCCGCGGTCATCGCGGACCGGGACTTCCTCGAAGAAGTCATGCTCGCGCTCCTCGCCGAGGGGCACGTGTTGCTCGAGGACGTGCCCGGGACGGGGAAGACGCTGACGGCGATGAGTTTCTCCAACGCGTTCGGGCTGGACTTCTCGCGTATCCAGTTCACCCCGGACCTCCTGCCCAACGACGTCTCCGGGACGAACATCTACAACGAGCGGGACAACCAGTTCGAGTTCCAGCCCGGGCCGATCTTCGGGAACATCGTGCTGGCCGACGAGATCAACCGCGCCCCGCCGAAGACCCAGGCGGCGCTGCTGGAAGCGATGCAGGAGAAACAGGTCACGATCGAGGGTGAGACCCGCCAGCTGCCCGAACCCTTCTTCGTCATCGCGACCCAGAACCCCGTCGAGCAGGAGGGGACCTTCCCGCTGCCGGAAGCGCAGGTCGACCGTTTCTTCGTCAAGACCTCGCTGGGGTACCCCGACGACGAGGGTGAACTCGAGATCCTGCGACGCCGCGCCGGCCGTACACAGTCGACCCCCCAGTCCGGGCAGGTCATGGACAGCGCCGAGGAAGTGATGGCCCTGCAGGACGTCGTGGAGACGGTCCGGACCGAGGAGGACCTGCTCGTCTACCTCAAGGAGATCTGCCGGATGACTCGCGAGGACCACCGCGTCCGGACGGGCGTCTCCCCGCGCGGGACTCAGCGCCTGCTGGAGTGTACCCGAGCTCGCGCAGTTATCGAGGGTCGGGACTACGCGACCCCCGACGACGTGAAGAAGATCGCAAAGCCCGTCCTCTCGCACCGACTCGTGCTCACCCCCGAGGCCGAGGTCAACGACGTCGTCAAGGACGACCTCATTCAGGATGTCCTCGACGAGGTCCCGGTCCCGACCGTCCAGTAGCGCCAGCGGTTCTTCTCCCCCGTCTGCCCGGTGAGTGTACAAGCTTAAGTTCGGGCAAGCAGTGCCTCTGTACATGAGTGCTGACGGCAACAAGATCGTCTGTCGACGCTGTGACGAGACGTTTCCGAGAGACGCCGAGAGCTGTCCCAATTGCGGGAAGGAAGTCCGGAGCAACACGCCGTACGTCGTCGGCGCGGTCATCGGGCTCTTGCTGGTCGTCGCGGCGGTCGTAGCGAGGGGTGAACTGATCGCATTCGGCGTCCTGGGTGGGATAGTCGCCGCCAGTTGCGGCTACATGATCTACACGAAGCGCGCACGCATCGTCGAAGAGGGCGAATCGTTCTGAGGAGCCACCTCCCGGGACCCGGCGACTGTCAGTCGGTGGGTGCTGATCGGTTCGGTCGTTCCCCGCAGTTCCTCGAGTGTGTCTCTCAGGACCCCGGCAGAGTGGATACTCATTCGACAGTTCTGGCGAGTCGACCGCCGCGTTTCCCGATTCGAGAGCCGTTACCAAACATTTTTATACCGGTCGTGAGTGAATCTTGTAGAAATGGGATACCTGCGGAATCGGATACTGCAGGCAGTTATCACGCTGTTCAGCATCGTCACGTTAGGGTTCGTGTTCATTCGTCTGATGCCGGGGAATCCGGCGACCTATCTCCGGGCGGAGATCCAGCAGAACCCGGGGGCCTACGGCCTGCCGCCGAACCCGACCCTGGCGCAGATAAATCAGGTCATGGAGACTCAGATGAACTACGACCCGGGGCCGATCTGGGCGAAGTACATCTCGTTCATGCAGGGTGCGGCACAGGGGAACTTCGGGACGTCGGTGATCGTAGACCCCGGCGCCTCGAACGTCCAGCTCATCCTGGAGGCGGCGCCCTGGACGATCTTCATCTCCTCGGCGGGGCTGGTCTACAGCCTCGTCGCGGGGATCGTCCTCGGGTCGCTGATGGCCTACTACGAGGGGACGAAGATGGACGTCGGCCTGACGGTCTCGATGCTGGCCGCCAGTTCGGTTCCCTACTACATCGTGGCTATCCTCCTCCTCTTCCTGTTTTCCTACAATCTGGAGGTCTTCCCGACGGGTGGCCGGTTCAACACCGACACGACGCCCGGGTTCAACTACGCGTTCATCGCGGGGGTGTTCAACCACGCGGCGTTACCGATACTGTCCGGGATAACGATCGGGTTCGGCGGGAACGCGCTCAGTTTGCGCGCCAACTCGATCCGGCTCCTGGGTGAGGGGCACATCCGCAACGCCGAGCTCAGGGGACTGTCGACGTACACCATCTCGACGCGGTATCTCGCCCGCAACGCGATCCTCCCGATGTACACCGGGATCGTCCTGGGGCTGGCCGGGCTCATCGGCGGGTCGATCATCCTCGAAGAGATCTTCGTCTACCGCGGGATGGGCAAGCTGATGTACGACGCGACGGTCCAGCGGGACTTCCCGCTGATGACGACGGCGTTGATCTTCACGACGCTCATCTTCGTCGCGGGGACGCTGATAGCCGACTTCACGTACTCGCTGATCGACCCGCGGGCAGAACAGTCGAGCATGGGGTAATCACAGATGGGAACTGAAGAACCTCCGGCCGAAGGCGACGACGACTCGCCGTTCAGGTCACAGTCCGACTACGACGCGACCGCGATGGACGTCTACGAGGTCGTGTTCAGCCGCTGGGTCGTCTCCCCGCTGCGCGTCCTCTGGAGCGACTACCGGGGTCGGTTCGGACTGATCCTGGTGCTGTTCTACGTCCTCCTGGGGACTATCGGGGTCGTCATCATCCCGGAACCGTCGGTCGACCCGATCAACCGGCTCCTGAGCCCGCTCGAACAGCCGGACCTGCGGTACCTGCTGGGCAGTGACGGCGTCGGGCGCGGCCTCCTGCCGCTGATGGCCCACGCGACGCCGAAGATGCTGAAGATGATGCTCGCGGGGGCTCTCTTCGGGAACTCCCTGGGGGTCGTCGTCGGGCTCGTCTCGGGCTACACCGGCGGGAACACCGACAAGATCCTGATGACGATCACTGACGTGGTGGCGTCGATCCCGCCGCTCCCGCTGCTCCTGATCCTCGCGGCGATCATCGAGCCGCGCAACCCCTACCTGATCGGGGTCATCCTGACCGTCCAGGCGTGGGCGGGGCTGGCCCGCGGGATCCGCTCGCAGGTCCTCCCGCTCCGCAACGTCGAGTACGTCGAGGCCTCCAAGACGATGGGCCAGTCGACCTCGACCGTGCTGATAAAGCAGGTGCTCCCGGACCTGTTGCCGCTGGTGACGCTGCGGTTCATGTCGACCGCCCGGTCGGTCATCTTCGCGTCGGTCGGCCTGTACTTCCTGGGCCTGTTGCCCTACACCAGCGCCAACTGGGGGGTCGTCCTCAACGCCGCCTACGAGAACTCGAACATCCTCGCATCCTTCGAGAACGCCCACTGGCTGCTCGTGCCGGCGCTGACGATCGCGATGTTGACCTTCGGGCTGACCCTGCTCGCACAGGCGTTCGACCAGGTGTTCAACCCGCGTGTCCGGGCCCGCCACGAGGCGCGCAAGCGGGCCGACGTGGAAGAGGAACTCGAGGAAGACGTCGACGACAGCGGCGTCTCGCAGATGGGATTCCAACAGTGATAACACATGTCTGAATCAGAATTCGCGACGGACCGACCGCAGGACGACCGCGACACCATCCTGGAGGTCCGCGACGCGACGGTTACCTACGAGATGAGTCGGGGCCAGGCGCGCGTCCTGAACGGCGTCGACCTGGACGTCTACCGCGGAGAGACCCTGGGGGTCGTCGGCGAGTCCGGCTCGGGCAAGTCGATGTTCGCCTCGACGCTGATGGACGCCGTCGAGGAACCGGGACTCCTCCAGGGGAGCATTACCTACTACCCCGAGGGAGCCGACCCCGTCGAAATCACGGAACTGGAAGGCGGGGACACCAAGCGGCTCCGCTGGGAGGAGATCGCACTGGTCTCCCAGGGCGCGATGAGCGCGTTCAATCCCACCAAGCCGGTCCGGACCCACTTCGAGGAGACGCTCTCGGCCCACAACGCCGACAAAGAGGAAGGCATGGACCGGGCCCGGTCGATCATGCGGGACCTCAACCTCGACCCCGACAACATCCTCGACCAGTACCAGCACGAACTCTCGGGCGGGCAGCGACAGCGGGCGCTGGTCGCACTGGGGCTCCTCCTCGAACCCGAGGTGCTGATCCTCGACGAGCCGACGGCGGCGCTGGACCTGTTGATGCAGCGCTCGATACTGCGCCTGCTCTACAACATCAAGGAGGAGTACGACATCACGCTGATCGTCATCAGCCACGACCTCCCGGTGGTCTCGGGGTTCGTCGACCGCCTCGGGGTCATGTACGCCTTCGAGTTCGTCGAACTCGGCGAGACCCGTGACGTGATGCACGAGGGCGCCCACCCCTACACGCGGGCGCTGATGCGCTCGACGCCGAACCTGGCGATGGGCGTCGACGAGATCACCACGATCAAGGGGTCGACCCCGGACCCGATCAACATCGTCTCGGGGTGTTCGTACAGTCCGCGGTGTCCGATAGCCGACGACCGCTGTACCATCGAGGACCCGGACCTGATCGAATTCGAAGACGACCACGACGTGGCGTGTTTCTATCCGGACCAGGCCCGGCAGGAGCTGCCCGTCAAACTCTCGGAGGACGATTCAGAATGAGTACGACCGACACAGACGACGCGATCGACAACGACGAGCCGGTGCTGTCGATGGAGAACGTCTCCGTGGAGTACCAGGACGAGTCGATGCTCGCGGACGTGATACCCGACAGCGTGGCCGACCGCCTCGGGATGGGCGAAGAACCCGTCCACGCGGTCGACGACGTCTCCCTGGAGATCGGTGAGGAGGACGTCGTCGTCCTGATCGGGGAGTCCGGGTCGGGCAAGACGACGCTCGGCCGGACCGCCATCGGGCTCCAGGACCCCACCTCGGGGTCGGTCAAGTACCGCGGGTACGACATCGCGGACGTCGAGCGCGGCGAACACACCGGCGAGGTCTACGCCGAGGACGTCCGCCGGGCGCTCCAGATCGTCCACCAGGACTCCGACGCGGCGCTGAACCCCTACCGGACGATCCGCTCGCAACTGGCCGAACCGCTGAAGCTGTGGTACCCGGACATGGACCTCAACGACCGCCAGGAGCGCATCGCCACCATGCTCCGGACCACCGGCGTCACGCCCGCCGAGGACTACATGGAGCGCTACCCCCACGAACTCAGCGGCGGCGAGAAACAGCGCGTCGCGATCATCCGCGCGATGTTGCTCGAACCGGACCTGATCCTCGCCGACGAGGTCGTCTCGGCGCTGGACGTCTCGCTGCGCATCGAGATCATGGACCTCCTGCTGGACTTACAGGAGATGTTCGGGACCTCCTACCTGTTCGTCTCGCACAACCTCACCAACGCGAGGTACATCGCCGACAAGGCGGACGGTCGCATCGCGGTGATGTACCTCGGCCGGATCGTCGAGATCGGGTCGGCCGAGGAGATCATCAACGACCCCAAACACCCCTACACGCAGATCCTCAAGTGGGCGTCGCTCCCGCTGGACCCCGACGAGGCCCGCGAGACCATCACCGACGAGTCGCCGATGATGTCCGACGAAGCGCCCGACCCGCGAAACGTCCCCAGCGGCTGTCGGTTCCACCCCACGTGTCCGAAAGCCCACGAGGTCTGTACCGAGGTCGACCCCGACCTCATCGGCGGCGAGGTCCGGGAACACAGGGCGGCCTGTTTCCGCGAGGACTCGACACACGAGTACTGGGACAGCGAGTCGATCCACGGCGGCGACCGCGAGATCCCGCTGTAGGCACCGCAAGGAATAACTGAAATCACGGTAATCATCCACACATGGCACGCTACTTCGCATCACTGCTGTCGGACAACTTCGACCACCCGATACTCGGACTGCTGTTGCTCATCTCGGTGTTCCTGTTCGTCGTCGCCGGCGTTCTGAGCGTCGTCGACGTACCGGGAATCCCGCCGATCGCGGCCGCGTGGTTCGCGATCTACGCTATCGGGTCCGGATCGCTCGGACTGCTAGGGTATCTCATCCTCTACGTGTCCCGGGGAATCTCGATCGCACGGGACAGGGCCGGACCGGGCGCGAGCTGAGGACCTCGTCGCGTTCGACGGACGAAACAGGCTGGCGACCGCACCCGAGGGCCGGGCCGAGCGTTTTCACCGAAGAGGCGAGTCGCGAGTATCACCGGAGTGGTTCGAACGGGTCCCAGTCGAAGTAGAGCATCGACCCGATGATCCCCATCGCGACGACGATGTGGATCGTCGCCAGAACCGACACCACGAACGTCGGCGAGTTGAATTCGACCGACAGCATCGACAGGACGAGGATCCCCTGCAGGATCACACAGACGAGGAGGACTCCCTTCCAGAACTGCCTGTTCATGCCCCTCTGTAGCCGCCGCCCGGTCTAAAACCCTGGGGCCTGGCGCCCACCGTGACCGCCCCTCGGAACGTCACCACCGATATCGGTTCGGTGGGACGTCACGACCGACGTCGGTTCGGTGGGACGTCACGACCGACGTCGGTTCGGTGGGACGTCACGACCGACGTCGGTTCGGTGGGACGTCACGACTCGGGTCCGTAGAGTTCGACTTCGAGCAGTTCGAGGTGCTCGCGCTCGTCCTCCCGGTCGGACTGGTGGCGTTCGCCCGTGATCTCGACGATCTCGCCGAACGGGTCCTCGACACGAGTGACGCCAGCCAGCGCGATCGTCACGCTCCGGCCGTCGACCGGGTCGAAACTGATCCTGTCGTAGGCGAGCGTGTGTCCGACGTCGCCGCTCCAGACCTCCCGGCCGTCGACGGCGACCCGGACCGGATACCCGGTGGTACGGTGACCGGCCACCTTGAGGCGCACTTCGCCGAGCGTCTCCGCGTCCGCCAGGTCGAACCGGATCCACGCGTCGTCCCGGTCGCCGTCACTCTCCCAGCTGCTCAGTTCGTCGTCGTCGACCGCGTTCCCCGCGTCGTCGGCGTTCGACCCTGCAGTGATATTCTCGACAGCCAGCGGTCGACGCCTGGAGTCGTACGCCGGCCCGTCGGGCGTGGGGCCGCGGTCGAGGTTCGCCGGCAGTCCCTCGCCGGGCAGGTGTGGCCTCAGTCCCCCGGTCGTCTCGACCGGTTCCGTCTCGAGTTCGACCGTGGCCGGTTCGAGCCCCTCGCCCTCGGCCCGCACCGTCACGGTCCCGGCCTCCCGAGTCGAGCGGACCAGCACGCGGTTGACCCCGAGTTCGACCGGCAATTCCTTCGAGAGGACGTAGTTGTCGGGTCCCTTCGCGATCCCGCCGCGCCACTCGGCAGGGCCGTCGAGTTCGAACTCGATCTCGTCGAAGGCGACCGGGTTTCGCCGCCCGTCTTCGTCGACGACCTCCACCTCGACCAGCGCGAGGTCGTGGCCGTCCGCCCGCCAGCCGGTCGGGGCGGTCCGCGGCGTCAGTTCGACCGCGACGGGTTCGCCGACGGTCTCCTCGACGGCTTCGCAGACCTCCTGTCCGTCGCCGTCGTAGCCGACCGCCCGCAGCGTTCCCGGTTCCCACTCGACGTCCTCGAACGTGAACAGGAACCGGTCCGATCGATCCCCGAAACCCAGCGATTCGCCGTTCCGGAGGAGTTCGACGTCCTGCGCGCTAGAGACGACAGTGACGTCCTGGACCGTCTCGGGATCGTAGTTCCAGTGGCCCAGGATCTCGGCGTGTGCGTTCTCGACGTCGACCCAGCCGTCCCAGACCGCCCGGTGGGCCCGGAAGGCGTCCTTGGGGATCCGCATCGGGTCGACTTCGCCGCTCCGCCGATAGTTCTCCGCACCCCGGTAGTGGGTGTTGGTGTCGCTGAAGATTATGTTCAGCGCGCCGGAACTCACGCGTCGGCCGGTCCCGGGACGCTCGCGCCAGTACTCGTACCAGCGCCGGACGTCCTCGACGGCGAACGTGTCCTGGTTCTGATTGTATCGCTCCCCTTCCCCCTCACCGCTCCCGTCTTCGTGGTACGGCGGGGAGTGTTCGTCCCAGTACCGGCGGAGTCCCTCGCTGCGGTTGTACTCCGTCGCGAACATCGGTTTGTCCGCGCTCTTGTTGACGTAGAGCATCTCGCCGCCCCACTCGGCGACGTCGCTGTCGAGCATCTCGCGACAGCCCATCGCCCGCCCGCCGTGTGGGTCGAACCGGTCGCGGAGACGCACCAGTTCCGCCATGTGGTCCTCGCTGATGACTTCGTTGCCGCCCTCGTAGAAGAGGACGCTGGGGTTGTTGCGGTTGTAGATCATCGCGTCGCGCATGAGTTCCACGCGCTGGTCCCACTGGCGCCCGTCGACGTCGCTCTCGGCGTCACCCGCGGGCAGGAGCTGAACGAGGCCCATCCTGTCGCAGGATTCGACGTCCTGTTTCCACGGTGTCACGTGCATCCAGCGGACGGCGTTCGCGTTGCCCTCGACCATCAACCCGTTACTGTCGTCGCTGAGCCAGGCGGGGACGCTCCGGCCGATGGCCGGCCACTCGTTGGTCGTCCGCTGTGCGTAGCCCTTGAGCTGGATCGTGCGCCCGTTGAGCCGGACTTCGCCGTCCTCGAAGGCCGTCTTCCGGAACCCGGTCGTGGTGGTGACCGCGTCGACGACCTCCCCGTCGACCGTCAGCCGCGTCTCCACGTCGTACAGGTAGCCGTAGCCCCAGCTCCAGAAGTTCAGGTCGTCAACCTTCGCAGACGCGTTCAGTGTGCGTGTGGCCCCTGGAGGGACTGACCGCTCGCCCCTCTCGAATTCGGCGACGCGTTCCCCATCGGGGTCACGGATCTCGACTTCGTAGCCGACGGTCCGCTCCCGGTCGTGCTCGTTACGGACCTCCGACTCCGCAGTGATAGTGGCCGTGCCGGCGTCGACGTCGATGTCGTCCGCGTGGACGTAGACCCCGGTCGTCCCGAGCCAGGAGTACAGCGGGAGGGTCTGGTAGAGCCGGTCGGTGACGTGGAGCTTCACGTTCTTCGTGATACCGCCGTAGTTCGCGTTGAAGTTGTGGTCGGCCCACTGGTAGCGCTCGCCGGTGGCCCGCTCCTCGTAGTCCCAGTCGTTGTCGACCCGGACCGCGAGCACGTTCTCGGCGGGCGCGGGTTCGGTCAGTTCCGTGAGGTCGAACCCGAAGGCCATCACGCCGTTCTCGTGGCGGCCGACGAATTCGCCGTTGCAGTACACCTCGGCGGCCTGGCGAACGCCCTCGAACTCCACGAAGGCCTTCTTCTCGGCCGCGTCCGCGGGGAGCGTGAACGTCTTTCGGTACCACGCGACGCCCGTCGAGAGCCCGTAGATGTCCTCGCGGAACGCCTCGTCCTCGTTCCAGGCGTGCGGGAGCGATACCCGTTCCCAGTCCGAATCGTCGAAATCGGGGGCGGCGACCCCGTCCCCGGGAGTTGCTGCGTCCGCAGCGGGGACCGTCGCGTCGACGGGAACCTCCGCATCGTCTTGCGCTTCGACTGCGACCCGCCAGTCAGGGTTCATGCTGTACGTCTCGCGACTCTCGAACTCGGAATCGAACTGTGGTTCTGTCATGGGTATCGTCGTACAATCGTGAAAACGCCTCCGTTCGTGTGACCGCCCGGGTCACTCCGATCCGGAGGGCTCGGCCAGTTCCCACTCGGCGCGTTTCCCCAGCGCCTGGGGGTCGAGGTCGGCGACCAGCTTCAACCGGTCGGGAGTCACGTCCGCGCCGATCTCGTAGAGGATCCAGCCGGCAGCCGACTCGCCGGCCGGGAGTTCGGCCTGGTAGTCCCCCAGGGCGAACGTGAGGCGGTCGTAGGTCGTCCCGTCGTGTGTGTAGCTGCCACCGACCGTCAGCGGCGCGTCTCCCTCCGCCGGGACCTGCGTGATGTTCGCGTCGGCAGGTTCGTCCGACGACCCGCGCTTGTGGAGGTAGATCTCACCTTCCGAGATCGCCGTTCCACCGGGCATCGGCACGCCCAGTGGCTCGTCCGTGGGGTTCGAGAGTTCGAGGACGACCACGACGAACTGCCGCTCCTCGGAACTCTCGACGGTCCGGGTCGACGGCGTCCCGTCTGGCGTCTCGGTGTCCCCGTCGGGCGTCCCGGCGTCCCCGTCGGCTGCCCGTCCAGGAGTTACCGTCACGCTCTGCTGGATGCTCTCGGCGTGCAGAGTCATCTCGAGTCCGTCGACCGTCGCCGAATCGCCCGCGTAGTTGTCACCGCCGTCGGTCCCGTTCCCAGACGACTCCGAACACCCCGCCAGTACCGCCGCTCCAGCCACGCTACTCAGTGCTGTGAGGAACGCTCGCCGGTCGAAAGTCCTCATCTCGTCCGTACGTGTACGACCAATTACTTATTGGTTTCGAGACACTCCGATCGAGAGCGCGGGTCGGGCGACCGGCTATTCACCGGCGAACGTGCGGTGCACCAGTAGCCTTGCGGTACACCGTTCGACGTGCTGTACACCAGTAGCCTTGCGGTACACCGTCCGATACGCGGAACACCGGCCGGCGTGTGGTGAGCGGCACCCTTTTGTTCGGACCGCTCTGACCGGCGTCCATGGACGACTCCGGAGGAAATGGGGGCCACACACGCCGGGCGTATCTCCGAGCGCTCGGGGGCGGGGCCGGTGTGGCCGGCGCGGCGTCGCTGGCGGGCTGTCAGGGCGGGGTTCTCGGCGGGACGTCGACGCCCCGCGAGTCGGACTGCGAGAGCGGCGACACGGACGCGGCCACGCTGTACGACGACTGGCTCGTCCGCCTGCGCCCGGGAGACTACGACGCCCCGACGGTCCTGTTTGCCAGCGCCCGTCCACGGTTCCTGACGGCACACGCCGACCTCTACCGCGAACTGCGGCCTTACCTCTGGTACAGTCAGGAACTCGCAGAAGCCGCCGCACTACCCTTCGCCGACCTCGACCGGGTCACGGCGCTCAGGCCGCCCGACGAACGCCCCGCGCTGTACGTCGTCTTCGACTACTCCGAGCAGCGCTGGCGGTGGCTCACCCGGCTTCAGGGGACCGGGTTTCGCGGCGCGGACGTGATGGAGGCGTCCGATTACAGGGGGTTCCAGCGCCGCGGCGTCTCCTCCAGCAAGCTCAACGCCCTCGCCTTCGACGACGAGCACATCGTCGTCGCGCCGAAGCGGTCCGACCCGGTCACCGTCGACGCGACGACGCGGATCGAGCGCCTCCTCGATACCGCGCGGGGAGACACTCATCCCGGACACTGTTACTCGGCCGCCGACCTGGCCCTCGTGGAACGCCTCCCCGACGCCGACTTCGTCTACGCGCGCTTTCGCACCGACGGCGGGGCCTTCTCCGGGAGTTCCTGGGCGCCTGACGGCGCGCGTGCTGGCGGATTCGCTCTGACGGTCCGCTGGGCCGGGCGGGTGGAGATCGACACCTCGACGCCAGCCGGAACGCCGACCCCCACCGGGACGCCCACCGACACAGACAGCGGCCCGTCACCGACCGCCAGCGAAACGACGGCACCGGCCCCGACCGCCAGCGAAACGACGGCACCGACCCCGACCCCGACCGATGCCCCCACCGAGGCGCTCGAGGACCCGGTGGTCGATCGTCGGTTCGTCGCCGCGTTCCCCGACGGGGAGACGGACGTCGACGCGACACGGTCGTTCGTCGAGTCGAACTGGACCCGGGACGGGGCCCGCGACGACCCCCTCCAGTTCTCCGACCCGTCCTACGAGCAATCGGGACAGGCCGTCGTCGTCACCGAGACGCGGCCGCTCGGGACGCCCGGCGAGTGAGAGTGGCGTCGGCGGTGGCGAGGTTCCGGCGACGCCAGCGTTATGACGGGGTCGGCCGTCCGTCGAGTCGATGACCGACACCGCGACCGACCGGATCCCCCTGTCCGGTCACTGGCAGTTCGCGCTCGACCCCGACGACGAAGGAACCGCCGAGCGCTGGCCGACGACCGACCCGGACGACAGCGTCGCACTTCCCGGGACGACGGACGAAGCCGGGGAGGGCGAACGGACGACCGAGCGAACGCCGGGGCACCTCACACGCCGATACCGCTACGAGGGGGTTGCGTGGTACCGCCGGGAGGTCGAGATCCCGACTGCGTGGGCGGACAGCCGAATCGTCCTCCGCCTGGAACGCACCCGCCCGGTTCGGGTCTGGGTCGACGGGACGCCCGTCGGGGGCGACGACAGCCTCTCGACGCCCCACGAGTACGACCTCACCGACGCTCTCGACCCCGGCGAACACGCTATCACGCTCCGGATCGACACCGACTCCGACCCGGTCACGTTCCCGGGCGTCCAGCGCTCCCACGCCGCGACCGAACACACCCAGACCAACTGGAACGGCGTCGTCGGTGACGTGGAACTGGTCGCCACCGACCCCGTCTGGGTCGACGACTGTCAGGTCTACCCCGACCCGGAAGCGGGGGCTGCACGAGTCGAGGTGACTGTCGGGAATCGAACCGGAGCAACCGCCGAGGGGACCGTCGAACTGACCGCCGAACACGCCGAGGGTGACCACTCGATCCCACCCGAGACGGCATCGTTCCGGGTCGATGGCGGGAGTGTGGGCGATGGCAGGACTGAGAGCGGTTCGACGACACTCTCCGTAGAGTACGACCTCGACGACCCGCTCCGGTGGGACGAGTTCGACCCGGACCACTACGAACTGACCGCGGAGCTACACGCAGACGCCGACGCCATCCCGGACGGACAGGAGTACGGTCACACCGCGAGGACCGAATTCGGCGTCCGGTCGTTCGAGCGCGACGGGACACAGTTCGCGGTCAACGGGAAGACGACCTTCCTCCGGGGGAACGTCGACTGCTGTATCTTCCCGGAGACGGGCTACCCGCCGACCGACGAGGCGGCGTGGCGCGAGGTCTTCGAGACCGCCCGCGAGTACGGCCTCAACCACTACCGCTTCCACAGCTGGTGTCCCCCGGAGGCGGCCTTTCGCGTCGCCGACGAGCTGGGGATCTACCTCCAGCCCGAACTCCCCCTCTGGAACAACGGCGGCACCTTCGAGGACGATGACGCAACGGCCTTCTACCGCGCCGAGACCGAGCGGATCCTCGACGAGTACGGGAACCACCCCTCGTTCGTGATGTTCGCGCTGGGCAACGAACTCGCGGGCGACTTCGAGGCGATGAGCGACCTGGTCGAGGACTGCCGTGAGCGCGACCCGCGGCGGCTCTACGCCTGCGGTTCGTACAACGGCCTCAGTAACTCGACGCTGACCGAGGCCGACGACTACTGGACGACCGCGTCGGTCCCCCCGGACCCGAGAGACGTCGACTCAGGCCGCGAGATGGTCCGTGGCGCGGCCATCGACGAGGAACCGCCCGCGACGACGACCGACTACCGCGAGGCTATCGAGGACATCCCGGTCCCGGTCGTCGCCCACGAGATCGGGCAGTACCAGACCTACCCCGACTTCGCTGGACTGGACCGATACGACGGCGTCCTCGCGCCGCGGAACCTGGAACTCAAGCGCGACCATCTCGAAGCACACGGCCTGCTCGACCGTGCGGCCGAATTCTCGGACGTCTCCGGACGCCTCTCGGTGGCCTGCTACCGCGAGGAGGTCGAGGCCGCGTTGCGGACGCCCGGCTTCGGCGGGTTCCAGCTCCTGCAACTGGAAGACTTCCCCGGCCAGGGCACCGCTCTCGTGGGGATCCTCGACGCGTTCCGGGAGTCCAAAGGGCTGGTCGACCCCGCCGAATGGCGCGAGTTCTGCGCCGAGAGCGTCCCGCTCGTCCGCATGGACGCACGGACGTTCGACACCAGCGAGACACTCGCCGCGGACGTGCAACTGGCTCACTTCGGGCCCGAGGGTCACGGGGACGTCGTCGCCGAGTGGACGCTGACCGCGGAGAGCGGGGCCACCGTGGTAGAAGGTCGCCTCGATGGGACCGACATTCCACAGGGGGAGTTGACCGACCTCGGGTCCGTCGAGGTGGACCTCGGGGACGCACTCGGGGAAGTCGGGGTCGACGCGCCGGTTCGTCTCACTCTCTCGGTGGCCGTCAACGCGACCGACGCCGAGACCGACTACGACGTCTGGGTCTATCCCGCCGACCTGCCCGAGATCGAGGAGGCTGGCACCGACGAGTCGGACGTGACCGTTCGCCGGACCTTCGACGCGGAGACCCGCGAACTGCTCGATTCCGGCGAGGACGTGCTCCTGATCCCCGACCACGACGACCTGCGACACTCGGTACAGTCGGCGTTCGCCCCGTGTTTCTGGTCGTACGCGCTGTTCAAGCGCAACGCCCCCGCAGGGACGATGGGACCGACCTGCGACCCCGACCATCCGGTGCTCGACGGGTTCCCGACGGACGGTCACGCCGACTGGCAGTGGTGGCACCTCCTCACGAACGCCCGCCCAGTCGTGCTGGACGACGCACCCGACGACTACGACCCCCTCGTCGGGATGGTCGACAACATCGAACGCAACCAGCGACTCGGGCTCGTCTTCGAGACTGCCGTCGGCGACGGAAACCTGCTCGTATGTGCCGTGGATCTGTTTGCGGCCGACGACGACCCGTCGGTGCGAGCGTTCGGGCAGTCGCTCGTGGACTACGTCGGATCGTCGTCGTTCGACCCCGATCGCGGAGTGTCCGAGGCTGTACTGGAGAAGCTGCTGACGATCTGAGTCACTTGGCGAGCGAAACGGGGCCATCTCCCCGAAGAGTTAATCCCGTTCCAGCGGTGGCTCTCTGCATGGATTCAGCGGTCGCCGTACACTGGCTGGAAGACCAGCCCGAGGTCCCGACCGGCGTGACCTGGGGCGTTCCCTGGGCGGAGGGAACCCTCTCCCGGGACGACACCCTCGAAATGACCACCGAGACGGGAGCCCCGGTACCGGTCCAGTCGTGGCCGACGGCGTACTGGCCCGACGGGAGCGTCAAGTGGACTGGACACGCAGCGACTCTCCCCGAGGACACGGCCGACTCTTTCACGATCACTCCGGACAGGGATGTGACGGCCGACGGACCCTCTCCGGACCACCGACTGGCGGTCGAGGACAGGGACGATTACGTGGAGGTCGACACCGGGCAACTCGTCTGCCAGATCAACAAATCCGGCCCGTGCCTCGTTCGGGGCCTCGAAACGGGTGGGAACGTCGCCTGCACCGACGGAACGCTCGTCTGTATCCGGGAGGGCCGTCGCGAGGACGAGGACACCCAGATCTACGAGGAAGAGCGCTTCGAGGGGCACGTCCAGAACGTCACCCTCGAACAGGAGGGGCCGATCCGGGCAGTCCTGAAGGTCGAGGGCATCCACAGGGCGACAGACGGGGAGCGAGAGTGGCTTCCGTTTACGCTCTATCTGACGTTCTACGCCGGCGTGGCGTCGATCGAGGCGACCCACACCTTCGTCTTCGACGGCGACCCCGAACGGGACTTCGTGAAGGGACTCGGACTCTCCTTCGCCGTGCCGATGTCCGGACCGGCGTACAATCGCCACGTGCGATTCTCCGGCGACGAGGGAGTCTTCCGCGAACCCGTCCGGGTGTTGCCTCCGCGAGCCGTCGACCGCGACCGCGAGCGCTACGAGCGCCAGATCGCCGGCGAACCGCTCGACCCCGACCCGGACGACGACGCCTGGGCGAAGATGGCCGAAGACGTGACTGCCTGGAACAGTTTCAAACTGGTCCAGAACTCGCCCGACCACCACGTCGTACAGAAGACCGCGGGCGAGGAGTACAGCTGGGTGGACGCCGCCCACGGCCGACGGTCGACTGGACTGGGCTTCGTCGGCGATAGCCAGGGCGGCCTCGCCGTCGGCGTCGAGGACTTCTGGGAGACCTACTCCTCGGCGCTGGAAGCGAGGGACGTCCTCGAGGACGAGGCACGACTCAGCGTCTGGTTCTGGTCGCTGGACGGCGAGACGATGGACCTGCGCCAGTACGAGAAAGCGGGACGGGACGCGAGCGGCGCGGCCTACGGCGGGGTGGACGAGGAACTGAGCACCCCCTGCGGGATCTCGAAGCGCAGCGAGTTCACGCTCTACCCCTTCGAGGCGGTTCCCGACCGGGAGACGTTACTCGACTGCGCCGAAGAAGCCCGTTCCCCGTCGCTGCTGGTCTGTGACCCGGACCACTACTACGACGTGGGCGCGTTCGGGCGGTGGAGCCTGGAAGACAGGAGCACACCGGCCCGGGCCTGGATCGAGGACCAGCTCGACGCCGCGATAGAGTTCTACCGGGACGAGGTCGAACAGCGGCGGTGGTACGGGTTCTGGGACTACGGCGATATCATGCACTCCTACGACCCGACGCGACACAGCTGGTACTACGACGTCGGCGGGTACGCCTGGCAGAACACCGAACAGGTGCCGACGATGTGGTTCTGGTATACGTTCCTCCGGTCGGGACGCGCCGACGTGTTCCGCCTCGCAGAGGCACAGACCCGGCACACGAGCGAGGTCGACGTGTATCACGAGGGCCCGCTCGCGGGACTGGGGTCACGACACAACGTGCTCCACTGGGCCGGCGGCTGCAAGGAGCCACGTGTCGCCATGACCGGTCACCACCGCTTTTACTACTACCTGACCGGCGGCGACGAACGCCTCGGCGAGATCTTCCGGGAAGTACTGGACGCCGATTTCGCCACGCTGGCAGTCGACCCGATGCGGAACCATATCGAGGACGACGACCACCCGACCCACGCCAGGATCGCCCCGGACTGGCTCGCCTACTCGGCGAACTGGCTGACCGAGTGGGAACGGTTCGAATCCGAGGAGTACCGCGAGAAGATCCTGACCGGTATCGAATGCATCGAGGAGATGCCGTTGCGGATGTTCTCGGGGTCGACGTTCGGCTACGACCCGGAGACCGGCGAACTCCACCACATCGGCGACGGGAACTACGGGCACACGTTCCTCCACTGCATGGGCGGCCCGCAACTCTGGCCCGAACTCGCGGCGCTGATCGACGACCCCGAGTGGGAAGAGATGCTCGCAGAGACTGGCGAACTGTATCTCGACGAGCAAGCACGGGACGAGCGTCTTCCCGACGAGGTTGCCCGATCCCTCGACAAACTCCCGATGTACGCGACGAACATGGCCGGTTTCGCGGCCGAACGCCACGACGACGACGAACTGGCCAAGCGTGCGTGGGAACTCCTCCTGTCCGACGAGGAGCGCCGCGTCGACCTCCCGATGGAGCGCACGACGAGCGACGACGCGTTTCCGGCGCCCGTCGAGGAACTCCCGGGGGTGAAGACGAACATCGCGTCGATCTGGAGTCTGAACGTGATCGCGTGTCTCGAATACATCGGCGAGCACCTCCCGGACCCGCCCGCGGAGTGACTATCCCCGACCCATCCGCGGAGTGACTGCAAGGAACGACAGTCGTCTTCGCTATCTCCGACACGACGTTCGGCGAGTTATCGATCTGTCCGGGAGTGCGGGCGAGTACGCGGCGACAGCACACAGACAGCTCAGATCGACCGGTGGGGGTCGGGCGTGACGTCTGGGACTGCCCATTCAGCGGGAGAGGGGGTCGGATCGTCCGGGTCGTACGTGTCGATCTCGGGTCGCAGGAAGCGGGTGAGCCCGAGGTCGTTCTCCCGGATACCGCTGACGACACAGCGTGCCAGCTGGTAGCTTCCGTAGTCCGTGTGGTGTGCTTCGTCGACGAAGGCCGCGTCCAGACCCTCCGGCCCGAGTGCCTCGTACAGCGTCTCACTCATCGCGTGAAGGTCGACCAGTGGGACGTCCGCCTCCCGCGCGATGTCGCGGACGGCATCCGGATAGTCGCCGTCGATGCTGACGCCCGTCCCGTCCCCGGTGAATTCCCGGCAGTGTGGCGGCGTCAGGAGGACGGGAATAGCGTCGCGTTCGCGCGCCGCCTCGACGAAGTCGACCAGTCCGTCGACGTATCCCGTCTCTTCGGGCGTGCCGTCTTTCATGTCGTTGTGGCCGAACTGGGCGAACAGGTAGTCGCCCGCGCCGATCTGGCCGCGCACCTTCTCCCAGCGTCGCTCGGCGACGAACGACCGGACCGTCGCGCCCGACCTCGCGTGGTTGGCGACAGCGACGCCTGGTCCGAAAAAGCGGGTGAGCATCTGTCCCCAGCTGTTCATCGGCGGCTCGGGCTGGTCGGCGACGATGGAGTCACCCACCAGGAACACCGTGGTCGCGTCGTCGACCGGTTCGATCTGGACCGCACAGACGCCCGGCCGCTCGTCCGAGAACTCCAGTGTGAGCTGGTCGTCCCAGTGGAGCGTCCGCGCCTCCCCGTCACCCAGATCGACCGTGTCACCGCCGGGGAGGGTCGCGTTTCGGACGTCGACAGTGAACTCCTCCGTGCGGAACTGGCCCGGATCGGTCCGTACCCGCGGGCAGACGAGCCGCCGGGTTTCTGCCTTGACCGTCGTTCGCGTCGCCGATTCGCGGTGGCCCAGCACGACCGTGACGCGGTAGTTACCCTCCGGGACGTCCGCGGTGAACCAGAACGGGTCCTCCGCGGTGATCAGACTTTGACAGAGCGGTTCGTCTCCATCCGGGAAGATAGCTGTGGGCGTCGTCTCGCCGAGCCAGCCGTAGCCCCGCTCTGGCGTGTACTCCGTCTCCGGACCGACTCGCTCGTATCCCTCCAGCGGTTCGTTCCGTCCCGCACCGACCGGCTCCACACTGGCCGACCCCGCACCGACCGACCCCAGATCGAACCGCAGTGATTCCCTGTTCGGACACATCGGGCGCGCTCAGTCGCTCTCGTACTCGGGCAGTTCCTCGAACTCCGGGACGTCGACGAGATAGAGGTTGCTCGACCCGTCGTAGCGCGCGGAGTCGAACAGCACCTGCGAGCCGTCGGGACTGAACCGCGAGTGGGGGTGTGGCCCCTCGTGGGTCCAGTCGTACGTCGCGAGGATGCGCGGCCCCTCGTACTCGCTGGCCTCGTCGTCCCACCGGTACAGCAGGCTGTACGGGAGTTCCTCGAAGGTGCCGTCACAGACCAGCAACTCCGGCGAGTTGGCGTGGGTGTGCGTCAGCGCGTACACCTCGTCCGGGAGAGCAGTCTCGCGACGGTCCGTGTCGTCGTAGCGACTGCTCCCGATAAACGGCTCGGGGTCGTCGACCTGCTCGCGGCCCTGGGGGTCTTTGAGCGAACCGTGGTAGCCGATGCGCTCGCCGTCCTGCATCCAGTACTCGTGGCCGACGCCGCCCGCCTCGGGCACTTCGCGGACCTTCCAGGTCTCGCCCGTCTCGGCGTTCATCGACCAGATGCGGTGTTCGACCTCCGCCCACGGCCCCTCCTCGCAGTGCATGAACAGTTCCGGTCGCGTCGGCGAGGCGTTGACGTGGCTGCTCGCCCAGCGGTCGACCTCCCGGAGGAGTTCGGTCTCGCCGGCTTCCGCGCCCTCGTCGACCTCGCCCTCGAGCGTTCGGCCGGTCGACACGCGGAGGATCTTCGTGTTCGGTTCGGCCGCGAGCATCGCGTCGAGCATCGGTTCGTCGTCGGGAGGGTCGACGTCCTCGCCGATCGCGAGGTAGACCGCGCTCCCGTCGGCGTTCACGTCGATGTCCCCCGGGCCGTAGCCGTCGGGAACCTCGTAGATGGACTCGCCGACGCGGAACGTGTCGAGGTCGAACCAGACGAGTCGGTCGTCGGCCCAGAAGTAGGCGTCCCGGGCTTCGTGGTGGACTGACAGACTCCCGCGGAACTCGGGGAGGTCCGTGACCTGCTCTATCAGGCCCGTCTCCAGGTCGATCGAATAGAGGTCCATGCTTCCGCTACGGACCGACCGGAGGAGGAGACGTCGGCCGTCGTCGTACCAGCCATCCTCGGTGAAGTAGAGGTGATAGTCGTCGACGCCCGGATAACTCGTCAGACGGTGCACGCGCGCGCCGCTTTTTGGATCCGCGAACGTCTCGTCCTCGGCGGGCCAGTGCCGACCTGCACGTGGCCCCTGCTCTATCGAGTCTGGCATACTGAGTACCAACTCACTGGACCCCACGGCGGATATAGCTTCGTCTCGGGGAAGCTCTCGCTGGGAGATTCACGACGAGGTGCATCCTGAATCGACGCGTCGGGCCGATTCTCGACGATCAACACTCCTGCATCGATCTCGTCCACTGTTCTTCCATCCCGTTGTTCAGCAACGAGAATCGAACACCGATACAGTTCTCGTCTCCATCGACGTGGTCGATCGTGTCGACTTCTTCGACCGACCCATCCATCTTCGCACGAACGACGTACTGGCCGGGACCGTCGACCGGGTCCTCCTCGTGAACGTTCGCGGCCTCTCCGTGCGTCCTCACGGTGTACGTCCTGGAGAACACCGTCTCCCCGGCGTCTTCGATGGCGACGTCGACGTCGTAGGCCTCGTCCCGGTCGTTCACCAGCCAGAGCCAGGCGATCCTCGACTCCTGTTGCTGGTTCCGTCCCAGACACCCACCGAAGGCGGCCGCTGTACACAGTGAGAGGAAGGCTCGCCGTCGCATAGATTCATCCCTCGGCGAAGGTGAAGACGGGTTTGACGACTTCGGAGGCGAGGAAGGCTTCGAAGGCGGCGGTGGGGTCGCTGGTGGAGAAGGAGTCGTCGACGACGGCGTCGGCCTCGATCTCGCCGTTTTCCATGAGGCGAAGCGCCTGTTCGAAGTTCGTCCAGTCCGAGCCATACGAAGTGAGAATATCGATCTCGCCGCGGACGACCGGTGTCATCAGGAGGTCGCTCGACTCACGCGGGATGCCGACGACCACGACCTCCCCGCCCTTGCGCACGACGTCCACGCCCGTCGTGACGCCCGTGTGGTGCCCGCTCGCGTCGAACACCGCGTCGAACCCGATGTCGTCGGTCCGGGCCGACGCGACCGATTCGAGGTCCTGCTCGGAGATATCGACCGTATCGATCCCGAGGCGTTCGACCAGCGGCAGCCGGGCGGTGGTGTCCTGTCCGAGGCCGGAGACGAGGACGTTGGCACCGAGGGTGTCGGCGACGGCGGCGGTGAAGACGCCGATCGGACCGGGGCCCTCGACGAGTACCTCGTCACCGGGGTTGATCGACGAGCGCGTCAACACTGCGCGGGTGGCGATGCTCAGCGGTTCGGTGATCGCCGCATCTCGCAACGGGACGCCGTCGGGAACGGCGTGGAGGTGTTCCGGCGCGACGACGGTGTACTCGGCGTAGGCGCCGTCGCGGTGCATCCCCGTGATCGAGAAGTTCTTGCAGATATTTTCCTCGCCGTTGCGACACTGGAAACACTCCCCACAGTGGTGGATCGGCTCTTCGACCACCCGGTCGCCGACTTCGAAACTGGTGACTCTGTCCCCCACGGCGGCGACCGTCCCGGAGTACTCGTGCCCCATGATTCGGGGCATGGCGATCCAGTCGTAGCCGCCCTCGTACTCGTAGGCGTGGGCGTCGCTCCCACAGATACCTGCCGTGTGGACCCGGACGAGCACTTCGTTCGGTCCCGGAGATGGTCGTTCGCCTTCCTGGACTTCGACTGACGCGGGTCCCGTCTGAACTATCTGTTTCATACGCTCGGAGATCCCTCTTGTCTCGGGTACTGACACGTGGGGGCCTTCGGTACATAAACGTACTGGAGACTGTAACGTTCCAGCCGCCCCGTGTTCGGTCGATTTGTCGCGGTTCGTTGGGCTGGTAGAGGGTTGCTCGCCTGGTTACTGCAGGTCCACCGCGACTCGCTCGCCGGTCCGTGCGCTCTCGTAGGCGGCGTCGAGGAGGGCCGTCACGACGAGGACGTCCTCGGCGGTCGCCGGTGGTTCCTCTCCGGACTCGATAGCCTCTGCGAAGGCCGCGAACTTGCTCGGCGCGTCGTCGTAGGCCAGGTCCGGGACTCGTTCGCTCCCGTCGGCCTCGACGAGGGTGAGTTCGCGCTGGCCCCAGTCGACGCCCTCCAGGTAGACTGCACCCTCGTCGTCCCAGACGTGAATGTGTTCGCGAGTGGCCGACGCGACGGCCGAGTCGGCGAAGCTGGCGACCGCGCCGTTCTCGAACCGGACCGTCAGTGACGACTTCGTGTCGATGTACTGTTCGTCGTCGTAGAACTCCATCTCGGCGCTGACGGCCGTCGGGGTCAGCCCGGACAGCCACAGGACCGATTCGAGGACGTGGGTACCGACGCTGAACAGGTGTCCCCGCCCACCGATTTCGGGGTCGGTCCGCCAGTTCGTCCCCGATTCGAAGTGGTGGCGCCAGTCCTGGGTCAACTCACCGGTCATGAACGTCGGTTCGTACCCCGATTCGTGGTAGCGCTCGAACGCGGTGACGAATCCCGGGTTGAGATGGCGCTGGTAGCCGGCCATGAAGACCAGCTCCGAGTCGGCGACCCGGTCGTGGAGTCGCTCGGCGGCCGCTCGTTCGATCACGACTGGTTTCTCGCAGAGGACGTGGAGGTCGCGCTCGAACGCGGCGTCGATCTGGTCGTCGTGGAACGCGGGCGGCGTCGCGATTATCACCGCGTCGAGGTCCGTCGCCTCGTACATCGCCGACTCGTCGGTGAACAGGCGCGACTCGTCGAGGTCGTGTTCGGCCGCGAGGTCGTCCAGCGCGTCCTCGTTCACGTCGACGACTGCGGCGATCGTTCCGTTCGGGTGCGCGCTCACCTCGCGCGCCAGGTGGGTGCCGATGCCACCGGCCCCGAGAATGGCAGTTCGTAACACAATTTCCCGGTTTTTCGCCCAGTCGCTTTCGTGTTACGGTCCAGTACGCCGGTCCCGTCGGTCGAGCGCGCGGTGGACGAAGTTGGTCGGACGAGCGCGCAGTGTGCGAAGTTGGACGGAGAGCACCTCATTCGTCGAGGTAGGTTCCGCCGGCAACGGCAGGTATTTTGGTACCCAGTGCGGTGGTATCTCGTATGCACTCACTGGAAGCGGAGTCGCCGGCCGACGGAGTGGCGTCTGACGTACGCATCGGCTACGTCGGCGGCGGCAGCCAGGGCTGGGCACTGACGCTCATCAACGACCTCGCGCAGTGTGAGGACGTCTCGGGCACGGTCGCTCTCTACGACGTCAACTACGATGGCACCGTCGAGAACGCCGAACTCGGCAACGATGTGATGGCTCGCGAGGACGTGCCTGGCGACTGGACCTTCGAGGCCCACCGTGAAATCGACGACGCGCTCGCGGGCGCGGACTTCGTGGTCTGTTCGACCCAGGACCCGCCCGAGGAGACGTTCGTCTACGACATCGACGTTCCGGAGGAGTACGGCATCTACCAGACCGTCGCCGATACCGTCGGACCCGGCGGTGCCGTCCGGGCGCTCCGCTCGGTCCCACAGTACCGCGAGATCGCCGCGACGGTCCGCGAGCAGTGTCCCGACGCCTGGGTGGTCAACTACACCAACCCGATGACCGTCTGCACGCGGGCGCTCTACGAGGAGTACCCCGATATCAACGCCATCGGGCTCTGTCACGAGGTGTTCCACATCCAGCACATGCTCGCTGACGTCGCCGAGCGCTACGTCGACGAGGCCGAGGACGTCAGCGGCTCCGAGATCAACGTCAACGTCAAGGGGATCAACCACTTCACGTGGATAGACGAGGCCTACTGGCGCGGTCACGACATCTTCCAGTACCTCGACGAGGAACTCGAACGCCGGAAGCCGCTCCCGGGCTTCGAACCCGGCGACCTGGAGGGCGAGTCCTACTGGAGCAACCACCACCAGGTCGCGTTCGACCTGTACGACCGGTTCGGACTGCTCGGTGCGGCGGGCGACCGTCACCTCGCCGAGTTCGTTCCGTGGTACCTCGACGTGGAGGACGGCGCGGAAGTCGAGCGCTGGGGCATGCGCCTGACGCCGAGTTCGGCACGCAAGAGCGACGGCGAGGCGCCCGCGAAGATGGACAAGTTCCGCGACGAGAACGGCGAGTTCCACCTCAAGGAGTCCGGCGAGGAGGTCGTCGACATCATGCGTGCTCTGCTCGGTATCGAGCCGATCAAGACCCACGTCAACCACCCGAACGTCGGCCAGTGCCCGGACCTGCCCGACGGCGCAGTCGTCGAGACGAACGCCATGATCACCGGCGACGACATCTCGCCTATCACCGCAGGCACGCTCCCGCGCCAGGTCCGGAGTATGGTCACGCAGACGATCCACAATCAGGAGACGCTGATAGAGGCCGGGTTCGCCGGTGACCTCGACCTGGGCTTCCAGGCGTTCCTCAACGAACCGCTCGTGACGATCCAGCGCGACGAGGCCGCCGACCTGTTCACCGAACTCGTCACGCTCGAACGCGACTACTTCCAGGACTACGACCTGGAGGGTGCGACGATTCTCGACGACTGATGCGTCTGTGAAGGCTCTCACGTTCAGAGCGTGAGTCGAATATTTTGGTTTGCCCGCGATTTCGTGACCGGACTCGTGATCGTGGGATGGAAGCCCTCGGCGGGCTCGCGGTCGCTGTCACCGAAAATCGAAGATTTTCGAGATGACGAGAGAGCTACGGTCTCTCGAACCACGCGGGATATTCTCGCTCGGACAGCCGCACCACACCGCACTCGCGAGAATAGTGCCCGCGCAGGCGACTTCGTTCGCTACGCTCACCGCGACCCCGCCTCGCCCTTCCAGTCCGCCAGGGTAATTTCCTGTGGGGCCGGCTGTCGAATATTCAACGCTGAGATGGCCTGTACAACAAACATCGTCCCTGGCGGACTGAAAGGGCGAGGGTCGCTCGCGTTCATGTAGTCGCCTCAGCGACCCCTATCCGAGCGAGCAAAGCGAGCGAGGATATGTCGCTGAGCGACCGCGAGCGGCCCGAGGGCTTTCAACGCACGACATCGATCGCGGTGCGGTCTCCAGATCCTGTTGTTTCAGACCTCTCGAAACAAGTGTTCCACTCATACTGAACCACCACCGTGCTCACTCGTTCAGTCGTCCGTAGAGACGAGTTCCAGGTCGGCCCGGGGCGGGTCGTCCATGTCGACGCCGAGGAAGAAACTCGGGTGTGGCGGCTGGTTGTACGCGACGTTCTGCCAGGCGAGCGCGAGTCGGTACTGGGGGTCGTGCAGGAGCGTCGGGATCCGGTGGTCGGTCTCGTGGGGCGTGGCGTACAGGCGCAGCGCCTCGCTGTCGGGCTCACGCCAGATAACCTCCTCGCGCCAGTCGCCCAGCAGGTCGCCCGAGAGACACGGGTTGCCCTTCGTCCAGTTGTTCGAGCGTGTCCCCTCGAAAGTCTTCAGTCGCTCCAGCTCACCGGCGTTGGGGTCCCAGCGTTCGATGTTTCCGATGCCGACGCCGTCGCCCTGCCAGTCGTGGTCGAGCAGTTCCCGGCGCAGGTCACCCGTCCACCAGATAGCGGAGTTGTAGGACTGGGGTGTCTCGCCGATGCGGTCGCCGTCCGCGGTCCACAGGCCGACGCCAGCGGGCGCCCACGCCTCGGCACCGTCGTGTTCCGGGTCGATGTCCGCGACCATGCCGCGGCCAGTGTCCGTGCCGGTGTACTCGCCCCAGATCAGTTCGCCCGTGCCGGCCTCGCGCATCGAGGCGCCGTGTGGCGCGTTCTCCGGTTCGTGGACCTGGTAGACCTCCAGTCCCTCGCGGTCGGGGAGGAAGTCGCCACAGTGGAGCGCGTCGCCGTGCAGCCAGCCCGTCGAGTAGAGTCCGGTGCCGTCGTGGTCGATGGCGCAGGCGCCGTAGACGATCTCGTCCCTGCCGTCGCCGTCCACGTCCGCGACGCTCAGCTGGTGATTGCCCTGGCCTTCGTACTCCTCGTTGCCCTCCGTGCTGTCGAAGACCCACCGCTGTGTCAGCTCGCCGTCGCGGAAGTCGTAGGCCGCCAGCATCGTCTTCTCGTAGTATCCCCGGGCGTTGACGATGCTCGGCCGCTCGCCGTCGAGGTAGGCGACGCAGGCCAGAAATCGGTCCGACCGGTTGCCGTAGTCGTCGCCCCAGTCGGAGACGTCGCCGCGGGCCGGCTCGTAGTCGACCGTCGTCAGCGCTTCCCCGGTCTCGCCGTCGAAGACGGTGAAGTACTCCGGCCCCTCCAGGATGCGTCCCGTCTCGTTGCGGTAGTCGGCGTCCGGGTCGCCGATGACCGTTCCCTCGCCGTCGACGGTGCCGTCGCCCGTGCGCACCGCCATCTCCGCTCTCCCGTCGCCGTCGAAGTCGTAGACGAGGAACTGCGCGTAGTGGGCCCCCGCGCGGACGTTGGGGCCGAGTTCCACGCGCCAGAGGTGGGTCCCGTCCAGCTGGTAGGCGTCGAAGATCGTCTGGTTCGTGTACCCCTCGTGGGCGTTGTCCCTGGCGTTCTCCGGGGACCACTTGAGTACGAGGTCGAGGCTCCCGTCACCCGTCAGGTCGCCGACGCTCGCGTCGTTGGCGTGGTAGGCGACCGTCGAGTCGTCGCCGGGGGCTGCGGCCTCGACTGGGCCCGGCCGATTCATCGGGATCCGTTTGTACTGTTCTTCCCACGCCTCGACGGGGTCGGACCGCGATGCGTCCTCCCCGTCCACGCGTTCGACCGCATAGGACGCACCGGGTTCGCCGTCGGGGTCGAGGTAGTTGGTGCTCTCGGTCACCGGCTCGTCGGTCACGCGCTCGCCGTCGCGGTACACGCCGAAAGCGGCGTCGGCGGGTTCCGTCCCGAACAGTCGCCATCGGACGAGGACGCCGCCGTCCGCCGGCACTGCGACGACGCCGCGGTCCAGCGCTTCCATCCGGCGCGGTCCCGTGTCGTCGTCCGCGACGTCGGTGTCGATGTCGGTGCCACCGTCGGTCGCGACCACGCCGTCGCCGGTCACGAACTCGCCGGCGTCGTCCGCGTCGGTTCCAGCTCCGTCGTCCGTGTCGGATCCGGCGGCGTCTACGGTGTCTGTTCCGCTGCTATCGCCACCAGCGCAGCCGGCGAGCAGGAGCGTGCCAGAGGCGACGCCGCCGATGACCGCCCGGCGGCTGACGCTATCGAGTATCGACTGGAAAGTCACTGTCGCTCTCATCCCTTACTCTCCAGTGTCGGAGTCACGGCAAAAAGGTTCGGTCGGGGGGTGTAGACTGCCGATTCTCACTCCGACTGCGAGTCGAGCTGGACTCACTCCGACGGCGGCGGACCGAGCGGGATGCAGACGTTCCGCGCGTCGGCTGGCCACTTCGCGTGAGACGCCAGATCGGCCGGGCTATCGGCGGCCGCCCAGTCTTCCTCGGAGTATTCCATCACGGCGAGATAGAGGTGCGTCGGGGTCCCGTCCTCGACGAGCACCTGTGCGCGCTCGACGTTCGGGAACGACGTTTCGGTGCCGTCGTCCCAGCGAACGTGGAGGTCGCGGTCGCCGCCTGTCGCGTGGGGGTAGGCCGCCGGCGGGTCGCTCGCCGTCCAGTCGACGCCGTCCGGCGATGTAGCGTGGAAACCGGCGTAGCTGTCGACGTACCCGGCGTGGTCGTGGTGGGCGCTCATGTCCTTGGCGACCATCTGGAAGCCGCCATCCGTGTCCTGGTCCTCCCAGACGGCGTGGTCCTCCAGCGGTGCGAGGACGTGCTCGGCGACTAGCTCGTAGCCGTCGAGGTCCGACCAGTGGTCCGCCCCGTAGACACTCAGTTCGAAGTCGCCGTCTCTGACGAAGACCGTCACACCGCCGTCGTCGTCGACGACCGGTACGGCGTTCGTCTCGCCGTCGATCACGGGACCGTGTTTTTCCCACGGGCCGTCGGGGGCGGGCGCGCTGGCGAGTCCGACAGCACTCCGGTCGCGGTCGACACCGTGGGGGTCCTCGGGCGTCGGTCGCGGCCCGTCGTAGTGACAGCCGTAGTAGTAGAGGAGGTAGCGGTCGCCGGCACGGACCACGGACGGGTTGTGGGACATCCGGTCCCAGTCGCCGGACTCGCCCGGCGAAACGACCTCCTCGACGAACTCGAAGGGCCCCTCGGGCGTCGGCGCGGTACCCCGAACGATGTGGGAGTTCGAGGTCCACCCCGGCGAGAAGGGGATCTCCTTCGACCACCGGGAGGCGAACGCGTGGTAGTCGCCGTCGTCGCCGGGAACGACCGACGTGCCCCAGATCCACCAGTCGTCCATCGCGAACCCGCCGTCTCGCGGCGCGGGACGGAGTCGGTCCGCGAACGCGTGGCTGTTTTCTGACACAGGCTAGGGGTCGGTCCTTCCCGGCATAATCGCTTCGGTGGTTAGAGCACGATAGATGGTAGAGGACAGTGGATTCGTCGACAGCACTGCACTCGACGTGGTGGGATGAAAGCCCTCGGGCCGCTGGCGGTCGCTCAGCGACATATCCGCGCTCTCAGCACGGCCCGCACGGATAGGGGTCGCTGAGGCGACTCCGCTCACTTCGTTCGCCGCCACTGGCCCTCGCCCTTTCATCTCGCGCTGTGAGTAGCGGTGCTGTCGTCTCGTGGCGAGCGTGTCGAGGGCTTTCATCCCACGAGCACGAGAGCGGTCACGAACCGAGAAAATAGAACAGCGGGAGAGAATTTAGCGCAACGCGAGCACGTCGGCCATCGCGTCGTCGGGGTCACCCGTTGGCGAGAACTCACAGCCGACGTAGCCGTCGTAGCCCGCGTCGTCGAGCGCGGCGAAGACGTTCCCGTAGTTCAGTTCGCCGCTCCCGGGTTCGTGGCGCCCCGGCACGTCGGCGATGTGAACGTGGCCGATCCGGTCGACGTTCTCGGTGATCGTCTCGATGATGTTGCCCTCCGTGACCTGCTGGTGGTAGACGTCGTAGAGGAGTTTGACGCTCGGCGATCCCACTTCGTCGACGATCTCGAAACCCTCCTCAGCGTGGGTCAGGAAGTACCCGGGATGGTCGACCTCGGTGTTGAGCGGTTCGAGGACGAGCGTCACGCCAGCGTCCTCGGCGTCGGGCGCGACCCGCGAGAGCACATCGACGATGTTCTCGTGCTGTGTCTCCCGATCCAGTCCGTCCTGGTCGGGGCCAGTCGTGACGATGAGCGTCGGAATCTCTCGTTCTTCGGCCATCGCGATGGACTCGCAGATCGTCTCGACCGCGTCGTCGGCCTCGTCGGGGTCGGTCAGCGTCCCGCCGGCGACAGAGCCGATCACGGGGATCCTTGCCTCGTCCGCAGCGCCCTCGATGGCGTCGAGGTCCTTCTCGCGCCAGCCCCAGAACTCGACGGCGTCGGCGCCAGCGTCGGCGGCGCGGCCGATCCGCGCTTCGAAGGGCTCGTCGTCGTACACCATCTCGACGCAGACCGAGATGTCGACCATCTACTCGCCCTCCGCGTCGTCCGTGCGCGGTGCGGGATTCAACTCGCCGGACTCGACCATCTCCTCCAGGGGGTTGCCCTCGATATCCAGCGGGAGGTCGACGCGACTCCGCCGGCGCGCGGACTCCCAGGTGCCGAAGATTATCTCGGTCGCCTTGAGCGCGTTCGCGGCGCTCAGTTCCGGCTCCTCGCCGGCCTCCAGACAGCGGACGTTCTCGGCGATAGCGCGGTCGACGAACGCCCAGTCGTGGAGGCCGTCCTCGGTCTCGACGGGTTCCCACTCGCCGTCGGCCCGGATCCGGAGCGCGGGCGGGTCCTCGTCCTCGTTCTCGTCGCCGTGCGGGCCGACTTCGATGATTCCGTCGCTGCCGACGAGGCGGTTGTGACAGGTGAAGGCCGCCGCGGGACCGCCCTCACCGGACGCGTCGACGCCGCCGATCCCGTGGACGCCGTTCTCGTACTCCCACTGGACCATCGCCTGGTTCTCGTTGTGCGTGCCGAACAGGACGTTCTCCTCCGTGTAGTGGACCTGTCCCATGACCCACTCGGCGCGCGCCTCGTCCGCGAAGTAGTTACACAGGTCGAGCGAGTGGCTCCCGTAGTCGAAGATGCCCACCGGCGCGGCGAACTCCACGCGTTCGAGGTCGCCGATCGCGCCGTCGTCGAGCAACTCTTTGGCCGTGCGGACGGCGTCGCTGAAACGGCGCTGGTGGTTGAACGTCACCTGTACGTCGTGCTCGTCGGCGGTCTCGACCATGCGCTTCGCGCCGCCGAAGGTGTCGTCCATCGGCTTCTCGCAGTGGACCGCCTCGACCGCGCCGTGTTCGACGCAGTCGACGACGATGTCGGCGTGGATCGCAGGCGGGACACAGACCGAGACGATCTCCGGTTCGACGGCGTCCAGCATCTCGCCGTAGTCCTCGAAGATGGCATCGTCGGCCAGATCGAATTCGTCAGCGAACGCCTCGGCGTTCTCCCGGACGATGTCCGCGCAGGCGACCAGGTCACAGTCGTCGTGGTTCTCGTACCCCGCGGCGTGGTGGTACGCCATCGCGTACCCGTCGCGACCGGGGTCGTCTGGCTCCGCACCGGTTCCTATCACAGCAACACTGTAGGCCATACCCGGTCGTGTACGCGGACCGGTAAAAATCGTTCGTGACCGCGGCGACGACTCTGGGATGTCGCCCTGCGTCGGCGGCCCTGCGACAGCCACCGCGGGGACCGCGGCGTCACCCGAACGTCAGCGGAAGACGAACGTCTGGTTCTCGCCGTAGCTCGGTGTCCAGTGGCGCAGGTCGGCGCCGGCAGTCTCGTCGCGCTCCCACACGTCGAGTGCCAGGTTCGCGTGCGTCGGTTCGAGCGCGAAGCCCTCCGACCCGGCGGGGGTCGCTTCCCACTTCTGGTGGTCGGCGTCGCTCCAGGACTCGACGACGCCGTTCGTCCCCGTGTCCGTCCCGCCGTCGCTGGCCGCTAACACGAGGTCGCCGCCGCCGACGACGTCGATGCGGTAGGTACCGTCGGACACTTCGGAGACTTCCCACTCCTGACCGCTGGCCTCGCCCTGGGTGTCCATGTAGACGTTCGACTCGGCACTCAGGTCGCCGTCGACGCTCATCACGATGTCGTCGGCGTTCAACAGCGAGGTGACGACGTAGGTACCCTCGCTCAGACTGCGACTCGGCCCGCTCTCGCTTTCGATCCCGATGTTCGCCTGTGGTCGGTCGACGATGTAGTCCAGATCCACGTCCTCGCCGGGGTCGGTCCGCCACTCGACGACCAGGTCCCACTGTTCGCCGGTCCACTCGAAGTGGTGGTCGTAGGCGAACGGGCCGCCGGGTGCCGCCCGGGGTTTGGCGCGCAGATCGAGCGTGACGCCGCCCTGCCCGGTGACGCCCTCGACGCGGGCCGCGGGGCTCGCACCCGACGTGAGCGTGACCGTGCCGTGGTCGACGCCGCCCGCGAGGTTGTCACGGACCACGGTACTGGGTGCGAACAGGTCCATGTTCGCCTCCGTCCCCGCGTCGCGCAGGTCGTTGTCGACGAAGCGGTTGTTGGCGGTGCCCGGACCGGTCTCGTAGATACCGTAGGTCTGGGTCTTCTCGTCCTGGGTGTCGACGACGCGGACGTTGCTGATCGAGACGCCCTCGGCGGAGGGGTGCTGGGGCGAACTCCGCGAGTCGACGCGGATCGCCTCGCCCTGGCAGTTCTTGACGACGCCACCCTGCACGCTGAAGCGCTGGCAGTCCTGGATCAACATTCCGTGGGCGTCGGTCTGGCGGATGTTCACCTCGCCGATAGTGATGTCGTGGCAGGCCGAGACGCCGAAGACGCCCCTCGCACCGCCGTTGGCGACGACCTGGCCGCAGGTCACGTCGTGGGCGCCGTTGGCGACGCGGAACGTGGCGTACCCGCCACCCACGTCGACGTCCTTGCCGACGACGGCGCCGACGGTCGCGTCGGTCGTGTCGTTCAGCAGGACGCCCGCGTAGTTGGGGTTGTTCGCGACGACCTCGCCGACCTGCAGGCGGTCGACGGCGTAGGTCTCGAAGGCGTGGCCGACCGTGTTCTCGATGTACGCAGTATCCACCTGGATGTCCGTCGAGCGGATCGTGTCGGCGCCGCGGCCCTCGGCGAAGCCGTCGATGCGGACGCCGCCGCCGGTCGCCTCGATGATGCTGTCTTCGGGCGTTCGGATGTCGAGGCGGCCGAGGTAGACGTTCGAGACGCTCCGGAACCAGACCGCCGAGCGGAAGTTGCCGATGACGGTGAGCCGCGGGATCTCGATCTCCTCGGCGTCCAGCGCGCGGACCGGCCGGACAAGCGCCTCGCCCTCGTCCTCGACGTGGATGGTTCCCCGGAAGTCGACGATGGTGTAACTCGGGATGTCGATGGCGAGCACGTCGCCGTCCCACTCGTGGGGCCCCATCGTCCCCGAACAGGCGACGACGACCTTCTCTTTCGTGGTGCGGTCGTCGGTCAGACTGTCGATGGCCGCGTTGACCGCCTCGGTGAAGTTCTCGCCGCTGTACACTGTCTCCGTGACGCCGTCGGCGTTGTACGTCCCGTCGGGTGCCCGCCAGACGAGCACGTCGGCGTCCCGCGCCGCGGTCCGGACGTTCCCCAGCGTCGCCGCGTTCGCGTCGAACTCCCCGACGTTTCGCAGGTCGTGGTCCTGTGCGTCGACGTTCTGGTTCCACTTGCGGGTCGGTGAGTTCCCGTTCCCATTGCCGCTCCCTCCGCCCCCGTCGTCCTCCTGAGCAACTGCGGCACCGCTCGCCCCCGCGAGTGTTCCGACGCCCAGCATCGCCATCGCCGCCCGCCGTGTCATCGTCAGCCCGTCGGTCGCGTCGCTGTTCCGTGTATCGTGGCTATCGCTGTCGCGCATCACACCAGTCCGCTCGAATACTACCACTTTATATTTATTGAATAATTTCATAAATATTTGCCGTATTGCCCGTTCAATTGTCACATGTTGGATACTCTATTGTCGGATGACAGTTGTTCAGTTGTCACTCGGTCCACGGTCCAGATCGGGACGACGTCTGTGGGGTGGGGCCAGGTCGAGCAACACGTCTATGGAGTGGGGCCGAGAGGAGAGGGTATGGGCGCAGTCAGCTACGAGTACGACGGTGAGACAGTGGTCGTGACCGGCGGCAGTTCCGGGATCGGACGGGCAGTCGCACGGCGATTCGGCGCAGCGGGGGCGACAGTCGTCGTCGCGGACGTACGCGCGGAGCCCAAAGAGGCAGACACGCCGACGCACGAAGCGATCGAAGACGAGGGCGGCCGCGCCGAGTTCGTCGAGACGGACGTATCTGACCCCGAGGAAGTCGAGAGCGTCGTCGCGGCGGCCCGCGAGTTCGGCGGCGTCGACGTGATGGTCAACAACGCGGGCATCTACCGGGGCGTCCCGCTGGTCGATGCGGACGCCGAGACGTTCGACCAGGTGTACGGCGTCAACGTCCGCGGCGTCTTCGCGGGGATGCAGGCGGCCGCTCGCGACATGATAGACCGCGACGAACCGGGGTCGATCGTCAACACCGCCTCGATCAGCTCCGAGTTCGCGCAGGCGGAACACGCGATGTACGACGCCTCGAAGGGCGCGGTGATGATGCTCACGCGCGTCGGCGCGCTGGAACTCGCGGAACAGGACATCCGCGTCAACGCCGTCGCGCCGGGCGCCATCGACACCGGGATCGGGTCTGACGACGCCACGGAGTCCGAGACCGACCTCGACGCCGTGAGTAAGCCCTGGCCGATGGGCCGGTCGGCGTCACCCGACGAGGTGGCCGGCGCGTACCTGTTCCTCGCCAGCGACGACGCGTCGTTCGTGACCGGTCACCTCCTGTACGTCGACGGCGGCTACCAGATCGTCTGATCTGAACGGTTTCAGCGGCTCTGAACGCAATAGTTCGCTCTGTTTCAGTCGCCTGACCGTCACCTTGCTCGGGGGCTTCCATCGCACGACGAGCCTGGTGCTACGGCCGAGATCTCTTTCTGCAATCACACAACCACACGAAACAGCCGATACCTACAATCTTGAAAGGGTGACACCGCGAACCACTGGGCAATGCCAGCCGACCAGCCGAACGTCCTCGTCGTGATGACGGACCAGCAGCGCTTCGACACGATCGCGGCGCTGGGACACGACCACGTCGACACGCCGAACATGGACCGACTCGTCGACCGCGGTGTCTCCTGTACGAACGCCTACAGCAGCGCACCGATCTGCGTTCCCGCCCGGCACAACGTCCGCACGGGCTGTGAGCCGATCGCGACGGGCTACCTCGGCAACGACAAGCGCCCGGCCGAGCACCTCGAAACCGAACACGGACCCTTCCTCGCCCGGGCGATGCGGAACCGGGGGTACCGCACCTTCGGGATCGGCAAGTTCCACGCCCACCCGGGCGACATCGACCTCGGCTACGACCGTCGGCTCACCGGCAGCGACTACGCCGACGAACCGGGCGCCGACGCCGCGGCGGACACCGGCCGCCTCGCTGCGATGAACTTCCTCCCGCAGTCCTGTGCGCTCGACCCCGAGGACCGCAAGATGTCGTGGATCGCCGACGAGGCGACCGCCGAGATAGAGCGCGACACCGACGACCCCTTTTTCGGCTTCGTCTCCTTCTCGAAACCCCACCCCGCGTGGAACCCCTCGGCGCCCTTCGACGACTACTACGACCCCGACGACATGCCCGACCCGCTCCGGGAGGACCGCGCCGTCGACCACGTCGACGAGAAGATACCCGCACAGAACTACCACTTCTGGCGCTCCCGGGAGGACGACACCGGCGAGCACACGATCCGGATCGCACGGTCGCACTACTACGGACTCGTGACACAGCTCGACCGCGAGATCGGGCGCGTGCTCGACGCGGTGGAGTCGCGCGACGACGCCGACAACACCCTGATCTGTTTCGTCTCCGACCACGGCGAACTGCTCGGCGACCACCACGGCTGGGGGAAGACCTCCTTCTTCGAGCAGTCCGCGCGGGTCCCCTTCCTCGTCAGCTGGCCCGAGCGACTCCCCGAAGACGAGACCTACGACGGGCTCGTCTCGCTGACCGACGTGTTCGGCATCGCCACGACCGCCGCTGGCGACCGGGAACTCCGGGACGGAACGGACGTACTCGGCGCGCTGACCGGCGACAGCGAGGGCCGGGAGCGGCTGTTCGGCTACCACGAGACCCCCCACGAGACGCGCCTGTTCTCGCTCCCGCACAATCTCACGGTGATGGTCCGCGAGGGCGACTGGAAGTACGTCTACTGCGTCGACGGCGGCCGCGAGCAACTGTTCGACCTCGCCGAGGACCCCAGGGAGACGGTCGACCGCGCCGACGAGGAACCCGCTGTCGTCGACCGCCTCCGCGACGCCGCCGTCGACCGACTCCGCGAACAGGACGCGACCGAGTACCTCGACGGTGACGACCTGCTCTCGATCCCCTTCGAGCGACTCGACATGGGTCGCTACCATCCCGGAACGTACGGCCCGCCCGAGGAGAACTGACGCGCGAAACGACTCGCCGCCTCACTCTGCTGTGCTACTCAGTCGTGTCGTTCGAAGCTGTAGGTCCCCGCCCCGACCTCGACGGCGACGCCGTCATCCGTAACCGTAGCCGACTCGACCCCGTCTGGGAGCGTTGCGTCGTCTCCGAGGACCGAGACCCCGTCCACCGTTACGTCGTCGGGTTCGCCGTGGTCGGGGTCGCCATCGCCAGGGAGCCTGACGGTCGCCGTCGCGTTCCACGGGACGGTCACGTCGAGTTCGAACCGGTCACCGTCGCGTTCCCAGTCGGCGACGACCGGACCACGTTCGGTCGGGACCCGTCCGCTCGCGCGGTCCAGTCCCCCCGCGGGCGGTGCGATCTCCAGCGTCGCAGCACCGGGGTCCGTGACGCTAACACCGAGGAGCGTGCGCTGGATGGCACCGAGGACCGTCGCGCCCATGGCGTGTGATTCGCTACGGTTGTGTCGCTCGTCGGCGGGTTCGAGCGTGCGGCAGTGCCAGCTCTCCCAGACGAACGTGCCGTCCTCGGCGAGGATGTTCGCCCAGCCGTCGTCGTCCGGGTCGGTCACCAGGTCGACGAGCGTGTCGGGTCTGTCGGCCCGCTCCAGCGCGTCGAGCAGCCACCTGACCATCATCGGCCCCATCCGCATCCCGTCGGCGGCGACTCGGTCGGCGACCGACTCGGCGTGTTCGTCGGGCACCAGTCCGGTAGCGAGCGGGAGCGCGTTGGCGTGCTGGGAGCTGTGGTCGCTCGTCTCGATGCCCTCGTCCATCTGGCTGGATTCACCCTCATGGTCGCTCGCCGGGCCTGCACCGTCCACGTAGCGGGCGCCGTCTCGCAGGTGCTCGTCGACGGCTTCCTCGATCGCCTCGCGGTTCTCGTCGTAGTAGGCACGTTCCGCGGCGGGCCGGTCGAGTTCGGCGGCGATCTCGCTCGTAGCCGCTAACGAGGCCACGCAGAGGACGTTCACGGTGGTCCGGGCCGGCCACTCGCGGTCGTAGTCGTAGCGCATCTCCGGTGGCCAGTCGACGATCCCCTGGTGGTAGGGCCCGCCCACGCCGCCCGAGAGGCGAGTGACCAGTCCCGTCTCCTCGTCGACGTGCTCGGCGACGTAATCGGCGACGGCGCGGACGACTGGATAGGCTCGTTCGAGCGTCCGTCGGTCGTCGCTCTCGCGGTAGTACTCGGTCAGCCACAGCGGGAACGTGACCGTGAAATCCGGGATGTCGCGCTTGCCGTCGCCGTTGGGGTACACCGCGTTGAACCGTCCCTCGGGCGCCCAGTAGCGGTAGTGCGAGCGCAGGAACTCCCGGATCGACTGGCGACTCAGTCGGCGTTCGCCGAACGCACGCGTGGTCACCGCCGACGCGTTGAACGAGTCCGCGAGGAACTGCCCCTTCTCGCGCGTCGGCGTGTCGATGAACTGCTCCTGGGAGCCGTAGCGCGCCGAGTGACGCGCCAGGTCGAAGACGGCCTCGACGGTGTCGTCGTCACAGTCGAACGCGGCCGCGTCGAGGTCGGGCACCTCGTTGTGTCGCGCGACGAGTGCGACCTGGTCGGGGTCGAGTTCCTCGCCCGGGTCGTCGATCTGCAGGTAGCGGACCCCGAGGTAGTTGAACGGTCGGAACGCCTGCTCGCCGTCGCGCTGGACGTACCGGTAGGCCATGTCGGTCCACTGGGTCCCCTCGGTGTCGTCGACGGTCCCGTCCTCGGTCAGGAGATAGCCCGCCAGGACGTCGACGCGGTGGCCGTCGCTCCCGTCGGTGAACGTGATTTCGGGCACGCCGGCGTACACCTTCCCGAAGTCGACGACGTAGGTGTCCTCGTCGAGGCGCTCGACCGACTCGGGTTCGACGCGGTGGCGGACGACTTCGCGGTCCTGGGCGATCAGTCGCTCCCAGGGGTCGGTCGGGTGGTCGCCGACGACCTCGACCGGGTCCCAGCGGTCGTCGTCGAATCCCGGCTCTGCCCATCCCTCGGGTGCGACGCGTCCGTCTATCGTCTCGACCGGTTCCGCGATCTCGGCGTTCCGGAGCGGTGCGTCCATCCACTCGGCCGGGCGAGTCCGCCACTTCTCGTCCGTGACGATGACCCGCTCGTGGCCGTCGGCGAACTCGACGACGATCTGGGCGATAAATCCCGGTTCGGCCTTGGGCCGGCCCTGACCCTCGCCGTTCCAGTTGTAGAGCGCGCCGACGGCGTTGTCCCCTTCAGAGAGCGCGTCGTCCAGTTCGACCGTCTTGTAGTACTGGAAGTCGGGATAGGAAAACGACTGGCCGCGGTCGACCGTCTCGCCGTTGGCCGACAGCGCGTACTGGTGGCTGGCCGAGACGTGGGCGCGAGCGCTCACTACCTCGCCGTCGAGCGCGAACTCGCGACGGACGTAGGAGAACTCGCCACGCTCGGTCTCGTCGGTCGGTCGGCGGATCCACGAGGCCGTCCAGTCCTCGGAGTCGAGCAGGCCCATCTCCCAGGATGCGGGTTCGCTCCACGGACTCGCCTCGCCGCGGTCGTCCCAGACGCGGACGGTCCAGTGATACGATTCACCGGCGGCCAGTTCCGGTCCGTCGTACCGGACCGCGGGGCGTTCGCTCCGCCGCTTGCCGGTGTCCCAGATATCGGCGTCCTCGGGCGTGAGTCTGTCTGGATTCGTGGCGACGAGCACGCGAAAGGCGGTCTGGCCCGCCCCGCGGCGGTCTGTCGAGAGTTGCCAGCGCAAGGTTGGCTCGGGGTCGTCTATTCCGACCGGGTCGACGGCGTATGACGTACGCAGTCCTGTCGGTGGGCTCGTGTCGGTCATGGCTCGGATTTTTCCTCGGCGGGTTATAAAATCGGCGGGTGGCGGGCCGTCTGTTTCGCTCGGTCGACCTCGATCCATTCGGTCAGACGTGTGTCGCAGAAACGTTGAGAAGGTGGTGTAGAGGTATCAGTCGCTGCAGGGTGATTCGTGGTCGAAGAAACGACTCCCGCAGGCAGCACCGCACTCGTTCGTGGGCGTTGAAAGCCCTCGGGCCGCTGGCGGTCGCTGTCTCCGAAAATCGAAGATTTTCGGGATGACGAGAGAGCCACGGTCTCTCGAACCAAGCGGGATATTCTCGCTCGGACAGCCGCACAGCACCGCACTCGCTCGAATAGAGCCCGCTCAGGCGACTCCGGTCCCTCCGCTCCCCGCCAGCGACCCTCGCCCTTTCAGTCCACCGGGAGAGCAAGCTCCTCCCGAGCCCTGACTCGTTTCGCTCGACAGGACGCCAGGGACGATATGTGTCGCACAGGCTGTCCCGACGTGGAAGGTTGGGTAGCCGACTCAACAAAGATCTTCCTGGCGGACTGGAAGGGCGAGGCGTGCGTGGCGCCACGCGCCACTTGCCGAACGGGGAGGGACGACCCGTGAGGCGGGCTCGCGCGAGCGAAGCGAGTGTAGTCGCCTGAGCGCCCCCTATCCGCGCGGGCGGTGCAGAGAGCGCGGATATGTCGCTCAGCGACCGCGAGCGCGCCGACGGCTTCCATCTCACCATCGTGAGTGCGGTTACGACGATCGCGACTGGGGTTACGAAACTTCGAGCAACACGAATTGCTACCTCTACACCCCTTCTCCACCGGTCACGGACGACAAAAGCAGGTTCGAGAAAGATACTACGACACGCTATCGATCAGTCGAACGCGGGGACGACTTCCTCGCCGAACAGGCGGATCTGGTCCTCGACGAGGTCCTTGGGCATGCCCGAATGATGGAACCGTAGCGTGAGCTCGTCGAGTGCGAAGCGGTCCTGCATGTCCTCGATCTGTTCGATGATCTGCTCGGGCGTGCCGTAGATGAAGCGGTCGTCGGCGAGTTCCTCGAAGTCCTCGACGCTGTCGGCGGTCATCAGCGGGTGGGAGAACTCGCCGCCGTACTCGTCGACGTAGGTGGTGTGGAGGTACTCCTTGCGTTCCATGACCTCCTCTTCGGTCTCCGCGATGACCGCCTCGCGCATGAGCGGGTGGGACATCGACTCCCAGTCCTGGTCGGTCCGCTCGACGTGCTCGCGCTGTTTCTCCTTCCTGACTTCGACGGCTTCGAGGTCTGCCACGACGCCGGGCACCCACGCGTCGGAGAATTTGACCGAGCGGGCAATCTGCTTGTCGCCCCAGCCGCCGATCCACAGCGGGGGACGGGGTTGCTGGGCCGTCTTCGGGAGCGGCTGCCAGTCCTCGACCTCGAAGAACGGACACTCGTAGGTGATCGGCTCCTCGCTGGAGAGGAACTCGTCGATGAACTGGATGCCCTCGATCATGCGGCCCGCGCGTTCGTCCATCGGGACGTCGAAGGCGTCGAACTCCTTCTCGACGTAGCCGAGGCCGACCCCGAGCGTGAGGCGGCCGCCGGAGATGTTGTCGAGCATCGCCGCTCGCTGGGCGACGTGGAGCGGATGGTACAGCGGCAAGATTAGAACCGACGTCACGAGTTCGAGTTCCTCGGTCCCCTCGGCGATACTCGTGAGGCGCGTCAGCGGCGAGGGCCAGTAGTTGTCGCCCTCGGTCGCCTGGTGGTCGTTCACCCAGCACGTCTCGAAGCCGACGTCCTCTGCGACCTGGCACTGTTCGACGACACCCTCCCAGGTGTCACCGCCCTCTATCGGGAAAATTCCGAACTTCATCGTGGTTCGTCCACCAGTGTGGACGGTACTCACTTACGTATTACGAGACCCGACGGTCGTACGACCGGATTCCCGGCGCAGCGGACCGGATTCCCGGCGCGGCGGACCGGATTCCCGGTGCGGCGGCGCGCACGAGACCCGCGCGACCCGGAAGACGCGACCGGGACGCGAACATTGATTATCGCGACCGAGAGAAGCCTGGATAGCGTGGTGACACTCTCGGCGGCGCGTCGACAGCGGGTCGTCCTGGCGCTCGTGGCGGTCAGTCGGATCACCGCTGGCGCGCTGTTCGGCACGGCGATCACCGTCTATCTCGGGCGGTCGGCGTCGCCGTTCGTCCTGACGCTCTCTTTCGCCATCTTCTCGCTCGGACTCCTGCTGTTCGCGCCGGTGTGGGGCGTCGTCGCCGACGTGACCGGGCGGCGCAAGGCCGTGCTCGTCGTGACCGGACTCGGTGCATCGCTGGCGATCGCCCCCCTCGCGGTCACGCGCTCGGTTCCGCTGGAGATCGCCAGCCGCGGGCTCTACGCCGTGTTCGTCACCGGCTTCGGGTCGGTCGTGCTGACGATCGTCAGCGAACTCGGCGGCGACGCCGACCGCGGGCGCTCGATCGGCTTCTACACCAGCTTCCAGTCCGGCGGCGACATCGTTGGCCGCCTCCTCGGCGGCTACCTGCTCGGTCTGCTCCTCCCGACGGAACTGTACGGCGTCGTCGTCGCCGTCAGTCTCGTGACGACCGTCTGTGCGGCGCTCGTGACCGACCCGACGACGGCCCGGGAGGGCGAACTCACCGCCCTGCGGCTCTGGCGCGACGTCCGCCGTCGCCTGTACCCGACCGGGGAGCGCCGTGACCTGTTCCGGACGAACGGGCTCGGCTGGCTCTACGCCGGGCTGACACTGCGGAACATGACCCAGAAAGGCGTCTCGTCGGTGCTCGCGGTCTATCTCGTCACCGACGTGGGGCTCTCGGAGTTCGTCATGGGTGCCGTCCTCGCCACCAGTCCGACGGTGCGGGTCGTCTCGATGTACGGGCTGGGGCGCCTCTCCGATACAGTCGGGCGCAAGCGACTCATCGTGGCCGGGCTCTGTGGCGCCGGAGTCCAGGCGCTCGTCCTCGTGGCCGCACTGGCACCCGCGACGGCGGCGGCGCGGGCTGTCGTCAGCGGCGGAGCGCTGGTCGTCCACGCGCTGACGTTCTCGGCGCTGACCGTGGGTGCGGTGGCGTTCATCGGCGACGTCTCACCCACGGACCGGGAGTCGGAGCTGATGGGGTACCGGTCGACCGCCCGCGGCGTCGGCGGCGTGCTCGGCCCGCTCCTGGTCGGCGGGCTGGCGACCGTCGCCGACTACGGGACCGCCTTCGCCGCTATCAGCGTCCTCTCGTTCGTCGCGGCGGCGCTCGTCGGCCGGCGACTCGTCGAGAGTCACGCTGGCGCGACGGGCGAGGGTGATCCTGCCTCGGCCTGAGCGCTTTGCTCGCTGTCACTGCTATCTGAGCGGCCCTGCTCACCGTCACCGATACACCTACGGGCCCGCCGCCCGGGGTTGTCGTATGGCCGAACAGGGAGCGACAGTCACGCTGACGGACTATCTGGACGAGACAGCGACGACAGACACGGCGGCCGTACAGGCTGCTATCGACGCAACTGGTGACCGCGGTGGCGGGCGCGTCGTCGTCCCAGCGGGCGAGTACGAGACCGGCACAGTCTATCTCCGGAGCGACGTGACGCTCCACCTCGAAGCGGGAGCGACCGTCTTCGCCAGCCCGGACGAGGCCGACTACGCCGACGAACGGGTCGGACCCGACGGCGAACGCCCGTTTCTCGTCGCCGAGGGGTGTCGGAACGTCGCGCTCACCGGCCGGGGCACCTTCCACGGTCGCGGCACCGAGATCATGCGGATGGACGACCCAATCGAGGGCCACTCCGGCGAGTCCTCGGCCCACCCCCTGATCACGAGCGGTGCCCACGACGCCCGCCAGGGCGAGGACTACCTCGACCGGAGCCTCGGTACCGACGACTGGCCGGTCGCCAAGCCGGAGTTTCGCCCCGGTCCGATGTTCCTCTTCACCGACTGCGAGAACGTACTCGTCGAGGACCTCACGCTCCGGAACATGCCCTCGTGGACGCTCCACTTCGAGGGCTCGACCGGAATCGACGTGCGCGGCGTCGACGTGCTCGGGAACAAGTACATCCCGAACAACGACGGGATCGCGATTACTGACTCGCGAGACGTCCACGTCTCCGACTGTACGGTCGTCACCTGTGACGATAGCATCGTCCTGAACGGCACGTCGCGGATCGACGGCTACTGCGGGGACGTCACGGTCACCAACTGCACGCTGGAATCGAACGCCTGTGCGATCAAGTTCGGGTCGGGTACCGACGGCCCGATGCGGAATTTCCTCTTCGAGAACATCGTGGTCCGGGACACCAACCGCGGGCTGGGTATCCAGCACCGCGACAGCGGTACCATCGAGAACGTGCTGTTCAGCGACATCGTGGTCGAGACGCGCCTGCTCTCGGGACCCTGGTGGGGCAAGGCCGAACCGATCTACGTCACGTCGCTCCCGCGAACCGACGACACAGACCTCGGGAGTGTCAAGAACGTCCGCTTCTCGAACGTGGTCGCCCGAGGGGAGAACGGCGCGCTCGTCTACGGCTCCGAGGACGCGTCGATCGAGGGAGTGACCTTCGACGACGTGCGCATCGACGTCTCGGGGAGCGAGAAGGGGGACCGCACCGGCGGGAACTTCGACCTCCAGCCCACGAGCGCGGAGACACCCATCGTCGAACGCGACATCTCGGGACTCCACTGCGAGGGCGTCACGGACCTCACTGTGCGCGACGTGCGCGTCGAGTGGGCCGAGGACGAGGAACTGCCCGACTACTACGCACACGGACTCGCCTGCGTGGACGCGGCGGACGTGGCGGTCGACGGGTTCGACGGGCGGCAGGCTCATCTCGAAAGCGACGGGCAACAGGCCCACCCCGACAACGACGACGCCGCGGTCGCGCTGGAGCGCGTCGAGACGGTCTCTATCCGCGACTCGCGGGCTCGGCCCGGCACCGGGCAGTTCCTCGCGATCGAGGACGTCAGCGACGCCCGCCTGTTCGCCGGCAACGACCTCGCCGACGCGGCCGCCGTCGGATCCACCGACGACCCCGGGTTCACGACCAGCGGGAACGTCCCGCCGTCGTAGTGCGTCGCCGGAGACAGCCCGGACCGCAACCGGCGAAATAGCTATCACGCCGCCGGGCGTCGGCGGGCACGTATGGCACGAATCGCCTTTCACCTCGAGATCCGGGACGGCAAGCGAGACGACTACCGCGAGTGGCACGAGCGGGTGCCCGAGGAACTCGAATCGGCCTACCTCGACTCGGACGCCGGGCTGGAGACCTACTCCGTCTTCGAGAAGGACGGCCACGTCTTCGGGTTCATGGAAGTCGACGACCCCGATGTCATCAAAGCAGTCCAGGAAGAGAGCGAGGCGCAGTCGAACTGGGACGAGAAGATGGCCCCCATCCTCGAAGACGCGGACGACGTCTGGATGGACGAGGTCTATCGGATGGTCTGAACCACTAGGCAGCACAGAAGGTCGGAAAACCGAAGAGTCAATCCAATCCCAGTCAGTCGAACGCTGGCATCACTTCGTCGGCGAACAGCTCCATCCCGTCGAAGTCGGGGTAGTCGACGAACCAGCACTGGAACTTCGTGACGCCGACGTCGACGCGGTCCTGTATCGCCTCGACGCACTCCTCGGGGGTGCCCATGACGAAGTACTCCCGGGCGTCTTCCTCCGTCTCGATGGGCGCCTGGTCCTGGTACTCCTCCTCGAACTGGATCGGCGTCATCAAATCGAGCAGGCGGTCGAACTTCTCCTCGTCGCGCGTGCAGATGACGTGGCCGTCCCAGGAGTACTCGATCTCCTCTTCGTCGCGGCCCACCGTCTCGCAGTGGTCCTCGATGACCGAGATCTTGTGTTCGAGCGTCGGGACGTCGCCGTTGAACACGTCCGTGTTCCAGACGTCGGCGTGCTTGGCGACGAGTTTGAGCGTCACCTGCTCGCCCTGTCCGCCGACGAGGATCGGCGGGTGGGGGTCCTGGACCGGCCCGGGTTCGCAGTGGGCGTCCTCGATGGTGTAGTGGTCGCCGTCGAAGGAGGCTCCTTCGCCGGGGTCGGTGTCCCACATCCGTTTCATCAGGCGGATCCCCTCGTCGAGTCGCATGAGCCGCTCGAAGCCGTCGCGGTACTCCCAGCCGTAGGCGTCGTACTCGGGTTCGTGCCAGCCCGCGCCGAGGCCGAGTTCGAGTCGACCCTCCGAGACGACGTCGAGCGTCGCGGCCATCTTCGCCACGAGGGCGGGGTTGCGGTAGTCGTTACAGAGGACGAGCGAGCCGACGTTGATGTCGTCGGTCATGCCCGCGATGGCGGACAGGAGCGTCCAGCACTCGTACTCGGCGCGGTCGCGGCCCAGCATCAGGTGGTCGGGGGCCCACGCCGTCTCGAAACCCAGTTCCTCGGCCCGGGTGACCGCTTCCCGGGTCATCTCCCAGTCGAGCCCCTCGTAACACGGCGTGTCGCGGTGGACCGGTTCGGTCCCCTCGTCGGGCGCACCCGCGAACACCGGGATGTTGTATTCGAAGCTGATCTCGGACATGGTCACTCCAGTGCGTAGTGGTCGAGCGCCTCGCGGTTGAGTTCCGAACTCAGACCGACGCCGTCGGGCAGCGGGATCGTCCCGTTCTCGGCGTCCGGCGGGTCCGCGTAGATGGCGTCGGCGTACGTCGAGTCCTTCTCCTCTTGCTGTTCCTGGTACCACTCGGGGATGGGGAAGTACTCCGCCATCGGCGCGTTCGTCGACGCCGCGATGAAGTGCAGGTGGGGGTTCGTTCCCGAGTGCGGGACGACGGGCACGTCGTGGGTGCTCGCGAGCGAGTCGATCTTCTGGAGTTCGGTGAGTCCGCCACAGCGATGGACGTCGGGCTGGAGGATGTCGACGGCCTCGCGTTCGAGCAGTTCCTCGTGGCCCCAGCGGGTGAACTCGTGTTCGCCGCCGGAGATCGGGATGCTCGTCGAGGCGTTGACCTCCGCGTAGCCGTCGATGTCGTCGGGGATGACCGGCTCTTCGACCCACGCCATCTCGTACTTCTCGAGCCGGTCGAGCATCCGTTTCGCGTACTTGACGGACCAGCCCATGTACGCGTCACCCGCAATCTCGATGTCGTCGCCGACGGCGTCTCGAACCGTCTTGACGATCTCCTCGTTCTCGCGCATCCCGGCGCGACCGGCCTCGGGGCCGTGCCTGAAACGGAGTTTCATCGCGTCGAAGCCCGCCTCGGCGTACTCGATGGCCTCGCGTTCGAGCGTGTCCATGTCGACGGGGTGGAGGTTGCTCGCGTAGCAGTCGATCTCGTCTTCCACGGGCCCGCCGAGCAGTTCGTAGACCGGCTTCTCGGCCGCCTTCCCCGCGATGTCCCAGAGCGCGAGGTCGACGGCGCTGATGGCCTCGATGGCCGCGCCCTTCCGACCGAACGGGATGGTCGCCCGGTACATGATGTCCCAGAGCCGCTCGCGCTCCTGTGGGTCCTCGCCGACGACGAGTTTCGAGAGCGTCTCGTCGACGATGGTCTCGATGGCACCGGTCGCCCAGTTGCCGTGCCCGACCCCGGTGATCCCCGCGTCAGTCTCGACTTCGACGACGACGTCTCCCACCGGCCCCATCCACTTCCGTCGGGCCTGCGGGTTGTCGCCCTCGGCGTTGTTGTACTCGTCGTACTTGCTCATTACTGTGACGAGCGGGAACTCCACGAACTCGCCCCAGGACTCCGTACTCACTTTCGTGACGTCGATGTTGGTTATCTCCATCGTGATTGCTGACCGCCGTTCGTGTACCCTATCGGGCAATATTTATATAATCCTTGTGAGAGCCGTCGCTCCGGAACGGTCTGACGAGCGACCTGCGTTCGCGGAGTGACGTCAGCAGTTCGACCGTTCCGGGCCGGATCGTCTCCGGTAATACCGAACCATCTACGACAGACTGTGACAGACTCACGAGATAGACGAACGATCGAAACCGACTGAGATACACTCGGCCCGACGATCCCCCCGACTCGGCGCAGCCCCCGTTTCGGGGGTCGTCTCCCCCTTCGTCGACGGGAATCGCCGTCTCGGTTCGCGACGTTCACAGGCGTGATTTTCTCCGGTAATACCGCAAACAGAGGCCCGCTCAGGGGCACCGAAACGGACACCCGTCGTCGAGAGGTGGCGGAAGACCGGCCGAACAGCGTCGAGGAACGCTCCGGCTACTGCCGGGACAGCCGGGTAGTATCGGCTCACGTTCTCCGGCATTATCGAAACGATATCTCCCGGATACGTTCGGCACACCGGTCACGGTCGGTGACTGACCGTTGTCCGGGGAAGTATCCGAATAGACCGCCCGAAACTGCCAGGAGATTACAGTAGTACTGACGTAATCGAACGTCGCCAAACATCGTAGTGAACAGCGATAGAAATTACATCGATACGACTGTAATATTGGGTCTCGATCGAACACTGCAGTGCCGCCTGCCGGCGGAGATCTTCCGGCATTACCGAATACATTCGGCGACCTACTCGGCGACGACGGGGTTCTCGAGCGTGCCGATACCCTCGATCTCGGCCTCGCAGGTGTCGCCGGGTTCGAGCAGGTCGACGGGGTCGCGGAAGATGCCGACTCCTCCCGGCGTCCCGGTCGATATCACGTCGCCGGGCCGGAGCGTCATGTTCTCACTGATGTAGGAGACCGCCTCCGGGACGTCGAAGATGAACTGCTCGGTGTTGGAGGACTGTTTCGTCTCACCGTTGACCCGGAGGGCCACGTCGACGCTGTTCGGGTCGAAGTCGTCGCCGGCCACCAGCGTCGGTCCCATCGGCGAGAAGGTGTCGAAGCTCTTCCCGCGGAAGAACTGGCCGTCGTCGAACTGCGAGGTGCGTCCGCTCACGTCGTTGAGGACCGTGTAGCCGGCGACGTAGTCCTCGGCCTCGTCAACGTCGATGTCTTTCGCGTAACGACCCATCACGACGCCGAGTTCGACCTCGTAGTCCACCTGCTCGTCACCGCCGGGGTGGACGATCGGGTCGCCCGGGTTCGTGACGGTCGTCGGCGCCTTGGAGAACAGGAGGGGCGTCTCCGGGATCTCCTCGTCCTGCTCCTCGGCGTGGTCGCGGTAGTTCAGCCCCACACAGACGATCTTGCCCGGTACGGGGACCGGCGCGAGCAGCGAGACGTCCTCGACGGACCGCCGGGAGAGCGCGCCGTCCTCGACGCGACGCCGGACCTCGTCGAGATACGTCTCGCTCGTCAGGTCCTGATAGCTCGGTTCGCCGGTGGGTTGGCCCGCGAGCGAGTGGATCACGTCGCCGTCCTGGACGCCCCAGGTCGCGTTGCCGCCGTCCGCGTATCGAACGAGTTGCATCACTGGTCGGGACTCCCGGACGTCCCTTGAATCTTCGTTCTTCCCCCACGCCGAACGACCCCGAAACTGAACAGCCCTCGACACTGAGCCACTCCCGGCACTGACCGGCCCACGATCCAAGCGATACGCTTGTGTGCATCGACGAACAACCGGCGGTCGATGCTCACGGAGTCACCGTCGGAGGCCGACGTGCCGATCGTACACGGCGACGAGATCGCGACGATCTACTTCGACGAGGACGACCACGACGTCGTCGGGATCGCGGCACGCGACTTCGCGGACGACGTGCAGCGAGTGACCGGTGACAGGCCGTCTGTCTCCAGTTCCTTCGAAGACCCCGCCGGGCCGGCCGTGGTCGTCGGTACGCTCGGTGACTCCGACGTCGTTGAGGCGTGTCTGTCGGCACCTGACGACGAGCCGTGTCTGCCGGAGAGGGGCGTCGACGGGGACAGGGACTGGGACTTGGATACCCTCGCCGAGAAACGAGAGAGTTTCGTCGTGACGACGGTCGATCCACCGATTTCGGACGTCGACTCCTGCGTGTTGGTCGTCGGGAGTGACCGCCGCGGGACCGCCTACGGCGTGTACGAACTCTCCGAACGGATGGGCGTCTCACCGTGGTACTGGTGGGCGGACGTCCCGCCCGAGAGCCGGGAGTCGGTCGTCGTCGAGGCTGGCACCTACCACGCGGGACCGCCGGACGTCACCTACCGCGGGATCTTCCTGAACGACGAGGACTGGGGGATCCGGCCGTGGGCGTCGGAGACGTTCGCCCCCGAACAAGCCACCGACCGCGACGGGCTCGGACCGAAGACCTACGCACGGATCTTCGAACTGCTCCTCAGACTGAGGGCCAACACGGTCTGGCCGGCGATGCACCCCGGCACGAAGGCCTTCTATCGCTATCCCGAAAACGCCGAGGTCGCCGACCGGTACGCGATCGTCGTCGGCACCTCCCACTGCGAGCCGATGCACCGCAACAACGTCGACGAGTGGGAGGGGTCACACGAGGAGTGGGACTACGAGACGAACGCCGACCGGATCCGGGAGTACTGGCGGACGCGGGTCGAAGCCGTCAGCGACTACGAGAACGTCTTCACGGTCGGCATGCGCGGTATTCACGACTCCGGGATGCCGGGCGGTGACAGCCGTGAGGCGAAGGTCGAACTGCTCCAGCAGGTGCTCGACGACCAGCGCGAAATCCTCGACGAGGCACACGACGGACCCGTCGAAGCAGTCCCACAGGTCTTCTGTCCCTACAAGGAGGTGCTGGACCTCTACCGCGGAGGACTCGACGTCCCGGAGGATATCTGTTTGCTCTGGCCGAACGACAGTCACGGCTACATGCGGGAACTCCCGACCGAGAGCGAGCGCGAGCGCGCCGGCGGGTCCGGGGTCTACTACCACCTCTCCTACTGGGGGCGACCCCACGACTACCTCTGGCTGTCGAGCGTCCCGATGGGACTCGTCGAAGCCGAGATGGGCAGGGCCTACGACGCCGGTGCCTCGGAGTACTGGGTGGTCAACGTCGGCGACATCAAGCCCACCGAGAAGGAGATGGAGTACTTCCTCGACCTCGCGTGGGACGTGGAGGGCGTTCGCTCGGAGTCGGTGTCGACGTGGCTGGAACGGTGGGCGACTCGCGAGTTCGGGGCGACCCACGCCGCGGAGGTCGCGGAGATACTCGCGGAGTATTACCGGCTGTCGCACGCTCGCAAGCCCGAACACATGGGCTGGTCGACGGTGTATCCGAACACGAAACCGGACGACCCCGCGTTCAGTCTCACGCACGGCGGCGACGAGGCCCGACGACGCGTCGAGGCGTTCGAGCGACTTGTCGACCGGGCCGAAGCGGTCTCCGAGGCGCTGCCGGAGCGACGCCACTCCGCCTTCTACCAGCTCGTGCTCTACCAGGTCCGGTGTGGGGCGGCGATGTCCGAGAAGTTCCTCCACGCGTCGCGGAGTCGGTCGTACGCCGGTCAGGGACGTTCGACCGCGGACCGGTACGCGGAACTCACCCGGGAGGCCCAGGAGCGGATCGAGGCGGAGACTCGCTACTACAACGAGGAACTGGTCGACGGCAAGTGGGACGGCATGCTGTCCGACAGTCCACGGGACCTGCCGGTGTTCGACGTTCCCGGGACGGGACGCTACGACCCGCCCGAGGGAGCCGCGCTCGGTGTCGCTGTCGAAGGCCATCGTGAGCCAGTACGGGGCGACGAGGTTCAGCCGCCGACGCTCCCGACGTTCCACGCGTACGTCGACCGCGAGCGATTCGTCGACGTCTTCACCCGCGGCACGAACCCCGTCGAGTGGTCGGCGACAGCCAGCGACGAGTGGATACAGCTCTCCGAACGGTGTGGCACGGTCGAGGGCGAGCATCGCCTGTGGGTCGGGATCGACTGGGACGTGGCCCCCACAGGCCGGACGAGCGGCGAGATATCGATCGAGGCTCCGGGCGTGCGGAAGACCGTCGGGGTCGAAGCCGTTGCTCCTGGGGACGAGGTCGGACTGGACGATGCAGGGGCCGACTTCGTCGAGGCGGACGGCGTCGTCGCTATCGAGGCAGAACACTACAGCCGCGCGACCGACGGCTCGCCCGGAACCTGGGAACGTTCCGATATCCCGGGTCGCGTCTCCGGGGCGACCGTCGCCGTGCGTCCGTCCGTCTTTGCGAGCTATCAGCCCGACAGCGACACCCTCGCCGACAACGACAGGCACGCCGACAGCGACGACCCGCCCCGTCTCGAATACGACGTCGTCCTGTCGACAGCAGGAACCGTCGTGGTGGAAGTACAGTGCGTTCCGACGCAGGCACTCACCGCCGACCGCGACCTCCGCTACGCCGTCGCGTTCGGCGATGGCGAACGGCGCACAGTCTCGATCGACCCGGACGGCGGCGAGCACGACCCCGAGTGGCAGCGCAACGTCCTGCGAGGGGCCGCGATCGGCGTGAGCACACACCGCGTCGACAGTCCCGGAGCGCAGACGCTGCGACTGTCGGCGCTCGACCCTGGATTGGTCGTGGACCGGATCGTCGTCTACGCCGACGGTGAGCGGACGACGTACCTCGGGCCACGCGAAACCGCTATCGACCGCTGAACCCAGCCAGCAGAACTGTACTGTTTACGTCGAACGCTGGTCGACACCGAGAGCCGGCAGTCGTCCGTGATTACACAACAGTAATAACGAAGTCGAGACAAGGTCGTCACGTTACAATGCGCATTGGACGCTTCGAGGCGGACGGAAAGACGTGTATCGGGGTCTTCGAAGACGACGTCGTCCGTGACGTGACGGACGAGTTCGACGGGTTCCAGGACGCGATCTCGCGGCCACAGGACGCGGTCGACCTCGACGGAGAGACGTACGACGTCGAGGAGGTCACGCATCTCCCGCCGACGACGTCGGCGAACACAGTCTTCTGTGCCGCACTCAACTACGAGGCTCACGCCGAGGAGTCGGACATCGAGGTACCCGAGTGGCCGCTGGTCTTCCTCAAACTCCACCGGACGCTCGTCGGTCACGGCGAGTCGATCTCGTATCACACCCGTGTCACCGAGGAGATCGACTACGAGGCCGAACTGGCGGCCGTCATCGGCGAACCCGCTCGACACGTCTCCCCCGAGGAAGCGCTCGACCACGTCGCAGGGTACACTATCCTCAACGACACCTCGGCACGGGATCTCCAGCTGGGGCTCGAAGTCGGTGACGACGAGATGCTCGACTGGTTCTCCGGGAAGGCGATGGAACGGACGACGCCGGTCGGCCCGTACGTCACCGTCGACGAGATCGACGACCCCCAGGACCTGCACATCGCCTCCCGGGTCGACGCCGAGACGATGCAGGACGACAACACCGGCATGATGGTTCGCTCGGTCGCGGACCTCGTGTCGTTCGTCTCCTCGCGAGTCCGACTCCAGCCCGGGGACGTCATCGCGACGGGCACGCCCGAGGGCGTCGGCACCTTCCAGGACATCCAGCTCCACCCTGGGGAGACGGTCGAGATCGAAGTCGAGGGTATCGGCACTCTCACCAACGTCGTCGAGGAAGCGGAGTAATCGCCTCCGACCAGCCCGAAGCAAAGGTTTCCGGCATCCCAACCTTCCTACCTTCGGTGGCTGTGGCTCCCGTATGGCGACGACAGTCGGTTACATCGGTGTAGACCACCACCATCGAGACCCGTATTTCGCGATTGCCAGCGGCCTCGACGTCGACATCACCGCCGTCTGTGAACCGGGCGAATCGATCGACGTCGAAAGTATCGCCGCGATGGACGAGCGCCCGGACGAGATTACGACGGAAGGCCAGGACGCGGCGGATCTCGTCGCC
>Ga0207715_100111_pt1 | contig 70002 bp, 72 predicted proteins | sample A23M3SouthBayCA_FD_187732 | JGI IMG/M metagenome (GOLD analysis project Ga0207715, IMG submission 187732) | Aerobic enrichment media from Eden Landing Ponds, California, USA - A23 M3 (SPAdes) | ecosystem: Environmental > Aquatic > Marine > Unclassified | place: USA: Emeryville, California... | reverse complement strand
GGTTGCTGTGTTTCACTCATTGGCTTCATCCGGACATTCCGGGAAAATCTAATAAGGCCAGTCGCTCGTTGCGACCGTTGCCCACCGTTGCAACGCTTGTGAACTATCGTAAATCGGCACCAATCCCGCCAAAACGAGGGTTTCAGACCCCCTCTGTCGAAAAATCGTACAGACTATGAACGGGCCGGATCGACGCCCGATAGCTGTTGTATAGGTATTATTTTGCCCTCGTCTAGCTACCAGCCCGGAGGTCATAGGGGAGACCACAACGGTCGCTACGGGAATTGCTTCCATCACGACGAGCGAGAACGGGCGGGTATGGGGGTAACTGAACAGGAGATGGCGAGAACGATGGAGAATGGACACAGGCGGTGATCGGGATGCGGAATCAGACGAGAGACGACGGGAGAAGACATGAAGGGAAGCGAAGAGCGTGTGAGGACGTACAAGGTCATACAAGGACGACCGAGATCCCGAGACCATCACCGAACCGTAGCCAGAGGACGGCGTGTAGAACAGTCCGAAGATGCCCAACCGTGATGTGTTGAACACACGAACGTACGCCGAACGCCGGAAGAGCGATCACTTCCGAGCCCCCGTTTGCTTCGCTCACGAGGACGAATCGAGGCGTTTCGCCGTCAGATCGAACGCTGACGAACCCCACGTCGCCGCACTCCGCGAGACACTGGGAGAGCAAGCGCTCCCACGCCCTGTCTCGCGGTACTCGCCAGGACACCGCCGGAGCCGCCGAAGACGGCGGAGGTGGCTTTTTGGTCCAGCTTTTTCGAGGATCCCTCCCACAGTGAGCCGAAGGCTCGCGAGGAAGGGCGACGAAGAAAATGGTGGTCAGGGATCCTGGAGTCGGTGGGTCTTCTCGACGAGGGGGTGGGCGGCGTAGTCGACGACGTCGATGTCGGCGATGGATTCGAGCCCGTCGCGGGCGGCAGTCTTGGCCATCCCGAGGTCCACCCGGTCTTCGAGGACGATCACGTAGGCGTCCATGGCCTCGATGTCGAGTCGAGCGGCGGCCTTGACGCGGTGGTGACCATCGGCGAGGTAGAGCGCACCGTCGTTGTCGATGACGACCAGCGGTTCGGCCAGGCCGCGTTCGAGTTCGTAGCGACGGCCTTCGAGTTCGTCTGCGTAGACCTTCGACTGCGTAGGCGTGAGCAAATCGAGAGGGACCTCGCGGCGCTCCTGGGAGGGTGAGACGTCGTGGATGGACGCGAGAGTACGCATCAGTTTGTCGACCTTGCCGGGCGTGGCGCGTTCGATCTGGCTGCGGATCACGTCGGCGTTGGAGATGATGCCGACGAGATTGCCGTCGTCGTCGACGACCGGAAGCTTCTGGATGCCCGAGCGGAGGATGACGCGGGCGGCGTCGTCGACGGCCATGTCGGGGTGGGCCACGAGCAGTTCGTCGGTCATGACGCCCGCGATGGGGTCAGCGTCCGCGGCCATCAGGAGGTCGCTCGCGGTGACGAACCCCTCGACGCGACGCCCCTCGCAGACGGGAAAGCCGCTGTGCTCGTCGCTCTCGGCGATACGCCGGGCCACCGCCCCGACGCGCTCGTCGGGCGACACGGTGTCCACGTCCCGGGTCATGTACTCCCCGACCGTCGGCTTCCGGTCCGTCGCCATCGTCCGCCTACACTCGATACACGAGTAAAAACGCCGCGGTCACCTGTGGACACTGGCTGCCGGTCGGCCAGTCACCTGCAGTCGTCGACGGCCAGTCTCGCGGTCACTCGCCGCGGTCGGGGTCTTCAGCCCCGTCTTCGCCACTGTCCGACTCGCTCTCGCTATCGGTTGCTCCCGCGCCTCCCGTGTCTTCGGCGTCTCCAGCGTCGCCAGTGCTCAGTCCCGGGCCCTCGCCGGGGAGTCCCCCGCGGAAGACGTCGGGTCCGCGGAGTTCGTCGGAGTAGACGTCGGTGACCCGGCGGTTGGTCCGCGAGTCGTAGGCCTCCAGGAAGCGGTCGGAGATGACCGCGTCGACCACCTCGGTGAGTGATTCGTCGTCGCTATCGACCGAATCGAGCAGTCCGAGCGACAGCTGGGCACCCGCCATGTCGGCGTGGCCGCCGGCGCTGCCGATCTGGCCGAAGGCGTCGCGTAGCGTCTCCCCGAGGTCGATGTCGGCGCCCCGTGCCCGCGCCGAGACGTACACCGTTCCCTCGGAGATCCCGTAGACGAACGTCGTCGTCACGTCTTCGAGATTGAGGAGTCTGTCGGCCGCCTGCGCGAGGGCGTCCCGGGCGGAGAGTCGGCCGACCCCGCTGACGAGGACAGGGCCGTGGCGCTGGCGGTGCTGGATGGCGCGGGCGATCGTCTCCAGCGTGTCCGGGCTCATACTGGGGGAGTCGATGCGGTCGAGCGTTCCCAGGTCGGCGTGGGGCAGGACGTGTGCGGCCGCGGCGAAGTCGTCGGGAGAGACCTCGCGGGTGAACTCGTCGGTGTCGACGCGGATGCCGAAGAGCAGCGCCGTCGCCGTCACCTCGTCGAGTGCGACGTCCAGGCGCTCGAGGTAGTCGATCATGAGTGTGCTGGTCGCGCCGACGTCGCTGCGCAGGTCGACGAAGCGGGCGTCGACGGGTTCGCGCGGCGGGTGATGGTCGATGACGATGTCGACTGCCGTGCTCTCGGGCAGGCCGTCGTTGACACCCGGCCGCGAGTGGTCGACCAGCGCGACGCCGCCGTACTCGGCGAGGTCGGCGCCGGGTTCGAGGTTCCGCATCTCGATGTCGAGCAGGTTGACGAACGCTCTGTTCTCCTGGTGGCTGATCTCCCCGAAGTAACAGATTTCGGCCGAGTGTCCCGCGATCTCGGCGATCCGTCGGAGAGCGACGGCGCTGGCGATGGCGTCGGGGTCGGGGTTGTCGTGGGCGACGACAGCCAGCGGACCGTCGAGACTCCGGATCACCGCCAGGAGTTTGCGTGCCCGGACGCTCGCGTCACCCGCGACAGCGAGCACGCGGTCGGCGACCTCCCGGTGGGGGTCTATCACCTCGTCGGCGACCTCGGCCAGCGTTGCCGTGACCGACGGACCGGGTTCGGTACCCACGTAGGCGAGCAGGAACGCGTCGGGGAACGCGCGTCGTGCCGCTCTCGCCGCCGCTTCGTTGCGAGCGGGGTCGTCGGTCGCGACGACGACCGAGTCCGGGTGCTCCCACCCGGCGAACGTCTCGGAGTCCGTGACGTCGCCCGTCTCCGCGGCTGTGCCTTCCTCGCGGAGCGTCCGCGCACCCGCCTCGTCGGTGGTCACGACCGTCAACTCGCCAGGTCGGTCGGCGAGTCGGTCCACGAGCCCCTGGGCGAGCCCCCCACAGCCCAGCACCAGACGCGACGTCATATCCGTCTATCGGACATCGACGCCTAAAAACCCGGCAGTCTCGTCGTCACTTCAGTCGTTCCTGGAGAAAGGAAGGGTGAGCGGCGGTCACGCCGTCGACGTCGAGGATGTGCCGGTCGATGACGTCGCCGACGGCGTCGCCGTCCTGAGCGCGCACCTCGGCCATCAGCATGTGGTCGCCGCTGGAGGTGTACAGCGCCTCGATCTCCGGGACGTCCTTGAGCGCCCGGATGACGTCGACGTAGCGCTCGCTCTCGGCGTCCAGTCCCACGAGCGCGATGCTCTGACTCGGCAGTTTCTTCGGGTCCACGTCCGCCGAGTAGCCCACGATGACCCCCTCGCTCTCCAGTCGCTCGATGTACTTGCGGACCGTCGGCTTCGAGACGTCCACCCTATCGGCGATCTCGGCGTAGGAGGCCTGGGCGTCGTCCTCCAGGACGGACAGGATGCGCTCCTCCGTCGATCCGGCACTCATGACTACTGGTTTGCCATCCCGAGAAAAATATCTTGCGAATCCGCAAACGTCGGTCGCGAACCGGCATTTCGCGGTCGAACCGGGCGAACCGACAGGACGACGGGGGTCGAACCCGACTGCCGATATCGCCTCCGAGACGGCGTCTACGTGTGCTTCTCGATGAGCGAGTCCGCGCTACGCTCCCACTCGGCGTCCTCGTCGAAGTACCGCTCGGCGAGCGGTTCGTCGGGCATCTCGCCCGTGGCACGCTTCTCCTCGCCGTAGGAGGGTCGCTCCGAGTCCCGATAGAACCGACCCGTCAGGACCTCGCCCTCGTAGAGTTTGGACTCGACCTCGTACATCATCTGGCCGGCTTCCGTCCGGTCGGTGACGTCGAAGTCGTAGTCGTCCGAGTCCTGGACGTCGGTGTAGGGGACGTACTGGCGTGCGTCCTTGTTCCAGGTCGGACACTGCGTGAGGAAGTCCACGTGGGCGAACCCGTCGTGTTCGATGGCCTCTGCGAGGATCTCGGCGGCCTGGTTCGGGTTCACGGCGGCCGTCCGGGCGACGTACGAGGCCCCGGAGGCCAGCGAGAGCGAGAGCGGCCGGACGGGGTCTTTGGCCGACCCGCTGGGCTGGGTCTTGGATTTGTGACCTTTCGGGCTCGTCGGCGAGGTCTGGCCCTTCGTCAGGCCGAAGATCTCGTTGTTGAACACGATGTAGGTCATGTCGTGGTTCTCCCGGGCGGTGTGCATGAAGTGGTTGCCGCCGATGCCGTAGCCGTCGCCGTCGCCGCCGGCCGCGACCACTTCGACGCCTGGATTGGCCAGTTTCGCCGCGCGGGCCACGGGCAGCGAGCGCCCGTGGATGGTGTGGAAGCCGTAGCTCTCGAAGTAGCTGTTGAGCTTGCCCGAACACCCGATACCCGTACACAGCAGGACCTCGTCGGGGTTCTTCCCGAGATTGGCCATCGCCTTCTTCAGGGCGTTGTTGACCGCGAAGTCACCGCAACCGGGACACCACGTCGGCTGGGGCTCGATCCCGGGTGTGAACTCGTCTTCCTCCGGTTCTCGCTGTTCGCCGATCGCGCTGAATGCACTCATTGTCAGTCACCTGCTGCGGGTACGTACTTCATGTTGGTCTCGGTCAGTTCCTCGCCGTCGACGCTGGACTCGAACCCCTCGACGATCTCGGCGGGCTCGAAGGGGTTGCCGTCGTACTTGAGGAGGCTCGACAGCTTCGGGCCGAACCGGCCGATCTCCTTCTGGGTGAGCCCGCGGAACTGCCCCGTGGCGTTCATCTCGACGACGACGCACTCCTCGACGGATTCGAGGAACTCCGACACTTCCTCGACGGGGTAGGGCATCATGTCGCTCACACCGAGAGCCTTCACCGAGTGACCGGCGTCGTTGAGCCGGTCGACCGCCTCGAAGACGGTGTCCTGGTGGCTCCCCCAGGTCATGATGCCGTACTCCGCCTCGTCGGGCCCGTAGTGGGTCTGGTTACCCTTCTCGTCGAGTTCCTCGCGGATGGGTTCGAACTTGCCGAGGCGCCGGTCCATCTGGCGCACCCGGTTGGTGGGGTCCTCGCTGATGTGGCCGGCCTCGTTGTGCTCGTTGCCGGTCGCCAGGAAGCGCCCGCCCTTCTGGCCGGGCACCGTCCGCGGGCTGACGCCGTCCTCGCCGTCGTAGCGGAACCGCTTGAACTTCTCGGCGTGGTACTCGGCGGCCTCCTCGATGGCCTCCTCGTCCAGCACCGACCCGGGGTCGGGGTCCGGTTCCCGGTCGAAGAAGCTCGCGTCGACGTTGCGGAGTTCGCCCTGGAGCTTCTGGTCGTAGATCAGTATCGTCGGGATCTGGTACTCGTAGGCGATCTCGAAGGCCGTCCGGATCTGCTCGTAACACTCCTCGTGGTTCCCGGGCGCCATGACGACTCGCGCGGAGTCGCCCTGGCTCGTGTAGAGGACGTGTTCGAGGTCGGCCTGCTCGGGTTTCGTCGGCATCCCCGTCGACGGACCGGCCCGCATCGCCTCGATCAACACGAGCGGCGTCTCGGTCATCTCCGCGAGTCCGAGCGGTTCGCTCATCAGCGCGAACCCGCCGCCGGACGAACCGGACATGGCCTTGACGCCGGTGTGAGAGGCGCCGATAGCCAGCGCCGCGGCGGCGATCTCGTCTTCGACCTGCTCGGAGATCCCGCCGAACTTGGGCAGGTTCTGGGACATGATCGTGAACACGTCCGTCCACGGCGTCATCGGGTAGCCCGCGATGAACCGACAGCCGGCGTCGAGTGCGCCGTAGGCGATGGCGTCACTGCCCGAGACCAGGGCCTGGGTCTCCTCGGGTTCCGCCGAGGTGGGCATCTGGAACTCGGGGTGTTCGTCGAACTCGGCCGCCGTCTCCGCGCCGTCGGCGATGACCTTCCGGTTTGCCTCGGCGATCTCCTCGTTGAACACCTCGCCGAGGATCTCCTCGTAGTACGACGTGTCGAAGTCCAGCAGCGTCGAGAGCACGCCGATGCCAGCGTTGTTGCGCATGACCTCCCGGCCGTGCTCTTTGGCGATCTCGCGCAGGTTGACCGGGTAGACGTACCAGTCGTTCTCTTCGGCTTTCTCGTGGAGCCCCACCTTCTCGACGTCTTCCTCGTCGATGAGCCCGGAGTCGTAGACGATCACGCCACCCTCGTGGAGGTCGTCGAAGTTCTCGTAGAGGGGCTTGAGTTCCTCGTCGCCGTAGTAGGCCTCCTCCTGTGGGTTCCGGGCGAAACTGTCACCCAGCGCCAGCAAGACGTTGTAGCCGTCGCCACGGGACCGGACTTCGCCCTCGCCCGCACGTACCTCGACGTACGTGTGGCCACCCCGGATGCGCGACGGGTAGTGACGGTGTGTGAACACGTCGAGTCCCGAGCGCATCAGGGCCTTGGCGAAGTTCCGACTCGTCGAGTCGATACCGTCGCCGGAACCGCCCGCGATCCGCCATATTAGTTGATCTTCTGTCATGGATACGTATCGGCCCCGTTGGGGTGCCGTACCGGAAAGAGAGGCGGACCCGACTAAAGCGTTTTCACTGCGACGCCGTCAATTAATCGTGAAGGATGGATACGGAGCTTCTCGCGGCCGAATTCCGGACTGGGTGACAAACGCATACACAGGGATCTAGCGGGGTGGTTCGGGGGGTTCATTAGCGGGGGGAGAACCGGCTCGTAGACAGGTGGATATCAGTAAGCGAATCTTTATCGTTCTAGTTCGGGTCGGATCCGGCGGAGCAGTCGAACGGGAACGGGACGACCGGGGTCGAGCGGGGACGGCCGGGGTCGAGCGGAGACGGCCGGGGTCGGTTTCAGTTCAGGTCGAACAGAACCGGTTTCAGCTCAGGTCGAACTGTCCGGCGGCGGTCTGCATGTCCTTGTCACCGCGGCCGGAGAGGTTGACGACGATCGTCTCGTGTTCACTGTCCTCCGCCAGCTGGAGCGCCCGGGCGACCCCGTGGCTGGTCTCCAGCGCCGGGATGATCCCCTCGGCCTCGCTCAACTCGCGAAACGCCGCCAGCGCCTCGTCGTCGGTGACGCCCGTGTACTCCGCACGGCCCAACTCGCGGAACATGGCGTGTTCGGGACCCACACCGGGATAGTCCAGTCCCGCCGAGACGGAGTGGACCTCGACGTCGTCGTCGATGACGCGCGTCTTCATGCCGTGGATGACGCCGTCTTCCCCCTCCGCGAGCGGTGCGGCGTGGCGCGTCGAGTCCGCACCCTCGCCACCGCCCTCGGCGCCGTAGAAGGCCACGTCGTCGTCGCGGAACGCGTGGAAGAGTCCGATGGCGTTGGACCCGCCGCCGACGCAGGCGACACAGGCGTCGGGCAGATCACCGGTCCGCTCCTGGATCTGTTCGCGTGCCTCTCGACCGATCACGGACTGGAAGTCCCGGACCATCCGCGGGAACGGGTCAGGTCCGACGACGCTCCCTACGAGGTAGTGGGTGTCCTCGACGTTCCCCGCGAAGTCCTCCAGAGCGGCGTCGACGGCGTCGGCCAGTCCGGCACCACCCCGGGTCACCTCGTTGACCTCGGCGCCCATCAGGCGCATCCTGAAGACGTTCATCTCCTGGCGCTCGACGTCTTTTTCCCCCATGTAGATCTCCGTCGGGATGTCGAGCAGCGCCCCGACCATCGCGGTCGCGGTGCCGTGCTGGCCGGCGCCGGTCTCGGCGATAAGCCGTTCTTTGCCGGCCTTCTTCGCGAGCAGTCCCTGGCCGAGCGTGTTGTTGACCTTGTGGGCGCCGCCGTGGAGCAGGTCCTCGCGCTTGAGGTAGATCTCGGCGTCGTAGCGCTCGCTGAGGTTGCGGGCGTAGTACAGCGGTGTCGGCCGGCCGGCGAACTCCTCTAGGAGACCGCGCAGTTCGTCCTGGAACTCCTCGGTGCCGGCCACCTCGTCGTAGGCCCCTGCCAGCTGAGCGAGCGGTTCTGCGAGTGTATCCGGGACGTGTCGTCCGCCGTAGCCCTCGAATTCGCCTGGTGAAGACATACCCCCCTGTCCGCGCCCTCGGGGCTAAAAACTACTGGCGGCGGGGCCGCCGGGCTCCGACACGCTCGCCCAGGCCGGTCGTACTGCCGCGAGCCCAGCGTCAGACGGCTATCGGCCCCGAGTAACGTCGTTGTAACTTCCCGGCCGGGACGATACCGGCCGATGTGACCCAGTTAGCCGAGTTCACACTCCGGGCGAGGGACTTCCCGCTCGGGCGCGTCTTCGAGGAGCGGCCCGACGCCACGCTGGATCTGGACCGTGTGGTTCCGACCGGGGACACGGTCATGCCGTACTTCTGGGTGCAAGACGAGAGGGAAGAACTGACGGACGTCCTGACTATCTTCGAGGGGCTCCCGGAACTGCGGTCGGTCACCCTGATGGACGACCTGGGCGAGCGCGGACTCTTTCGTGCCGAGTGGGAGCCAGCCTACATCGGGATCATGGGTGCCGTCGCCGAGGCCGGCGTGGCGGTCGTCTCCGCGAACGGGTCCAGCGAGGGGTGGCTGTTCGAGATCCGTGCCGAGACGGCCGACCAGCTCTCGGCGTTCCAGGCCTACTGCGGCGACCACGACATCGACGTGTCGCTCACGCGCCTCCGACGCCTCTCGGACGTCGAACCCGGCCAGCGGGACGGGCTCACGCCGGCCCAGCGCGAGGCACTGGTGCTCGCGTACACCGAGGGCTACTACGAACAACCCCGGGAGACCGACCAGGCGACCCTCGCCGAGCGGCTCGGGATCTCCCGACAGGCACTCGCCGCGCGACTCCGGCGTGGCTATCGCACCCTCATCGAGTCCACGCTGGCTGGGGACCCCGAAGACGACGCCTAATAAACCCGTTACATGGGTAAGTGGGGGACTCAACCCGGCGGACGCAGTACGAGGCGGTGATGTCGAACGACTATTCGGGGGACGCAGACGCCGTCTTCACCTACGATATCTCGGCGGAGGAGTCGGTCAGCGAGGCGGTCGTCGCGGCCGTCGCGACCGTATCGAACGTCGAACCGGTACCCGCGCCCGAAGATTCGAGCGAACCGGCGACGGAACTGGCACTCGACCCGCTGTACAGCGTCGTCGATCCCGACGCGCTCGACGCGATATTCCGGCCGCAAGGGGACGACGAGCACGGGGTCGCCAGCAGAGTCTCGTTTCCCTACCACGGACACGACGTCACGGTCCACAGTGAAGGCCACGTCGCCGTGACCCATCCTGCCCGTGGTACCGCCGACTGACCCCACCCGGGACGTCGCTGACTGAGTACGGTCGGGGGACCGCAACTGAGCGCGGTCGGGGCCCGCCAGCAGAGCCAGGCGAGTCGACGTCGCGTCGGTATCGGGCCGATTCCGAATCGTTGTCTGGACGAGGACCACCGACAGACCGACAGGGCTCCGGCCCCAGGGAGCGATATGCCGACCGTCGAGTACCGCGGCGAGACCATCGAGTGCGGGTCGGGCGAGCGACTCCGCGACGTGTTGCTGGCGGCGGACCTGCCGGTTCACAACGGCCCCCGGTTGACCTCCTGTCACGGCCTCGGGACCTGCGGGACCTGTGCCGTCGAGATCGACGTCCCGGGCGGAGACGACCTCCCGGCCCCGAACGGACGCGAGCGGGCACGTCTCGCGATCCCACCACACTCGCCCGACGGCGGGCTCCGCCTGGCTTGCCAGGTTCGCGTGACCGAGGACCTCGTCGTCACGAAACACGGCGGGTTCTGGGGGACGAAACGCGAGTGAGTGCTGAGGGGCGGTCATCCCCGAGAGCGGCCGGCGCCGGTAGAGCCACAAGCCTCCCGCGCGACTGTCGGGGTGTGCCCACTGTCAGCGACACCTACCTGGAGAACCGGTGGCGGGTCCAGCCCAACCACGCCAACAACTACGGGACCGTCCACGGCGGAAACGTGATGAAGTGGATGGACGAACTGGGCGCGATGTCGGCGATGCGGGCCGCGGGCGAACCCTGCGTGACCGCCGCCATCGACGAGATGAACTTCCACCGACCGGTCCCGACCGGCGACAACACCCTCATCGAGTCGTTCGCCTACGAGACTGGCCGTACGAGCGTCAAGGTCCAGCTCAGGGCCGCTCGCGAGAACCCACGCACCGGTGAACAGGAGACGACCACCGAGTCGCGGTTCGTCTTCGTCGCCATCGACGAGGCGGGTTCGCCCGTCCCGGTCCCCGACCTGACTGCGGAGACCGACCACTGCCGCGAACTCCGCGAGCGCGCGTTCGAGTGGGAGAGCGACGACGAGTAGACCGATATACCGTCTGTCGGGACGTCGTCCGGCTCTCCGACACCATGTCAGTCGAGAGAAATTCTTTTGAGAGTCAGGAGTGAGAGCGCCGGTATGGATTCGGTTCTGTCGAGTATCGGCATCGGGTCGGCGACGGTGGACACGGTCCTCGACTCCGAGACCCTCCACCCGGGGGAGAGCGTCGACCTGCACGTCGAAATCGAGGGCGGGTCCACGTCACAGGAGATCGAGCGTATCTACTTCCTGCTCGAAACACGGTATCTGAGCGACGAGGGCGGCTACGAGACGACGACCATCGAGCGGGCGGTCGCCAGCCAGTCCTTTACTATCGAGCCCGAGGAGTACTGCGAGTTCCCGGCGAGTCTGACGCTCCCGCGGGTGACGCCCCTGACCTGGGGGAACGTCTCCGTCTGGCTGAAGACCGGGCTCGACATCGACTGGGCGAGAGACCCACAGGACAGGGACACGCTCGAGGTCGTCCCCGCGGAGAAGATGGGGGCGGTCCTCGACGCCGTCGAGCGCATCGGATTCACGTTCTCGGAATCCGACTGCAAGCAGGCGTCGGTGTACAGCCCCGCGCCGTTCGTTCAGGAGTTCGAATTCGAGCCGACGGACTCGCGGTGGCGCCGGCGCCTCGACGAACTCGAGGTGATATTCGCGCCGCTGGCCGACGAACTCGAGATGCGCGTCGAAGTCGACCGCAAGGAGTCGACCTACACCGACCTGACCGGCGGCGACGAGCGAAACGAGTGGGTCACCGTGGAACACGCCGACAGCGGGCGGCTCCGCGACGACATGCGGTCACAGATCAACGCCCTGTTCTGAACCACGGCCACAGTGACCTGGCGCAGTTCCTCGATCTCCGAATCCCCGTAGCGCACTCGCGCGCAACCCATTTGCCGCTCCCGACCAATGGATCGGTGATGGACGACCCAGCGAAGCCGCGGCCGCAGGCGCGGACAGCACCGCGGATATACACTGCCCCGCGAACGGACGTCTCACGGAACCAGGGGAAGTTCAGGATCCACTTCGACTTCCCCGGTCGCGCCGTCCCGGGCCACGACGACCACGGCTACGGCCCGCTGGCGACCGTCGTCGAGTCGTTCATGGACCCGGGGACGCTCATCTCGATGCACCAGCACCGCGACGAGGAGATAATCTCCTGGGTGCCCGCGGACGTGATGCGACACGACGACCGGCAGGGCAACGAACTCGTCACGGACTCCGAGCACCTCATGGTCATGAACGCCGGCAGCGGCTTCTGGCACGCCGAGGAGACGCTCGCCGACGACCCGCCGCTCCGGATGCTCCAGATATTCGTCCGCCCCCACAGTCTCGGCCTCGAACCCGGCATCCAGCACGAGCCGATCCCCGACCCGACGCCCGGCGAGTGGCGCCACCTCTTCGGTCCCGAGGGCGGCGACGCCCCGCTCTTCGTCCGCAACGAAGTAGATTTCTACGACTGTCGACTCGACGCCGGCGCGACCGTCTCGTTGCCCGACCGTCCCGGCCGCGACACCTACCTCTACGTCTTCGAGGGCGCCGTGACGGTCGGACCGGAGGACGAACCCGTCGGCTACACCGAGAGTGCGCTCGTGACCGGCGACGGGGACGGCGACGACGGGGAACGAGAAGAGGATGAAGGTGAAGTGTCGGTAACTGCCACCGAGGACTCGGTGCTCGTCGCCTTCGTCATCGACCCCGACGCGCCGGTCACCCGCCAGGGGACGATCGGCCGCTAGCGGGCGAAGGACGATATGTGCAGGGAATGGGTGTAACGCTGGTTTCGTACGGTATCGTTCTGGAAGAAAATCGATCCGATAGCCGCACCGCAGTCGTCAGTGAGCGTTGAAAGCCCTCGGGCCGCTGGCGGTCGCTGAGCGGGATATTCTCGCTCGGACACCCGCACCGCGCCGCACTCGCTCGAATAGGGCCCGCTCAGGCGACTCCGCTCGCTACGCTCGCCGCCACCGGCCCTCGCCCTTTCAGTCCGCCAGGGATATCCTGGTTACACAGGCTGTCTCAACGGTGAACGCTCGGTAGCCGACCCCACAGACATCTTCCTGGCGGACTGGAAGGGCGAGGCGCGCTCGCGCGACCATCGGGAGCGGAGTCGCCTGAGCGGGCTCTATCCGCGCGGGCGGTGCTGAGAGCGCGGATATCCCGCTCAGCGACCGCGAGCGCGCCGAGGGCTTCCATCCCACGATCACGAGTGCAGTCAAGACGAACGCGATTGCGGTTGCGGAAGCCGTGTCAACTCGAATTGTTACACGCATTCAGGGGCTGTATCAACTCGGCGTTCGGTACCGTCGCTCACCTGCGACTACCTCCCCGACACGCTCATCAGTCAACACTCCAGAATCGTCCCGACGGTCGTGGGGTTCGGACCGGGTGACGCGTCGCCCTCCGCCTCCGCGCGGATCGTCTGCTCGGACGAGACGTAGTAGTTGACCGTGTAGCGACCGCGGGATTCTCCCTCGACGAACCGGGTGTAGGACACCTGCACGACGAACGTGTCTTCGAGCTCGGTGAGCACCCTCGCCGATCTGTCCTGCATCTCCGTATCCGGAAACGCTGGAATGCCGGGCCGATTCGTCTCCGTCGGTGGGACCGGCGTCTGGGGGCCGTACTCGTCGACGGCCATGTAAGTGAGCGCGTACGCCTCGTAGGACGCCGCGTACTCGACTGCCGTCTCGCGGGTCAGGTTCGCGGGGCGGCCCGGCGGCGGCATCGGTGTCCGGTGGTAGTACGGTTCCCAGTGTTCGTCCCGGGGACACCACGTCCGCTCCGTCTGGACGGTCAGGCCGGCGAAGACGCCGGGCGTCGAGGACTCTGTCGATGTTTCGGTGTCGTCGGAGTCGGTCTCTGACGAAGACTGCGTCGACGGCGCCGGTCTTTCGGGAGGGGACAACACCGAATCCTGCGGGTCACTCTCATTGAGCGAACACCCGGATAACGCACCGAGGCTCGCGAGACCCGCGAGGACCCGTCGCCTACGATACGGGGACACGGTAGACGCGTGAGAGCACCGCGACAAGTGTCTTGTGTCGATACACTCTCGTTCCCCAACTCGAAGAGGGCTGTGTCGACAGCCTCGGTTCGAAGAGGGTGACGGCGACGCAGTTCTCGGGGGCATCGGTGATTCGACACTCTGCCCGGTGGTGTGTGAGTTGTTTGTGAACTGTCCCCAAGGTTCATCTATCCGTCTAGTTTATCGTTCCAATGAGTTATGCGACACACGGGATTGAAGGTTCGGATGGCGGTTTCGGGGCGATCCTGTTCGCGTTCTATGCGGCACTGGTGGCCGCGTTCCAGGCGGCGTTCACGCTGCCGCTCGCGATCGCTGGCACAGTGGTGTTCGCAACGGTCCAGTATCTGCTTGGCAAGTATCTCGCGATCCGAAGCGTGGGCGCGACAGACCTCCCGGAAGACGAGTACCCACATGTCCACCGGATGGTCGAAGACCTGTCCACAGACATGGGTATCGACAAGCCCGCACTCAAGGTTGGCCGGATGGGTGTTCCGAACGCCTTCGCCGTCGGTCGACGGGGTGCGGGTGTCGTCGTCGTCTCTGACACACTGCTGGAACTCCTCGACGACGACGAACTCGAAGCAGTACTCGCACACGAACTCGCGCACATCAACAACCGCGACGTGCTGATGATGGTCCTCGGGCAGTCCATCGCGTCGATGATCGGCATCACCGTGTTCTGGGTTTTCGCACTCGCAGACGACAACATCGCCGTGGCCATCGTCGGGTGGATACTCAGCGCAATCATTCAGGCGCTCGTGATGATCTTCGTCCTCGCCATCTCGCGGTATCGGGAGTACGTTGCCGACAGCGACGCCGCCGACCAGACTGACAACCCGGAAGCGCTGGCGACGGCACTGGCAAAGATCGACCGGGTCGGTCGTCACGAGGATGCCCCGGACGTCGGCGACAGAGTCGGCGCGCTCTGCATCTTCGGCGGAAAGCGCGGCCTGCTCGCGGCGCTGTTCGCGTCTCACCCGCCGATGGAAAAGCGCATCGAGCGCCTCGCACCGCATCTGCTGGAACAAGGAGACTGATCTGCAGTCCCTCACCGCCCCTCAGGCAGACGGAGCGAGTTCACCGGCTTTCGCGCGGGACTGCTCGATTATCGCGGGACGAGCCTCGAACTCGACGACCACCTGGTCGCCGTAGTCGACGTCTTCGACGTTGGCGTGGTCGTGGATCCACGAGACGACGCTCATCGTGTCGTCGGTCATCGGCAAGACGAGTCGCTCGCGCTCGTAGTCGGGCAGTTCCGCGTGGATCCGCTCGGTGAGTGCGTCGATATCCTCGCCCTCTTTCGCGCTCACGGCGACGGGGCTGGGCGCCAGCGCCGACAGTGCCTCGCGCTTGCGCCGGAGTTCCTCGTCGTCGACCCGGTCGACCTTGTTGAGGACCGTGACGATGGGCGCCTCGTTGCGCTCGTAGAGCGTGTCGTGGGAAGTGACGAGTTTCTCGCGGATCTCCTCGACGGGTTCGCTGACGTCGACGACCAGCAGCACCAGGTCCGCCCGGTAGACCGAGTCGAGCGTCGACTTGAACGACTCGACGAGCCAGTGGGGCAAATCGGAGATGAACCCGACGGTGTCGGTCACGAGGACGTCCCGCTGGTCCATGTCGGCCTTCCGCGTCGTGGTGCCCAGCGTCGTAAAGAGGCGGTCCTCGGACTCTGCGGTCGTGTCGAGGTCGGGGTGGACGTCCTCGTTCTCGTCGACCTCGACGTCGGCGGCGAGTCGCCGGAGCAGGGTGGACTTGCCGGCGTTCGTGTAGCCCGCGAGTGCCACGAGGTCGAAGCCCGATTCGCGGCGCTGCTCTCGCCTGTGTTGCTCGGTCTGCTCGATGGCGTCGAGTTCGTCCCGGATGCGCGAGATCTGGGCCTTGATGTCCTGCTCGCGGCTCTCGTCGTACTCGCCAAGGCCCATGAACCCGGGGCGCTCGTCGCGCCGGGCGAGACTGGCCTTGGCCTCGGCTCTGGGGAGTTCGTAACGCAACTCGGCGAGTTCGACCTGGAGCTGGGCCTTGCGCGTCTGTGCGCGCTGCCCGAAGATCTCCAGGATGAGCCGGAAGCGGTCGATGAGCCGGACACCCTCGGGGAGGACGTTCCCGAGGTTGTACGTCTGGTAGGGCCCGAGCTGGTTGTCGAAGACGACGACCGTCGCGTCCGCGCGCTCGACGATCGCCGCGAGCGTCTCGGCTTTCCCTTCCCCGACGTGTGTCGCGGGGTCTTCCGTTCGCGTCTGGGTCAGTTCGTCGACCACCTCGTAGCCCGCCGCGCGGGCGAGGTTGCGAATCTCCGTCGTGTCCGCCCGACCGCTGTCGACACGCTTGGCGACGACAGCGCGTTCGCGTTCTTCTGGCTCGCGTTGTCCTGTCACTTGCTCGCGCGTAGGCGACCCGGATATTTAAACTCTGGTCGTTTCGGGGGGTGTGTTACCGTGGAACGTGGCACCTCCGCGGTGACTCGAAAGGTCGAAGACGGGCGCTTCCCTGGCGAGAGTATGGAACGCGGGGTCGTCGAACTCGACGAACTGGGGCCGTTCGACCTGCAGTCGACCGTCGAGAGCGGGCAGTCCTACCTCTGGACGCGGTCGGACGGTCGGATGTACGAGGGAAGCGGTGCCTACGGCGGCGACGCCTGGTACGAGACCACCGCCAGGGTCGACGGCGACCCCGTCGTCGTCCGCGCCAGACAGGTCGACGACCGCCTGGAGTGGGAGTCGAACGTCGACGCCGCCCCGATCCTCCGCGAGCGACTCCGACTGGACGACGACCTCCCTGCGATCAGAGCGACGGCCGTCGACGACGACATCGTCCAGACCGCCTACGACGCCTACTGGGGGATGCACCTGGTGCGGGACCCGCCCTTTCCGACGCTGATATCGTTCATCTGCTCGGCCCAGATGCGCGTCGGCCGCATCCACGGGATGCAGGAACGCCTCCGCAAAACCTTCGGTACGCCCGTGGAGTTCGACGGCGAGACCTACCACGCCTATCCGACGCCCGAACGGCTCGCGGACGCGACCGAAGAGGAGTTACGCGAGCTCAGTCTCGGGTACCGGGCGCCGTACGTCCGCGACACTGCGCGCCTGGTCGCCGACGGCGAAGACCCGGGTAGGGCCCGGGAGTTGCCCTACGAGGAGGCCCGGGAGTCGCTCACTCGCTTCGTCGGCGTCGGCGACAAGGTAGCCGACTGCGTGTTGCTGTTCTCGCTGGATTTCCTCGAAGCGGTCCCGCTGGACACCTGGATCCGGACCACGATCGAGGAGTACTACCCCGACTGCGACCGGGGCAACTACGCCGAGACATCGCGGGCGATCCGCGATGCGTTCGGTGGTGAGTTCGCGGGGTACACGCAGACCTACGTCTTCCATTACCTTCGTTAGTCACCCGCGCTGACCGCCCACTGTCTCTTCATTCACGCCCGGTGACCTTCCGGATACACGAGGAGCCGAAGGGACCGTGTTCGGCGTCGTCGAAGCGCATGAAATAGCCCGTCGAGATGCCCGCGCCACAGCGCCGGCAGGTGAACTCGCCCTCCTTCGATATCACGTCGCTCTCGAAACTGAGGTAGTTGCGGGTCGTCGGAACGACGGTGTCGCCCTCGCGGTCTATCACGCCGCGGCGCTCGGCGGTTTCGAGGATCTCGCGGGTCACCGCGGGGTCGTTCGTCACCGTCTCGATGCGGTCGACGGCGTCCGCGAGCGACAGCTCCTCGTGTTCGAGCGCGTCGAGCAGGGCGACGCCGACTTCGACGGGGTCGTCCACACCCCGGTCTCCGACCGCCGGTGGATTAAGCGTTTCCGGGCCGACCTGTCGGATCCTGCCGGTTCGGAGCGCCAGCGCTTGCACACACCACAAGACTTGTACTGTCCGGGGAGTCACGAGTAGTCGATGGTCAGTCAGGCGACCCGTCGGCAGGTCGCGAGTCTCGGCGGGCTCGCACTCCTGCTCGGCGGGGCCGCGCTCGTCTTCTCGCCGGAGGCGGTGCTGTCCTCTCTCGCCAGTCTCTCCTCGCGCCCGTGGCTGTTCGTGGGCGTGATCTTCCTCCTGTTTCTCGCACGCCCGTTCCTGATGTGGCCGATCAGCGTGCTGTCGGTGACGACCGGCTACGTCCTCGGCGTGAAATACGGGATCCCGGTCGCCGTCGCCGGGACGCTGGCGTCGAACACCATCGTCTTCCTGTTCGCACGCTACGCCCGTAGCGAGGACGGGCTGGTGGGATTCGCCAGCCGGTCGAGCGACCGGTTCGTCGAGCTGACGGGCGAACTCCGCGGGGTCATCGCGGCCCGACTGGCGCCGCTGCCTGCCGACGTCGTCTCCTCGGCGTCGGGCCTCTCGGAGGTGTCGCTCAGGGCCTACCTGCTCGGGACGCTCGTCGGCGAGACGCCGTGGATCGCTGCCGAGGTAGTCGCCGGAAGTTCGATGCACACGCTGTCGGTCCACGGACTGAGTCACAGCCTCTCGCTGTTTGTCGGGGCGACAGCCCTCTCGGCGGTCCTGCTCGCTCGCCCGGTCTACCGGTACGTCCGCGAGGGCGAGGAGTCGACCGGGGCCGCCCCCTGAGAACCGGGGACGGACGCGTCTCGCAGTTCGGTCCCCGGAACTACCCGGTGGGTCGGCTACCCGGACAGGTCGGTACCCGGACGGATCGACGTAACGGTTTCACCGTCGGCGCACGTCCGGACGGGTATGTCCGAACAACGAGCGGTCGGCATCCTGGGTGCCGGCGATATGGGCCACGGGTTCGCCGCACAGTTCGCCGTCCACGGCCACGACGTCACGCTTCTGGACCACCGCCAGTCGAACCTCGACGCGGCCCGCGACCGGGTCCACGACGTGGTTTCGTTCCTGCGGTCCGAGGGACTCACCGACCGCTCCCCGGACGACGTCGCGTCCGGTATCGAGTACACCCTCGACCGGGAACGCGGACTCGCGAGTGTCGACCTCGTCCTCGAATCCGTTCCGGAGGACCTGGACCTGAAACGCGACGTGTTCCGTGGACTCGCTGACGTGGCTCCCGGGAACGCCGTCCTCGCCTCGAACACGTCGGGGCTCCCCGTCACGGAGATCGCCGAAGCGGTCCCGGAGGACGCCGACCGGGTCGTCGGCTGTCACTGGTGGTATCCGCCCTACCTCCTCCCGACGGTCGAGGTGATACGCGGCGAGCAGACGGCGGACGAGACCGTCGAACGCGTCGAATCCTTTCTCGACTCCGTCGACCGCACGCCGATACTGGTCGAGAAGGACGTCCCCGGCTTCGTCTGGAACCGCATCCAGATGGCGATCTTTCGGGAGGCACTGCACATCGTCGAGGAAGGCGTCGCGTCCCCGGAGGACGTCAACACGGCCATCCGCGACGGGTACGCGCTTCGCACCGCGGCGATCGGTCCGCTGGAGACTATCGACATCGCCGGGCTGGACCTGGTCCAGACCGTACTCGACGACCTCTCGCCGCACCTCTGTGACGACGACGAGGCGAGTCGGTTGCTCGAAGAGCATCTCGCCGAGGGTCGGGACGGCATTCACAGCGGTGCCGGCTTCTTCGAGTACGACGAGTCGCCCGAGGCGGTCACGCGCGCTCGCGACGAACAGGTCGCGGCGATACGCCGGGCGCTCGACGAGTTCCGGGAAACGGACTGACTACGGCGGCGTCCGAGAGTCAGTAGAAGGTGTCGGCACAGTCGTAGACGACGCCGTGTTCGGGACAGACGTACTTGCAGTGTCGGTGGGTCATCGGCCGCTCGCACATCGGACACGGCCGCCCGCCGGCGTCGCTCATGTCCGCCGGGACGGACTCCCCGTGCTTCAGCGTTGTGGCGGCCGTCGGTGCGAGTCGCCGTTCGGGCCCCGCGGTCCGGTGACGATGGCCCCCACGGACCCCGGACCGGAATTCCGGTCGAATTCTAGACGGAGTCCGACCGGTTTTCGAACAACGCCTTTCATAGGAGAGTCCCTGGGCTCTGCTATGAGCGAGTCCACACTGGTAGAGCGGGTCCGGCCGCTGGCGCCGTCAGTCGCGGTCGCGCTGGCGGCCGGCGTCACGGGCGTGCTCGGCGCGTTCGGGCTGGTCGGGTTCACGCCCGCGTTCCCGGTCGCCCCGGTCGAGAGCCTGCTCTCGCGGCTCATGCCCGGCGCGGTCGTCACGTTCGCGATCACCGTCCTCGGCGACGTCGGCCAGCAACTCAACCTCGCGTTCGCGGGATTCCTGGTCGTCCTCCTGTATGCCGCGCTGGTCTGGGTCGCCCTCGGATTCAGACGTCAGGTCAACAGCCCGCTGATGCCGGTCCTCGGCACGGTCGTCCTCGTCTGGGTCGGGACCGCGGTGCTCGCTCTCGATATCATGGCGGCGTCCGGTGCCGCCGCCGGTGCCGGGCTCGTCGTCGCCGTCTCGGAGTTCGCTCCGGCTATCGGGCGGTTCACCGGCAAGCCGACGACCGACGGCAACGGCCGCCGCCGCGCGCTCTCGGCACTCGGGACCGCCGCTATCGCCGGCGCCGTCGGGACCGCCGTCGGTCGCACGCAGACCGCAGGCGGACCCAGTGGGTCCGGCGGGTCAGGTGGCGATTCCCCCGACCCGGAAGAGATGGACCTGACCTACGACGTCGAGCAACACCTCACGACTGCGATGGAGCGGTCGTTCGACGTCTCGGGTATGGAACCGTCGATCAGCGAGAAGTTCTTCAACGTCTCCATCAGTTCCGTCTCGCCCGCGATCGCCCCGCCCGACTGGACGCTCTCGGTCACCGGGGCCGTCGAGGAGGAACTCGAACTCACCTACGAGGACCTGCAGTCGATGGACCACGAACACCGCTTTCTCACCCTGCGGTGTGTCGGCGAGCAACTCAACGGGCACAAGATGGACAACGCCCTCTGGACGGGCGTCCCCGTCGCACCCATTATCCAGGAAGCCAGCCCCACGTCGGACTGTGAGTGCGTGATGCTCCGAGCGGAGGGCGACGGCTTCTTCGAGGAGTTCCCCCTCGACGCGCTCGAACCCGGAATGTTAGCCTACGGGATGAACGGGCGTCCCCTCCCGCGGGACCACGGCGCGCCGGTCCGGGCGCTCGTCCCCGGCCACTGGGGCGAGGTCAACGTCAAGTGGCTCACCGAGATCGAGTTCCTCGAACGCGAGGCCGACGGCTACTGGGAGCAACGCGGCTGGCACGGGACCGGCCCCGTCAAGACCGTCGCGAAACTCCACGGCAAGGAGCGACGCGAGGACGGACAGGTCGTCGTCGGTGGCCACGCCTACGCGGGCACTCGCGGTGTCAGCGCCGTCGAGGTGTCGACCGACGGTGGCGACACCTGGACCGAGGCCGAACTGACCGAACGGTTGCCCGGCGCGTCGGGCCCCGCGGCGGACGTGGGTGGTGGCGGCGACTCCTTCGCCGCGGACGCCTGGCGACTCTGGCGGTACGCCTACGACCCGCCCGACGGACCCCACGAGGTGGTCGTGCGGGCCATCGAAGACGACGGGACCGTCCAGACGAGAGAGGAGACCGGCCCGGTCCCGGACGGACCTGCGGGGTGGGTTAGCGAGACGATCGAGCCGTCGAGGCTGTGACCGACTCGGGCGCGGGCGGCTCGGACCGGCGGTCGGCCAGCGCTCCGGTCCATCAACGAACCAGCACGCATAAGCGAATGACAGACACACCGGGAGACGTCGAGGCTCGATGGAGAAGGCACTGTGGTACCTGCTCGCGGGGACGCGGGGCGGCGAGAACCGCGCCCGCATCATCAGGTTGCTCGACGAGCGACCGCGCAACGCGAACCAGCTCGCCGGCGAACTCGACGTCGACTACAACACGGTTCGCCACCACCTCGACGTCCTGCTCGAACACGACGTCCTCGAACGCGGCGGTGACGACTACGGCGCGATGTACTTCCTCACCGACCGCTTCGAGCACCACCGCGAGACCTTCGAGGAGATCACCGACCAGATGGAGTGACTGACACATGGCAATGGGACCCTGGCTGACCGTCGCGACCGCGATCGCCGCCCTGAACGTCCTCTTACTGGGCGCGCTGGGCGTCGTCTGGCTCCGTAACTACCGCACGTTCAGGACGAACCTCATCCTCGGACTGCTCGCCTTTGTCGCCGTGATGCTCGTCGAGAACCTCGTCGCGGTCTACTTCTTCTTCAGCACGAGCATGCTCTACGCCGGCAGCCCCGGTGTCCAGCAGGCCGTCGTCGTCCTCCGTGGCCTGCAGTTTCTCGCACTCGTCTTCCTGACGTACGTGACGATGCAGTAAGACCATCTTTTTCCCGCTCGGGTATCCTCGGTCGCTTCGCTCCCTGCGGGTACCACTCGCGGCAAAAACATGGGTGAAAAAGGCCGCCTCCACCGTCTTCGACGGCTCCGGCGGTGAAACGTCTCGCTTCGTCCTCGTGAGCGACGCGAACGAGGGCGCGGAAGTGCTCGCTCTTCCGGCGCTCGGCGGACGTTCGGGGCCCTCCAGACGGTACATGAACACCCTGCAGTGAATGCAAGTGCGCCTCGTCGTTTCGGTCCACAGAGTCCCGTAGGGCTGAAAAGCGAGGACCGAAGATCAGCCTATTCGACGCTCAACATTCGCTCCACCCACAACTTTCGCAGGTTTTGCAGCCTTCCGAGTAGTGCAGCGTCATCGAGCCACACTCGGGACACTCGGGGCTCTCCCCGGCGTCGATGAGGTCCTGCTGGGCGTCGGTCGTCTCGGTAGCGGCTCCGCCGGCCACCTCACTGCCCGTCGCAGTCTTCGCACCGCCGTCGGTCTCGGGGTCGGCCGACGCGACCGAACCGACGTCGCGGTTGGGGTCCTCCCCCTCGTCGGACTCTTCGGCGGTCTCTTCGAGGGTCTGTTGCTGGGGGTAGCCCTTGTCGATCTCGTCGTCGAGATAGCGCCGCAGGGCGGTGCCGATGGCGTCCGGGATGGACTGGATCTGTTCGCCCTTGTCCCAGGCGACCTTCGGCGAGCGGATGCCCTGGAGTTCGTCGGCGATCTCGTACGGGTCCACGCCCGAACGGAGCGCCGTCGAGATAGTCTTCGCGAGGGCCTCGGTAAAGGAAGCCGTGAAGCCGCCGGAGTTGCCGATGTTGGCGAAGAGCTCGAAGGGACGCTCGTTCTCGGGGTCCTCGTTGATGTTGACGTAGAGCTTGCCGTAGCCGGTGTCGATGCGCTGGGTGACCCCGTGCAGGACGTCCGGCCGGGCCTGCTTCTGGGCGTACTCGGCGGTCTCGCCGTCGGCGACGCTCAGGATCTCGCCGACTTCCTCGTCGAGTGCGGCCTGGACGGCCTCCTCTTCCAGGAACGCCTCGAAGCCGCCGAAGACCTCCTCGATCTGGGCGACGACCTCCTCGGCGTCCATGTCCGAGAACTCCGTGTTCTGGGCGCGCGTCGTGAGAACCTGCTTCGAGCGGGTGCCGTCGCGGTAGTAGGTGACGCCCTTGCCGCCGTGGTCGTAGATGTACTCGAACACCTCGGCGGCGTCCTCCACGGTGGAGTCGTTCGGGGCGTTCACAGTTTTGGAGATGGCCGAGTCCACACCTTCCTGGCAGGCGACCTGGACGCCCGCGTGGTCCTTGGCCGAGAGGTCACCCGTCGTGACGAACAGTTCGCCGACGGCGTCCGGGACGGTGGTCAGGCCGTCCACGCCGTCGAACTCGTTGGTGGCCATCTGCTCCTGGGCCTCCTCCTTGACGGCGTCGACGTCGATGTCGTTTTCCTCCAGCACCCGGAGGAAGTAGTCGTCGAACTCGACGAGCATCTCGTCGCCCTGGACGTCGTCGGAGACGTTCTTGTAGTAGGCGACGTTGTAGATGGGCTCACACCCGCCCGTCGTGTTGCCGACCATCGACGTCGTCCCCGTCGGCGCGATCGTCGTCGTGTTGTGGTTCCTGACCGGGAAGCCGTCTGCCCAGTCGTCGGCGTCGAGTCCGGTCTGTTTCTCGAACCACTCGCGGTACTCCGTGGGGTTGGCGAACTTCGACTTCTCCCACTCGCCGAATGTGTCCCGATCCTCGGCGAGTTCGTGACTCGCCCACTTGGAGCCGTGGTTGATGTGACGCATCAGCTGGCGGGCGACCTCGTTCGAGGAATCGGAGCCGTAGCGCAGCCCGAGCTGGATGTACAGTTGCGCCAGGCCCATGACGCCCAGCCCGACCTTGCGCATCTCCCTGACTGTCTCCTCGATTTCCTTCACCGGAAAATCCGACATGGTGACGACGTTCTCGAGGAAGCGCGTCCCCATCTCGATGCGGTAGTCGAAGGCCTCCCAGTCGATCGCGTCCTCGAGGAACGCCGAGACAGCGTCTTCGTGGGAGGCGTACTCGTCGCCGTGCTCGTCGTACCAGACGCGCCAGTCGGGGGCGTCCTGGGCCGCGAGCGTCGAGAGGTTGATGTGCCCGAGGTTGCAGGCCTCGTACTCTTCGAGTGGCTGCTCCCCGCAGGGATTCGTCGCGAGGATGCGGTGGTCGGGGTGTGCCTCGGTGTCGAAGGAGTGTTCCTTGTTGACGCGTTCGAGGTAGATGATCCCCGGTTCGCCGTTCTCGTGGGCGCCCTCGATGATGTGCTCCCAGAGTTCGGTGGCGGGCACCGAGAGCACCTCGCCGACCTCGACGTACTCGCCCAGGTCGAACATGTCGTAGAGTTCCTTCGTCTCAGCGGTCGCGACGTGGGGGTCGCCCGTCCGCGGGTTGGTGAAGGTGTAGTCCTCGTCGGCCTTGACCGCCTCCATGAAGCGGTCGGTCACGCCGACGGAGATGTTGAAATTCGAGAGGTGGCCCTCGACGGCGTTACGGAGGTGCTTTGGCACCTTGCCCTCGTCGTCGATGAGTTCGCGGGCCTCGTCGAGCGCGTCGGCGAAGGAGTTGTGCGTGAAGTCGTCGGGGTCGTTCAGGCGCAGCGTCTGTGCCAGCGAGACGTCCTTGTTCTTGGCGTGGATGAACTGGATGACGTCGGGATGGGAGACGCGCATGACGCCCATCTGCGCGCCGCGGCGGGCGCCGCCCTGGGCGATGGTCTCACACATCTGGTCGAACGTGCGCATGAAAGTGATCGGCCCCGACGCGATGCCGCCGGTCGAACCGACTGCGTCGCCGTACGGCCGGAGTCGCCAGAAGGCATAGCCCATGCCGCCGCCGGACTGGAAGACCTGTGCGGCTTCCTTGGCGGTCTGGTGGATGTCGTCGATGTCGTCGTCGGGCGAGTCGACGAAACACGCCGAGAGCTGCTGGAGTTCGTCGCCGGCGTTCATCAGCGTCGGCGAGTTCGGCATGAAAGAGAGTTGCTCCATCAGCTCCTGAAATTCGGCGGCGGTCTCCTCGACGTGGCCCCTGACCTCCTCGGGCAGTTCGGGGACGACCGTCTCGTAGGCGAACTTGTTGACGTTGTACTGATTCAGTTCGGTCTCGGTGTCGTCTTCGGCCGTCGTCCCCGTCCCGAACACGTCCTCGGCGAGTTCGTCCCGGCGCGGGTGGTCGGGCTTGAGCTGGTCGGGCCCGACCGTGACGGTGACGTCGCGCTTCTCGGCCTCGTAGACGGCCTCGGCGAGCGCGACGTTCTTGGCGACCCGTTCGAAGAGGTCCTCCTGGCTCTCGACCAGTTCACCGTCGGCGTCCTTCCGCAGGTAGCGCGCCGGCAGAATGTTGTGGTACGCGTTGCCCGTCAGCCGCTCCTCCAGCGTGTCCCCCGTGGTCCGCTTTATCGGTAATTGGAGGTCCCCCGCTGTCAGGTCCGCGTTACTCATCGACACCACCCCGACGACCGGCCCCGGAACCGGTCCTGTCGCTGCCATCCTGTTGCCTCGTTCCTATCATCTGTGACGGAATTCCTGTTTGATTCGGTCCCAAATAACCCTTTGGTTTACGGGTAATTGTCTCCTCGTTCACCTGTCCGACGTATTATTATTCCCGCCGCTATCCGTGTAGCTCCCTCACGTAACCGTGCGTTCCGTCTAGAGCGGAGAAACTATATTAAAGATAGGCAGACCGGAGTGAAAGTGGTCGTTTCGACTGCAGATCCGCCAGACTGCGGCCGGACGTGCAGCGGAAACCAGAGGGGGTTCACCGACGACGCGTCGCCGTGCCCGTCTGCCGACCGTCCGACGCCTGTTCGATAGATTGATGTGTAACTAAACAGGTAGTTGGTCCGGATCCGGCGCTCTACCCGGTCGAGAGCGGCCAGACGCGTCGCCACCGAACCATCATATAAAAATTCTGGTGATACTGACGATACAGCGTCCCAGTCAGTTGCCGGGTAGTGTCCGTATCTTTATTCCCCAGGAGGGAGTGAGGTGGGGTATGCTCTCGACGCAGACGCTGCAGGCGCTCGGGGTCGGACCGCTGCAGATCGGCGGGTTCCTGACGTCGCCGGTGGGGCTCCTGGCCGTGCTGGTCGCGCTGGCGCTGGTCGTCCTCGTCGGCCGCTTCGTCCTGAAGGTGGCCTGGCGGCTGGTCATCATCGGGATCATCGTCGTCGGGACGATCTACATCCTCGGGTTGCTCGGGTTCAGCGTGCTGTAGGCTCGGGCCCGGATTCCGTCGCTCGAAGCATCCGCGCGGCGCGGTCACAGCTCGCTCAGGTGACGGTGTAGCCACCGTCGATGACGACCGACTCGCCAGTGACGTACCAGGCGGCGTCGCTCGCCAGATAGACCGCAAGCGGCGCGATGTCTTCCGGACTCGCGAACTCGTCGACGAGCATCTCGGCGCGCCAGGTGTCGAGGACGTCCTCGCCGTGGACGATGTTGTCGGTCACGACGTAGCCCGGATTGACGTTGTTGACCCGGATGCCGTACTCGGCCCACTCGGCGGCGAGTTGGGTCTTGAACGCCTCCAGCCCGCCCTTCGAAGCCTGGTAGTCGACCTGTCGCTGGGGGTAGTTGGCGACGAACGCCGACATCGAGGAGACGTTGACGATCGCTCCGCCGTCGCTCGCTTTCATCACCTCGCCGGCGTACTTCGCACAGCGGTAGGCGCCGGTGAGGTTCACGTCGATAGTCTCGGCCCACTCGGCGACCGACTTGTCCTCGACGGCGTTGTGGTGGACGATCCCCGCGTTGTTGACCAGCACGTCGATATCACCGAACTCCTCGACTGTCGCCGTCACCATCGCCTCGACGGCCGCCTCGTCGGTGACGTCCGTCTCGACTGCGAGCGTCTTCGCGCCCGTCTCGTCTGCGATTTCCTCGGCCGCCACACGCCCGCTCTCGGCGTTCCGGTTCGCGACGACGACGTTCGCACCGACCTGCGCGAGTCCGGTCGCGATGGCCCGTCCGATACCGCGGTTGCCGCCCGTTACGATGGCTGTCTGTCCGTCGAGTCGAAACCGGTCCAGGACTGTCATACCCGTCCGGAGGAGTCCAGTCGGTTTGAATTGCCGGGCTCCACCGGGGAAGTCCGTCACCGACCAGCCACCGTGGCGCGCGCTGTCGACCGTGCCGGAGCAACGCGGAGGCCGCGAGACCTATGGTGCGAGGTCTTCGTGAGCGGCGCGGACGAAGGCTCGTCAGAGCTGAGTGTTCGGCGAAACTTCTGACTGCCAGAAGACTGCTCGGACAGTGTCCGATGTAGGGTGTGTAGGTAACGGCGGTTTCGGGAGAGAGGTCGTGAAATGAAAGCCCTCGGGTCACTGAGCGACCGCGAGCGCGCCGAGGGCTTTCGGCCTTCACTGAGAGTAGCGTCCGATCAAAAACCACGAAACACGCTATCGCAACTCGCCGACGTCGCTCATGGTCTCGCCGAGGGCCTCGCGTTTCTCGACGGCGGCGTCACCGCCGGGCGCGAGCGCGCCCTCGACGGCCTCGCGAGCGCCGTCGATCGGGTCGTGGGTCTCGACGTAGGCCGCGAGGGCGAACTCGCGTTCGGAGACGCCGGCCAGTTGCACCGCTTCGCTCCGCCCGAGTTGCCCGTCGAGCCAGTCCCCGACGATCTCGCGTCCCATCGGGCCGACCGGGGACACCGACTCGCCGAAGCGGTGGAGCGCCTTCGCGCCGTCGGTCGGGGACAGTCCGGCCGCCCGCGCCGCGTCGCCGACGCTCGTCCCCCCTGCGTAGGCCTCGACGAGCGTCGCCGCCTCGGCCGGCGAACACGGCAGGTCCTCGGCGTAGGGCTCCAGTCGCTCGGCCAGGTCATCCTCGGTCCGGTCGACGGACGCGACCCCCCGGTCACGCTGCTCGTCGACGACTTCGACCCCCGCGGCGATGTCCGACAGCCCCATCGACAGGTGATTGCTGCGGCCTCGCTTTAATAGTTGGGGGATCGACACGACTTGCGCGAATCCGTGACGGTGGTCGGTGGCACGGAACGTCCGAGGATCCACGAGCGTTTTTGTCGGGGAGCCTGAGACCGGCAGTAGACCGGCGACACAGATGGACGAATCGACTCCCCCGCCCGCGGACGAAGAGGGCGTTCCCGACCTCGTAGCGCAGGCCGACGACGGAGACCTCGCGTCCGCGGTCGACCGACTTCGCGCGGCCGCTCCCGAGAAGCGCAAAGAGGCGATCCGCTCGCTCCGGGCGGCCGTCGAGGCCGACTCGGCCGCCGAGGCGGACTCGACTGTCGAGGCCGACCCGGCCGTGGATCTCCGGGGAGTGGCGGCGCTCGCGCCGTTTCTCGACGACGACGAGCGCCCCGTCAGGCTGACGACCGCGAAACTGTTCGTCGCCGTCGCCGAGGCCGACCCGGACGCCGTCGCGCCGGCCGTCGAATCGCTCGCGGCCCGCCTCGCCGACGAGGACGAGTTCTACTACGTCCGCGCCCGCTCGGCCGAGGCGCTGGGCTACGTCGCACTGGAGCATCCCGACACCGTCGCCACACCCGAACTGCTCGCGGACCTGCGGGTCGGCCTCGAATTCGACGAGCCGGAGGTCGCGGAGAAACTCGCCAAGGCGCTGGCGTTCGTCGCGCTGGGCGACCCCGGACGGCTCCGCCACCAGACCGGGCGCCTCGCCGAGCACCTCGACGACGAGGACGTTCTCGTCCGGTATTACCTCACGACGGCGCTGGTCGCGGTGGGCGCTGTGCATCCCGGCAACCTGGCCGACGCGACGGAGGCGCTCGCCGCGAGACTGGACGACTCGAACCCCTACGTCCGGGGACGCGCCGCGGAGGCGCTCGGGCTCCTCGCCGGTGCCGCCGAAAGCGACGGCGACGACGATTCTCTTCCCATCTCCGAACTGGCGGAACTCGCCGACAGCGAGGAGTCGTTCGTCGCGGAACGTGCCCGATTCGTGACGGACGAATACCCGTTCGACGATTCGACCGGCGCGTCCACCGCCAGTGAGCCACTCGGAACGGTCGAATCGGTCCGCGAAACAACGGAGGCGGCCACCGAGGACCTCACGACTCCCGACGCCGACGGTGAGTGTCCTCACTGCGGGCTCGTACTCCCCGAACAGGGGCCGTCCATGTGCCCACGCTGTGGCGCGCCGCGCTGATTGTCAGGGTTTTGGTTAGCCTAAAGTTCGTAAGCTCTTTATACGATTTAGGCTAGCCTAAATACATGACACGCGATTTCGACGCCGAGGGTGGGCCGACCCCGAGAGACCGGATGAGAGGCGGTGTGGCGCTGGTCGTGGGCGGTCCCCTGGCGGGCTGTGCCGGTGACGGGGAGTTCGAAGTGTGACGTCTGTCAGCCGGGACAGCGCGGCGGCGCTCGGTCGCGACCACGAGTACGAGTACGACGTCGTCGTCGTGGGCGGTGGGCCCGCAGGTGCGTCGACCGCCGTCTTCACCGCCCGCTACGGGCTCGACACCGTCGTCTTCGACCGCGGGCGTTCCTCGCTCCAGCGGTGTGCCCACCTCGAGAACTACCTCGGCTTCCCCGCGGGCATCGACATCGGGACGTTCTACGACCTCGCACACGACCACGTCGAGGAAGCCGGCTGCCAGTTGCGCTCCGATATGGTCGAATCCGTCGAGCGAGTCGACGGTGCTGATAGTACAGGATTCGTCGTCGAACCTCAGGAGGGCGAGCCAGTCACGACCGAGCGGGTGGTCGCCGCGACGCGCTACGACGGCGAGTACCTCTGGTCGCTCGGCGACGACGCGATGGTGACCACCCACGAACACCACGACGGCGAGGTCGAGGAGACCTTCGACGACGACTATCCCGGGGCGGACGGTTCGACGCCGATCGACGGCCTCTACGTCGCCTCCCCCTCCGACGCGGACGAGCAGGCTGTCATCGCCGCCGGTCGCGGGGCGGAAACGGGACGGACAGTGATCCGGGACGCCCGACTCGATATCGGCATTCCCGCGGAGTTCGCCGACCACTACGACTGGGTCCGCCGGGAGGCCGAACTGACCGGGGAGTGGCAGGACCGCGACCGCTGGCGGGAGTGGTTCGCCGCGAAAGTCCCCGACGAGCACGACTTCGACCCGGACGAACTCGCCACACTCCGAGAGGCCGAAATCGACCGCGTCCTCGACAGCTACGTCGACGACGAGATTATCGACCGCCGGCGCGAACGCGGTCACGGGCGCCTGCTCGACCACCTCGATAGCGAGCGGATTCTCGACTACGTCGACGACGAACAGGTCCTCGACCACCTCGACGACGAGCGGATCCTCGAACGCGCTCGGGAGATAGACGGCGAAGACGGCGAACGCGAGTTCGAGGAGTCAGCGGAGGCGGGTGACTGACGATGGCGAGCGAATCGGCCGGCGCGACCGACGCGGTCACGCGCCACCGGCGCGTCCTCGACTGGCTGTCGGAGTCGCTCTGGACGGTCGTCGTCGGGAGCTTCGCCGTCGTCTTCGTCGCCGGGCTCACCCAGGTCAGCTTCGGCGCGTTCACGATGACCCTCGTCGAAGCCTGGCAGGCGGTCTTCAACCCGGACGTTATCTTCGACCCCCAGGCCTGGCGACACTTCGTCTTCGGGTCGGAGTTCCCGGTGCTCGGCACGGAACTGCCCGAGATGAACCGCCGGAGTCTCGTCGTCTGGAACATCCGCATGCCGCGCGTGGTCGTCGCCGTCCTCGTCGGGATGAACCTCGCTGTCTCGGGGGCTATCTTCCAGGCGGTCACCCGCAACGAACTCGCGAGTCCGTTCATCCTGGGGGTCTCCTCGGGTGCCGGATTGATGATCCTGTTGACGCTCGTCGTCTTCCCGATGCTCTCGGCGGTGCTCCCGCTGATCGCCGCCGCGGGCGGCATGGCCGCGTTCCTCATCGTCTACGCGATCGCCTGGAAGAACGGCACCTCGCCGGTTCGACTCGTGCTGGCGGGCGTGATCGTCAGCACCGTCTTCGGGAGCCTCCAGACGGGCCTGTTTTTCTTCGCCGACGACATCGGCGTCGTGCAGTCGGCCATCGCCTGGACGACCGGGTCACTCACCGGCACCGGCTGGGAACAGGTCCGGACGGCGCTTCCCTGGACGATCATCGCACTGTTTCTCTCGCTGGTCAGCGCGCGACAGCTCAACGTCCTGTTGCTGGGCGAGAGCACGGCGTCGTCGCTGGGGATGAACGTCGAGAAGGTCCGGTTTCTCCTCTCGGCGGTCGCGGTGCTGGCCGCCGCGGCGTCGATCGCCGTCGCCGGCATCGTCGGCTTCGTCGGCCTCATCGTCCCGCACATGGTCCGCAACGTCGTCGGCAGCGACTACCGGAAACTCGTCGTCGGCTGTCTGTTCGCCGGCCCGGCGCTGATGGTCGCCGCCGACGTGGGCGCTCGCCTCGGGCTGTCGGTGCTGCTGGGCAGTGACGGCCAGATGCCGGTCGGCATCGTCACCGGCCTGCTCGGCGGGCCGTACTTCCTCTATCTGATGCGCAAACAGGAACGGATGGGTGAGATCTGATGAGCCACGAGGGCCCGGAGTCGATGGACCGGGGACGACCGGTATCGGTATCCACGACCGGCGACGCCAGCGAGTTCGAGGGCGAGGACCTCGTGATCGGCTACCCGTCGGCCGAGGAACCGGTCGTCGACGGCGAGCGCATCCGCGTCGAACCCGGCGCAGTGACGGCGCTCGTCGGCCCGAACGGCAGCGGCAAGAGCACGCTCCTGAAGGGGCTGGCGACCCAGCTCTCGCTCGACGGTGGGGCGGTCCACCTCGACGGACGCGACGTGCATACGCTCGATACGAAGGAACTCGCCAGGAAACTCGGCCTGCTCTCCCAGGAGAACGTCTCGCCCAACAGCCTCTCCGTCGAGAAACTCGTCGAGCACGGCCGCTACCCCCACCGCGGGTTCTTCGACGGCCTCTCGGCGGAAGACAGGGACGCCATCGAGCGGGCGATCGACCTCGCGGGCGTCGACCACCTGCGCGACCGCCAGGTCGGGAGCCTCAGCGGCGGGCAGAAACAGCTCGTCTGGATCGCGATGGTCCTCGCCCAGGAGACGGACGTGCTCCTGCTCGACGAGCCGACGACGTTCCTCGATCTGCACCACCAGCTCGAAGTGATGGAGATCGTCGAGACGCTGCGCGACGAGAGCGACATCACCGTCGTCGTCGTCCTCCACGACATCGACCAGGCGGCCCGCTACGCCGACTACATGGTCGCGCTCGAAGACGGGTCCATCTACGCCCGCGGCCCGCCCGAGGAGGTGGTCACCGAGGAGTTGCTCGCCGACGTCTTCGAGATCGAGGCGACCGTCGAGGCGACCGACTGGGGCCCGGACGTCAGACCGATCCGCCCGCTGCACGAGGACGCTCCGACCGGTTCTCCGTCCGACTCGCAGGAGTGATTTTTAGGCTTGCCTAAATACCGCAGCTGTTAAATGCTTTTAGGCTAGCCTAAAAACATGGCAGACGACGAGAGATCGGCAGGGGAACCGACGCGGCGAGACTACGTGAAATACGGCGGTGCGGTTCTCGCGAGCGGTATCGTCGCCGGCTGTAGCGGCGGCGAGTCGACCCCGAGCGACGCGAACGGCGACGACGGTGCGACCGACGGCGACGAGACCCCGACCGGAACCCCGGCACAGACGCCGACGGCGACCGCACCACCCGGAGGTGAGACGGCGACATCGACGGACAGCGGGACGGCGACGGCGACACCGACGGCGGAATCGGGACCCTACATCGTGTCGATGGCGCCGATGGGGGAAGTCGAGTTCGAGGCGGTGCCCGGGAGCATCTTCACGCGGCTGACCCACCTGGCGGGGATGGCGTTCGCGCTCGGGCGCGGGAACGACGTCAACGCGATGCACGCGCCCGACTACTACGACGCGCTGTGGAACCAGTTCACGCCGCGACTGCCCGGCGTCTCGCTGGACTGGAGCGGACTGTACTCCTCGTGGGAGCCGAGCAAGGAGAAACTCTACGAACTGGACAGCGACGTCCACCTGGCCGACCCGGCGAGCGTGTTCGCGCTCGGTAGCTGGAACATGGCCGACGTCGAGGAGGTCCGCGAGGGGATCGGGCCGTGGTTCGGGAACCACTTCAGCGACACCCACGCCGAACCACCCTCGGAGTGGGCGGACGACTACGAGTACTACGGCCTCTGGGAGATGTTCGAGAAGGTCGCACAGGTGTTTCGCGAAGGCGAACGCTACGAGGCACTCGCGGCGGTCCGCGCGGACCTGCTCGGGACGATTGAGGCGGACCTGCCCCCGGAGAGCGAGCGCCCCACCGCGCTGCTGGCGGGCATGAGCGACGTCGAGAACCCGTGGGTCTACAGGACCGACATCCCCGGCTTTCTCGCGGCCCACGTCCGCCCGCTCGGGGCGCGCGAGGCCCTCGGCGACGACGTCGATTCCGGCAGCCAGATCGACATGGAGGGGCTGCTCGCGGCCGACCCGGACGTCGTCTTCGCGCTCGGCGGGATGCACCCGGGGACCGACGTGGCGGGGATCCGGAGCGCGCTGGCAGACCACTCGGTCGGGAGCCAGGTCACTGCCGTCCGGAACGACCGCATCTACGCCCAGGGCGCGCGCTACCAGGGACCGGTCCTGAACCTCTTCCAGATCGAGATGACCGCGAAACAGCTCTATCCCGATGTCTTCGGCGAGTGGCCGACCTACACAGAGGGACCGTATCCCGAACTCCCCGGGGACGAACGGCTGTTCGACCGCGAGCGGGTCGCCGACGCCATAAACGGCGACATCTGACCGCGAGACTCCGCCGCCGACACACCACTGAGATAGCCATGGTCGGAACGACACTCGTCGAACTGCGAGCGCGCGTCGAAGCCCTCGCGAGCAGCTGTGGGTCCTACTACGTGGTCTGCGGGCGAACGGGGGAGCGTCCCGTCCCTGTGGCGGGCAAGCGCTTCCCCGACCGGGCCACTGCGGCGCGGGCCGCGCGGGCGACGGCGCGATATCGCCGGGCACTCCGGCGCTACGACCCGCGACTTCCGTATTACGACCTGATCGTCTGCGAGCAGACCGGACCGCTCACTCCGGCGGACAGTCCGGAGAACAGGTCCACCTCGGCGGTGGGCGCCTGGACGCTCTTGGCGCCGGTGCTCGACGGGCCGACCGGGCCCGGACGGTCCGACCGGATCGAGTTCTGCCACCGCGTCGCCGCCGCGGTCTTCGAGACGCTCTCCGACGGACCCTTCGACGGCGTCGAGACCGCCGTCATGGACGTGTACTTCGACCTCGCCGAGAGCGTCGCGGACCCCGACGACCTCTGTCTGTGCCTCCTCGAGAGCACGGCGACCGAGATCGGCGCGCGGCTGAGTCCCCGCCGGCAGGCGGCCCTCCTCACCGACGCCGCGGCGGGGCTCGTCCCGGCGACGCCGTCGAGTGAACCGGTAGCATCGGCGCTGACCGTCCTTCAGCGTCGCGGGCTGGTCGGTACGTTCACGTGCGCCCCGGCCGCGATCGACCGTTCTTCGGGGACCCGCTCGGTCGCCGTGACGCTCTCGGAATATGCGCTCTCGCCCCGCGAGGGGCGACTACCCGTCCTGCCGCTCGCGGTCGAACTCTATCGACACCGGCCGGCGTGGTCGCCGACGGCGATCCGGGTTGCCGACGCCGACGCCGATACCGCCGACGACCGGAAAGACGAGTGGCGCGTCACGGTCGAACTCGGTGCCGAGGCCGACCCGGACGGCCTGTCGAGCGTGCCGATCCGCGAGCGAGTCTGAGCCAGCCATGCCCGACGAATCCGAGTACCTCCTCGTGCTGTACGTCGCCGAGCAGGCGGACGGCCCGCCGGTGGCGCCGGGGCACGTCGCCGAGGAACTCGACCGCTCGCCCGCGGCGACGACCGAGATGTTACAGCGACTGGAGAGCCGCGGACTCGTCACTTACGAACCCTATCAGGGCGCGACGCTGACGGTCGACGGACGGGAGCGGGCCGCCGACGTCCACGAAACCTATCGGACGCTCACCCGGTTTTTCAGGGACGTGCTCGACCTCGACGACTGCGAGGCGGAGGCTCGCCAGCTCGCAGGGACCGTCAGCCCCACCGTCGCCGACCGGCTCGCCTCGACCCTTCTCGCCGACGACGATGCCGCCGAGATGCGAGAGGCACCGCTGTCACAGTCGGAACCCCGGTGACCTGCGCTCGCTGTGTCAGCGAAGCCAGACCGAAACCAACCCTCTCGCCGTCGAAGCGAAACCGCACCCTTTTTGTTTTAGGCGTGCCTAAACACCGATAATGGCCGCTGGCACGCAGTCACGCGCGAAACGCGAAACCGAACCGGAGACGGACGACCGCCCCGAGATTTCTGTCTGTGAGAGTGCGCCGGGTAAGGCAGTGTTCCTCGAAACTGGTAACACCGACGGGTGGATCGCCAGCGACGCGACCGTGCCCGTCACGCAGTAGTGGGATGTCCGAGACAGACGATTCCGCTGAATCCGAACCCGAGGACGAACACACGACCATCCGGACCGGACGCGAGTTCGAACAGGAGTACCGTCTCGACGCCAGCGAGGCGGGTGCGTTCCTGGTCGCGCTGGGCGAACAGCTCCAGGAGGGCGACGAACTGACGATCGCGACCGACGAGTGGGAACTGCCCTTCGCCTTCGGCGAACCGGTCCAGCTCGAACTCGACTTCGACGGCGTCGGCGACCCGGAACTGGAGATCGAACTGGAGCTCCCGGGCCGTACCGACGAACAGGCGCCGTCTGTCGAGTAATCTTCTGGAAACGCGAAGTTGGGGTCGACCGGACAGAGAGTTCGTCCACCGCTCTCGTGATCGTGAGATGGAGGCTCGCGAGCCCACCTCACGGGTCGTTTCTCCCCGTTCGGCCAGTGGCGCGTCGCGCCACGCGTGCCTCGCTCTTCCAGTTCGCCAAGATGATTTCCGTGGAGTCAGCTACCGACCATTCCAGGTTGGGACAACCTGTGCGACGGACATCTCCCTGGCGGACTGAAAGGGGAGGGCCGATCGCGCTTGTTTAGTCGCCTCAGCGACCTCTATCCGAGCGAGTGCGGCGCGGTGCGGGTGACCGAACGAGGATATGTCGCTGAGCGACCGCGAGCGGCCCGAGGGCTCTCAGCAATCACCGCGAGTAGCGGTCGAGCTACCAGTTAGCGAGCGGGTCAAGGACGGGCGACTCTCACTGGTGAGTCAGGGCGATGTCGTATCGAAAACAGCTAACGAGCGGATCGAAGAACTTCGAAACGCGCCGGCCCAGTCACTGTCACCGACCGAGAGCGGATTCGCTCCCAGTCACTCCATCGCGGCCTCGGTGACGAGCGTGTCGTCTTCGAGGTAGTGGTGGAAGTGGTGGGCGTCGTCTTCGAGGGTTTCGAGCTGTTCGCGCAGCATCTGGGCCGTCGCGTAGTCGCCCAGCCCCTCCGCGAGTTCGATGTGTTCGCGGTAGCTCTCGATGATGTCGCCGTACATCTCCATGTCGTTGGCAAGCGACGTGCGGATGTCGTAGACGTCCTCGTCTTCCGCTTCGACGGTGGCCTCCTCCGAGAGCGTGGCCATGCTCGCGTGCGGGACGCCACCGAGCGACTGCAGCCGCTCGGCGATCTCGTCGGCGGCCGCCTCGACGTTCTCGTAGGCCTCCTGGAGGAAGACGTGGATGTCGAGGAACTCCGCACCCTCGACGTTCCAGTGGTGCTTGTGGAGCTGGTGGTACAGCACGTACGCGTCGGCCAGGTCCGCGTTCAGCGCCTCGATCACCTGCTCGGCTTTCTCCTCGTCGAGCCGCACGGGGTTCTCCTCGACGGTCCCTGCCTCCTGTCGGACGGTTTTCTGGGTGCTCATTGCAATCGTCAGTTGGGTCGCTATCCTCTTAAGACTTTTCAAGATACAGACAATTTTTCGTGTCGCCTAAACTTCGGCGGGCGTTGCGGGCGTCGCGAGGTCGCGGGGTCACAGAGTAGCGCTCACGCGGAGAGTTCGGTGGCCGCCGAGGTGAGGGGGTCGGCTTCGTTTCGGTAGCGACGATAGAGGTCCTCGGGCCACTCGCGGGCGTCGGGGTCGTCGGTCGCGATGGAGGCCACCGGAAGTGCCGTCTCGTCGTCGAATCCGCTGACGAGGACCGTCTCGTCGACGATAGCCATAGTGAAGGGCAGGTTGGAGTGAGTGTACAGCGACGGCCCCTCGGCGGTGGCGATGGTCTCGAAGGCCTCCGCGGCGGCGTTTTGGTCGGCTTCGAGCGCCAGCGGGGTGCAGATCACCTCGAACTCCGCGCCGTTCTCGGCGTGCTCGACGCCCTGTTCGGTCACGTCGGGGGGACAGCCGGCGACGACCATGCTCCGGAAGCTCTCGAACGAGGAGAAGTGTTCGACCCACAGCTCGGCTGGTGCGTTCGGGTTCTGTGGGGTGGCGACCGCGAGTTCGGCGTCGGCGAACAGGTCGACGTGGCGCGTGAGTTCGGGCGAGGAGACCGCCCCGAGCAGCGGGTCCAGCCGGTCGATAGCCGACAGCGACCGCTCGAACCGGTCGGCGGCGTCGACGACGGCACAGCCGGCGCCGGTCGTCCGGTACCCTTTCGGTGTTCGTTCGAGCAGGCCGTCGTCGGTGAGTGCCGTCGTCCGGCGATAGACCGTCGCGCGCGAGACGCCGAGTTCGTCCTGGAGGGTCGCCCGGTCGACCGGGCCGTCGCGGGCGGCGGCGAGTAACGGAACCCGGTTCAACAACCGACGGCGGTCGTCCCCGTCTCGATTCATACATTTCGCAGGCAAGTGGTAATTGTAAGTGTTTCGGTAGGTATCTCGGGGCGTGAAACATCGTCTCAGTCCGTGATTATAACGCGACACTGTCCATCTCACGAGTCATGGGACAGATAGCTGTGGTCGTGGTCGTCGACGGTAGTCGACGCGGTGGGACGTGTGGAGTGATTGCGTGACGGGAGAGTCGGGCGAACTGAGAGCGGTGGTGCTGGCGACGCTGGTGGCGTGCTCGCTGGTCGGGGGTGTCACGGTCGTCTCCGGGACGACAGCGGCGGCCGGGAACACCGCACCGGACTGTAGCAGTGTCAGCTACAGCGGGGGCGGAACGTCGGGCAACCCGTATCAGGTCGGGACCGTGGCCCAACTCCAGTGTGTCGAGAATCAGGGACTCGACGCGGACTACGTCCAGACCCAGGACATCGACGCGAGCGGGACGGCGAGCTGGAACGGTGGGAGTGGGTTCGAACCGGTCGGTGACACCAGCAACGGGTTCGGGGGGACCTTCGACGGGAACGGCTACACGGTCTCGGGACTGACTATCGACCGAGCGAGTACGGATTTCGTCGGCGTGTTCAGAGAGGTCGATCCGGGTGGGACGGTCACGAACGTCAGACTCGACGGTGGCACGGTCGCAGGCGGGGAGCGCGTCGGAGCGCTCGTCGGCTCGAACAACGGCACCGTCAGTCAGTCTGTGGCGACCGGAGACGTTACTGCGAGCACTAGCGACGTCGGCGGACTCGTCGGCGTCAATGGAGGGACGGTCGAAGCGTCCAGCGCCACAGGAGACGTTACCAGTGCCTCCGGCAATGTCGGCGGGCTAGTCGGCGAGAACGACGGCACGGTCGCAAATAGCTACGCGACTGGCGACGCGACGGGAGACAGCTATCACTCCGGCGGGTTAGTCGGCGTCAACTTCGGCACGATCGCAGATACCTATGCGACTGGCGACGTGGCGATCGACTCACTGTATGCCGGCGGGTTGGTCGGCTCCACCTACACGGAGATCAGACGGTCGTACGCGACCGGTGCGGTCAGTGCGAACGACGACAGCGGCGGCGGATTGGTCGGCCGACTCGCCTATACGACGGTCTCGAACTCCTACTGGGACAGAGGAACGACGAACCAGGACCAGGCCAGAAACACCGAAGGCACGCTCTCGGACGTCGCTAGCTTCGGAGCGACGGCCGACACCGCCCCCGCGCCCGAGATGCAGGGGTCGAGCGCCGAAACGAACATGGACGGTCTCGATTTCACGAGTACGTGGGAGACCGTATCGAGCGGGGACACCGATGCAACGGCCGACGGTTACCCGATACTGAGCACGCTCGACAGGAAGGCACAGTTGGAAGCACAGGGGATCTACACGTCGGAGATCGAGGTTTCGTCGATCACCCGGAGCAGTCCGGCCAGTCGGGAGACGAACGCCGATAGCGTCGCCTTCGAGGTGACGTTCCCCGAAACGGTCGAGAGCGTCTCGACGGACGATTTCACCCTCAGCGGCGCCGCGTCGGGCACGATAGGTAGCGTCAGTAGTTCCAGCGGGTCGGTGATTACGGTCACAGTCACCGCCGTCTCGGGTGACGGCTCGCTGGGGCTGGATCTCGCCAGCAGTGGCGACGTCACGGACACGGACGGAAACGCGCTGTCCACGACTGAACCCGGAACCGACGAGACCTACACCATCGACAACACGGCGCCGTCGTTCAGTGCAGGCGCCACGAACACCGTCTCGAAGGACGAGGGCACGACCGGGGTCGTCCTCGACGTCGACGCCGACGACGACAGCGGCAGCGACTACGACACGAACGTCGACTACTCGCTCGGTGGCGCCGATGCGGTCCCGTTCAGCATCGACGCGAACACCGGGAAGCTTTCGCTCGACGCCCCGCAGGACTTCGAGAGTCCGGGTGACGGTAACACGGATGGAGCGTCCGAACTGACGGTCACCGCGACCGACGACGTGGGCAACAGCGAGTCCCAGACCGCCACCGTCACCATCGACGACGTGGACGAAACGCCGTCGTTCACCTCGGACAGCTCCGCAACCGTCGCCAGGAGCGACCCACAGACCACGCTCGTGCAGGACGTGAACGCCAACGTCGGTGGCGATGCCGACAAAGGTGTGAGCTACTCGATCACCGCCGGGAACGCTGACGTCGCGGGCGACGGTGGCGATGCGTTCGCCATCGACGGGTCGACCGGAGAGATCACCGTCAACGACGCCGACGACGTCGACGTGTCCAGCACGGGTAGTTTCTCGCTGGACGTCGTGGCCAGCGAAGGCGCCGAATCCGGGACACAGACGATAACGGTCTCGGTGGCCGACGGCGTTGCACCGACCATCTCCTCGTTCGACGTGTCGAACCCCGCCGGCCAGGACGTACAGGTCACCTTCGAGTCCGACGAGCGACTGTCGACGATAGCGGTCGGCATCAGCGGTGTTGAGTCGGAGACGCTCTCGGCGAATGACTTCACCGAATCCGGCAGTGGCCCGTACACGTACACGGCGACCTACAGCGGGAGTAGCGACGGCAGCTACGACGTGGCGCTTTCCACCGCCGCGGACGCCGTCGGCAACGACGGGAGCCAGGCCGTCGGGTCGGCGATGGTGACCATCGACACCACTGGCCCGTCGTTCACATCCAGCGCGACAGTGTCGGTCCCAGAGAACAGTGACGCCACCGCACTCGACGTGGACGCAGACGACGGGAGCGGTGCCGACACGGGCGTGACCTACGCGCTCGTCGGCGGTCCCGACCAGTCGGCGTTCGATATCGACGCCAGCACGGGCGTCCTCTCGTTCGCCAGCCCGCCGGACTACGAGAATCCGACGGATTCGGACACGAACAACGAGTACGTCGTCGCCGTCGATGCGACCGACGGGGTCGGCAACACCAACACCCGGACGATCACGGTCTCGGTGACCGACGTGGACGAATCGCCGATCGCACCAGACCGGTCACAGGCCACCGACGAGGACACCCCCATCTCTGTCGCTGACGGCGACGGTGCGGACCTGCTGAAACTGGCGAGCGACCCCGACGCGGGAGACTCCCTGTCGGTCGTGTCGATAGACGGAGAGAGTTTCAGCGTCGGGACTCCCGTCACGTTCGACTCGGGTGCGACCGTCACCGTCGCCGCCGACGGCAGTTGTCGATACGATCCCGACGGCCAGTACGACGGCCTCAGCGGCGGCGACTCGGTGATAGAGACGTTCACCTACACCGTGGCCGACACCGACGGGGACACCGCGCAGGGCACCGTCACCGTCACCGTCACCGGCGTCGAAGACCCGCCGACCGCGAGGGCCGGCCCGAATCGGACCATTACCGTGGCCACTCCGCTCACGCTGAACGGTTCGGCGTCGACCGACGATAGCTCGATCGACGCCTACGAGTGGGACTTCGGCGACGGGACCACTGCCACCGGAGCGACACCCACCCGTACGTTCCTCACGCCGGGCACCTACACGGTGACGCTGACCGTCGAAGACGCCGCGGGCAACCTCGGAACCGACACGCTGACCGTGACCGTGACCGGCGACTCCGGCGGTGCCGATGGAGGCGGTGGCGGTGACAGCGGTGAAAGCGACGACGACCACGTCACCGCCGCCGCAGATGGCGAGGGCGCAAGCGCGAGCGCGTCCGCCGACGCTGGCGACACGGTGCAGGTCGACTTCGGCGACCTCGTCCGGAACGACACCGCCGGCATCGCAGTCAGACAGGTCGACCTGGAGTTCGACGAGGAAGTCGATCCCGTCACCGTCGAGGCCGCCCCCCTGTCGAACTCGCCGGCGGGAGTGGCGACGTTGCAGGTCGCCGGTGGGTCCGCCGATGACCTGGTCTCACACGTCGAACTCGCCGTCACGAGCGACGGGACCGACGCCACCGACGCGCTCGATTCGGCGACCGTTCGTTTCGCCGTCTCGGCCGACACGCTCAACGAGCGAGACGCCGCCACTGCCGATATCGCACTCTATCGCTTCGACGACGAGCGCGAGACGTGGGAACGCCTGCCCACCGAGTTCGCGACGCTCCGGAACGGCTGGGCCGTCTACGAGGCCACCACGACCGGGTTCTCGACGTTCGCCATCGTCGAAACGTCCGGCCCTCCCGCCGGAACGCCGACCGCGACTGCCACCCCGGACGCGGCGGACACATCGACGCCGACATCGGCGGCGACCCCGGCGACAGGCCAGACAGCCACGTCGACGGTTACCGCGCCCCCAACACCGACCCAGCCCACGCCGACTGCGACGGCGATGGCGACCGCGACGCCGACGTCGTCACCCGTGCCGGCCGATGGGAGTAGAGGAACGACCAGCGGCGACGGCCCCGGATTCGGTCTCGTCGTCGCGGTCATCACGGTACTCTCTGGGGCGTTACTGGGACGCCGGATGCGACGGTAACCGGCCCCACGGAAATCGTCGTGGCGACCTGACGAGCGAAGCGAGTGTTCAGTTCCGCGAGAGCAACCGGGGTAGAGTACAGATCAAACCCGGCCGAACCGGCCGGCGAGCGAGCCGTCGTGAACGTGTCCGACGACGACCGCGACGGCGTGGAGGACGACGACTGCCGCGATGGTGGGTGGGTCGACGGCACCGACGACGCCAGCGAGGAGCAGGGGCAGGTACGCCAGTGGAAGGAGGACAGCAGTCCAGAACGCGACCGCCCGCACCGCGGTCAACGCGTGGGTTGTCGCCGTCGATACGGCGAGCTTACACGTCGCGACCGCGTCGCGTCCGTCGGTCGGCAGTGGGCTGATACGGGACAGTAAGGCGAGTGGACCGGGCATCTCTCTCGGGGACGTTCCGGTAAGACCGCTGTACCGGGTTAACCGTTCTTTCGGGATGGCTTCGGATGGGAGCGACTCCGGGCCACGATATGGATCGATAGTTGCGACCTGCTCCGACCAGCACCCGGCTTTCGCCTCGTCTCCGGTATCGGAACCCCTCTCGCGGTCGATGGATCCGGCCGCGCCGAGGTTATTTACGGTTTCTGGCCCTACTGTCGGTATGTCCACTGCCTCGCGCGTAACAGGGTCGCTGACCGACTTCGGCACGCGGTCGATCGTCACGCACGTCATCATGGCGTTCGGGTTCGTCGGTGCCGTCGTCTCGGGGCTGTTCGTCGAGGGTCAGGTCGGTCTGGTGTCGATGGTCGCGTTCATCAACTTCACTGCCGGGATGTGGATCTGCCAGTCGATACACTCGCTGGGCAACGCCGGGATGGACAGCGACTACGAGGGCGCCCTGATGGAGGTTCTCAAACGTGTCGGGTGAGACCGACGTCGGTGAGGTCACGGACGAGGATTCGACCGGCATCGACATGGGGCGGTTCGGGCGGACGCTCGGACTCGTCGGGTTCGTCACCGCGGTGTTCATGTTGCTCACGGCGAACCGACTCGGCGGTGACCTCGCCCAGGTCGGCTTCGTCGCCATCGGGACGGTCGCGTTCATCACCGCCGTCGTCGGCTTCTTCGTCGCCGCCGGGAGCGCGTTCGACGAGTAGGACCCGCAAGCGAGGCGTGAGGAGACAGGGTGGGACGAGACGTAACGAGACGGGACGAAACGTATCGAGACGGGACGAAACGCATCGAGACAGGTCAGTCGAGCAGGTTCGCGACCGTCTCCCGGACGTCGGCGACGACGTCGTCCTGCGGGCGGGTCGCGTCGATGCGGACGAAGCGGTCGGGCTCGTCGGCCACGAGCTGTTCGTAGTTGTCCCGGACCCGTTCGAGGAAGTCGGCCTGCTCCATCTTGTTGGTCGTGCCGGCGCGCTCGGCACCGATAGCCGGGTCGACGTCGAGATATATCGTCGCGTCGGGCGGTCGAGTCCAGGGTTCGTGGACCTCGCGGACGAACTGCAGCGGGTCGGCGACGTCGAGGTCGGGGTGGGCAGCGAGCGTCGCACCCTGGTAGGCGTACCGGGAGTCGGAGTAACGGTCCGAGACGACGACGCGACCCTCGGCGAGCGCGGGGCGGACGGTGTCGGCGAGGTGGGCGGCGTGGTCGGCGGTGTAGAGGAACAGTTCGGCGAGCGAGTCGGCGTCGTCGGCGTCGATGGAGCGCCGGACGGCGTCGCCGTACCACGACCCGGTGGGTTCGCGCGTGAAGACGGCATCGTCGGGGACGGCGTCGCTCTCGCGGAGTCGGGCCGCCGCGGAACTCTTGCCGCTCCCGTCGAGACCCTCCAGCGTGACGAGCATACCGCCACCTCGCGGCCGCCCCACGTAAACGACGCGGACGACGGCGGTCGCCGGCCCGACCGTTCCCCGTGGCCGGACCGTCTCCGGCGACCAGCAATACCCGACAGGTTTGGCACGAACGTTTAGGGGCCCGGAGTTCAACATATCTGATATGAACGTACTGGTCGTCGGCGGGAGCGGGTTCATCGGGACACACCTGAGCGAGGAACTGGTCGGTCGCGGTCACGACGTGACGGTCCTCTCGCGGTCGCCCGGGGACGAAGACCTCCCCGACGGCGTCGAGACGGCGACGGGCGACGTCACCGACTACGACTCCATCGAGGGGGCTTTCGAGGGGCAGGACGCGGTCGTCTTCCTCGTCTCGCTGTCGCCGCTGTTCCGGCCCGACGGCGGCGACGAGATGCACGACCGCGTCCACCGGGGCGGAACGGAAAACGCGTTGCGGGCCGCCGAGGCCCACGACGTCGAGCGGTTCGTCCAGATGAGCGCGCTGAGCGCCGACCCCGACGCGCCGACGCACTTCCTCCGGGCGAAGGGACGGGCCGACGAGGCGGTCCGCGACTCGGACCTTGACTCCGTGATCCTCCAGCCGTCGGTCGTCTTCGGCGAAGGTGGGGAGTTCATCTGGTTCACAAAGCGCCTGAAGAAACTGTTCGCGCCGGGGCTGCCGGTGTATCCGTTGCCCGGCGGCGGGCGGACGATCCGCTTTCAGCCCATCTGGGTCGGGGACTTCGTGCCGATGATCGCCGACACGGTCGAGGACGACCACCACGTCGGCCAGACCTACGAGTTCGGTGGCCCGGACGTGCTGACACTCCGGGAGATCACGAACCTCGTCTACGAGTCCGAGGGGCGGTCGGTGAGTATCGTCCCGCTCCCGATGGCGATGGCGAAGGTCGGACTCACGGTGCTGGGCAGCGTCGGCTTCTCGATGGGACAGGACCAGTACCGCTCGCTCCGCATCGCGAACGTCACGTCCCACAACGACGTCGGTGCATTCGGCGTCGAGGAGTCCGAACTCACCTCCCTCCGGTCGTACCTCGGTCTCACTGATTGAGAACCGGCACCCGCGCGCTGGGCCCGCCGTGAACCCCTCTCGACAGCGTCACTCGCCAGCCGGAATCCGGCCTCATCGGCCCTGTCTGACGCCTGTCCGCCGAGCGTCGGCCGCTCGCCGAACACGTATCAGATAAATATTATTATCAGATGCGATTGCTGGACAAAAAGCTTATGCCCGCCATGGGACTCTTTATTTTGCAAGGCAGCAGTACCAATGAAACTGGCGATGATCGGCTTCGGGCAGGCCGGCGGGAAGGTCGTCGACAAATTCCTCGAATACGACGAGGCCACGGGGAGCGGGATCGTCCGCTCCGCGGTCGCGGTCAACACGGCGAAAGCCGACCTGCTCGGGCTAGAACGGATACCCAAGAAGAATCGCGTGCTCATCGGCCAGGCCCGGGTCAAGGGTCACGGCGTGGGCGCGGACAACGAACTCGGCGCGGAGATCGCCGAGGAGGACATCGACGAGGTTCAGGGCGCGATCGACAACATCCCGGTCCACGAGATCGACGCGTTCCTGATCGTCGCGGGACTGGGCGGCGGGACCGGCTCTGGCGGGTCGCCCGTGCTCGCGAAACACCTCAAGCGCATCTACACCGAACCGGTGTACGGCCTGGGCATCCTGCCCGGTTCGGACGAGGGTGGTATCTACACCCTCAACGCCGCACGTTCCTTCCAGACGTTCGTGCGCGAGGTAGACAACCTGCTGGTGTTCGACAACGACGCCTGGCGCCAGTCGGGCGAGTCGATGGAGAGTGGCTACGCGGAGATCAACGACGAGATCGTCCGCCGCTTCGGCGTCCTCTTCGGCGCCGGCGAGGTCGAATCGGGCGACGCGGTCGCCGAGAGCGTCGTCGACTCCTCGGAGATCATCAACACGCTCGCGGGCGGGGGCGTCTCCACGGTCGGCTACGCCGCAGAGAGCGTCGAACCGACCAACGACAGCGGGTTGCTCTCGCGCTTTACCGGCGGTGACGACGACGGCATCGACGACGGCGGCATGGACGCCGCCAACACGACGAACCGGATCACGTCGCTCGTCCGGAAGGCGGCGCTGGGGCGGCTGACGCTGCCCTGTGAGATCGACGGTGCCGAGCGGGCGCTGCTCGTGATGAGCGGTCCACCCAAGCACCTGAACCGGAAAGGCATCGAGCGCGGCCGCAAGTGGCTCGAGGAGCAGACCGGGAGCATGGAGGTCCGTGGCGGCGACTACCCCGTCACGGAGAACAACGTCGCGGCGTCCATCCTGCTGTCGGGCGTCCACAACGTCCCGCGGATCAAGGAGCTCCAGCAGGTCGCGATCGAGGCCCAGGACAACATCGACGACATCCGCCAGCAAAGCGAAGCGCAATTAGAGGAGTTGGTCGAAGATGATCAGGATGAGCTGGATCCGCTCTTCTGAGGGCGCGACGCTGGTGGCACTGCTCGCGCTCCTGCTCGCCGCCGCCGGGCCAGTAGGAGCGCTGACGCTGACGGACCAGACGGACTTCGAGGAGTCACGCGTCGGTGAGACGGTCTCGACGACGGTCGTCATCGAGGACCCCTTTACCGACCAGCCCGACGAGTGGACGCTGCGTGGCACCACCGAACTGGACAACGTCAGCTGGGTCGTGACGGTGCTCCAGCAGGGCAACCAGGTCAACCAGAGCCAGTACAGCGACCAGACCTTCGAGGAGCCACTGGCCCTGGAGAACAACGGCGACGAGGTCCGGATCGACCTCACCGGCGACACGCCGGCCGTCGAGAGCTACACGTACGACCCGCCCCAGAGTTACGTCCTCTGGGACCTGGTCGCGATCACGGGCAACAGCGAGTCGACGCTGAACACGACGACGGTCCACCACTACACCAACGACAGCGACGACGCGCGCAACGACATCGACGACGCCGTGGCGGCGATAAACGAGTCCGGCGGGAACGCCGAGGCCCAGGACACGCTGAACAGTTCCATCTCGTCGTACAACAACGGCAACTTCCAGAACGCCCGCGACCTGGCGAGTGACGCCCAGAACCAGGCCGAGTCGGCCCAGCAGTCACAGCAGCAGACCCAGATGCTGATCTACGGCGTGGTCGCGGTCGTCGTGCTCGCGCTCGTCGGCGGCGGTATCTACTACTGGCGGTCCAACCAGGGGCCGGACGCGAAACTCCAGTAGATGCGTGTCGTCGTGCCGTTCGGCGCCGACCGGCCGAAATCCCGCCTCTCTCCCGTTCTCGATCCCGAGGAGCGACAGGCCCTGGCCCGTACGATGCTCGACGACGTGCTCGATGCGCTCGCGAGCGCCGGCCACGAACCCACCGTCGTCGCCACCGCACCCGTCGAGTGTGACGCACCCGTCGAGGTCGACGACCGGCCGCTCACCGACGCAGTCGACGACCGCCTTCCCGACGTCGGTGACGAACCGGTTGCAGTCGTCATGGCCGACCTCGCGCTCGCGACCCCAGAGGCGCTGGACCGGCTGTTTGCCCCCGACGCGGACGTGGTGTTCGCGCCGGGTCGAGGCGGGGGGACCAACGCACTCGTGGTTCGCCACCCCGCCTTTCACGTCGACTACCACGGGGCATCGATCCGCGACCACCGGGAAATCGCCCGCACGGTCGGCGCCGGGACGGCGACGGTCGACTCCTTCCGGTTGGCGACCGACGTCGACGAACCCGCCGACCTGGTCGAGGTCCTCCTCCACGCCGAGGGGCGAGCGGCCACCTGGCTCCGCGAGGCCGGATTCACGGTGACCGCGACCGACGGCCGCGTCGAAGCGACGCGGTAACGGCGACCCGGGGCCCCTGGAGGCGACGGAGCGAGCGAGTTCTCCGGTACGGGCCCGAGCGGAACTGTGACCGGAAACTGGACGGATCCGGGCGAGAATTCGGACAACCGTTTTATCTGTCCCCACCGGAACGACGAATGCGCGGGATATCCCGTGCAGACGGCTCGCGCCGCGCACCTGAACCGTGCCAAGCTGACGCCGCTTCCGTCCTCGACTCGGCGTCTTCGTGACGACGGGTCCATCCGTCCCCCTTTCGACGACCCGCAGTTTTCGGGCAGCGGTGTACTCGTCTCGTCGTCACCGAGAGCCACGCCGATTCGCCGGGAACGTCACGCCTTTGCCGGTCGAACGCGGACGGCCGACCGTGATACCCGGCGCGGCCGAGTACGACGTCGACCTGACGGTCAGCGACGCAGATATCGAGGACCTCCTGGCGGTCGACCCGGCCGACGTCGACCCGGCCGCGGAGTTGACCTTCGCGCGAAACGTCTTCGTCCCCCTCACGACCGCCTGCCGGTACACCTGCACCTACTGCACCTACTACGACCCGCCCGGGCAGGCGTCACTCATGTCCCCCGACGCAGTCAGAGAACTCGTCGCGATGGGCGCCGACGCCGGCTGTACGGAGGCGCTGTTCACGTTCGGCGACGACCCCGACGACCGCTACACCGAGGTCCACGACCAGCTCGCCGAGTGGGGGCACGACTCCATCCACGAGTACCTCCGCGAGGTCTGTGAGATCGCCCTCGACGAAGGGTTACTCCCCCACTCCAATCCCGGCGACCAGACCCGCGAGCAGATGGAGACGGTCGCGGACGTCAACGCGAGCATGGGCGTGATGCTCGAAACGACCGCCGACGTGCAGGCTCACGGCGGTCCCCGCGCCAAGTCACCCGGCCAGCGCCTCCACACGATCCGGACGGCGGGCGAACTTGGCGTCCCCTTTACGACGGGCATCCTCGTGGGCATCGGCGAAGAGCCCGAACATCGCGCCGAGAGCCTGCTCGCCATCCGGGAGTTACACGAGCGCTACGGGCACGTCCAGGAGGTGATCGTCCAGCCGGTGAAGGAAAACGAGCGCTGGCGCGGCGGGACGCCCGACACGGAGACGCTCCGGAACGCCGTCGCGATGGCCCGTGCCGCCCTCCCCGAGGAGGTGTCCGTCCAGGTACCGCCGAACCTCACCGACGTGCGCGAGGTGATCGACTGCGGCGTCGACGACCTGGGTGGCGTGTCGCCGGTCACGGACGACCACATCAACCCCGACTACGCCTGGCCCGCCCTGCAGGAGTTACGCGACGTGGCCGACTACGCTGGCGTCCCGCTCCGCGAGCGATTGCCGGTCTACGAGCGCTTCCTCTCGGCCGAGACCAGACGGACGGGCGTCGAGCCGGCGCCCGCGCCCGTCAGCGTCGACCGGTGGGTCTCCGAGCGGATCGAACGGGCCATCGACGCCCCCGACGACGCCGGCGAACGCTACCGGACGGTGCTCGCTGGCGGCGCGGCGGACTGACGGGGTGGCGGGTCGACCGTCTGGCTGACTGACGTAGCGTCCGAACCTATTTCTCACAGAAGGCTTTTGACTGAATGTTGGGAAGTCGACACGAAACGAGGGATAGCGATGCCGTCGACCGACATCACAGGAGCGAATGCGGACGAACGACGCGAAGTGCTGGGTATCGAATACGAACGGGCGATTGCTGCTGGGTGTGGTGTACTCGGCGTCGTCTCACTGGTCGCGATCCCACTGTTCGCCGACGGCTATCGGACCGCCGTACCGTTGCTCGCCGTCGCGCTGTTCGGGTTGATCGGCGCGCTCGGTGTTTCTTCCGTTCAGTGAGGAGTGTCGGCGGGAGGTACAGGAGCCGAATTTCGACTTGGTACAGTTTTGCTGCAACTGCTTTCGTAATCCTGCGATGGAAGCCCTCGGCGGGCTCGCTCACGAGTCGTGCCTCCCCGTTCGCTTTCGAGGCGCGTGGCGGCTCGCGTTCGCCGCGACCCCGCCTCACGGGTCGTTCCTCCCCGTTCGGCCAGTGGCGCGTCGAGCCACACGCGCCTCGCCCTTCCAGTCCACCAGGGACGAAGTTTGTGGCACCAGTACTGAACAATCTACGTCGAGACGGCCTGTGAAACTAGATTTTCCTGGCGGACTGAAAGGGCGAGGGTCGCTCGCGTTCGTCTAGTCGCCTCAGCGGCCCCTATCCGCGCGAGTGCGGCGCGGTGCGGGTGTCCGAACGCGGATATGTCGCTGAGCGACCGCGAGCTGCGAGGCGCCACGCGCCTCTATTGCGAGCGAGGAGCGCAGCGACTCGCGAGCGGCCCGAGGGCTTTCAACTCACACTGATGAGTGCGGTTGCGGTCGAGTTCCCTCTCACACCGATCGAGTTGCGGTCTGTGGAGTAGGTTCTTCGATCGAGATTCGCTTCCCAACAACCGCTCCACGCACACTCTGATACGACTCCTACCGTTTGACGCGGGGCGCGAGCAACCACCGACCAGTCCCTTCACCGTCCACCACCGAATGCCGGAGAGCAAGCGGACGCTCGGCCGCACCAGTGTCGACGAACCGTAGCGTCACTTCGACGTCACGGGGAACCGCCCGCACGATCTGCTGGAGATAGTCGAGCGTGTAGATCGACTCGACGTCGTTGGATTCGAACTCGGAACAGTCGTCGCTGTCGAATTCGAGGCGGGCGTCGTCGGTGTCTCCGCTGGCGGTCACCACGAACGAGCCCTCCTCGGGTTCGACGGACAGCGTCGCGTAGTCGGCCACGAGGTCGGCCGCGCGGACCGCCCGCCGGAGGTCGGCGGCGTCGAGCACCACGCGGGCGGCCGTCGCGTCGTCGTCGATCCAGTCGACCTGTCGCACCGCCCGCGGGTCGATCGGCGCGAGCGCGTACTCGAACTCGCCCGCCGTCACTTCGAGGCGACCGCGCTCGCCCAGTCGGATCCTGACGGTCTCCCCGTCGGCCATCGAGACGGCGTCACGCAGGCGGTCGAGCGCGACGCCGAACTCCTGGCTGTCGGCGCGATAGGACTCGAACGCGCGCTCGGGCAGGCGTAACTCGGCCATCGCGACGTCCGCCGGGTCCCGCGCCCGGACGACGAGTCCGTCCTCGAAGGCCAGCAGACACTCCTCGACCAGCGCTCCGGCACCGTCGAGCGCTCGCGTCAACCCCTCCGGGTCGATCCGAACGTCGAGTGCCGACTCCGGGACTCCGTCGTCCGGGTCGTCGATCGCTCCGTTCGAGTCTGCTCTTTCGCTCGTTTCGTTCGATTCGGTCGTTCCGTTCGCTTCGGTTGCGGTGCTATCGGGTGTGTGGTTCGCAGTCATGTCTCTCCTCGTGGACCGGTCGGCGACTGACCACCGCCGCCCCACCTCTCGGCTCGCGCCGCGGGCGTCTCGCACTATCTCCAACACCGGAATAAACGTTACCCCGATCCGTCAGAATGTGTACCCTATATCGAATTATAAACTTCTATATGGCCACATTTCGTACCCGATATTAGATTATGGATGGCGACGATAGACCACGCGGAATCCTCTCGCCCGCGGACCGGGCGTACCTGCGCGGGGAAACGGCCTTCGAGAGCGGACAGAGCGAGCGCAACGCGCGGGCGCGGATCCGCGAGCGGGTGCAGGCGGCGCTCTACGACGCGGACCTGCTGGCCGACGCCCTGGAGGAGCGCGACCGGGAGCTGGTCTTCGACAAGCACGTCGGCGACGATCCTGAAGGCGTGCGGGCGCTCATCGCCGCCGTGGCCTTCCTCTATCGCGGCGCGGAGGACGCCGACCTCTCGTTCGAGACGCTCCTGGAGGAAGGGATCAGCCGCGCAGAGGCCGACCGGGACCGCGCGGCGACCGTCGCGTTCGACGTCGAGTACCAGCCGCTCGACGCGAACCGGCTGGCGCGGAAACTCCGCCGAACCGGGTCGCTGACGCTCTCGGAACTGGCCTACCTGCGCGAGAGTGACGACGCGAGCCTCGACCGGTTGCTCGACGAGTACGCGACGGCGGTCGATTCCGAGGTCGACGCGGACGGCTGGGAACAGGCGACGATGAACCGCTTCTGACTACTGTTCACCCGCTGGTCGACTCTCGCTCGGGTTCGCGTTCGTGGTCCCACTCGCGGCCCGTGTCGGCGTCGCGTTCGTGGTCCGTCTCGGTGTCACGCTCAGGGCGATTCGTCCCCGCGTGTGTACCGACTCCACGCCGGGATGTCGAATCGCCGGGTTCGTCGTCCCTCGACTCCAGTTCGAGCGTCACCGGCCGGGCGATCCGCCGTGCGAGGCCGACGAGCCCGGCCCGTATCCCGGCGACCGTCCCGTCGTCTTCGTCCGAGTCGTCGAGGCGGAACTCGCTCCCTTCCTGGACGACCAGTCCGCGTTCCTGCAGTCGTTCGAGCGCCGACTCGACGGTCTCGTCGTCGGCTTCGAGCGCGTCGAACAGTTCCCGGCGGGTGTGTGGGCGTTCGTCGAGGGTCTCGTGGATCCGGCGACCGACGTAGTCCCGGTAGACCTCGCGGCCGGTGGGTTCGTCCTCGGTGAGTCCCTCGTGGCGCACAACCTGGACCGCGTCGAGGAGGAACCAGGCGCCGACGAGGAGGAAGGTGACTGAGAACCAGACCGGCCCTTCGCCGAGGCCGAGCAGGGCACTGCTCCCGACGACTGCGACCGCACCCGCCCACGCGCTCGTCACCGACTGGCGGACGTCGTAGACGTCGCGAACGACGTCGGCGGCGCCGGTGACCAGCGACAGGACTGCCGTGACGGCCAGCTGCGGGACCGACGCGTCGACGGCGACCCGCAGTATCCCCATCGCGACGAGGAAGTAGACGGCCGACCGGAACGTCAGTCGCTCGCGGACGGCCTCACGGAGGGTGGAGGGCATACGCGAGGGATCGACAGCCGACCGGCTAATGGATTGTGGTCGGCGGGTCGTCAGGTCATCGGGTTGTCCGCACCGACAGCCCGTTCTGTCCCGTCCCCTCGAACGGAAAACACTTGTCGATGGCTGTCTCAGGCCCGGACGATGCCAGAGAGTCGCGAGCCGACGGAGTGGACGACGGACGTCGTGTGGGACCGCGTCGCCGCTGGAGTCGTCGACTTCGGGGTACAGTTCGGCCAGATGGTCGTGGTCGCACTCGTGCTCTCGTCGCTCCTGCCGCCCGGCGCCGGGACGGTCGAAGGGTACGTCGCGCTCGGATTCCTGACGGTCCCGCTGTACGGCACCGTCCTCGAGGGGTTCTTCGACGGGCGGACGCTCGGCAAGTGGTTCACGGGGCTCGCCGTCGTCGACCACAGGGGGGCGAGCCCGTCTCTCTTGCAGGCACTGGTCCGGAACGTCCCGGCCCTGGTCGTCTTCAGCTGGGTCCCCGCTGCAGTCGCGCTGGTCTCGATAGCGTCGACAGAGTACAACCAGCGGCTCTTCGACCGCGTCGCCGATACGTACGTCGTCCGGGCGTGAGGGCCCCGATACCGGACGACTCGATAGGCATCGTCGTCCCCGACGACCGGACAGCAGGTCGCCACCGCCGACTGGACAGCAGGTCGCCACCGCCGACTGGACAACAGGTCGCCACCGCCGACTGGACAGTAGCATCACTCAACGAGCGGCGTCCCGTCCGCCCGCGGACCGAGTTCGGGACCGTGAGGCGCGTCGTCGGGGTCGACGCGTCGGCGCTGGCGGTAGTCGGTCGAGCGCTCGACCGGGACGCGGCCGATAGCGTCGATCATCTCGACGTACTCCGAAAAGGAGCGGTACTGGCCGAACTCGCCGCCGGCGCGTTTCGTGATCTCTTCGCTCAGGATGGTGCCCATGAAGTCGTCGGCGCCACAGGAGAGCATCTTCAGGCCCTGCTCGTCGCCGTACTTCACCCACGAGGACTGAACGTGGTCGACGTTGTCGAGGAAGAGTCGCGAGACGGCGATCATGAGTTCGTCCTCGTCGGTCGTCGCACCCGCATCGACCATCCCGCGCTCGTGGAGGGGCGTGTTCTGGTGGACGAAGGAGAGGGGAACGAACTCCGTGATCGCGCCGGCGCGGTCCTGCAGCTCCCGTACTCGGGCGAGGTGCTCGACCCGGTGGGCCTCGTTCTCGACGTGGCCGTACATGATGGTCGCCGTCGTGTCGAGGCCGACGGTCGCGGCGGCTTCCATCGCTTCGAGCCACTCGCCGGTGTCGATCTTGCCGGGACAGATGACGTCACGCACCTCGTCGACGAGGATCTCGGCGGCAGTCCCCGGCACCGAGTCCAGCCCGGCCTCTTGCAGGCGCGAGAAGACCTCCTCGTAGGACCAGTCGGTCCCGCGGCGGCCGTGGTAGGCCTCCTCGGGGGTCATCGAGTGGACGTGGACACCCCCCACGTTCATCGCGCGGATCTGCTCGCAGTAGGTCGCCGGGTCTGTCTCGTACTCCGCCGGTGGTCGGTAGTTCAGGTCACCCCGCTCGCTCGCTTCGAGGATCTCGCGGTGTTCGTCGTCGAGTGCGAACGCCGGATGGAGTCCGGAGACGGACGTGACCTCGTAGATGCCACGGTCGAGCGCGCTCTCGACGATCTCGCGGGACTGGGCGGGCGTCTTCGTGAACCCGTCGTGGGGTTCGTCGTGGCTCTCGCGGAACTGCTCGGAGCGGTCCTTGAAGTTACAGAACAGACAGCCGGTGTTACACGCGGTGGTGACGTTGTTGTTGAGGTTCGCGACGAACGTGACCTCGTCGCCGACGACCTCGGCGCGCCGGCGGTCCGCGGCCTCGAGGACGAGTTCCTTGCGTGCGGGGTCGATGCCGGGTCGGTCGGTCCCCGTCGTGAGGAGTTCGATCCCGTCGTCGACGCTCAGTCGGTCGCCGTCGCGGGCCTTCGCCAGCGCGTTCTCGAACGACTGGTCGGTCTCGGGCCGGTGGTTGAACCCGAACTCGCCCCGGGGAACGTTCGTCCCGGGCTCGGCCGCGTCGGACATGCTCCCCCCTTCACGACCGACCGTAAAAGGATAGCGGGTTATCGGCCGGACTGGCGGGCGGTCGGCGGTAGCGGCCGGCCTTGCCGAGAGTGGGGACGGCCGACGACTCACTGCCGTCGCCGATTCACCGGTGCTGCCGACTCACCATCGGCCGTATCACACTCTGTTCGGGAGGTAGGGGACGATGGTCGTGAGCGTCTCGAGGACGACCCAGACGACGAACACGAGGTACGCAACCAGGAGGGCAGCGGCTTCCGGCCGAGAGAGCTGTAGACCGGTCCGGAGGAACGTAAAGAGGATGATCGTCGCGAGCGTCAGGACGGCGAACATCGGGACGGCCATGCCGAAGTCGAAGGTCGCCTCCCCGAGGATGAGGACGCCGACGGGGATGGCGACCAGGAGGTCGAACGTGTTCGAACCGAGGACGTTCGCGAGCGAGGCGACGCCGCGGTCGTCGCGCGCGGCGCGGACACTCACCAGCGCGTCGGGGAGGCTCGTCGCCCCCGCGGCGATGGTCACGCCCATAATGAACTCGTCGACGCCGAAGGCGGTGCCCAGGGCTTCGACCGAGGCGACGAGTTCGTGGACTGCGACGAGGATGAGCACCAGTCCGGCGAGCATGAACCCCCACTGCCGGCGGGCGTCGACGTCGTCGCCGGTTCCCGGATCGACCTCGTGGTCGGCGGTGTCCTGGAACTGGATGAAGACGTACAGCCCGTAGAGTCCCAGGGGAATGAGCGCCAGCTGCCAGGTGACGGTGCCGGCGAGGTAGTCGACGGAGTCGTCGGGGTAGTAGATCACACCCATCGCGAAGGTGATCACGAGCACCGACACCGCGAGCATGTAGAACTGGGCTTCCTTGTAGACGAGCGTCCGGTTGGATTCGATGTCGTCTTCCGTCGCGATCCCGGCGAGTGCGGGGATGACGAGGATGTTGAAGATCGCCGACCCGACGATGGCGCCGACGCCGAGGCCGAGCGAGCCGGTCACGATCGCCGCGAACACGACCGTCGCGAGTTCGGGAAAACTCGACCCGATCGCCGCCACCACCGACCCCTGGACGACCTGCGGGAGACCGTAGTACTCCGAGAGTTGCTCGCTCGCGCTCTCCAGCCAGCTACTCCCGACCCAGATGACGCCCGTCGTGACGAGGATGATCCCCACGTCGAGCAGATGCGAGCCCGTTGCCATCGACCGAGGGGTGACTCGCCGCGTACAAAGCCGTTCCGGCCGCCAGAACGTGTGAGACGTACTCGTACAGAGACGACAATATGGAGACGTCGTCATCGACCGTCCCCGGCAGTGAGCGACCCAGGCCCCACCCGACGGGCGAGAGCTCCGAATCTCAAACCCTTTTGTCGCGGGCGGGGTATGGCCGACAATGACCTCCGTCAAGGAGTTCCGCGTGGAGCGACCCGCCACCGCCGACGAGCTCGGACGCGGCGCGTTCGTCTTCACAGACGACTACTCCGTGTTCGACTGGGGGGCGATGCCCGACGAGATCCCCGACAAGGGCGCGTCGCTCTGTACGATGGGCGCGTTCAACTTCGAACTGCTCGAAGCCGAAGGGATCGCGACTCACTATCTGGGTGTCGTCGCCGACGGGGGTGCCGATCACGACTCCGGCGACGCGGCCGCCAGTGACGCGGCCCCCGTCAGTGGCGCGCTCGACGCGAGCGAGGAAGCCAGCGACGCCGTCTGGCTCGACGACGCACTCGACGCTGGCGGGCCACCCCGCGAGATGGTCATCGAACTCACGCAGGTGCCAGACCTCCCCTTCGAGGGCACGGACTCGGCCGACCCGAGCGGCTACGATTACGACGCCTACCACGAGGCGGCGGGCGAGAACTACCTCGTTCCCCTGGAGATCGTCTTCCGGAATCGCGTGCCAGTCGGGTCCTCGCTCCGGAAGCGGACCGACCCGGCCGACCACGGCCTCGACGTCGAGACCTGGCCCGACGAGGCGGTCGACCTCGACGAACCGGTCGTGGAGTTCTCCACGAAGTACGAGGAACAGGACCGCTATCTCACCCGGGAGGAAGCCGACCGCATCGCCGGCCACGCAGACGTCGAGGCGCTCGAATCGGTCGCTCGGGACGTCAACCGGGTCGTCACCGAACGCGCCGACGACGTCGGGTTCGTCCACGAGGACGGCAAGATCGAGTGTCTCTACTACGAGGGACAGATCCGAGTCGCGGACGTCGTCGGAACGTTCGACGAGAACCGCTTCTCCTACGACGGCCAGCAGGTCTCCAAAGAGGTCGTCCGCCAGTACCACAAGCGTACCCAGTCCGAGTGGGTCGACGCCGTCGCGGCGGCCAAGGCTGAAGCCGACGACCGCGGCGTCGCCGACTGGAAGTCGCTGTGTGACCGGAGCCCCGAACCGCTCGACTCGTCCGTCGTCACGGCCGCTCGCGACCTCTACTGTGCCGGGACGAACACCTACGTCGGCCGCGACGCCTTCGACGCGCCGGGGATCGACGCGGCAGTCGAGGCCGTCCGGGACCTCTGAGACGGCGCGTGACCGACGACGACACGGAAAGCTGCGACGGCAGCCCCGAACGCCGAACCGTCGTGGCCCCGAACGTGGACGACCGCTTCGACGTGCCGCTACGCGGTGTCGATGTCGACGCCGAGACCCGCTGTGCCCACTACGACACAGAGCTGGACGTGGTGGCGCTCCGTTTTCCCTGCTGTGGCGTCTACTATCCCTGTTTTCGCTGCCACGAGGCCGTCACCGACCACGAACCAGCACGTGTTCCCCGCGAGCGGTTCGACGAGCCTACGGTTCTGTGTGGCGTCTGTGACACGACGCTGTCCGCCGCGGCGTATCTCGACTGTGACGATACTTGCCCCGCGTGTGGCGCGTCGTTCAATCCCGGGTGTCGACACCACCGTGACCGCTACTTCGCGGTCGAGACGTGACCGACGCGCGACGCCGACCGAGACGAACATTCAAGAGCGATACCGCGGCCACACCCGCCGTGCGCTGACTATCGGCGCGGGGCGGACAGCGAGAGCGCGACACGACCGCCCTGCGAGCGGTGCGGGCGTCGACGAGTGCCAGCGAGGACGGTGACGAATGCCATCGGAGGCACGTCGAGCGCCCGGCAGTGTCGCCTGTTCGCCATCCGGAATATCGTGACTCGACCGGGAAGGAGCCCGGGATCAGGCGATGTCCCGGCTCGTGTCCACGGCGATGCGGTCGGTGAGGTCGACGCGGACAGGGTCGGTGAGTGCTCGCCCGCCGCGGAACTTCGGCACGAGGAGCCGGTTTTCGATCGTGTTCTCGTCCGTCTCGGTGACGAGGTCGAACACGAGGTCGGCCGCGTAGGCCGTCCGGTGGCGCTGGTCGGGCTCGTTTTCGTGTTTGAGCCCGTGCAGGACTGCGACGCCGTCGTTCCCAGCCAGTTGCGACCGGAGCGTCGAGAGGAGCGTGCGGAACCGGCCGGGGTCGGCACGCTCCAGTGGCCCCACGGGGTCGACGATCACGACCGCGCCCTCCGGGAGTCGTTCGACCTGCTGGACCGCGTCGACGACCGGCGCGTCGCTGTCGAGTGCGACCACCGCGACGTCCTCACACCCGCGACTGCCCTCCCGCAAGGTATTGGTGACCGCTGTCGCGCCCCGCTCGGCCGAGAGGTAGAGGGTGTCCTGTCGCGCGGCGAACTCCTGCAGGAACAGCTCGGCCTGACTCGCCGGGTCGGCGAAGAGCGCGACCAGCGTTCCCGGCGGGATGCCGCCGCCGATCTCCCTGTCGAGTGGTCCCACCCCGGTCGAGTACGTCCCGGTCATCGGTCGGCCTCCGCTCGGTCGGTCGTCGATGCTACGCGCCGCGAATCGGTCGCTGCCACACCACCCATGGAGAAGGGCACGGGCACACAGAACCTTCGTTAGGAACCCTATACCCGGCGAGGAACGGGTGTTAGTCGCTCGCTTCTACTTCGGGGGAGTCCTCGTCGTCCTGCTCGGCGACGTACTCGCCCAGTCCGTCGACGGGCCGGTCGGGGTTGGCGCAGTCGAGGTCCTCGGAGGCCCCCAGCTGCGCGTCGCTCTCGTCCGGGTCGCGGAGCCGCGTCCGCCCGCGGTGGACACTGACCTCGTCGGTGAGGTGGAGGTCGATGGCCTCCAGTAGCGCCTCGGCCTCCAGGGGCTGGCCGATCGCCTGGAGTTCCTCCTCGGTGGCGTCGTCCGGGACGTTGAACGCCCGCTGGGTGATGATCGGTCCCTGGTCCAGGTCGGTCGTCACGTAGTGGGCGGTGACGCCGGCGATACGGACGCCCTCCTCGATGGCCTGCATGTACGCCGACGCGCCCGGGAACGCGGGCAGGAGCGAGGGATGGACGTTGATGATCCGGCTCTCGTAGCGGAAGACGACGTCCGGGCTGAGGATGCGCATGTAGCGGGCGAGCACGACGAGGTCGGCGTCGTACTCGGCGAGCAACTCGAGCAGTTCGCCCTCGTCGGGCGTGCCCTTCTCGTCGCCGATGTCGTGGAAGGGGACGTCGTACTTCCGGGCGAGCGGTTCGAGGTCGGAGTGGTTGCCGATCACGACCTCGACGTCGGCGCCCAGGTCGCCGCTGGCCCACGCCTCGAAGATCGCCTCGAGACAGTGGGATTCCTTGGTGACGAGGACCGCGATGCTCTGGGTGTCGCGGTCGCTGGGGAAGCGGACCTGAACGTCTACGCCGAGTTCCTCGCCCAGATCGTGCAGGTCCTCGCGGAGCGTCGACTGCTTGCAGACCATCTCGTCGGTGTCGACGCGCATGGTCATCCGGAAGAGTCCGTCACGGACCGCCTGGTCGAGGTCCTCGATGTTGACGTTGCGCTCGAAGAGCAGGCTGGTCACGTTGGCGATGAGTCCGGTGTCGTCCTCGCCGACGACGACGATCTCGGTCAGACCGCGGCTCACTGCGACCACCACCGACTCCGGCTCGACGGGCGAGCGTTCGGGGTCATCGGTCGGGTGGTCGGGTGGCACCGGGCAAAAGCCTTCCCGTTGGCCGGAAATCCGCCGGAGCAGTCCGGTGACGACCGTGGCGTCCGGCGACAGCGAGGGCGCCCGAGTTCAGTTTCCGAGAACCACACGCCGAGAGTTATGTAGGTGGAGTCGATAGTGCCCGTATCTGCATGGTCGGACTGACGATCGCGTGCGTCGACGGTGACCCCGAGGCGCGCCGCGAGACACGGGACGCACTCGTCGACGGCGGCCACGACGTCGTCAGTTGCGGCACCGTCGCCGAGGCGGCCGACCTGGTAGGAACCGGCGACGTCGACTGCGTCGTCACCGAGTACTCGCTCCCGGACGGGACGGGACTGGACCTGACCGGACTGATCCGTGAACGCTCGCCGGACACCCCCTGCGTGCTGTTTACCGACGCGACGCCCGACCGGATCGATTCCGCGCGCCACGAGGACGTCGTCGTCGAGTACCTGCCCAGGGACACACCCAACGCCCGCGAGTCGCTGGGCAGACTCGTCGAGAACGTGGTCGCCCAGCGGACGCAAGTCGGTTATCCACTCCCGCCCGACGAGGACGAACGCCTCGCCGCGCTCGCCCAGTACGACCGGCCCGGGCTGGACGCCGCCGAGACGTTCGACCGGCTCACGAAACTCGCACGGGCACGCTTCGGCGTCGACGTGGCGTTCGTCGGCGTGGTCGACGCCCACGAGGAACGATTTCTCGCCTGCGCGGGGGAGGACTGGGAGACTCTCACACGGGAGAACTCGATGTGTACCCACACCATCCTGGAAACGGACGTGATGGTCGTCGAAGACGTCCACGCGGACCCGCGGTTCGCCGACAACGAACGCCTCGAGGAACTCGACATCGAAGCCTACGCCGGCGTCCCGCTCCGGACGCCGCGGGGTGCGACGATCGGCGCGTTCTGCCTGACACACGGCGAGCCACGCTCGTTTTCGGAGTCGGAGCTCGCGGACCTGCGGCGGTTCGCCGACGAGGCGATGGAGCAACTCGAACTGCGACGACAGCTGGACGAGACGGGCGAAGAGGGCGATCCGACCACCCCCCCGTCGCCAGGGACGGACACCGACAGACCGGCAGAGTCGGAGCCCGATCCGGAGACGGAGTCGGCGACAGGTCCGCGAGACGACCACGGAGGTGAACAACCGTGAGCGTCCAGCGGGGCGGGTACACCTTCGAGGGGTTGCCGCTCGCGGACGTCTCGCCGGGGACGAACCTCCTCGTCACGGGGCCGGCCCTGGGCGGGATCCGGACGCTGCTGTTGCGGATGCTGTTGCGCGGGGACCGCCGCGAGGGGACGCTGTTCATCACTGCCGACACGGACGGCCCGACGACGCTTTCGGACTACGCGGCGGTGGGCGGGGAGCACGACCCGATGCGGGTCGGCGTCGTGGACTGTACCGAGACGGGCGTCGACGACGCAGGCCACAACGTCCACGCCGTCGGCAGCCCGAACGACCTGACCGGCGTCGGCATCGAGTTCTCGTCGCTGTACGAGTCACTCTACGCGAACGGGGCCGAGCGGGTCCGCACCGGTGTGTACACGCTCTCGCCGTTCGTCGTCTACAGTTCGGTGAAGCCGGTCTATCGGTTCCTGCACACGCTGACGGGACGTATCCGTACCGCGGACGGCCTCGGGGTCTGTGCCATCGACCCCGACGCCGTCGAGACGGAGACGCTGTCGTCGCTCGCCCAGGCGTTCGACGGTCGCGTCGCGCTCCGCGCCGAGAACGGCGAAACGGCCATCCGCGTCGAGGGCCTGTCCGACCAGCCGGAGGGCTGGCACCGCATCGAGGTCTGACAGCCGACCGAGCCCCGCGAACGCCGTGGGGTATCCGACCGCTTTTTTCCCCCCAGTCCTCAGAGCGGGTATGCACACCGTCGACGCCGCGGGCCTGGGCATCGGTGACGACTATCCGCCCCGGGTCATGGGCGTGCTCAACGTCAGCGAGGAGTCGCCCTACGACCCGAGCGTCTTCGACGACCCGGGCGAGGCGGCGGCCTACGTCGACGACGAACTGGTCGGCGAGGGCGCCGACATCGTCGACGTCGGCCTGGAGTCGGCCAACAAGCGCTTCGAGGTGCTCTCGGCCGAGGAGGAACTCGACCGGCTCGACACCGCCGTGGAGACGCTGCACTCGACGAGCGGGTCGGCCGTCTGGAGCATCGAGACGCGCTACGCCGAAGTCGCTGCCGAGGCGGTAGACCGGGGATTCGACATGGTCAACGACATCGCCGGCTTCGCCGACCCCGAGATGCCCGCGGTCTGCCGGGACTACGACGTCGCGGTCGCGAAGATGGCCAGTCCGCCCGATATCCGGCGACCGGGGGCCGTCGAGGAGACGCCGTGGGCCGAGCGCCGCTCTCCCGAGTGGGCGGCCGAGGCCGATTACGTCGACCAGGTCTACGAGGCGCTCAAACAGCACGGGCTGACCGACAAGACCATCGTCGACCCCGCCTTCGGCGGCTGGTCCGAAGCCAAGACCCTGGAAGACGACTGTGCGACCTTCCGGCGGTTGCGCGAGTTCCGCGGTCTCGGCTGTCCGGTGCTCGTCTCGATCAACCGGAAGAACTTCCTGCGGTCGCTGGCCGACCGCTCGACCGAGGCGGCGCTGCCGGTGAGTCTCGCGGCGACGTCGATGGCGGTCGAGCGAGGGGCACACGTCGTCCGGACCCACGACGTCGCCGAGACGGTCGACGCCGCGACTATCGGCGACGCGTTCACGCGCGAGCGGACGCGAACGACCGCCGACGGCGTGACCGTGACGGAACTCGACGTGACGACCGCCGGCGAGTTCGCCCGCCACGCCGACCGACTCGGAGTCGATGGCGACCCCGCGACGGCCGTCAGCCGCGTCTACGAGGTCAGCGGGAGCGACACGGAGACCCTCACCGATCTGCAGGCTGCGAGCGAGGCGACTGGCTGTGAACTGTTCGTGGGGGGCGACGGGTCGTCCGGAACCGAATGGCGGGTACTCCTCTCCGGGAGTGAAGCGGCACTCGCGCGTGTGGCCGAGCGAACTGCGCTGCCGGTGGGCTGGGCGGCCTGAGATGCCGGTTGCGGGGGGGTCCGAGGTAAGAAAGCTTATACCGGTTGCGCCAGAACGGGGGTGTGAAGGCCGAAAGGGCACCTGGGTAGGGGTACCGAGACGTGCCATTTCGGCTATACCGGTTTATTGGGACGTTAACGGCCAGCAACAGCCATGAAATTCGCAACCTGGGAACCCGTCTACGAGGCGGTCCTCGACGACTTCGGGTTCGCGCGAGCGTCTGACGAACGGGCGCGGGACCTGCTGGCCGACCTCGTCGTCGGCGCCGACACTCTGCGCCCCGACGCGTTCGATTTCGCTGGCCAGCACGTTGCCGTCGCCGGTGCCGCCCCCACGCTGGGTGACGAACTCGACGCGGTGCGGGGCGCGGACGCCGTCGTCGCCGCCTCGGACGCCGCGACCACCCTCCGTGAGCACGGGGTCACGGTCGACTGCATGGTCACCGACCTGGACGAGCGGGGCGACATCGCGCGGACACTGACCCGCGAGGGGAGACCGGTCGCTGTCCACGCTCACGGTGACAATCAGCCGGCACTGCGCGAGCGGGTGCCCGATCTGGCGCTCGACGCCGTCTTGCCGACGACACAGGCCGCGCCGGCCGGCCCCGTCTACAACACCGGCGGGTTCACCGACGGCGACCGGGCGGCGTTCCTGGCCGACCACTGTGGCGCCGCCGAACTGGTCTTCGTCGGCTGGGACTTCGACGACCCCGACGTCGACCCGACGAAGCGGCGAAAGCTCGTCTGGGCCGAGCGCCTCCTCCGGTGGCTGGAACGACTGCGCGGCGAGCAATTCACCCTCCTCGACGGCCGCCGTGACACCATCGACGAGTCGATGCTACCCAGGTGAGTGCATATCGTCCCGCGACCCTCGGAGTGGTTCGCCGCCGCCGACGCACCTAAGTCCCGCCGTCCCGGCCGGTGAGACAATGACCGACCACGCCTTTCTCGACGACGTGCTGGCCGACGAGCAGGTATCACGGCGCGAGCACGCCCGCGGCGAGCGGGCCGGCGACTGGAGCACCCAGCCCGACGAGGAGGTCAGGCCCGACGCGGTGGTCTGGCCGGAATCGACCGAGGACGTCGCGGCGGTACTGGCGGCCGCCGACGAGCGCGGGGTTCCAGTCACACCCTACGCCGCCGGCACGGGACTGGAGGGGGCCGCCGTCCCGGTCGAGCGCGGCATCAGCATGGACCTGACGCGGATGGACGCGATCCTCGAAGTGCGGCCGGACGACCTGCAGATCGACGTCGAACCGGGCGTCCTGGGCAGCGCCGTCGACGAGGCCGTCGAACGCCACGGTCTCTTCTTCCCCCCGCTGCCCTCCTCGGGGGACATCTCGACGGTCGGCGGGATGATCGCGACCGACGCCAGCGGGATGCAAACTGTGAAATACGGCGAGGTTGCCGACTGGGTGCTCGAACTCGAAGCCGTGCTGGCCGACGGGACGGTGGTGAAAGCGGGGAGCAAGGCCCGCAAGACTTCGGCGGGGTACAACCTGAAAGACCTCTTCGTGGGCAGCGAGGGGACGCTCGCGGTCGTGACGCGGGCGACGCTGGAGCTCGCGGGACGCCCACAGCAGATCCGGGGCGGCCGGGCCATCTTCCCGGACCTCGAATCGGCGGGAGCCGCGATCGCCGACGCCGTCCGGTCGGGCGTCGACGTCGCGAAGATCGAACTGGTGGGACCCTTCGCCGCGCAACTTGGCAACGCCTACGCCGGGACGAACCTGCCCGACAGCCCGATGGTCTTCGTCGAGTTCCACGCCGACCACGGGATAGAAGAGGAGATCGACTTCTGTCGGACGGTGTTCGACGCCCACGGCGTGCTGCAGTTCGAGCTGGCCGCCGACGAGGAGATGGCCGAGCTCTGGCAACTGCGCAAGGACATGGCCTACGCCCTCCGGGAGTACGACCCCGACCTGCACCCGTTCCACCCCGGCGACGTCACCGTCCCGATGAGCTCGTTCCCCGACATCATCCGGTTCGCCCGCAAGCGAGCGGAGACGGCCGACCTGCCGATGGCCTGCTACGGTCACGCCGGCGACGGCAACCTCCACTACGAGATCCTCGTCGACCCCGACGACGAGGCGATGGTCGAGCGCGGCGAGAAAATCTACGCCGAGATCGTCGAACAGGCGATCGAGATGGGCGGGACGGCGACGGGCGAACACGGCGTCGGGCTCGGCAAGCGGGAGTTTCTCGAACGGGAACACGGCGCCGGCGCAGTCGGGGTGATGCGCTCGATCAAGGACGCGCTCGACCCGAACGGGACGCTCAATCCCGGGAAGATATTCCCCGACGAGGAGTGAGAACGGCGGACCTGAAACAGGGGTTCGTGTCGCTGTCTCGATCGAGTCACTCCGCCTGCTTCGCCAGATCCCGGGCAGCGAGGTTCACGTTGCGGCGGTTGGCCTTCCAGTAGGCGTCGAAGAGGTCGCCGACGACCGGGACCAGCCCGGCGGCGTAGTCCACGGCGATGTTGAAGACCATGCGAACGAGCGTGAACAGGGAGACACCGGCGAAGACCGCTTCGAGAACGATGTACAGCGAGAGGGCAGTCGCGACGGTGTCACCGGCCACCGGCAGGACGCCGAGTACCGGGTCGACACCGAACCGGAAGTCGGTCCCGGGCACCCGGAAGCCGTCGTCGAGGACCGTCGCGGCCACGTCCATCCGCTGGAGGACGGCGTTGTCGACCTCCGCTGGCACGTCCTCGCCGTCGAGTACTTCGACCGACGGGGCCCCGGTTTCGGGTCCGGCTTCTGACTCGGACATACCCCGCGTACGCCCTCCGCGGCGATAAGATCGGCGGTGGCGACAGGACCAGAGAACGACGTGTCCTCGTCGCAGGGCCGGTCGTCACGATCACGACCGCCGTCGCGGCTGCGGTTCTACCGCCAGACGGCACGCGCACACCCTCGCTCTGCTGTTCACCGGTGCAAACCGCCAGGTCACTCGGGAGCCAGCGCCCGTATCGTCGACTCGATCTCCTCGGCAGTGGCGTCTCGCGGGAACGAGACCGACACCGCGTCGACACCGTCGATCGCCTCCCACTCGGCGTAGCGGTCCCGACACTCCGCGGGCGTACCGAGGACTCCGAGATCGTCGAGCAACTCGTCGGAGATGGCGGCCATCGCTGCCTCGTGGTTCCGGTTTGCCCACTCGCTGGCGACCTCGTGAGCCGTCTCCTCGTAGCCCTGGCGAGCCAGCGCCTCGCGGTAGAACGTACCCATTGCCCCGAGATAGAAGGCGAGGTGGTTGCGCGCCGAGTTGCGCGCCCGCTCGCGGTCGTCGAGTGCGAGACAGGGCAAGGAAAGCGTCACCCGCACGTCGTCGGGGTCACGGTCACCCAGTTCGGCACCCCGGCGGAGGTCGTCGAGGCGGTCGCGCAGTCCGTCCTGTGTGAGCATCAGCGCGTGCCAGCCGTCGGCGAAGCGGCCGGCGAGTTCGACCGACTTCGGCCCCATCCCCGCGGCGTCGACCTTCGGGGGGTCGGCCGGCGGGTCACAGCGCAGTCGGAACCCCGACAGCTGGAAGACCTCGCCGTCGTATTCGAGGCGTTCGCCCGAGAGCACCTGCCGGACGATATCGATATACTCGCGGGTGCGCCGGAGCGGCCGGTCGTAGTCGACGCCGTGCCAGCCCGCGACCAGCGCGGGGCCGCTCGGTCCGAGTCCGAGTCGAAACCGGCCGTCCGAGACCTCCTGGAGCGTGGCGGCGGTCTGACCCAGCAGTGCGGGCGAGCGCGAGTAGACGTTCGCGACGGAGGTGCCGATCCCGACCTCGTCGGTGCGCTCGGCGATGGTCGTGAGCACCGTCACGGCGTCGCGACCCCAGGTCTCTGGGAGCCAGACGCGGTCGTACCCCTGCGCTTCCGCGAGCTGGGCGAACTCGACCAGCGTGTCGACCGAGGGCTGGGCGGCGACGGGGAGAAACACGTCGCGGGTCGGACCGTCGGGCGTGTCAGTGTGTACCATACCAGTTGTGCGGGTTCCACGCCGTTAAATCCCCACAGCACGCTCGAAAACGGACGACGGGTTTCTCGGAGACGCAGCTCGCGGGTCGCGGGTCGCTCGAGCGACGTCCGGTCGGCTGTTCCGTGAGCGATATCCCGCCGGCGTTGCACCGTCGTCTACGGCGTCCTGCGGGGTCAACGGGACGGAACGCATAAATCCGGTGGGGCGTTAATCGGCTCTATGAACGTCACGGACCTGAACCGCCAGCAGATCATCACGCTGGTCATGGTCTTTCTGATGATCGGCTCGTCGGTGGTGTACGTCCTCGCGTACGCGTTCGGGTAGTGGATCAGTCCGCGTTCGCGCTGCTGGCTCGGCCCAGGAGCCAGACGGCGAGCGCACCGAAGACCAGGTCGAGCGCGACCAGTACCGCGACGGCGGGGACGAGCGTGTTCCAGACGCTGCCGAACGCCGTCACGTCGAGTACCGTCGCGACGTCCGCATCGAGCACCAGCGCGCGGACGGCGTCGACGCCGTAGGTGACGGGGTTGACCGTCGCGAGCAGTTCGATATCGTCGGAGAGGGGGACGAACGCCGGCGAGAGGAACAGGAGGGAGAACATGAACAGCATCGTCGCCGCGTTGAGCACCTCGTCGTCGCGAGCGAGCAGTCCGACGACGTTCGATATCGCCATGAACAGCACGCCGACGGGGAGACAGACGAGCACGATAGCGGCCGCGCCGGGGAGTCCCGTCTCGATAGTCGCGCCCATCGCGACCGCGAGCGCGAGGACGGCACCGACCTGGAGGGCGATACGCAGCAACTCGGAAGCGGCCTTGCCGGCGAAGACGGCGGTCCAGCTCATCGGCGAGGCGGTCGTCTTCTCGAACATCCCGCTGTCCAGGTCGCCCACGAGGCCGATCCCGGAGTTGAACGACGACCCGATCGTCGCCTGCATGAGCACGGCGGGCAACAGGAACGTGACGTACCCGACGTCGCCGTAACCCGCCTCCGCGAGTGCGAACTCGCCGACGTCACCGAACACGGCCGCAAACAGTACGAGTGAGAAGAGGCCGATCACGATCTCCAGCAGGAACGCGGTCGGGTTGCGTATCGCCTTCCGGTTCCAGCGGGTGAAGTTGACCCGGACGTCCCCGAGAAACGAGTTGCCCGTCGGCGGTCCGGCGGGACTCGACTCGATTGTCGACCCGCTGTCGACCTCGGGTGTGCTCATACCGTCACCTCCGACTCGACGGGGTCGCGTTGGTCGTCCCGCTGCTCGTCGTCTGCCGGGTCGCCGTCGGCGGCGTCGAGGTCCGGCGTCTCACCGTCGGCGATGGCGAGGAACACGTCGTCGAGCGATGGCTCCTCGACGTCGAAGCGTTCGACCGTGACGCCGGCCTGCCGGAGCGCCACGACGAAGTCGGTCCCGCGTTCGCTCGCCCGCCGGGTCGTCACTCTGACCCCGTCGTCGGTCGTCTCGACGGTCGCGTCGTCGCCGAACTGTTCCGGGGAGCGGGCGATGTCGGCGGCCGTCACGATGGGGTCCCGTTCGTCGGCCCCGGCCGCGTCAGCCGCTGGGTCGGCCACGGCCGCGTCGCTGGTCGCTTCGGTGTCGCCGACGTCGACTTCGAGTATCTCGCCACCGATCCTGCGTTTCAGCGCTGCCGGGGAGCCGCGTTCGACGATCTCGCCGTCACGGATGACTGCGAGGCGGTCACAGAGCGCGTCGGCCTCTTCGAGGTACTGGGTGGTGAGAAAGACCGTCGTCCCGTCGTCGTTGATACGCCGGAAGTAGTCCCACAGGCGGTTGCGCGCCTTCGGGTCGAGGCCAGTGGTGGGTTCGTCGAGGAAGACGAGCTGGGGCTCGTGGACCAGCGCGGTCGCCGCGTCCAGCCGCTTTTTCATCCCGCCGGAGAACCCGCCCGCGGGTCTGTCGGCGACGTCGGAGAGATCCACGAGGTCGAGCAACTCGTCGATGCGGTCGTCGCGCTCGGCACTGGGCACGCCGTAGGCCGCACAGGCGAAATCGAGGTTCTCGCGGGCGGTCAACTCCTCGTCGATGGCGGTCTCCTGGGCCATGTAGCCGACGGTGGCGCGGACGGCGGTGCGGCGCTCGGTCACGTCGTAGCCGTTGACCTGTACGGTGCCGTCCGTGGGATTCAGCAGCGTCGCGAGCACCTTTATCGTCGTCGTCTTCCCCGCGCCGTTCGGGCCGAGGAAACCGAAGAACTCGCCGCGCGGGATGGCGAGTGAGACGCCCTCGACGGCTTCGGTCCCGTCCGAGTAGGTGAGTTCGAGGTCGGCGACGGCGACAGAGCGTTCGGGGTCGGCCCCGCCGTCGGCCCGGGTCGCCGCGTCGGTCCGGTCGGCCGTGTCCTCGATCCGGGTCGTCGCGTCGGTCCGGTCGGCCGTGTCAGTTCGAGTCGTCGGGTCGGTCCCGCCCGTCGAGTCAGTCGCTCCAGTTCGCGATGACGTGTCCGTCATGTACCTCGGTGATACCGCGGGCCGCGGGAGGCCGTTCTGGCGGGCATAGAACCCGGCTTTATTAGGTCGTCGGGCGACGCCCCGCTCGATGAAACACGTCCGCGTGACCGCCTGCGTCGACCCCGACCGGGCGCCGGCGTTTTTCGACCGACTGGCGAACGCCGACGCCGTCGAGCGGGCCAGCGTGCTGGACTGGAACCTCGTCGGCGAGGAGATCCTGGTGCTGTTCGAGGTTGCGGGCGACCCGGCACCGCTCGTCGACGCCGCGCCGGAGTTGCCCGGCGTCGAGCGCGTCGACACGTCGGGCGACCGGCCCGTCGACAGCGACGGGGGCGAGACACAGGTCCTCGTCCACGCGCGGCGGTCGTCGGTGCCGATCTTCAGCTGTCTCGCCAGCGCACTGGAGAGCGGCGGACTGATCGTCCGCACGCCGCTGGTCTTTCGCGACGGGGAGATACACGCTCGCATCATCGGCGACCCCGCGCCGCTCCAGGCGGCGTTCGAACGACAGGGCGACGACGTCAGCGTCCGGATCGACGAGGTCGCCTCGCGACCGACCGACGCCGAGCGGTCCACCAGGGAGACCCTCAGTGACAGACAGCGGGAGGCGCTGGCCGTGGCGACGGAACTGGGCTACTACGAGACGCCCCGCGAGGCGACCCACGGGGACGTCGCAAGCGAACTCGGCTGCTCGGCCCAGACCGCCGGCGACCACCTCCGGAAAGCCGAGGCGAAACTGGTCGACGCCGCGGTAGACGAGTTCGGGCCCGACGTCTGATTCGTCGGTCTCGTCCCAACTATCGACGCCCGGTATAAACCAGCCTCAATTCTCTCGCAGTAGCCCCAGGGCTCGCCCGCCGCTACACCGACCGATGGCACACGACGCGACGGAGTCGAACGACGCGGGACGGAACCCGAC
>Ga0207715_100091_pt1 | contig 84177 bp, 79 predicted proteins | sample A23M3SouthBayCA_FD_187732 | JGI IMG/M metagenome (GOLD analysis project Ga0207715, IMG submission 187732) | Aerobic enrichment media from Eden Landing Ponds, California, USA - A23 M3 (SPAdes) | ecosystem: Environmental > Aquatic > Marine > Unclassified | place: USA: Emeryville, California... | reverse complement strand
TTACGGCTTCACCGAAAGACTCGCTTGCGCTCGACTTTCGAGCCCTGGCTCACTGCGTTCGCCAGGACGCCGTGCGCTTTCGAGGCCCGTAGCGCCTCGCACCGCGCGGATAGTTGCCCGCTCAGGCGACTGCGCTCACTGCGTTCGCCGCGAGCCCACCTCGCCCTTCCAGTCCGCCAGGGATCTGTTTGTGGCACCGGATATCGGACTTTCCACGTCGAGACGGCCTGTGCAACGTAATTCTTCCTGGCAGACTGAAAGGGCGAGGGCCGGTCCCGTGAGCGAAGCGAACGGGACGTCGGGAGAGCTTGCTCTCCCGGAACTGGCGGGGCGAAGCCCCGTGGTCGCCTGCGCGGGCCCTATTCTCGCGAGTGCGGCGCGGTGCGGTTGCCCGAGCGAGAATATCCCGCTTGGTTCGAGAGACCGTGACTCTCTCGTCATCCCAAAAATCTTCGATTTTCGGAGACAGCGACCGCCAGCGGCCCGAGGGCTTTCATCCCACCACGTCGAGTGCGGCGCTGTTCGCGGTCGACATGTTTCTCACAGCTACCCCTCCTGAAACAACTGTCACTACACACTCAGAGACTCAGTGAGCCAGTCGAGCCGTGGGGATTCAGATCTCAGGAGGTCACGGGAAGCACGAACCGTTCGGGATTACCTCCCATCACACCACCCACCACCCACCACCCACCACCGGCCGACCTTGCAGCGATCCGGGGCTATATTGGCGCGCTCGCCGCGCTATCGGGTATGGAGTCGAAGGCGATCGTCCTGACCGAGTCCGGAGCACTCGAACGGCGCACCGTCGAGGTGGACGACCCGGGTCCCGACCAGGTCCTCCTGCGCGTGGAGCTCTCGGGCGTCTGTGGCTCGGACGTCCACATGTGGCGCCACGGCGAACGCGACTCGCCGATCGTCCCCGGCCACGAGTTCGTCGGCATCGTCGAGGAGGTCGGTGAGAACGTCACCACCGATTCGGCGCGCCGCCCCATCGGAGTCGGGGACGCGCTGACTGTGGTCCCGGGGATCAGCTGTGGCGACTGCTGGTACTGCGAGAACGTCCCGACACGGCCGCTGACCTGCAACGACCGGGACGTCCACGGCTTCCGTAGCGTCGACGAACCCCCGCATCTCCACGGCGGTATGAGCGAGTACTTCCTCCTCGAAGACCGCGCGCACTTCTACAGAGTCCCCGACAGCCTCGACACGGAACTCGGAGCCCTGGTCGAACCGCTCTCGGTGGCGACCCACGCCGTCGAGCGCGCACAACCGCCGGGGATCCCCCACGCCCGTGAGGGCCTCGGGATGGGCCAGAGCGTCGTCGTCCAGGGCGCCGGCCCCATCGGCCTCCTGACGATGGCCGCTGCGACGACCGTCGGTGCCGGGCAGGTCATCGCCGTCGACATGATCGACGAGCGTCTCGAAATGGCCGAACGATTCGGTGCGACCGACACTATCGACCTGGACGACTACGACGGCGACGAGTTCGTCGACGCCATCGCCGAGCGGACCCCGAGCGGCGACGGCCCCAACGTGACGGTCGAAGCGGTGGGCCACCCCTCGGCGTTCGAGCAGGCCCTCGAGATCCCGCGCAACGGCGGCACTGTCGTCGAGGTGGGCCACTACTTCTCGGCGGGCGAAGCCGCAGTCGACCCCAGTGACGTCATCCACCGCCAGCTCGACGTCTACGGGAGTCTCGCCTACCCGCCCGGCCAGTTCGACACCTCGATTTCGATGCTCGAACGCACGGTCGACCGGTTCCCCTACGGCGACCTGCTGAACCACCGGGTGGGCCTCGACGACGTGACCGACGCCTACGAGACCCAGGCCGCCGGCGAGTCCTACCGGGCGACGATCCACCCCTGGGCGTAGGACCGGGCGATACAGGCGACGAACTTACCGCTCGCAAGCGAGCGTTGCGTTCGTCGGGTGGCGGTGGTTGGCGCCGGCCACGCCGCTCGTGCTCTGCTGAGACCCGTCGGTCTCGGCGCCGCACTCGCTCGGTATCGTGGAAACCTCGACAGCCGAACACGAGGTCCGCGACCCTGGTCGTGGGCCGAACGTGGCCGGCACACCATCCGAACGTCGAACGGAGTGAGACGTTCAAACGGCTGTTTCAGGCTCCACGAGACACTTATCCGACTCGCCGGATCGGTCACATATGGCCGAACGACTGTCGCGACGGGCGCTGCTGGCCGCACTCGGAACCGCCGCGGTGGCCGGCTGTCTGAGCGACGACGACCCCGGAGCCGGAGTCGGTACCCCCGGCGACGGGACACCGACGAGTACCCCGACGCCAGCGAGCACGCCGACCGCGAGTCCGACGGACGTTCACACGGTGTCCGGAACGGATCCGGGACCGGGCACGCCATCGCAAACGGCTACATCTGGAAACGATCCGTCGACGGGTACCGACGCATCGACGCCAGAGGGGACGCCGGCGACACCGTCGAGCGTCGAGAGCGACTGGCCGGTACCCGGCGCCGACGCCGGCCGGAGCAACGCGGTCCCGGAGGCGACGGGGCCGACCGACGCGGTCGCAGAACTCTGGCGGTTCTCGGCGCCGGCCGAACTCTCCGACCCCGTGCTGGCGGACGGGACGCTCTACGCCGGGCGAGCGGACGGACGGGTTCACGCCGTCGACGCGGCGACCGGCGACCGCCTGTGGGACGCCGCCACCGGTGACAGTGCGGGGGTGCCCAGCGTCGTCGACGGCCGACTGTTCGCCCCGCTCGGGTCCGGGATCGTCGCGCTCAACCCGGCGAACGGGGACGAACAGTGGTACGTCGAGACGCCGAACCGCCGGGGGTCGCTCGTCGCCGACCACGGGGTGTACTGGATCGACGAGAGCGGACCGACGGTCGTCGCACTCTCGCCGGCGGACGGGAGCGAACAGTGGCGGACGGACATCGCCGACCCCTGGGAACCGCGGATATTCGCCGGCGAGAACCGGGTGTTCGTCTCCAGCGGCCCCTACGACAACCGGTACTGGCGGCTGGACGCCGCGGACGGCACGCAGTACAACGACCCGCCCCGACGCGGTGCGGACTTCCCGGCCGAGCAGTGTTACCGCGCGGGGACGGTCTACGCCGTCGACGCCTTCTTCGGGAACGTCGACGCGAAGCCGGTCTCCGACGCGGGCGCGAACTGGAACCAGGGCGTCCCACCCGGTGGCGGGGCCGGCGGCGGACTCCTGGCGGTCGACGACGAACGCGTCTACTACACCGCGAACGTCGACGACGAACCGGGACTGACCGCACTCTCGGCCGAGAGCGGGACCGGGGAGTGGACGGCCGACGTCACCCCGGCGATCACCGCCCGACCCGCCGTGGGGAGCGACGCGGTCGTGGTCCAGACCGACGACGGGCTCCGGTCGTTCGACCCGGCCGACGGCTCCCGGCAGTGGGCGTCGGCCGTCGACACCGGGGCGGGCGTCGTCGTCGCCGACGACCTCGCGTTCACGACCGTCGGCTCCGCGGTGGTCGCGTATCGAGCGCCGTAGCCGCCGGCCGACCGTCGCTGGGGCTGGCTGCCCGTCGCTGGGCCTTCACCGACGCGAACCGACCGTCACTCGGCTCCCGCCGCAGCGGCCGCCCCGTCGAGCAGGTCCCGGAGTGCGTCGAACTCGTCGTCCGTGACGGCGTGACCCAGCCCCGGATAACGCCGCGTCGTGACGCTCGCACCCAGGGCCTCGAAGGTCGCCGCGGTCGCCTCGACCTGTCGGGAACCGACGTGAGGGTCCTCGGCGCCACAGCCGAGAAAGACCGGTGTGCCGTCGAGGCCGCGGTCCGTTCCGGAGCCACCGGCGACTTCGGCGGACGCGGCGCCCTCACCATCGCGGTCGACCGACCCGGGAAGTGCGCCCGAGAGGGCGGCGACGCCGCCGTAGCGGTCCGGATTCCGGCGGACGAACTCGGCGGCGAGACACGCGCCCTGCGAGAAGCCGGCGAGGACGACCCGTTCGGGTGGGAGGTCGATGGCTGCCGCCCGCGCTATCGCCGCCGCGACGCACTCGACCCCCGACGTGAGATGGGGTTCGTTGGCCTCGACAGGTGCGTCGAACGCCCGCGGGAACCACCGACTCCGTGCGGCCTCGGGCGCGAACACCGCGACACCGTGGCCGATAGCGGGTTCGAACAGGTTGACCACGCCCTGTGCGGTGGCGCCGCGGCCGTGGAGCGCGACGAGGGCGACGTCGGCGGCGGCCGCCGGCGCACCGGCCGTCACGAGCGGCTGGCCGGCGTGGGGCCCCGACACCGACTCCATCGCGGGTCCCCGGGGAGTCACGGCCTTTCGCTTTCGTCGCGGCTGGCTGCCCGCCCGGTCGACCGGCCGTCGGGCACGGTCAGTTCGGGGAGTTGGCTCTCGACCAGGTCGCGGTCGGCCTCGAAGAACGACGGGAGTTCCAGCGCGGCGCCGGGGGTCGGGTGGTCGCTGACGAGCCCGCCGGTCTCGGTCGCGAGTTCGACCAGGATCCCGCCGGGTTCGCGGACGTACAGCGAGTGAAAGAAGTGTCTATCCTTGACGCGGGAGACGTCGTACCCGTTGTCGTCGAAGTGCTCGCGCCACGCGTGGAGGTCGTCCTCGGCGTCGACGCGGACGGCGACGTGGTGCAGGGTGCCCGGCCCCTCGCGGCCGAAGTCGGTCTCGCGGTGGACGATGTCGACGGCCGTCGCCGGATCGCCGTCGGTGCGATACCGGACGCGCTCGTCGCTCTCGCGGTCGTACTCGAAGCCGAGCGTCTCCAGCGTCGCCGCCGTCGCGAACGGATTGACCGACAGCACGGAGACGCCGGCGATCCCCCTGACTGCGGCATCGGCCGAAACCGGTCCGTCGGTCCAGGGATCGGTGGCGGTCGGGGCGGTCGCGCCGTCGCCAGTCGCGCCGGTCGTGGCGTCGTCGGTCCCAGCGGGCGCGTCGCCGCTACTCGCCGAGAGTTCGACCCGTGTTCCAGCGGGGTCCCGCGTCCTGAGCACGCGATCGCCGAAGCGCTCCTCGGGTCCCTCGACCGGGGCGTCGAAGTCGGCGAGACGGGACTGCCAGAACTCCAGCGACCCCTCTGGAACGGCGAAAGTGACGGCCTCGACCTGTGGCTTGCCGATACGGCCGTCGTCGCCGTGTGGGTCGGCGAAGGCGGTGAAGACCGTTCCCGGATTCCCCCCGGCGTCACCGAAGTAGAGGTGGTGCTGGAGGACGTCCTCGAAGTTCACGGTCTGTTTGACGAACCGGAGTCCGAGCGCGCCCGCGTAGAAGTCGACGGCCGTCTGGGCGTCGCCGACGATCCCCGTGACGTGGTGGGTCCCCGTCGTCGGTGCTGGCATCACCACACGTACGACGCCCAGTCGGATAACAGCCCCGGGGATACTGTCCGGTAGCAGCGCGCTATCGCCTGTCGGGCCCGTTACCCGCCCGCCGGGAGTTCACCGGCGCGCGCGAGCAGGGCGACGGCGACGGCGACGACCCCGACGAGGACGGCGCCGCCCTGGAAGATGCCGGTGTAGGTGAGGCCGGCGCCGGCGAGAGTTCCGACGGCGACGCTCCCGCCGGCCTGGATGAGCATCATCGTCGCGCTGTAGCCCGAGTAGGCGCTCGCCCGGTTGGCGTCCGGGAGCGTCTCCAGCATGTAGGCGTCGGCGACCGGGAAGAGGCTGTGGATGACGAGACTCATCACGACCGAGACGGCGGCGACGGCGAGGACGCCCTCGACGGCCGTGAGCGCGAGCAGGGTGACGACGAAGCCGACGAGGATCCCCGTCAGGAGCGGGAGGTAGGAAAAGCGGTCGGCGAGGCGGCCGGCGACGACGAAGGATGGGACGCCCGCGGCGAACGTCACCGTCAGCAGCGTGTTGGCCGTGCCGGTGGTGAGCTGTTTGGCCCCGCTGAGGTAGGTCACGTAGAAGTTGAACACACCCTGCCAGACGAAGCCCGTGACGCCGACGAAGAGCACGCCCGCGAGGACGAGGCGCCACTGGGCGCGGATCCCCGCGAGCAGGTCCCTGTCCTCGGCGCCGGCGTCGGGTAACTCGGCGCGCCGAACCGCCAGGAGGAAGACGCCGGTCATCACGAGCGCCAGCACCGCGAGCGCGCCGAAGGAGATACGCCACGACCCCAGCGAGATGGCGAATCCGACCAGGAAGGGGGCGAAGACCGCGGCGACCTGCGAGGACATCCCCCGGATGCCGACGGCGACGCCGACGCGTTCGGGGTAGAGTTCACTCACCAGCGGGTTGGCGGCGATGAAGAAGACCCCGGACGCCAGTCCGACGAGCAGCGCCCCGGCGGTCGTGACGCGGACGTTCGGCGAGAGCGCCGTGAACGCGGCGGCGGCGGTCAGCGCCACGCCCATCCCCAGCAGCACGCGCTGGCGGCTGACGAACGTGAGCAGGTAGCCCGTCGGTAGTCGAGGAAGCGCGCTACCGACCCAGACGGCCGTCGCCGCCAGACCGGCGGTGGCGGGACTGATCCCGGACTCGATGAAGAAATCCACGAGCGGCGCGAAGGCGATCCGGCCGAAGTTGACGAGAAAGGAGAACACACAGATCGAGACGAACAGCCCTCGCCGGCCGCGCGGGGCGTCGGTCATGGCCGCGACCCGACGTGGATGTAAACGAAGCCGTGATCGCTCGATGGCCCCACCGTCCCTGCGCGGTCGCTGCCGGTCTCGGTCACGACCGGAAATCCACGCGGACCGGGCTTGAAACCCGCGCTCCCGGACGATGCTACCGGGTGTGGCGGGGTCACACGGGACGAAAGACCTGACCGTCGTGAGCGACTATCGGCCCCCGATGACGGAACAGACCGGCCGGGAGCACCCCGCAACCTTCGTCCGGCGATACGCGACGACGTGGGCCCACGCGCTCGCGACGGCAGCGTTGACCGCACTCGGGACGCTGACCGTCGTCGACAACCGCTTCGCCGCCGTCGCTCTCGCGGCGTACGCCGTTCCGCCGTTCGTCCTGTATCTCAGAGGAGGGGTCGACGCCGGGACGACCGGGGACACCCCGGCTACCGAGACCACTCCGACCGCCGAGACCACTCCGACCGCCGAGACCACTCCGACCGCCGAGACCACCTCGGCTACCGGGCCCGCCTCGTCTCCGGAAGCCCGGTGGACGACCACATCGGTCCCGGCCGACGAACACCTCCACGACGTCGTGACCGGAGGTGGTGAGGCGTACGCCGCTGGCGACGACGGGACCGTCCTCGCGACCGACGGCGACGACTGGTCAGTACTGCTCTCGGACGGACCGCGCGCACGGTCGAACGCACTGCGCGGCATCGACGCGGCCGGCGCCAGCGGCGTCTGGGTCGTCGGAGACGGCGGGACGGTCGCCCGTCTCGACCCCGACACCGGGCGCCACGTCGACCACGCCGAACCGGGCGGCGACACGACGAATCTGGTCGACGTGGCCGTGGCCGAAGGTGCCGATGGCGCTGTCGAGACCGTGCTCGTCGCCGACGGGTCGGGCCGCGTCCGTCGAGGCGAGTACCGCGACGCGGACGGGGAAGTCGTCTGGGCCGAACCGGTGACGCCCGGTAGCGGGTCGAGCGTGGCGGGTATCGCACTGCGAACCGACGCCGAGGGGTGGGTCTGTGACACCAGCCAGCGAGTGTTCGAGACCGGCGACGGAGGACAGACGTTCACGCAGACCGGCATCGACGGCGTGTCCGGCACGTTGACCGACGTCGGGGTGACGGAGTCGGCGGTGAGCCTCTGTGACGACGACGGCGTCGTCTACCGCGAGAACGGCGGTTCGTGGACGCCCGTTCGGGTCGCCGATAGCGGCCTTCTGGCGGTGGCCGGCCGGGGTGAGCGGTGGCTCGCCTGTGGCGACGGGGGCGCGCTGTTCGAACGCGAGCCAGACAGTGGGTGGGAGCGGGCGACGACGCCGGCGAACTCGCCACTGCGCGGGGTCGCAGTCTCCGGCTCGCAGGCCATCGCCGTGGGCGACGACGGTACCGTCGTGGAACGCCGGAGTCGCTGACTCACGACAGCCGTGAGCGGTTCGGCGACGACCGACCCCCTCACTCGGTGGTGTGGAAATCGAGGCCATCACACTCCAGTGGCCGTTTCTCCGAGACCACCGGAGGAGTCGGCCAGCAGACAGCACGCCTCAGAAGTCGTCGAGCGTCGTCGGTTTCGGGTCCGCTCGTCCGCCGTCCGCTTTCGCGTCCCCCCCGTTTTCCGCGGCTCGTCCGCCGTCGGGTTCGAACTCGCCCAGCGAGGCCTGGGCGGCGTCGGCCAGCGCGTCCCGGCTCGTCTTCCAGGTGGCCCGCGCACACGGCGGGAGCTCGTCGTGTTCGGCGACGTACGATTCGAGGAACTCCTTCGTGGTCGGGTCGCTCGGGTAGCCACTCCCCACCTCGCCGTACTCGGTCGCGAGGCGGTCGACGTGGGCGTCGCGCTCGACTTTCGCGACGATGCTCGCCGCCCCGACGACGGGATAGGTCTCGTCGGCGCCGTGCTCGCCGCGGACGTCCAGCGCCACGCCACCGTCCAGTTCGCCCTCGACGACCGGGATCCGGTCTCCGACCCCGTCTTCGACCCGCCGCTCGAACCTGACGGCGTTCGTGTCGCCGGCGTCGACGTACCCCGAGAGCGGGTCGCCCGCAGAACTGTCTTCACTCGGCACCCCGTCGAGGTCTCCCAGCGCCGCGGTCAGCGCCTCGACGTGGGCGGCGACGGTCAGCGAGTTCATGTCCGTCTCCTCGTCGTCGATACGCTCGACGGGGATCTCGGCGACGCCGACCGCTCCGGCGATCTCGCGGATCTCGGCGGCGAGTTCCTCGCGGCGCTCGGGGGCGATGTCCTTCGAGTCGCCCACGTCTTCGGGCAACGCCGCTGGGTCGGTGACGACCGCCGCCGCGAACATCGACCCGAGGACCGGCCCCTTGCCAGCCTCGTCGACGCCGAACTCGCGCATTACCCCGGCTTCTGTGGGGGACCACATAAAAACTCGCGCCGGCGATGCCGCGCGTCTGACACGCGTCGTCGCGCTGTCCGGTGGTTTTACGTTACTGTCCGCTCGAATCGGTTGCCTCGCCGGCGCCTTCCGACTCGTCGTCGCCCTCCTCCCGGACGAACTCCTCGGTGAGGAACGGCTCTTCCTCGCCTTCCACGTCGACGACGTCAAGCGCGGTCACTTCCGCGCCGACGCCGAGCAGGCCGGCGAGACTCGGTTCGGTCCGGCCCTCGTCGCTGGAGACGAGTTCCTTGACGTAGAGGCCGCCCTCGCCGTGGAGTTCGACGGTCGCCCCGTCCCCGCTCGAACCGTCGCCGTCGTCTGCTCCCGCCAGTTCGCCCTCGATCTCCAGTTCACCCTCGATGTCGTAGACGTCCCGCGTGCGAACGATGTCGGCCCGCCGGTGGTCGACGCGCTGTGGCGTGCGCTGTTCGACCGTCGCACCCTGCAGTTCGTCGAGGGCCTCCTGAAAGCGCTCGTCCTCGACGGGTTCCTCGAAGTCGACGGCCATCCGATAGGTCTTCGAGGCGGCGAGTTCCTTGACGCGCTCGACCATCGAGTGCGTGGCCAGGTGCAGGTCGAACACCTCGACTTTGCCGTCGGCGAACTCGTTTATGCCGGCTTCGAGCGCGTCGACGTCAACGTTGCGGGTGTGGGGGTCTTCGACCTCGATTACGAACGGTCGACCGCCCTCCAGCATCCGCGCGTCGACGTCCTCGCGGCCGGCGCCGTGGAACGTGGCACTCTCGCCGTCCATCGCGTCCTCGACGACCGGTGCGGAGAGTTGCTCGACGCTCTCGTCGTAGCGATAGCCCGACCCGTCACACCCCTCGCAGATCTCGCCGCGGACCAGTCCCGTTCCCGAGCAGTCGTTACAGGGCCACTTCGTCTGGGGGATGTCGCGTTCGAGTTTCCGGTAGCGGCCGTAGACGAACGCCGAGTTGACTCGCGTCTCGACGGTGTCGTCGCCGAGGTTCAGCGTGACCTGTACGTCCGGGCGCTCGAAGTCCACCTCGGCGCCGGTCTCCTGGCCGAAGCGCTTGCCGACCTCCCGGTTGAGTTCGGATTTGAGCGCCTCGCCGGCGTCGGGGTCGAGGCCGACGTCTTCCCGGAGGAGGCGGTCGTTCTCCTCGAACAGCGCCGGGACGCGCGTCCCGACCTGGAAGGTGTCGAAGTCGTACTCCTCGAGATGGTAGGCGGCGCGCTCGGCCCACTCGGCGACGCGCTCCTCGGTCGAGTGGCCCTCACAGACCCAGCACGACTCCTCGGACGCGAGGTCCTCGACGGGGACGTCGTCCGCGAGCGCGACGGCGACCCGGAGGCCGCGGCCACGCTCGCGGTTGGTCAGCCCGAAACTCCGGTCGGCGACGAGGCGGCCCAGGCACGGGTCACAGAGCGGCCCGGTCTCGATGGCGACCCGCGCCGTGGCCAGCACGTCGGCGTCGTCGGTCATTGCCCCTCGATGCGTGCCGCCAGCGTAATTCGCTTTCGAAGCGCGAGGCGCCGTGACTGCGACGCCCGATCGTCTCAGTCGTCACCCTGTTCCCCGTCGACACCTGCGGGCGTCGTCGATTCGAGGACTGGCGACGGGATGTCCGTACTGTCTCCGTTCATCGTGACCACGCGCTGGGGGAAGGGGATCTCGATGCCCTCATCGGTGAAGGCGGCGTAGACGGCTTTGAACAGACGGTGGCTCACCCGCCCACGCAGGACGGCCTCGTTGACCCAGCACAGCAGTTCCACGTCGACGGCGGAGTCGCCGAACCCGCGAACCCGAACGCGGGGCGACGGGTCGTCGAGGACGAGTCGTTCGTCGTCGGCGACGCCCAGCAGGACGGCTTCGACGTGGTCGAGGTCGGTCCCGTAGGCGACGCCGACGGGGATGCGCACCCGGCGTTCGCGCTGTGGTTCGGACTCGTTCGTGATGGTCGCTGTGTTGAGCACGGAGTTGGGGACTGTCACGAGCATGTCGTCTCGGGTCCGGATGACCGTCGAGCGGATGGAGATGTCATCGACGCGCCCCCGCTCGCCCGATTCGAGGACGATGAAGTCACCCACCGAGTACGTGCCGTCGGCGTACAGCGCGATCGACCCGAAGAGGTTGGCGATGGTGTCCCGTGCCGCGAGGCCGATGACGATCCCCAGGATCCCCGCGGAAGCCAGCAGGGGGGTGATGTCGATCTCCCAGAAGGTGAGCACGAGGAAGGCGCTCGCGCCCAGGAGGAGAGCGCTCCAGACGTTCTGGAAGATTGGGACGACGCGGCTGTCGAACCGCGAGTCGCCGGTCAGTTCGTTCGAGACGCGCCGTCCCATCCGCGCCAGCGAGTACGCCCACACGAGCGTGAGAAGCGTGAGCAACGACGCTTCGAGCGGGGCGCTGGGCTCCGCGCCCGGTTCGACGACGAGCAACTCGATGCCGAGATACGCGCCGACGAGGACGACCGTCACGTACAGCGGCGGGTGGATACTCCCGAAGACGGCTCTGTCGACGTCGCCCGGGACGCGCCTGGTGACCCGTCGGATCAGAACGTCGCCGCCGACCTGTATCACCCACGCCACCAGGACCGAACAGCCGACGACGAGCACGAATCCCTGCCAGGTCGGGAGCGAGAGGACCCAGGCCCACAGGTCCGTCCACGTCGCTACGACCGCATCCGCTTGCATTCGGAGAGATAGGACCCCGGCCGACATATACTTTCGCTGATGAGTGTGTGGGGCCGTCGCAGGCGTGGACCCCGCGGGTCGGCGGCAGACCACGGTCCTCAGTGGGTCGCCCTCCCCACCTCGTGACGGAAGGAATTTGGGCAGAGGGTTCGCCAGCGTAGGTATGGACGGAGACGCCCTGGTCCTGTCGATACTTCTGGGAATCGTCCAGGGCGTCCTGGAGTGGCTGCCCGTCTCCAGCGAGGGCGGGGTCGCGCTGGCGCTGGTGCTCACGACCGGCGAGTCGGGCGGGGACTCGACGCGCTTTGCCCTCTTGCTCCACGCCGGGACGGCCGTCGCCGCGTTCGCCTACTACCGCGAGGAAGTCTTCGACCTCGTCCGCGACGCCCCGGACTGGCGCCCCGGGGATGCCTTCGAGGCCGAACGCGCGGACCTGTCGTTTTTCGCCATCGCGACGCTGACCTCGGGGGTCGTCGGGATCGGCGTCTACCTGCTGTTCGAGGCGCTCGTCTCGGAACTCGCGGGGGGTGCCTTCGTCGCGGCGGTCGGCGGACTGCTCGTCGGTACAGGAGTCGTCCAGCGGATCGCCGAGACGCGGGGACTGGGCGAGAAAGCGTGGCCAGACGCCGTCGACGCGGTCCTCGTGGGCGCGATGCAGGGGCTGGCGCTCCTCCCCGGCGTCTCTCGGTCGGGCACGACCGTCAGCGCGCTGCTGTTGCGCGGCCACGAGGGAGAGAGCGCCCTGCGACTCTCCTTTCTCCTGTCGATCCCTGCGGCGCTGGGGGCGAGTCTGCTCGTCCTGCTCGAATCGGGCGTGCCCGCCGTGTCGCCGGTGGCGGCCGCGGTGGCACTCGTCGTCAGCGCCGCCGTCGGCTACCTGACCGTCGGCGCGCTGGTCGCGCTGGTCCGCCGGGTCGCCTTCTGGGCCGTCTGCATCGGCTTCGGCGCGCTCGCGCTCGTCAGCGGCGGCCTGCTCGCCCTCGCCGACGCCGGCGTGGTCTGACGCGTCGGCGACGTCCGGGTCGGCGGACGCGTCGGCGACGCCGGTTCACCGGAGGCATTTCCGCCACATCCCCGTAGATTTATATCCGAACTGGCGCCCAGGGCGGGCCATGCTCACACGTTCCCCGACCGACCGCTCGTCGGGTGACCCCGACCCGCAAGTCACGAAACTCTCAGTCGCGAAACCGCCAGACGTGGCGGCGTTGCTCGGCCAACGACAACGCTTAAGCGGCGAGCAACCATGAGCCAGAACAGACTAATGGGCGCAATCGAGGACGTCTACGAGGATCTCGAGACGGACGTCTCCGAGGAGGAGTTCCGCGAGGCCGTCGAGGAGAAAGTCGAGCAGATGGGTGGGCTCGCGGACGAGGAGACGGCCGCGATGTTGCTGGCGCACGAACTCAACGAGGGGGAAGTCGAGACGATCGCCGACGTCGAACCCGGCATGGACGAGGTGAAGTTTCTCGCGAAAGTCGTCTCTATCGGCGAACTGCGGACCTTCGAGCGCGACGGCGAGGACGAGGACGGCCGGGTCGTCAACGTCGACGCCGCCGACGAGACCGACACGATCCGCCTGGCCTTCTGGGACGGACAGGCCGAAGACGTCGTCGAGAACCTCGAACCCGGCCAGGTGCTTCGCGTGGCGGGCCGACCCAAGGACGGTTTCAGCGGTCTCGAAGTCTCCGTCGACAAGGCCGAACCCGACGACGACGCCGAGATCGACGTCGACCTCGCGGGGGGTTCGACGGTCGACGGCCTCACGATGGGTCAGTCCGACGTGAACGTCCGCGGACTCGTCCTCGAAACGGAATCCGTCCGCACGTTCGACCGCGACGACGGCTCCGAGGGGAGAGTCGCGAACTTCCTGCTGGGCGACGAGACCGGGCGCGTCCGTGCCACGCTGTGGGACGACCGGGCCGACAGAGTCGACGAACTCGAACCCGGGAGCGCGGTCGAAGTCGTCGACGGGTACGTCCGCGAGCGCGACGGCGACCTCGAACTCCACGTCGGCGAGGAGGGAGCGGTCGACGAGGTCGACGAGGAGGTCGACTTCGTCCCCGAGACGGACCCGATCGACGGCGTCGAGATGGACGACGTGGTCGACATCGCCGGCGTGGTGCGCTCGGCCGACCCCAAGCGGACCTTCGACCGCGACGACGGCTCTGAGGGCCAGGTCCGGAACGTCCGCATCCAGGACGACACGGGCGACATCCGCGTCGCGCTGTGGGGCGAGAAAGCCGACAAGGACATCGCTCCCGGTGACGAGGTGTTCGTCGCCGACGCCGAGATCCAGGACGGCTGGCAGGACGACCTCGAGGCCTCCGCGGGGTGGCGCTCGACGGTCGTCGTCCTCGACGAGAACACGGGCGCCGGCGCGGCCGCACCAGGCGACGCGAGCGGCAGTGGCGGTTCGAGTTCGAGCGGTAGCGACGGCGGGAGCAGCGCCGACACCGGGCTGGGCGCGTTCACCGGTGACGACAGTGGTGGCGGTGCCAGCGATCCGGGCGAGTCCGCGGGTTCGCACGGCTCCGGAGATTCGAGCGGGTCCAGCGCGTCGGCCGCTGGCGGTACGGCGACGGAGAGCGTCGTCGAGTTCACCGGGACGGTCGTCCAGACGGGCGACCCCGCCATCCTCGACGACGGCGAGGAGACGATGCAGGTCGCGACCGAGGAGACGCTCATGCTCGGACAGGAAGTGACCGCGCGTGGGCCGGTCCAGGACGGCCGACTCGACGCCGAGGACGTCTTCTGAGAGGAGCGGGCGTCACTCGTCCGTCGCCGCCCGTCTGTCGGACGGGAGGTGAACTCGGCTGCATCCGCGTTCGCTGTTCGCCGCCCGATGGGATGGACGGACTTAGGTGCGCGAAGCGACTAGACGGGGCCATGTCGCTCACGCCGGTCGTGCATGCGGCGCCACAGCCGGACCCGATGTTGCTGGCGACGCACGCCTTCGCCGGGGTCGGGTCGGGACTGCTCCTCGTGCTCGGCGTGGCCGCGTTCGCCCGGCGGGCGTCCCGGTCGTACCTGCTGGTCGTCCTGGCGCTCGCGGCGCTGCTCGCCCGGACTGCGGTGTCCGCTCTCTCGATGTTCGGCCCGCTCGGTCCCGGCGCCCACCACTTCGCCGAACACGCGCTGGACGCGTTGCTCGCGACCTGCCTGCTCGCGGCCGTCTACTACGCGCGGCACAGTGACGGCGCTTTCAGCGAGGGTGAGGGGGCGTGAACGATACCCGCCAGCGGATCGCCGAACACGTCGAGGCCAACCCGGGCGTTCACTTCAGCGAACTCGTGCGGGCACTCGACCTGGCGCCGGGACAGGTCCAGTACCACCTCCGCAAACTCGACGACCGCGTCGTCTCGGCCGACCTGTTCGGGCGCACTCACTACTACCCGCCCGACTGCGACGAGCGCGACCGGCGAACGCTGGCGCTGCTCCGGCGCGAAACCGCCCGCGACGTCGTCGTGTACCTCCTCCGGCGGGGACCGAGCGCCCCGGCGACGGTCGCGGAGGACGTCGGAATCGCCCGGAGCACGCTGGAGTGGCACCTCGACCGGCTCGTGAGCGAGGACCTCGTCCGGAAATCCCACGACGAACGGGGCCGCGTGACGGTCGTGCTCGCCGACCCCGACCGGACCGCCGCCAGCCTGGAGACGGTCGACCCCTCGCTGCCCGAGCGACTCGTCGACCGCTTCGACCGTCTGCTCGCCGACCTCCTCCACGAGTGACGGGCCCGGCGTCCGCTCGTCTCCCGTCAGAAGTCACCGAGGCGGGACTGGTCGCCGGCGTCGGTAAAATCAGCTGCCTTCCGAACGGTGCGTTCGAACGTCTCACGCTGGGAGGGGTCGTACAGTGACGCTGCCGGGTGGACACAGACCAGCACCCGCCGTGATTCGTCGCCGAGTCTGGCCTCGGTGACGTCGCCGGCCTCGTTCGTCACGGCGACCGACCGTCCCAGGAGGTGTTCGGCAGGCACCTTTCCCAGGGTGACGACGACGGCGGGGTCGACACGGTCGATCTCGGTTTCGAGATAGCCACGGCAGCTGGCGAGTTCCGCCGCCGTCGGGTCGCGGTTGTCCGGCGGGCGACAGCGCACGCAGTTGGTGATGCGAACGTCCGAGCGGTCGAGACCCGCGTCCCTGAGTGCCTCGTCGAGAACGTCGCCGCTTCGCCCGACGAACGGTTCGCCTTCCTCGTCCTCGGTCGCGCCGGGCGCCTCGCCGACGAAGAGTAGATCCGCGTCGGCCGGTCCGACCCCGTTGACGATCCGGCTCCGGCTGTTGACCAGCTCCGCACAGCGCTCGCAGGCCGTGACTTCGAGTCCCTCCATCTCGCCGTCCATACGGAGAGTCGGTGGGGCTGGTGCAAAAAACTCGCCCGGTTTCTGTGGATAGTGCGTTCCGTCGCGCGCAATAGTGGAACTGACACGAACGGACGGCTCCCGGTCTCACACGACGCCGTCGAACGGACGGGCACCGGCTGTCGGCGTCCGGACTCGCGGCCGGGCGGTGCGTCGTCGGCCGTGGGTCGTTCTCCGACAGGTCGGCGTGAGGACCCACCCAAACCGGTTTGTTCCGGTCGGACGCACGTCCGGTATGGTCGACGCCCGCGACTACCACGAGCGAACGAACCACTCGCCGGAGAAGTTGCGCAGGGAGTCGTTCCGCCTCGACCGCTCGAACCAGCCCCACCCGGCCAAACGCTACGCGGACCTCCCCCGGTTCGACCCTGCCGAGGAGACAGTTCCGCCGGAAACCCCGGTTCTCGCCGCGACCGCGCCCGACGACCCCGCCCCGCCGGCGGTGACCACCGCTCCGGACGCGGACGGCGACCCGCACCTCCCGACGCTGTGTCACTTCGCCGCGGGCGTCACGAAGGAACTCGAACGACAGGGCCAGCGGATCAGCTACCGCGCCGCGGCCTGTACGGGCAAGCTCTACCACGTCGACCTCTACGCCGTCATCGGCGACTGTGGCGCCTTCGACCCCGGCGTCTACCACTTCGACCCCGAATCCGGCGCGTTCGACGTCCTCCGCGAGGGTGACTACCGGGGCGTCCTCGCGGCCGCGACCGGCGACTATCCCGCGGTGGCCGACGCGCCGGTCACCGTCGTCGCCACCTCGGAGTGGTGGCGCAACGCCTGGAAGTACCGCGAACGCACCTACCGACACGCGTTCTGGGACTCGGGGACGATCCTCGCGAACCTCCTGGCTGTGGCCCACGGGAGCGGCCACCGCGCGGAGGTCGTCGCTGGCTTCGCCGACGACCCCGTCGTCTCGTTGCTCGGCCTCGACCCCGAGGAGGAGGCGCCGGTCGCGCTCGCACCCGTCGGCTCGGGTACGCCTACACAGGGCGGAGCGGAGGCACCCGCGGTCGACCCCATCGACCCAGCCGTCGTCCGGTCGTCGGACCCGGTGGAGTACCCGCTGGTGCCCGACGCCTGGCGACAGAGCCGGCTCGACGACGGTCCCGTCGTCCGGGCGTGGCGCGAGCAGTTCGCGTCCGAGTCCGCCGACACCTCGCTGGGCGCGTCGATACCCGCAGACTGGCTCGAACTCGACCCCGTCGACGCGGAGACCGCTTCCGCCCGGCCCGTCGGCGCGACGATCGAGCGCCGCGGCTCGCTCCGGGAGTACAGCCACGACCCGGTCAGCGCCCGCAAGTTCGCGACGGTCCTCGACCGCGCGCTCGGCGGCGTCCCGACCGACTGCTTCGGAGCGAGCGCGCTCGCCGGCCTGGTCGACGTCTACTGTCTCGTCCACGCCGTCGAGGGGATAGAACAGGGCGTCTACGAGTATCACCCCGGTGCCTGCGCGCTGGAGCGCGTCGGCGACACCGACCGCGAGACCGCGGGGCAACTCGCGCTCGGACAGGGCGTCGTCGGTGACGCGGCGGTGAACGTCTACCTCGTGGCCGACGTCGACGCCGTCGTCGAGCGCTTCGGGAATCGCGGCTATCGCCTCGCGCAACTCGAAGCCGGCATCGACCTCGGGCGGCTCTACCTGGCGACGTACGCCCACCTCGGACTCGGCGGGCGCGGGTTCACGTTCTTCGACGGGCAGGTCGCCGACTACCTCGCGCCACACGCCGACGGTCAGACGCCGATGACGCTGTTCGCGTTCGGGAAGCCAGCGAAGTGAGACCGGCCGGGACAGGCCAGGCACAACCGGAGTGGTCGGCTACGCGCCCGTGCGAACGTAGTGGTAGACGTCGACTTCGGTCAGCGAGACGTGGCGGTCGCGCTCGAACCCCAGACGGTCCATACTCTGCCGGAGGCGGTCGAACTGCGTGGCGTTGTGGTGGGCGACGACCAGCCAGACCGACGCGTGCTCGCTGGTCGCGGCCGCGACGTGCCAGCGGACACCGCCCTCGGGGATGCCGGCGTACTCGAAGTCGTCGCGCTCGGCGTAGTACTGGTAGCTGTCGTTGGCCCAGAACGGCGTGACGGCCACCAGTTCGCCGCTGTCGGCGTTCGACTCGACGACCGACGCCGCCGCGTCCCACTGCTGTTTCTGTGGCTGGCTGTACATGTTCGCCAGCGGAACCGTCAACACGAGCACGACCAGCCCGCCGGCCACGAGCGTCCCCCGGTCGCTGTCGACGACACGCGTGAGCGCCCGCGCCGCCAGTATCACCCCGGCGACGCCGAACGCGGCGGTAAAGCGGTCGAACAGCAGCGGCGTGACCAGCACCGACATCGCGTACATCGCCGCGACCGGCACCAGCAACCAGCACGCCAGAACCGTCCCCGAGTGGAACGGAACCGTCTCGTTCGTGGCTGCCGGCTCCTCCGGTGTCGTCTCGTCCGGGGCCGCCGATCCCGGGACCACCGACTCCGACTGTCCCTCGCCGGACTCGTCGCCGACCCGGTTCCGGAGGTAGGCGACGAGCAGGGACGCGAGGGCGACGAACGCGACCAGCGTCACGAGTTCGCCGACGACAGAGAGTTCGACACCGCCGACCTGCCAGAGGCTGCGTCGGGCGGTCGGGGACCCCGGCGGCTGGGTGCGCCCGACGTAGCTCCCGAGGATCTTCCAGAGGTCGACCGGGGTCACGTCGGGGATCCAGGCGACGTTGTTCTCGAACCGGCCCGCCCCGAACATCCCGCCGAGCAGGTTGTACAGCCACGGGATCGACGCGAGGCCGACGACGCCCTGTATTCGGACCCACTGCCCGTACCACTCCCCGGCGACGTCGTCGGCGTCGAGTCCGAACAGCACGTAGACGTTCTGGGCGAACACCAGCAGCGCGCCGAAGGCGTGCGTGTAGACGAGACCGGTCGTCACGGCGGCGTAGGTCCAGCGGCTGGCCCACGAGCCGTCCTCGTCCGCCAGCCACCCCAGCATCACGTACATCGAGGCCAGCGCGAGCAACGTCATCACGGCGTACATCCGCGCCTCGCGGCCGTACCAGACGTAGAACGGCGAGACCGCGAAAAAGAGCGCCGCGACGAGCCCCACACGACGGTCGTAGAGCCGGTCGGCCACTGCGTAGACGAGCGGGACCGACGCGGCGCCGGCCAGTGCCGACAGCGCCCGCACGGACGTTTCCGAGACGCCGGTCACACGCGTCCACAGCCAGAGCAGTTCGTAGTACAGCGGCGGATGGGGGTCCTGGATCGGCAACCGAAAGAGGATGTACGCCGGGCTGTAGTCCAGGACGACCCGCGTCGTGAACACCTCGTCGACCCAGAGACTCTCGGCTCCCAGCGCGTACAGCCGTAGTCCGAGGGCCAGGACGGCGAGTCCGCCGAGCAGGAGGTGTCGGTCCGCCGGCCGTTCGAACTCCCGGTCGGTCAGCGCGTCGACGGCGCTCACGTCGCTCCCCCCTCGGGTGTGGGGGCGTACACGGCGTGCAGCCACGTGTGCCAGACCGCCTCGCCGCTGGCGGCGTCGACCGCGTAGACGTCACCGCCGTTGTTCCCGACGTAGGCGACCCCGTCCCGGACCGTCGGCGCACACTGCATCCACATGCCCCGAGGGTCGTCGAAGCGTGCGAGTTCGTCGCCGGTGGCGGGGTCGAGGGCCAGCAACAGTCCGCCACCGGTCGGGACGAACAGTCGCTCGCCGGTCCGTGTCGGGCGGAACGTCGCCCAGCCGTGGTCGTGTCGCCAGACCGCCTCGCCGCTGGCGGGGTCGAACGCGACGACGCGGTGGCGGTTCTCGAAGAAGTCGTTCTGGGAGACGAACACGTGCTCGTCGCCGACCGCCGGGCCGGTCGTCCTCCAGACCGTCGCCTCGGTCGACCACGCCGGATCTCCGGAGGCACGGTCGACCGCCCGGGTCCCTTCGCCGGAGCCGTAGTAGACCCGGCCGTGTCCGAGCGCGAGGTCGACCGGCGTCGCGGGGGCGGTGGTCTGCCAGTCGATCTCCCTGGCTTCGAGGTCGACGGCGAACAGGTGCTCGTCGTTGCCGAGGTAGGCGGCGCCGCCGTCGACGGCCAGCCCGCTCCGGTAGGCGCCGGTGTACCCGGTCCGGACGCGCCAGGCCTCCTCGCCGCTCGTCCTGTCGAGAGCCACGACGCCGACGTCTCTGACCCCGTAGAGAACCAGATCGCCCCGGACGGCCGGGGCGTGGACCGGGTTGCCGTCGACCGTCGTCCGCCAGCGCTCCTCCCCGGTCGCCGCGTCGACGGCGAACATCCGGCCGTCGGTCTCCTCGATCTCGTCGGCGTCGCCCCGGTAGTTGAAATCCCCCGTGTAGACGACGCCGTCCGCGACGGTCGGCCGCCCGCGGGACCCGCCCATCTCGAAGGCCCACCGGGGCTCGCCGCTCGCCCGGTCGAGCGCGTAGAGGTCGCCGTACAGCGTGACGGCGTAGACCGCGTCGTCGGTGACCTGCGGGCTGGCTCTCACCCGATGCTCGGGGTGGTCGAACCCCCGCAACGGCCGGTCTGTCGGCCCCGCCGGAGCCAGTGACGGGTCCGAACAGCCCGTCAGTCCGCCCCCCGCCGCGACCGCCCCGATCCGTCCCAGGAGCCCCCGTCGTGTCAACTCCATGGAACTCGACTGATCCTCCAGGCATATGAATTTTTACCGGAATTTCGTTTCGAACAACCAGTGACGTACCAGTGGATCCTCCGCAAATCGTCGCCCGACTCGACCGCAACACACACAACGACCCCCGTCGACGGGCCAGCCATGTCACCGACCGTCCACGCGCTCCGCAACGAGATCCGGGTGAAAGTCGGCCGCTACGAACGCGAGGTTTCCAGTGACTTCACCAAGGAGGCCCTCGCCGCCGTCTGCGAGGCCGTCGACTACGATATCGGCGACGGTGGATACCCCTCGAAAGCGCAGATGCGTGCCGGCATCCTCTCGACGATCGGTCAGCGAGACACCGACGACCCCGAGGGGCTGGATCGGTCCTTTCGCAAGGCCGAACTCGAAGCCATCGCCGAAGCGCTGCGCGAGGAGTAGTGTCGATCCGTGAAGTCCTACACCGTCCGACGAGCCGACGAGTCGGTCCCGCTGACGGGGGCTGTCGAGGGTCCCTGGACGGCCGCCGACACTGCTACCATCGACGAGTTCAACTGGTACGAGTCCGGACCGCGACCGACCACCGACGTCCGGGCGCTGTACGACGACGCGGCCCTCTACCTCCAGTACGGCGTCGAGGACTCCCACGTCGTCTCGCGCGTGACCGAGTTGCACGGGCCGATACACACCGACAGTTGTGTGGAGTTTTTCGCCACCCCGAACCCCGGCGAGAACGCCAACTACCTCAATTTCGAGGCCAACCCCTGTGGCTTCTTCAAGATGGCCTGGATGGAACCCGGCTGGTCCGTCCGCGGGATCGGCCGCGAGTACCTTTCGGAGGAACTGACCGCCGAGATCGAGATCGCTACGTCGGAACCGGGCGAGACGCGCGAACCGACCGACGACGACGAGCGCTGGTGGCTGACCGTCCGCTTTCCGTTCGCGGTCCTTGCGGGGTTGACGGGACTGGAATTACAGCCGTCCAGTGGCGACCGCTGGCGGGCGAACTTCCACCGGACGGGCGTCGACTCCCTCTCTCAGGAGGCGAGCTGGAACCCGATCGGCACCGACGAGAAACAGTTCCACTCGCCCGGCCACTTCGGCTGGCTCGTCTTCGAGTGACGCTTGAGAGACAGCACCGCAGTCGTTCGTGAGCGTTGAAAGCCCTCGGGCCGCTCGCGGTCGCTCAGCGACATATCTGCGCTCTCAGCACCGCCCGCTCACGGTTTCACCGTTCGCTTTCGAGGCCCGTAGCGCCTCGCACCGCGCTGATAGAGGTCGCTGAGGCGACTTCTCTCCCTTCGGTCGCCGCCAGCGCCCCCCGCCCTTTCAGTCCAGCAGGGACAAAGTCCGTCGCACAGGCCGTCTCGACGTGGAACGTTCGGTAGCCGATCCCACAATCATCTCCCTGGCGGACTGGAAGGGCGAGGCGGGCTTCCATCTCACGATCGCGACTGCGGCCACGACGAGCAAGACTGCGGTCTCGGCAACTGATCGACTCGAATTGGGACACTCACAATCTCCTGTGACCGCTTCTCCGACACACCCGGTCCGGTCTCCTGCGTGACAACTTTCACCGCACCCCGACCGCCCGCCGGAGTCGGTTCTTCGGGACGTTGCCGAACTCCGACCGCCGGTGACAGCCCGGACACAGCGTCACGACGTTGTCCAGATCGTGTGCCTCGGTCTTGTCGTGACTCCCCGCCTCGTCGTAGATCCGCACCGGCACGATGTGGTGGACGTCCGGGTTCCGCCCGAGATCGTCGGCGTCGGTGCCACACAGGACGCACGTGTAGTCGTCGCGTTCGAGAGCCGCCTTGCGGGTCGCCGCCCAGCCTTTCCCGTAGTTGTCGGTTCCCCCACCCTCCCAGTTGGGGTGGCCTTCGCCGGTGAACGCTTCAGAGAGCCACTTCCGTCGACACGGTTCGCTGCAGACGGCGACTTCTCCGGGGGCGTTGCTCGGGTATCGCTCGAATGATTCGCCACAGACGGCACAGTCGAATTCGCGTTTTCCGCCGTTCCAGCGTGGATTGTTCGAACCTTCGACGTCGGGTCTGTGACGCCAGTTTTCCGTTTCGACACACTCGCTGCAGTACAGCCCCTCTTTGTCCGATGGATAGTACTCGAACTCGGCCCCACAGGTCTCACACTCCGTTTCCTCTTTCCCACCCTGGTAGTGCGGATTTGCTTCCCCCTCGTAAGACACTGCTTCGTCGTGGCACTCTTCAGAACAGTACTTCTTCTCGTACTCCGAATGAAATTCGTTTCCACAGGCTGGACACTCTCTGTTTGGGAGTTTCTCGTCGTGGACGGTACCGTGGTGTACTCTGACTCCACGCTGACTGTCGAACACTCGGCCACAGGTCGGACAACTGAATTCCCCCATAGCACTTTCCTGTCACTGGAGAATGTAAAAACTGAGCCAACCACGGTGAAAGTAAAACGGCGCACTCTCCCGATATCTATCCCCCCATATGATGCCACAAAATCAAATAATTATTACTTTATATCTGGATACTGAGCCATGAGAGGCTATGAACCCTCTTCTGGGCATTTTATTAATGTAAAAAATTTGATATAGTCCGGGCCCGGAAATCGAATCCGGCTCTCAGCCTCCACAAGGCTGAAGGATAACCACTACCCCAGCCCGGACACGCCTTGGACGAGGCAGTAGAGACTACCCGACTGGAATTGAAATACGTTACGACTCCCCGTCCAGCCCGTGAGACAGAGACTCTCACCGTCTACACACCCGGTCCGTCGCGGTTAAACGCCCAGCGGCTGTCACTCACAGTAACCCCGTATGACGTCCGGCGATCACAGCGACGACCACGAAAACGAAACCGAGGGCGATAGCTCCGACCACGACCCGTCCACAGAACCCTCCACAGTCGAGGACGCACAGGTCACTGCCCTCAACGCGCTGGGCAACGAGCAGCGGCTCGAAATCCTGCTGGCACTGGGCGACCGGGAGCGCGAGACGCGCGTGGACCGGTACGAACTGTCTTTCACCGAACTGTACGAGGCGGTCGACGTCGGGAGTTCCTCGCAGTTTGCCTATCACCTGTCACAGCTCGTCGGACCCTTCGTGGCCGAGACCGACGAGGGGTACCACCTCACCTACAGCGGCGACAAGATCGTCCGGGCGGTCCGCTCGGGCGTCTACGAGAGCACGGCAGAGTTCGACCCGGTCACCGTCGAGGGCGGGTGTCCCGCCTGTAGCGCGGGCGAACTCGAAGCGGTCCTCGAACACGAGCGATTCGTGGTCCGGTGTCGCGACTGTGATCGGCAACTCCTCTCGGACTCGTTCCCGCGGAGCCAGACAGCGGGGCGCACACCCGACGAGATCGTCGAGAGCTTCGGCTACCGTATCTGGAGCACGTACCTGCTGATCCGCGGGGGCGTCTGTCCGGAGTGTTACGGACGCACCGAGCGACGGGTCGACAGCCACGAGCGGCGGCCGGACTCGGAATCGGAACCGAACTCGAACACGGAATCCGGATCGGAGTCGGACTCGGAGTCGGAATCGGAGTCGGACTCGGGATCCGAGTCGAAGTCGAAATTGGAACCCGAATCAGACCCCCTGTACACGTTCGCGAGCATCTGCGAGGAGTGCGATTTCACGATCCACCTGCCGGTCGAGGTGCCAGTCGCGTTCCACCCCGCGGCGCTCGAATACCTGTGGCGCCACGGCGTCTCGCTGCTCGACCTGCCGCTCTGGGAGTTCTTCGCGCTGCTGTCCTCGGACGACTGGACGACCGACGTCCGATCGACCGACCCGTTCGACGGCCGCTTTCGGATCGAGATGGGCGACGACTCCCTCGAACTCGCGATGGACGACTCGTTCGCGGTGACGCCTCTCGACTCCGAAGGTCACGCCGACGCCGAAGGCAACACCGACGCTGGGAGCCACGCCGACGCTGAAAGCCACACCGCCGCCGGCGGTCCACAGTCGTGAGTTTTCCCGGACCTCGCTCAAAGATCTTTGAGTAATCTACGCGTAAATTTATAAGAAGCTCAACAATACTTATCAGGGCGACCAGTGACTTCTCGACGATGACCGGGGAGACCACCGAAGCGGCGACGACCGGGGCCACGACCGGACCACCGACGGCCGAGCGCAGTGAGCGCGAGGAGGAAAGCAGATGGCGGCGATAGAACTCGACGGGCTGACGAAACACTACGGCGACGTGGTCGCGGTCGACGGGCTCGACCTCACCGTCGAGGAGGGGGAGATATTCGGGTTCCTGGGGCCCAACGGCGCGGGGAAGTCGACGACGATCGATATCCTGCTGGACTTCGTGCGCCCGACCGGCGGGTCGGCGGCGGTGCTGGGACACGACGCCCAGCGCGAGAGCATGGCCGTCCGCCGGCGTATCGGCGTGCTCCCGGACGCGTATCACGTCTACGACAGGCTGACCGGGCGTCAGCACATGGAGTTCGTCGTCGATTCGAAAGACGTCGAGGCCGACGTCGAGGCGATCCTGGAACGAGTGCGGGTACTGGAGGCGGCCGACCGGAAAGCCGGGGGCTACTCGAAGGGGATGCGCCAGCGGCTCGTCCTCGCGATGGCGCTCGTGGGCGACCCGGATCTGTTGATCCTCGACGAGCCCTCGACGGGGCTGGACCCGAACGGCGCCCGGCAGATGCGCGATATCATCCGGGCGGAGAACGACCGCGGGACGACGGTCTTTTTCTCCAGTCACATCATGGAGCAGGTCGAGGCCATCTGTGACCGCGTGGCGATCATCAATCGCGGCCGACTGGTGGCCGTCGACTCCATCGAGGGGCTGCGCGACGCGACCGAGACGACCACCACGCTGACCGTCACCGTCTCCGGCGTTGACGACGACGTCGTCGCAACGATTCGCGCTCACGAGGACGTCACCAGCGCCTCGCTCGCTGGCGACCAGCTGGCCGTCACGCTGGGACCCGACGGCTCGAAGTTCGGCGTGTTGCAGGCGATCGACGCCGCCGGCGCGACGGTCGAGGACTTCTCGCTCGACGAGTCCTCCCTCGAGGATCTCTTCGTCGAGTACACGACACCCGGACAGGCAGCCGAACCCGGGGAGTCCCAGACACAGGCAGTGGACCCGACGGCGGCCGACCCGACGGCGACCGACTCGACGGGGGGAGACCGATGAGCTGGACGGCCGTCGCGAAGAAGGACTTTCGCGATGCGGTCCAGTCGCGGGCGCTGTGGGCGTTGCTCGCCGTCTTCGTCGTGCTCTCGGTCGTCCTCTCGTACTCGTATGCGGAGTTTCCGACGCTCGTCGGCGGCACCGAACAGGCGACCGTGGGCGGCCTCGTCTTCTTCACGTCGGGGATCGTGAGTCTGTTCGTCTCGCTGACGGCCATCGTCGTCTGCTACAAGGCGATCGCAGGCGAGCGCGAACTCGGGAGTATCAAGCTGATGCTCGCGTTGCCCCACTCGCGTCTGGACGTGTTCGTCGGGAAACTCGTCGGCCGGACGGGCGTGCTCTCGCTCGCGCTGGCGGTCGGCCTCGTCGTCGGTCTCGGCGTCGGGTCGGCACTGCTCGGTTCGTTCGAACCCGTTCCGCTGGTGCTCTTCCTGTTCGTGACGCTGCTGTTCGCCGTCGTCTACGTGACGATCGTCGTCTCCATCTCCGCGACGACGGGGTCGACGAGTCGGGCGACGACGGGTGCGCTGGGCTTCTTTCTCCTGTTCGAACTCCTCTGGGACGTCGTCCCGCTAGGGGTCGTCTACGTCGCCAACGGCCTGTCGCTCCCCGCACAGATGCCCGACTGGACGTTCCCGCTCATGCAACTGCCGCCGTCGTCGGCGTACGTGCTCTCGCTCAACGCACTGCTGCCGGACCTGGCAGACGCCGCGCCGGGCGGTGCCACCGCCGCCGGGTTCGACGCCTTCTACGCGCGGCCGGAACTGGGCTTCGTCGTCCTCGCGTTCTGGCTGGTGGTCCCGCTCGCGGTCGGTTCGTACCGCTTCGCCAACGCCGACCTCTGAGCGCGCGAGACATTCGCTCCGAGACGTGTTTCGCCGTGAAGCGCTACTTCGAGAGGCTTTTGGGTCGCAGGCGCCACAGATCGACCAACCGTGGCCATCACGGACAAGATCTACGTGAAAAACCACCAGCAGATCGCCTCCCAGATAGAGACGTCCTTCCCCAAGAGCGCCTTTTCGGGGGCGACGATGGACATGCTCTTTCGGGGCGAGAACCTCTCGAAACTCGACGAGACGACCCGAGACAGGGTTCTCGACTTCGCGGAAGACTTCATGGACTGTGATTGCGAGGCTAACCCCCACTGTGGTCACCCCGAGGAGAAGTTCGTCCGGTACCTGCTGGAACTCCGGGAGTCGGGCATGGGCCCGGACGCCATCGTCGACGTGATGGGCGACGACTACATGCTGTATGCCTACCCCGGTGACGTGCTCTCTTTCCTCGACGACTCGGTGCGCACCCTGGAAGCGGTCGAGACGCTGGCGGACGTGGACGGGCGCGACGACGTGGCCGACGAAGCCAGGCGGAAACGCCAGCAGCTGTTGTAGCGGTCTCCCTTCGGTTGCCTGTTTCTTTCCCCCGCCCAGTTCGCTCGCAGTTTCGCTCTCAGGCATCGAGCGCGTCGGCCAGGTCCGCCAGCCCCTCAACCGTCAGGTCGGGTTCGGGACCGAACGGTTCCCAGGGGTTGCCTTTCCGGTCGACCCACACGCCCTGCATCCCGGCGTGTCGAGCGCCCATCACGTCGAACCAGAGCGCCGTGACGTGTGCGAGTTCGTCGACCGGCGTGTCCGTCCGCTGGGCGGCGTGGCGATAGAGCTCGGCGGCGGGTTTGAACGTCCGGGTCTCGTCGGCGCTTATCGTGTCGACGACCAGGTCGGCGATGTCGGCGTGCTCCACGAGCGAATCGAGCATCTCGGGGTTCCCGTTCGAGAGGACATAACAGTCGTAGCCCGCCTCGCGCAGTCGTTCGAGACTCTCGCGGACGTCGTCGAAGACGTCGAGTTCGTGGTAGACGGCGAGGATCTCGTCGCGCTCGGCGGTGGAGATGTCGGCACCGGTCGCGTCCAGCGCGTACTGGAGCGCGTTGCGGTTGACCTCGTAGAACGGTTCGTAGGCGTCGACGAAGTTGGCGACAATCGTGTACTGGAGCGAGCGCGACCGCCAGAGCCGCGAGACGGGTTCCGGGTCCGAAACGCGGTCGGCGAGTGCCTTCTGGGCGGCGTCGACGTCGACCAGCGTGCTGTAGGAGTCGAACGTGACCGTCGAGACGCGCTGTGAGTCGAACGACATTGGTAACACATCACACTCTCCGGAGCAACATAACGACTGGTTCGCCACGTCCGTCTTCGATCCAGAGAAAGGGTGGTTTCGAAGAGTGCGCTGGCGCGCTGTTACTTCTCGCGCTGTTCCTGCCGGAGGACGAGGCTCCGGAGGATGTCACCGTAGGCGGGGCGGGTGATGAGCACCCCGACGAGGACGCCGACGATGGTGACGATGGCGAAACCGCTCAGGTCGCCGAGTCCGAGCACCGTCAGCGGACTCATCGCGAGGATGGTCGTCGCGGCGGCGGCGCCGATCACCCAGAACGCCTTGCGGAAGCGGTTCTGGAACACCCTGCCGGTGGCAACCTCCCCCTGCTGGAGTATCTCGTCGGCGATGATGATGAGGTCGTCCACCCCCGTGCCGATGACGGCGATAAAGCCGGCGATGTGCGAGAGGTTCAGCGCGTACTGCACCGAGGCGACGAACCCGAGGAGGATGAGCACCTCGGACATCGCGGTGACGATCATCGGCAGGGCCACCCGCGGGTTGCGGTAGCGCAGGTAGACCATCCCGCTGACCGCGAACACCGCCATGATCCCGACGACGAGCGAGTTGGCCTTGAACCGCTGGGCGAGCGCGGGTTCCAGCGTCGTACTGCGGTCTTCCTCGAAGTTCAGCGGCGCGGGCAGCTGGCCGGCGCGCAGACTGATCTCCAGTTCGCGCGCCTCGGACATGTTGGTCGTCTCCATCTGGAAGGTGGGGCTCTTGGCGAACTCGCCGGAGGCGTACAGTTCGGCCAGCCCCTGCCGGACGCCGCCGGCGAAGACGACGTCGCCGTTCAGCGTCGCGACCAGACAGCGACCGCGGCTGTTCTGGGGCTCAGCTTCGTCGTAGTTACAGGTCGTCGCCTGTCCGAAGCCGTACTGGACCATCTCCTCCTGGTAGCGCTCGGCGACCGTCTGCCGGAGCGTCACCGGGACGACGGCGCCCGAGCCACCCTGTGACTGTTCGGCCGCGCTGATCCGCCGGAAGTCCCCCTGCGTGAGCACCTGCTCGCGGACGTAGGTGCCGTTCTCGGCGGGGAAGAACGCGTAGACGCGGACGACGCCACGCTCGTCCAGCAGCGACCGCAACTCGTTGAGGTCCCTGTCGGGTGCGGTGATGGAGATGAACGTCTGGCCGCCGGTCGAGCGAAGCGTCGAGACGCTCCCGCTGTCCAGCGCGGACTGCGTGAGTTTGTCGCTGATGACTCTGACCATCTCCTGGCGGGTCTGCTGGGTGACGCCGTCCCTGACCGTCGAGGGCTGGTACCCCTGGGCCTCCAGCGTACTGCGGAGTTCCTCGTGTGTGACGTTGCGGACGAACACCTCGACGGTGCTCGACTGTGCCGAGACGCGAACGTCGATCGGGTCGACCGAGAGTTCGTCAGAGACGTTCGTCGCGAGCGAAACCTCGTCGTCGGCGGAGACGTTCACCCCTTCGGCGGTGATCCCGACCGCCGGTGCCTGCAGGCGCGTCCCGCCGTCAAGCTGGATCCCGTACTGGAGGTTCGTCGGACCGGTGCCACCACCCGAGGAACCCGGCGGTGCACCGGGAACCAGCAGCATGATGCCACTGCCGACGACGAACACGACCAGCAGGACGACCCGCCAGTTCTCCCGGACGTTCATCGGTTCACCCCCTCGAACTTGTACCAGCGCAGCAGGCTCAGATTGAGCATGTAGGTGTTCATGAGGTCGGCCGACAGCCCGAGCACGAGCACGAACCCGATCTGGGCCATGAGGTCGATGTTGTAGAACGACGCCATGATCGCCATCACCGTCATCGCGGCGATGGACGTGAGCGTCATCGAGACACCGGTCCGCATGGCTGCGTGCGTGCTCTCGTAGAACTCGCCGCGCCGCCGGAGGATGTGGTTGTTCAACAGGATGTCGGAGTCGACGCTGTACCCGATGAGCATCAGGAGGGCGGCGACGGTCCCCAGCGAGAGCTTGAAGCGGAGGAGACTCAACACGGCGAGGGGGATCACGATGTCGGAGAAGGCAGAGACGATGATGGCGACGGAGGGAACGAACGTCCGGAAGAGGGCGAACGCGAGCAGACTCATCCCGACGAACGCGATAGCCAGGCCGATCAGCGCGATCCGCTGGCTCTCCTCGCCGAACGTCGCCGGTGTCTCGCCGCTCCCGAGGACCGTCATACCGGCCGATTCGGCCTGGTTCACCAGACTCGTGACGTTGCCCGCCTCGTTGTCGAAGGTGAGGACGTAGGTGTTGGCCTGTCCACCGACCCCCTGGATCGACACGGGCTCGGGACTGAACGTGTCTCCGATTTCGGCCGTCGACATGGAGGATTCGACGGTCAGCTGTGAGCCGCCGGTGAACTCGATCCCGAGGGCGACGGGCGACCCGGTCAGCATCCACGACCCGGCGAGTACCGCGATCGCGACCAGTAACACGGCCAGTGGCACGGCCGCCAGCTGGCGGTTCGTGTACTGGTCGTAGTCGATCTCCGGTACCTCGAACTCGACCATGCCCGTCGGTGTGGGGGGCCGCCCGATAAGCCTTCTCTTTGCCAGCCGTGGCCCGTACCGGCGGCCGAGGCTGTCGTTCGGACCGGAGAGCGCCGATCGGCGCCGACGCGACCGTCCACCCCTGGGGCGTCCTCACTGGAACCTGTCGAGGGAGTCTGATACCCGTTCGAACGGGCGAACGTGACGGGACCCAAAGGCACTTTGTACTGCGTTTGTAACGTTCTCCAATTGCATGTCCCGTAGTCCGTCGCTACCGGACCGTCCCAGGCTCGACCTGGACCCGGAGATGTCGCCCTCGGAACGGCTGGCGGCGCTCCGGGACCACTACGAGCGACTCCGCGAGGTGAATCGCACGCTCGAAGACCAGCTCGACGCCGCCAGGGAACGGCGCCGCTCGCTGACCGGCGAGGTCGACCGGATCGAGCGCGAGAACGAGACGCTGAAGACCTCCTCGCTGTACGTCGCCACCGCCGAGGAGATCACCGACGACGGCGTCGTCGTCAAACAGCACGGCAACAACCAGGAGGTGTTGACGGAGCTCCCGCCCCAGCTCGGCGAGGGCCTCGAAGCGGGTGACCGCGTCGCGATCAACGATTCTTTCTCTATCCAGGACCGCCTCGACGCCGAGACCGACGCCCGCGCACAGGCGATGGAAGTCGACGAGTCACCCGAGGTCACCTACGACGACATCGGCGGGCTCGACGAGCAGGTCCGCGAGGTCCGCGAGGCCGTCGAGGAACCGCTCGTCAACGCCGCCCAGTTCGACGCCGTCGGCATCGACCCGCCGTCGGGTGTCTTGCTCCACGGCCCCCCCGGGACGGGGAAGACGATGCTCGCCCGTGCGGTCGCCAACCAGACCGACGCCACGTTCATCAAGATGGCCGGCTCGGAACTCGTCCGGAAGTTCATCGGCGAGGGCGCCCGCCTCGTGCGCGACCTCTTCGAACTCGCCAGCGAGCGCGAGCCCGCCATCATCTTCATCGACGAGATCGACTCCATCGCCGCCAAGCGCACCGAGTCCAAGACGTCGGGCGACGCGGAAGTCCAGCGGACGATGATGCAACTGCTCTCGGAGATGGACGGCTTCGAGGAGCGCGGCGAGATCCGCATCATCGCCGCCACCAACCGGTTCGATATGCTCGACCGCGCTATCTTGCGCCCCGGTCGATTCGACCGTCTCATCGAAGTCCCCAAACCCGACGCCGAGGGTCGCGAGCGCATCCTCGAGATCCACACCCGCGACATGAACCTCGACGACCACCTCGACTTCGCGACGCTGGCCGAGACGACCGAGGGTTTCTCCGGCGCGGAACTCGCCAGTCTCGCCACCGAGGCCGGCATGTTCGCCATCCGCGACGGCCGCACCGAGGTCCGCCTGGCCGACTTCGAGGACGCCTTCGAGAAAGTCGAGGACGGCGACCCCAAAGACGGCGTCCCGGTCGCGTTCTACTGACGCTCGCTTCGCTCGCGTTGTGGGGGTTGCGCAGGCCACGTTCGGCCAGCGAGCGCGCTCGCTGCTCTCGTAATCGCACCGTTCGACACACAGGTGACGAACAGATCACGGGTGAAGCGAGTGACGGCTACCCGCCGACGCGCGTCAGACGTGGCCGGTCGGTTTTTCAGGGGGGAACGAGCTACTGGGAGGTATGCGCGGGTCCTGGCGCGACAGAGTGGACGCGGTGGTCGCGCGGGCTCACAGAGTCGAGCGGCGGGAACTGCGCGACCTGCGGCGCTGGGTCGAGCGCACCGACACGCTCGTCCACCTCTCGGTGCTGGCTATCGTGCCGCTGCTGGTCGCACTCGTGACCGCCCTGTCGAACGCCGTCGACCAGCTCTCCTTTCTGCTCTTCCCGCCGCTGGCCGCCGGGAGCTACACGCTCTTTGCCGACCCCGAGGGGAAGTACTCCTCGCCGACCCGGTTCGTCGTGGGACTGACCGTCGGCGCGCTCTGTGGCTGGGGCGCACTGGCCGCGAGCACGACGCTCGGACTCGCCGACGGCGTGGGACCGCTGAGCAGCGGCGCCTTCGAGGCGGCACTGGCCGTCTTCGCGACCGGCGCGGTGACGTGGGCGGTCGACGTCGAGGAACCCTCCGCCTACTCGACGGCGCTGCTGGGGTTGCTCGTCCCCGCCGGCCAGGAACGTGCGTTCACCCTGAGCGTCTTCGCGGCGAGCAGCATCGTCGCTGCGGTGTTTTTCGTCTGGCGCGAGCGCGTCTACGAACAGCGAGCGCAGATCCTCTACGAGTCCGTCGAGGGCGACGACCGCGTGCTCGTGCCGATGCGCGGCGAGAACCCCGACTCGACGGCGATGCTCGCGGCCCGCCTCGCCGGCGCCCACGACGCCGGGAAGGTCGTCCTGCTGGACCTGGTCGCCGACGCCGACGCCGCCGAACTCGAACGCGACCTGCTCGACGGACGGCGCAGGGGGCCGCAGATCGCCACCGACGGTGATCGGACACCGGACGACGGCCGAACACCGGACGACAGCCGGGCACCGGACGGCGGCGAGGACGCCGGGGAGCGAGCGGTCGCCGAGACGGCCAGGCGCCTGGAGGCCCGCGCCGCCGACATCGAGACGCAGGTCGGGGTACCGTGTCAGGTCGTCGTCGCGGCGGTCGGCGGCGGGTCCCCGGCAGCGACGGTTCGGAAGGCCGCCGTCGAGACCAACTGCGACCTGGTCGCGGCGGCCTACGAGGAACACAGCGGCGCGCTCTCGCCGTTCGTTCGCGGCCTCTTTCGCGGTCAGGCGGACGTGCTCGTGCATCGCTCGCGGACCGGCCGGACGCGCTGGCGGCGAGTGCTCGTCCCGGTGCGTGGCGCCAGCGACGTCGCTCACGGCATGCTCGACTTCGCGGCGCGACTCACCGGACACAGCGGGCGGGTCAGCGTCGCCACCTGCGTCACCGGCGACCGGGCGCGTCGCCGCGGCGAGGAGATGCTCGCCGACCTCGTCGAGGCGTTCGAGGGGAACTTCGAGACGCGCGTCTCGACCCAGTCCATCGAGGCCTACCTCACCGAGACCGCGGGTGATTTCGACCTTGTGATGATCGGCGCGAGCCGGGAACGGACGGCCGCCTCGCGACTCGTCTCGCCGCCGACGTTCGAGCGCATCCGCGACGTCGACGCGGACGTGGCTATCGTCGACCGGAACTGACCGTGGGTCGTCAGCTGGAACCGGTCCTCATCCCTCGCCGTAGCCGACCCTCACTCGTCTTCGTCGGCGCCAGCTTCAGCGTCGGTGTCGGCGTCGATTTCTTCGTCGGTGTCCGGCACCTCTTCCAGGTCGTCGGGGTCGATCCCCTCGTCCGGGCGGATATCGAGGAGTCGCTCGGCGAACCCCTCCATGTCACCGGTGCCCAGCGCCGATTCGACCAGCAGGTGGCCGCCGATGACGGCGGGGGAGATGACGGCGTCGGCGCCGGCCCGCCGGAGTTTCTCCGTGTTCTCGCGGTCGGTGGCGGCGGCGACGATCCGGACACCGGGCTGGAACTGGCGGGCAGTGAGGATCGCGAGTGCGTCCTGTGCGTCGTCGTTGGTGGCGGCGACGACCGCACGGGCCCGCTCGACACCGGCCTGTTCCTGGGGGTCCTCGTCGCTGGGGTCGCCGACGACGACGGGGACGTCGTGTGCGCGGAGTCGCGTCGCCACCTCGCTGTCGGGGGTGACGACGACGAACTCGACGACGTCTGCGAGTTCTTCGACGAGCGGTTCCGTCAGGTCGCCGTAGCCGAGCACGACGACGTGGTTCTCGATGAGTTCGATCTCTGCGTCTGTCATGGTTCCGAGTGCCTGTGAGAGGCGGGCTTCGATGGCGGGGGCGAGCAGGGAGCCCAGCGCGACGGTGAAACTCGCGACGCCGAGGACGACGACGCTCATCCCGAACAGTCGCGCCTCCGCCGACTGGGGGGTCACGTCGCCGTATCCGACCGTACTCGCGGTGACGATGGTGAAGTAGAAGGCGTCGGTGAGCGAGGAGACGCTGTTGAAGTCCTCGCGGAGCGCGTAGGCGCCGGCGGTCCCGTAGAACTGCGTGCCCGCGAGGGCGGCGGCGGCCGCGAGTTGCGTCGCCGAGAGGTCCAGTTCGCGGTCGAACCGGCCGTAGTTCAGCAGCACGGTCGGCATCGACAGCACCGAGAGCACGACCAGCGGCACCGAGAGGTCGCTCGCCTGGACGAGTCCCTGCAGCGCGGTCACCGGGAGGAGGACGACCGTCGACACCCACGCGATACGCAGTCGGCGGCGCATCCCGGCCGCGCTCAACAGCATGAGAAAGCCCGTCAGCGTGCCGGTGAACCCGGCTGCTCGCTGGACCTCGGGCGGGATGTCGACGTACGCCTGGATCGGCCCGGAGACGACCGTCGTGCTGATGTTGGCGACGCCGGTCGCGACCGACAACAGGGCGACCAGCGTCGGCAGCCACACCGCCGCCCGCGTCCGCAGGATGACGGCACCCGACTCCGGGAGGAGCCGCCGCGGGTTCATACCACGTCGGTGTCGCTACCGCGTCAAAACACTGCCGGCCGAGGACGCCCCCCGTTTCCGGTCGAACCGGGACGACCGCTCCCGTCCGTCCAGGCGACTGCTCCCGTCCGTCCGGACGAACGGCAACCGATGTAACCCGAGCGAACGGCGATACACGTTTACGAGAGGCGTCCGTGAGCCAGCCCATGGCGTCGTTTCCGGTCGAAGTCCTGTTCGGACTCTATCTCGGTATTCTGACGGGGATCATCCCCGGACTCGTCGCGTGGGCGCTCGGCTTCACGTTCAAGTACGTCACGAACGTCTCCATCCCCGGGTTCGGTGTCGTCGTCCTCGCGCTGGCGCTCGCCGGCGTCAACGGCGGCCTGATGGCGCTTGCCGATCCGACCATCGTCCAGGGTGCCAACGCCGTCACGGTGACGACGGCGATCATCGTCGTCCTCATGATCTCGCTGTACGCCCACAGCCGCGGCGACACGATGGGCGCGCAGTTTCCCAAACGCCTCTCGTTTCGCGAGTTGCGCGAGCGGACCCTCTCGGCGGACGTGATGGGATCGCTCGCGGGCCGCGACGAGGTACGCATCCGCGTCGTCGGCGAAGTCGCGGACATGGAGGGCTACCCGCCGCTGTCGGACGAGTTGCGCGCGGAGATACGCGACACCGAGTGGACGTTCCCGCGGGACCTGCGGATATCGGAACTCGAAGAGCGCCTGGCCGACCGCCTCAAGACGGAGTTCGACCTGGGCGACGTGTCGGTGACCGTCGACGAGGGCGGACGCGCGGCCGTCGTCGCTGCGCCGCCGTTCTCGGGGCTGTCCAAGCGCGTGCCCTCGGGCAAGCGGGCGGTGTCGGTCGACGCGCTGCTCCCCACGGGCCTCGCCCGAAACGACGAGGTGACGGTCATCACGGCCGACGCGCAGGTCCGCGGGACGGTCGTCAGCGCGCTGACCGAGGGGACCGACGCCAGGCCCGACCCGAAACCGGCGACGGACGGCGGCGAGGACGAAGGGGGCGGCGAAGACAGGGTCCCCCAGCCGGTCCGCGCGCCGACGACCACCGGCGGCGAGGGACGGCTCACGGTCGCCGTCACGCGGACCGACGCCGGGCCGCTCGTGCGGGCCGACCGCGCCCGCGTCGTCGTCGAGTCCCGGGGCGTCCGCCGGGAGTACGAACTCGTCTCGCTGTTGCGCCGGGCCGGCCGGCGCTTCCGGCGAGTGACGGTCGGGGCCGACGGTCCCCTCGACGGGACGACAATCGGCGTGGCGGGCGTCCGCGAGCAGTACGGCGTCGCCGTGATGGCTATCCAGGGGTCGAGCGGCTGGCGACTCGCGCCACGAGGAGAGACCGACCTCGCGGCCGGCGACGAGCTGTTCGTCGTCGGGACGACCGACAGGCTCGACGCGTTCGCGGGGGCGATATCGTGAGCGTCGGCGTGGTGGGTGTCGCCGGCGCGGTCGACCTCGCGCCCGTCGTCCTCCAGAGCGAGTCGTTCACCGAGGAGTTCGCCGCGGGGGCCGCGCGACTGGCAGGACTGGCGGTGCTGGCGGCCGTGCTCGCGGGTGCGGTCGCGCTGGTCCACCGCTGGTACACTCGCGAGCGAGTGCCCGGCGGACTGCCGATACTCGTGGGGTTGAGCGGCGTCGCGATCGCCGTCGGGGCGACCGGCGCGCTCAGACAGGTCATCGGCAACCCGGACGACCCGCTGAACGAGACGGCCGTCCTCCTCAACATCGTCACGATGGTGGCGAGTCTGGCGGCCGCTCGCGTCGGGACCGATATCGGCGACCGCGTCGGCTCGGACCTGTTCGTCGCGACCGGCGCGAAGGCCGTCGAGGCCGAAGTGAGCCGCGTCGTCCAGGCCGTCGGACGCGTCATCACGGTCGAACTCCCCGACGAGATAGACGACATCGTCGGCTACGACCCCGTCCCGGACGAGACCAAGGGGAAACTCGCGGGCAAGTCCTTCGTCTTCCCGCGCCGGCTCACGGTCGCCGAACTGCGCGACCGGCTCGTCACCCGGCTCAAGGCCGACTACGCGGTCGGTCACGTCGACGTCGAACTGGCCGACGACGGCACCGTCGAGTATCTCGCGGTGGGCTCGCGAGCCGCGGGCATCGGTCCGACGCTCCCCCCCGAGACGTCGGCGGTCGCAGTCAGAGCCGACCCCGCCTTCGCCGCGAGCGCGGGCGACCTCGTGCAGGTCTGGACGACCGACCCCCACGAGCGGGTGCTGACGGGCGAACTCCGCGGGAAGTCGGGCGACGTCGTGACGCTGGCCGTCGACGCCGCCGACACGCGCAAACTCGACGATTCGACCGAGTACCGCCTCGTCACGCTCCCCGTCGAGACCCGCCCCGACCGGGAGTTCACGTCGCTGTTGCGGGCCGCCGACGAGACGATGGCCGCCGTCGAAGTCGCGGCGGGAAGCCCGCTGACCGGCCAGCCCGTCGGTGCCCTCGACGTGAGCATCGTCGCCATCCGGCCGCCCGAGGGAGCGGTCGAACCGTTGCCCGGTCGGACGCGCCTGTTCGCCGCCGGCGACTGCCTCTACGTCATCGCGACCCCCGAGGCGATCCGGAAAGTCGAAGGAGCGGCGCGGGCCTCGACGGCCGAATCCGGGTCGGCGATGCCCCCCGAACGGCGCGTCGACGCGACGACACCAGTCGCAGGCGCGTCCGGAGAAACTGCCGGTGCGGTCGCCGGGCCGAGTGGCGCGACCAGGGAGGAATCGCCCGAGGACGGGGCGGCCGGGGAGAATGCGCCCGAAACCGGAGAGACTGTCGGGACGGCCGACACGCTCGACGACGCGGACGCACCCGGTATCCAGGCGCTCGAACCGGACGACGGAACCGAGAACGGCGAGGCGGACGGAGACACCGGCGACGGTGCCGCAAACGGGGAAGATGGCGACGGTGCCGCAAACGGGGAAGGTGGCGACGGTGCCACACGCGAAGATGCGGGCGGCGAACCGGACGACGCTGCCGAACCGACTCGTGAAGACCTGGCGGACCTCCCCGGGACGGACCCCGACGAACTGACCGGGGCCGACGTCGCGGAGTCACTCGACGGCGACGGCGAAGGCACCGAAGAGAGCAGCGGCGAGACCGAAGGCGACGACACCAGCGAGACCGAGGGCGACGGGAGCGACCGGGACCGGTCGGACTGACCGGGAGACCGGACCGACCGAGACGGCCAGGACCGACCGAGACAACCGGGACCGACCGAGACGGCCGGGACCGACCGGAGTGCGGAACGCTCTTTGTCGGCGACGTCCCTTGAACCGATATGCGCTGGCGACTCTTCGCGACGCTCGCCGAGGCGGCGGGGGACACGGAGGTGGCTGTCGACGTCGAACCGGAGGCGACCGTCGGCGACGCCTTCGACGCGCTACTCGACGCCCAGCCCGACCTGGAGAGCGAGGTGCTCGACGAGAACGGCGACCTCTACGACCACGTCCGACTGCTCCACGAGGGTCGTGACCCGTTCGCCGAGGCCGACGGCTTCGACACGCCGGTCGACGACGGCGACGAACTCGCGCTCTTCCCCCCGGTCAGTGGCGGATAGTGTTCGTCTCTTCTCTTCGATAGTCGTACAGTAGCCGGGCGAGTGCCACAGTTCGAGTTTCATCGCACTCCGTCGACTGCAGTGCTGTCCTCGAATCGGGTTTCTTCAACTCGGGATCGAACGACAACAACCGGTACACGCGCAACCGACGTCCGTCACGAAACACCCAAACAGACACGCAGTCAGCGAACGACTACTCGTCGAGCCACGTCTCGTGGAGGTGGACCCACTCGACCCCGCTGGGCGTCTCACCCGCTCGCCGGAAGAGCGCGCTCGACAGTCGCGCAGTCTCGCCCCGGGGCGCGGACTGGCGCTCGACGTAGGTCACCAGACAGTGGCCACCCTCGGTCAGTCGGTGGTCGAACGAGTCGATGTCGATGGTAAAGGGCGGGTCGGCGTCGGCGTACTGGCCCTGGTTGTGCTCGACCCACTCGATAACGGCGCCCCGGTCGTTCGTCGTTCCGCCGGGTGAGACCATCTCGAAGTCCCGCGCCAGGGCGCGTTCGAGGCGCTCGATATCGCCGCGGTCGCCCGCGTACCACCCGGCGAAGAAGTCGTGCAACTCGCGAACCTCTCGCTCGCAGTCCTCGGCGAACGTCATATAGTCGCTGGGGGCGGCCCCCGTGAAAGCGTTTGGCTGTCGGTTCGGGCAGTCGGGTGAACGCATCACGGGAGCGACCGTCTGGCGTCCTACCCGGGGAGTCGCCACTCCTCGTCTTCGCGGACGATGACGCCCTCCTCGGCGAGTCGCTGCAGGGCCTCGGCGACGATCTCGGGGGGCGCCTCGACGCGGTGGCTCAGTTCCTCGACGGTGCCCGAACCGGCGGCGAGCGCCGAGAGTACGTCACCCAGCAGTCGACTGTCCTCGCCGTCGAACTGGTCGGTGAGTTCCTCCATGACCTCGGTCAGGCGGCCGTGGACCCAGCGCTGGGCCATCGAGAGCTCGGTTTCGAGGTCCTGGAGCTGGTTGAGCTGGCGCGCCAGGTCCGTCGCCTCGCCCCCGCCAGAGTCGTCGGTCACCTCCGTCTCGATGGAGATATACCGGCAGGTCGTCACGTCGACTGCGCTGGCGGGATAGGCGCTTTTCGTGCCGAACTCGTAGGGCGAGACGTTCACCTCCAGCCGGAGGTTCCGGGCGATGTGGAAGTACTTCCGGCGCTGGTCGTCGACGCGGCTCTCGACGAGGCCGGCCCGCTCTAGCTTCTCTAGGTGGTCGATGACCGCCTTCGGGCTGACACCGAGGTACTCGCTTATCTCCGTCACGTAACAGGGCTTGTGTGCCAGCAACTGGAGGATCCGCCGGCGGTTCGCGTTCCCCAGGAGGTCGAGCAACTCGGCGGAGTCCATTCACCTGAAGTTCGGGCTTCCCGTACATAAGGCTGCCCCCACGTCGCAACCGGACGGGAGCCGGCGTCGGCACTACAGGGTTCGTCTTCGAGACCGCCCCGGTCGCCTTCGACGCCGGCTACCAGGGTTCACCTTCGATGCCGGCTACCAGGGTTCACCTTCGATGCCGGCTACCAGGGTTCGTCCTTGACCCCGATGGCGTAGGCGATGGCGTTGGTGAGGACGTGCAACAGCGGCGTGGCGACGAGGACGACGGCGAGGACGGGGAGCGAGAACGTCCCTGAGACCCACCCGAAGTCGAGGACAGCGGCGAGACAGAGTGCGCCGACGACGAAGTCCAGCTGGTCGAGGCCGGGGAACGGCGCCCCGCGCTCGCGGCCGGTCCGGCGCTTCAGGAAGGAGGCGGCGATGTCGCCACACATGGCGCCCAGCGCGAGACCGACGGCGGCCAGCAGCGAGAAGCGCGGCGGGGCCACGCCGAGCACGCTCTCGGCGGTCACGGCGACGGCGTTGAGCGCGAGCGCCACGGCGAGCCCGGCGAGGGTGCCGGCGGCCGTCCCCCGCCAGGTCTTGCCGTCACCCAGCAGGCGACTCCCGCCCCAGGTGCGCCCGCCGTCGATCGGGCGCCCGCCACCGGCGAGGACCGCGGCGTTGTTCGGGACGTACGCCGGCAGCATCGCCCACAGGGCCGTGACGAGGACCGCGACCGGTTCCATGTCCGGGCCGTCAGGCCCGTGGCTCTTAATCGGCGGGGATCTGTCCGCTAGCGTATCGACGACGTGGCGCTGTGACCGGCGATCGACGGGTCGCCAGTGAGCGGCTCGCTCCCGGCGAGCAACTAGCTAATCTGCGTCGCGTCGTCCGCACCGCACTCCGGGCACTCGAACCAGTACGACCCGGGTTCGGTACCGGACGTGAACTCGTTCCCGCAGGACCCACACTCGTATTTCGGACCCGTTTCCTCCAGACCGAGGGTCTCCTTGACGCTCTGCAACACTGACATGGTTTCGGGTCCGGATAGACGCTCCAGACTGTTAGAAACCCGGCCGGCGCTTCAGTCCGTGCAACGACCGAAACCGCAACACGCAGGGTCGGAGACGTCCGTCCAGGAATTTCCCGCGTTCCCCCGACGAACGCCGCCGACTCGTCAGCGCCGGCGGTTGCAACTCCTGCAGTCGCCCTCCTGGCGGCGCGTCAGGCGTCGTCACCGGACGGGTCCGCCTCGAACTCGTCGAGTCGGTCGACCGGGTTGCGCCGGAGTTCGACGTTCACGTCGTAGCCGCCGCCCTCGACCTCGAAACACGCCCGCTGGAGTCTGGTCTCGTAGACCGTGTAGTGGTTCCCGTCGTCGTCGACGCGGGTCAGTTCGGCCAGGAGGTCGTACTCGGTGCAGGCGTCGACCCGCCGGTAGACCGTCGCCTCCGAGACGCCCAGGCCGTCGGCCAGTTCCCGTGCCGACACCGGTTCGAGGTTGGCCGCAGCCAGGAGTCGCCGCGCCTCCTCGTCGCCCAGGACGTCGAACACCGTCTGCGGGTCCCAGTCGGCGCTCACGTTCGGGATGGGCGCGTCGAGACTGTTAAAAGTCGGGACTGGCACGGTGCCCCGAGTCACACCCCCGCTGGTCCCGGGGCGTACGGTTTCAGTCCCCGACGCGACAGACGGCGAGGATGTGCGCCGACAGGTCGGCAACCATCCGGTCGTCCCGCAACGTGCCCACGAGGTTCCGGACGTGTTCGCGTTGCTCGTCGGTGAGGTCCCCGGGCGACCCCTCCAGTCGACCGGCGCCGTAGACGGAAGCCAGCCCCTCCAGCCCGACGAGTTCCTCGACGACCAGGCCGGCCTCGGTCAGCAGGACCTCGAGTTCGCCCGCCCGGAAGAAGTGCGTCTCCACGAACCGCGACTCGCGGCCGTCGAGCAGGTCGGCGTCGTAGTCGCCCGAGACAGCGAGTTCCGGCAACAGGTCGAACCGTCTGGAATCCCGGTCCGTCGCGATCAGATTGAGGAGCAACAGGTGGAGACGTCCCATCACCGAGACGAACACGGGGCTGCCGACCCGCGTCACGCGTCGGATCTCCCGTACCGCAGTGTCGCGCTCGTCGGCGTCGAGGACGTGCGAGAGCGGCCCGCCGAGACACAGCGTCGCGTCGAACGCCCCGTCGGCGAATTCGAGGTCGCGGACGTCCCCCTCGCGGACGGTGACTCGGTCGGCCACCCCCCGTTCGTCGACTTTCTCGCGGGCGAACTCGCGCTGGCCCTGACTGGGGTCGACGAGCGTCACGTCGTAGCCACGTTCCGCCAGCCAGACCGCGTAGCGCCCGGCACCGCCCCCGACGTCCAGAACGTGGCCGGCCGGCGGCAGGTACCGACCCAGATACTCGACGGTCCCCTCCCACTCCAGACGCCCCACGAGCGAGCCGTCGAGGCGGTCCCACTCCTCGTCGTCGTGGGCGTCGTAGTAGTCCTCGGGGTCGTCGATGGGCATGCCCGCAGGTGCTGTCGCTCCGCTGATATACTTTCCCCCGACCATCCGTTCTCGGGGCCGCCTTCGCACGCGCGAGGTATCGTCTTCGGGCCGCGACTCGGACTCGACCCGCGACTCGATCCGCGTTCGTGCTGTTGGACGCTCACGATATCGTCCTCGTTCGTGTTGCTCGGCGCTCACGGAAGCGTCCATAGCAGTGACCACGCCGCCCGATAGCACCGTTCAATATAGTACGTGACACCACCAAATCCATTTTCGAGTAGCAATTCGTGTCCGAGACAAATGTTTAACAGGATCGAAGCCGGCAGTGAGGGTAATGCGAGACGTGTCGCCGGCGGAGATCGTCGACGGCTCGATCCCCCGGGTGCTGGTAGTGCTGGCGGCACCGCTGGTCGCCCAGCACTTCGCACTGGTGGCCCAGTCGGTGATCGACCTGTTCTGGGTCGGCCGCCTCGGCGAGACCGCCGTCGCAGCGGTCGGGCTTTCGACCGTCGTCGGTGCGCTGGCTGTCGTGCCGCTGTACACCTTCTTCACGGGGGCACAAGTCGTGACCGCACAGCGCGTCGGTGCCGACGACCTCCCGGCAGCGCGGCGGGTTCCCTTCACTGCGGCCGCGATGGCGGTCTGCGTCGGCGCCGTCGGCGGGACCCTCATGGCGGTGTTCGCCGACCCGCTCCTCGGACTGTTCACCGGTGACGAGCAGGTCATCGCGTTCGGGGCGAACTACCTCGCGGCCTACGCCTTCTCGGTGGTCGCCGTCGCCGCGAGCGACACGCTGGAGGGGGGGTTCACCGGGTGGGGCGACACCCGCGCGGCGCTGTACGTCAACCTCACCGCGATCGCCGTGAACCTCGTCTTCGACCCGCTGTTGATACTGGGCTGGGGGCCGTTCCCCCGACTCGAACTGTTCGGAGCGGCGCTCGCGACGGCCATCGGCTACGGCGCCGGGACACTCCTCGCGCTGGGGCTCCTGGTTCGCGGTCGACAGGGGTTCACCGTGACCCGCGACGCGGTTCGACCCCGCCTCGACACCGCCCGGGAAGTCGTCCGGGTCGGCGTGCCGGTCAGCGGACAGAACCTCGGTCGGCAGGGCGCCCGCCTCGGGATGGTCGGCGTCGTCTCGGCGGTCGGCGGGCCGGCGGGACTGGCAGCCTACCACATCGGCGCGCAGATCGCGACCGTAGCGTTCGTCCCCGCACAGGGGGTCGCGGGCGCCGCGACGAGTATGGTCGGCCAGAACCTCGGCGCCGACCAGCCCTCCCGGGCCGAGCGCGCAACCTGGGTCGCAGTCGCCCTCGCGGCGGTCGGACTCGCCGGATTCGGGGTCGTCCAGTGGTTCGTCCCCGGACCGATAGCACACGTGTTCGTCCCCGACCTGTCGGGGGCGGCACTCTCGCACACGGTGCTGTACCTGCAGATACTCGCCGTCGGCTATCCGGCGCTGGGCGTCATCTACACCGTCGAAGCGGGATTCAACGGCGCCGGGAAGACGTCTATCAGCATGTACTCGACGCTGTGTCAGTACTGGCTGGTCCGCTTGCCGGTCGCAGTCGTCGGCGGGTTCGTCCTCGCGGCCGGCGTGGCGGGACCGTTCTGGGCTGTGACGCTCTCGAACGTCGCCGCCGCGGCCTGGCTCGTCGCGTACTTCTATCGCTCCACCGAGCGAGGGATGCTCGACGGGGCGACCGACAGCGGGAGTCCCGCCGACTGACGCCCTCTCCGCCGACTGACACGGCCTCGACCGGGCGCAGGGTCCCAGCGGCTTCGCGTTAAGTTTGGCACGAACTGTGGTAGACGGCGAAGCCGTCGAGCCGCGATTCTGCTGTGTCGAGCGTGGCACGGCTAAAACTATTTGTGAACAATAATATTCCGAATACTACCACTCAGAAAATACGTTCGATAGCGGTTCGATTTCCATCCGAGATCGGGAAATCGGGATCCATCTTCGGCGAGAACCGGACCGAGATGGTCCGTGTCGTCCACGAGAGACGGCACATTGTCGCGTTGATAGCGGCGGTGTAACTCGTCCAGAAACCATCGCACCGTCTCTTTCGTCGTGGTCGGAAACAGGCTCACGTGGATTATTTCGCTGGTACGGGGATCGAAAGCGCCGTACAGTCAGCGCTCTCAACCGTGCAGACGGATCGTCTTCTCGTCAACCGCGAGTCGATCCGCAGTGACTGTCGAGAGCGGGTGTCGCTCGTCTCTGTGTACCCAGTCGCGGATCGAAACGTGACTCCAACCAACCTTTACTCTTCTACGTTCGCACCAATATATAAAATATATACATAATTAAAATATTATTATTCCCGCCTGGGTTGCTCAGTCGGGGTCCGCTCACACTCCACGCTCGACAAATCTATCGACGTTGAGCTGTCTAGTCGAAGGAATTCGAGAACCGAATAGGTCGTATCGGGTGGTGCTCGTGACACCAGGTAATCATTCAGTGTCTCGTGTGTGTCCTCGGGATACTGGTTGAGTTCGGCAACCCCCAGAGAACGGTCTTCACTGCGGCCCCGGGAGACGTTCCGTCTTCGATGTGTTCACAGAGGAGGATGGGCTTCCGCGTACTGATCGTCGGTCAGGACTCGTTTTCACGCATCTGACGAGCGAACTGGACGACCGTCTGGATCGTGGGCTGGTCGACAACCGTCGGTCGTGATTCACCTGTCGATCGATCGTCTCCATCTCTTCTTCGACGCTCTCGGGACAGGGTTGCTCGAACAACCGAAACCGGCCCGTAGTTGCCGAGTTCATCGGCTCAGAGTCCCGACACTCCCGAGTCGGAGTGTTCATCGTGATAACCAACTTCGAGAGTGCGATGCTGGGATACGTCCCATCCCCGGGACCGCTACCACTCTGCGACACTGCCATCCTTGTGGCGCCACAGAGGATTATTCCAGTTTGCATTCTCCTGTGCAAGATCTCGCACCGTACTTTCGTCGATGTCGACACCCAGTCCGGGTCTCTCCGGGATCTCAACGTAACCGTCCTCCATTTGAAAGACTGAGTCGTTCTGAATGTAGTTATACACTTCTGAGGACGAGTTCTGGTCGATTGCGAACCCGTGTTCCAGAACGAGAAAGTTCGAGATACAGGAGGCGATCTGCATCGCTGCAGCCATCGCGATCGGGCCATGTGGGCAGTTGAGCGCGACTGCAGCGCCACTCGTTTCGGCGGATGAAGCGATCCGGTGGACTTCTGATATTCCCCCTGTATGGGAGAGATTCGGCTGGACAATATCGACGTTTCCGTCACGGAGGACCGGGTCAAATTGCCAGCGGTTGTACAGCCTATCGCCCGTCGCAATTGGGGTCGTCGTATGTTTTGCAATCTCTGGGAGATGTGAGACTTTCTCTGGTGGCGTCGGTTCCTCAATAAACATGATCTGATACGGATCGATCGTGTCCGCGAGGCGTTTCGCCATCGCCACAGAGATCCGCCCGCGGAAGTCGACAGCGATACGAACATCGTCGTCTACTGAGCTTCGAATCTCTGCAATTCTGTCGACAACGTGCGTGATCGTATCCGGAGTGTCGACGTGTGCAACGCGCTCGGCGGCGTCGATCTTCAATACGTCATATCCCGCTTCGACCATAGACTCGGCCTCGGTAGCGACGTCATCTGGCCGCTTGCCCCCGATCCACCGGAACACTTTGAGGCGGTCCCGCGTCCGCCCGCCAAGAAGATCGTACACCGGAACGTCCAGAACCCTTCCCTTGATATCCCAGAGCGCCTGATCGATCCCGGCTATAGCGGCCATAAGTATGGGACCACCCCGGTAGAAGATACCACGATACATTGACTGCCAGTTGTCTTCGATCCGGAGCGGGTCAGCCCCCATGAGAAACTGGTCCATCAGATCGGTGACCGCCTGTTTCACCGTCCGCGTTGACCCCTCCACTAGAGGCTCCCCCCATCCGACGACCCCTTCGTCGGTCGTTATCTTCAAAAATAACCAGCGCGGAGGAACTTGAAACATCTCGTAGTCAATTATTTCCATGGGCGCAATTGGATATCTGGCGTCATAATACGTTCGTTCGTCCCGATGAGCCGGCATTCCGGACTTTGCCGAACCATTCGATCCTCTTCCGCAGGGGAGCGGGAAACTGAGGCATCTCTGACGGGGGTTTCGAGACGCTTCTGGACCTCGCCAGTCACCGGGAAGTGGCCTGTAGCTGCTCTCACTGCTGGTGAGACGGGCGTCGACGACACCGCTATCGCTGATAAAAGTATAAATCCCACATATACCACTCATCATAGATTACGGATTTTATTTAAATCACCATATATACAATAGGAACATATATGATTGGGAGTTTACAGCTGGAGCTATAAATACGCTCTACATGGATTTTTCGCCCAATTCTCGGACATACGTTAGTTGATGAAGCCACGATCCGACCGACTGATATATACAGTCGGCTGTACGCTTCTGTCGGCCAGTGGATGACGGAGAGCTACGTCCAGCCTCGAAAATGCCGAAATTAGTTATCTGTCGCGTGTCCTTCTTCGCATGTCGCAGGGGATCCGACTTCGACGACATCACAGGTATTGTTCTCTATCTCCTGACTATAACCCCCATGTATAAATAAATAGTCATTTATTCTAATTGAAAATCGTGGAGAACCTGGAGAGTTCGGAATACTTGCGTTGTAGTTTTGTATCCAATGAATGTAATTCAAGACATACACCGCTCGTCGGAAGGGGGCTACCGGCGACAGGATCGAAGCGTTTGCTCCCACACGCAATCAATTGACCCGATTACCACGATCGGCAACTCCGTCGAGACATCCGAGTACACGAGCTCGTTTCCACCTGCGAAACAATGTCATTACAGTACTAATATTGTAATTATGTACTTTGCTCATGAATCACGAGACCGTTGAAGCAGGTTTGGCACCTGTCCTCGCTGGACTGTTATTAAAATAGTTTGCCAGAATCGGACGATCGTTACTATCACGAACGATCGGATTGGGCTTCTGGTGAGGTCACAGTCGAACGCGACTCACCCACGAGCCGGGTTACTACGAAGGCCATGTATTTTTGTGTACTTTGCAGCAGAGTTCTCAACCGCAGAATATTGATGGAATCCCCCAACGATCGCTCGAATACTACCCTCGACACAGAGGCTCTCGCTCGGCCCTGGTGAGCGTAAACTCATCGACGAGAGAACCAAGTCCAGCCCTGAACTCGGAGTTAGACTCGAGCGAAGTGCTCCATAGCACCAAACTCGGCCCGGTTTTCACGTGTTTGTGACTGTGTTATTGCGGGACTCTGTCGAGCCTCGATCATGGTGGGTGTCTGTAGTCAGTAGCCGAGTGCACTGGCAGAGAAGTCGGTCCTGGGAGGTGGAACCGGATTTCGAGTTCCGACAGTCAAAAGACCGTGATGATCCCCACACCAGCAACGGCTACCCCGGCAGCGAACAGTCGGAGCCCGAGTTTGTCTTCCCGTAATAAGAATCCACCGAGGAGGACGGCGACCACTGCTTGCGTGTTCAATATCGGAGAAGCTATACTGGCAGAAAGCGAGTCGAACGCAAGCGCCGTAACGTGTTCTCCAGCGGCCGCGAGTCCCCCCATCACGACGAATTTCGGCAGATCTGATTGTATGCTCGCCCACCTACGACTGGCGAATGGGACCATTGTTAGCGCCATACCGGCGAACGAAGAGAACACCCAGATCTCGGTCGTGAGCCCGATTTCTTGGAGGATAACTCGCCGCAAGAAATCGACAACCGCAAAGACCACTGCTGTCAGTAACGCCAATCGACCAGGACTGTACGAGATGGCTAATCTGAACGGGTCCAACAGACTCCCGGACCGATAGTTAGCGAGGTACACGGCGAAAGTCGCAAGAACGACGCCACCGACCTGTATCGGTGTCAGATGCTCGTGCAGGAACACGACTTCGAGGGGAAGAACGAACACCGGTGTGATCTTGCTGATCGGGGCGACGTAAGAGACGTCTCCGAGAGAGAGCGCTCGAAATGACGTGAGAAAGCCAATGGCGTTGAGAACAATCGCACCAACGATGATGGAAATATCCGTAATTCGGACGGGAGACGCAAACGAGAGACTAGGTTGTTCATAGAGGATCAGTGGGAGGTACCACAAGAATGCGAACGCGTATGCCACGGTCACGAAAACGGATGGTGGATACTCGACGAAGTAGGACTTGATAGCGAAGATGTACGTCCCCCACACGAGGGCCGCGAGAATTGCATACGCTATACCCTGCTCAGCACCGCTGAATATCATAGTACACCATTCAAAGAGCAACACAACAATCTTTCGCTATCGACAGACGAAACCCGAACTGGACTCGAGATCACGAGCCGCGTTCCCAGGAACAGTCAATTAGACCATAATTCAGACCCACACACAACTTCGGAGCGGAAGTTGACAGCCCCACAATACATCTGTGTGTACAGGGCCGTTACTGATAGGAAACACCACTCCGGACTCGATAGTCAGTATCCAACAGAGAGACACACGCCGGCGGCCGCTGACGATGTGATCTCGGATTACCGGTGGCAGCGAATGATGGGTATGGTGTGTTGTCTGTATCGTACTCCAGCGTGTTGGTCGAGAGGAACCCGGTCCTCCAGTTGAGAACACGCATCGCCGCCGATTGTCACCCACAGCAACCGTCTAAGTCATTCTCTCAGTGACAGCTTCTGGAAGTGAGGCCAGAAAACGATGGTTTCCAATTGTCGGGTTTGACACTGTTAGCGTCAGAACGAACAGCACGGTTCCGATAGAGGGGGTGAGGATACTACAACGGCGACGTCCTCGTTAGCACACGCAATTCGGCTTCTTAGTCGACGTAGGATTTGAGTCGGTCGACGAGGTAGGTGACTTCCTCCTCCGTGAGACACATTGGATTAATAGTGAACTCATCGGATTCGAGATGGTCGGAACCGACGAATATGCGCGGGTCCTCTGCACGGAGCGACCGCACCAGCTCGGAAACGTCGATAGACACGTCCGAAGAGAGCGTGACGAAGACGGTGGCCGCACGATTGGTTGCGCCACCTTCCTCAAGACGAACATCGAATGCGTCGGTCTGCTGAAGTTCGTTCGCGATCCACTCGGCCTGGGTACGCCAGTGCTCCTGTTCGGCGTCGTGGTCGATCTCGATGAACTCTTCGAGTGCGACAATGAGGCCGACGATTTCCTCTTTTCCGACTTTCAGGCCACGACCGAGTCCGTGACGCGGAACACCGGGAAGCGATTCCCAGTCGATTAGCTCCGACGGTGGTGACCAGACGTCGAAGTCCGTGTGCATATCCAGATTCTGCAACGCGATCGACTGGATGTATTCGCTCTTGCCCGCGATGATGCCGGTTGACTGGGGGCCACGTATCGCCTTTCCACCACTAAACACGACGAGATCTGCACCTTTCTCCACGAACCGGGAGAGATTTTCGACAGGTGGCAGTTCGGCGGCAGCGTCTACGATGACCGGCACGTCGTTCTCGTGTGCGACGTCGACTACATCTTCGAGTGGCGGCCGTGTGTAGGATTTCTCCATATAAGCGACGGCGACTGTCTCCTCGTTGATCGCCGTGTCTATCTCCCAGAGTTCCGTGTTTTCTCCCCCCGTCCCGAGGTGTTGGTCGTTTCCGCCGACGTCCACGATGTCCGCACCAGCGACGCGGAACGCATGGTCGTAGCCGTTCCGGTGGGACCGTGGCATCACGATATCACTGGCCATCTCGTTCGTCTTCGGCAATTGGTCCATCTTCGCTACGTCGGACCCTGCGATGCAGGCAGCCGCACAGAGCGTCATTCCCCCGCTCGCCCCGTTGGAGACATAGCCCGCTTCCGCTCCAGTCACCTCAGCAATTAGCTCGGATGCCCGCGCCTGTAGATCGGATATCTGTACAAATCGTTCGCTCGCATTGCACATTGCGTTGGCAGCCTCTGGACGCATCAAACTGCCACTAATCCGGGTTTTCGTTCCAGCTGCGTTCACAACTGTTGGAATTCCTATCTCATCATAGATACTGGTCTCTGGCATCTCGTTCACCCCTTCATTCCAGAACCAATATAAAATGTGGGGGTCAGTGCGATTACAGTGGTCTCGAATCGGGGGATCAGTACTGTGTGGGACCGCCCTGAACTATCCCGGACGGCGAGCCTCTGATCCGGGGCGTAAAAGAACTGGCGGCTGGCGTGGGTACGCCGACCGGTTCAGTTAGGGGAGCTGTCCGAAGCCTATCGAGAAGCGTTGGTTCCAGCCAGTCGCCTTCCCGTCGGTTGCGACGACGTTCCGGTCACCAGCGTACGCGAGGCCAAAGTCAACGTGGTGCATCCCGTCGTAGTTCCACGCTTCGTCGAAGCTTGCCTCAACTATCGGCCCCGTCTCGTATCGTTCGTGGTCGTATGTCTCGGGTGTGAGTTCGCTGATCTTGTATGGCTGGACCTTGTCGCCGTATGTTCGCTGACAGTCCTGGAAGAAGACATCGACGTAAGTGTCGTGGACGATCGGACGACCCCCCGGCCGTGCGATCTCGTTCCCCGTCGCGACAGGGCTGGCTGGATGTTCTGTCCACTCTCCGAAGAGTTCATCAGCGTGGTACAGACTAAGGTCGTAGTCGTCAGTATCTTGTTCGCCCTGGAGAACCCCGCAGAGGGCGTACCAACGGCTGTTCCATCTGAACGGAGAGGGATCGACGAGTCCATCCCGTTCGACCAGCGTTTCGACGTGCTCCCAGTCAGTCGGGAATGACGACGCGCGGTAAATACGGAATTGACCCTCGATGCCGGTGTCTGGCGCCATATACCATTCGTCGTTCCAATGAAACACGTAGGGATAAGCCAGGTGGCCGGCGGTATCGAGGACGACGTCGGTGTACGTCCAATCCAGCATATCGTCACTCACCGCGTGCCCGATGACCTCCGCGAAGACATCGTCTTCACCAGGGTCGTCAGTGATCACCTCGAAGAACGCGTGGTAGCGTCCGCCCTCGTGAACGACAAATGGATCAGCGACCCCCGTCGGATTTTCAAGGCCAGTCACGTCGTCACTGGTGAGTACGGGATTCTCGACACTATCGATTTCGATGAATTCGGGCGGACCCTCACGGACGGCCTTGCCATCGGCGATAGGGCCATTCCACGCACTCATCGTCCAGTTGCCTCGAACTGGGGAAGATACTCCGAGTTGGCCACCAAGAGATCGTCTGTCATTGATTCAATCTCGTCAAGACTGATGGAAGCAGCGGTAAGCGGGTCGAGCTTCATCGCCCGGTAGAGGGTTTCGCGGTCACCGGTGAGGCTGGCCTCGACCGCGAGCCGCTGGACGTTAAGGTTCGTCCGGTTCAGCGCAGCAAGCTGTTCAGGCAGGTCACCGACCGACATCGGGTGGATCCCAGTTCCGTCAACGAGAGCGGGTACCTCGACGAAGGCATCGTCCTGGAGGTTCCCGATAGCGTTCGTTTCGTTTGTGACGTTCAGGTTGAGTCGGCGGCGTTTGCCTGTCTCAATTGAGTGGATGATCCGTGCTGCGTACTCGTCAGAACGACTGATCGTCGCTTCCGACGGGTCAATGCTGGACTCACCCGATCCGTGTTCGCGGTGGCGCGCACTCCATTCCTCGAGGTAAGCCGCAGTCTCCATACGGCCGGCGTACCCCTCGCCTACGAGTTCCTCGATACGGTCTTCGTCCGTCCGGAAGTAGGGGACGTATTCACTCATATGATGGCTGGACTCGCTTACGAACGCCCCGAAGTGGTCCATCACCTCGAAGCGGACTGTATCTTGTCGATAGATGTCTTCATCCCCCATCGCCTTATGGAGGGCGGGATAGAGGTCCTCACCGTCGTGTTCGATGTCGAGGAACCACGCCATATGATTGATCCCGGCCGCCCAGTAATCCAGTTCGTCGTACGGGATATCGATGTAGTCTGCGATCGCCTGTGCGGTGTGCGGGATGCTGTGGCAAAGACCGTAGATGTCGATATCGGTGGCGGTGTGCGTGGCCCACGAGACGAGTACCATCGGATTCGTATAGTTGAGAAGTGGTGCGTCAGGGCAGACCTCTTCCATCTCTTTGGCCATATCGACCATCACGGGAACCGTCCGAAGCCCGCGGAAGATCCCACCCGGTCCAAGTGTGTCACCAATCGCCTGTTTTACGCCGTACTCCTCCGGGATCCGGATTTCGTTCTCAAACGGCTCGAGTCCACCGACGTTGATTAGATTAAACACGTAGTCCGTATCGGTAAGCGCCTCCCGCCGGTCAGTCGTTGTCTCCACTGTTGCCTCAACGTCGCCGTTCTCGATCATCGCTTCTGTTACTGCTCCCACCTCGTCAAGACGGTCTTCGTCCAAGTCCATGAGGACGATTTCGCTGTCGGAGAGTGCCTCGAACGACAGGATATCGCCGATGAGGTTTTTTGCGAACGTGAGACTTCCCGCTCCGATCAGTGTTATGCGTGGCATCACTTAGTCAAATTCAAATAGAGGATTAAATCTTGCCATAGAGGCTGGCTTTTCTCGTTGTCTGTGTTGATGATACGCTATTGTGAGTTCCACACCACATGTAGTCTAAATTCAGATAAGTATATATACTCCCTCTATAAAGTGGGGTATGTCACCTCATGACCAGCGAGCGTCAGAAACTCTCACGACGGCGGTTCGTTGAGGCGACTAGCGCGGCAACCATTTTCGGGCTCGCCGGCTGTACTGGCGACGGTAGTAGTGATGGCGGCGACGGTGGCGGTGACGGCGGCGACGGTGGCGGTGACGGCGGCAACGGTACCAGCACTTCCGGTGGTAGTTCGACGACGGTAACTCACTGGAGTGGGTTCTTCGACAACCCGAATGCAGGCGAATGGCGTGACTGGTACGTCCAGGAGGCAAGCGACCAATACAATGTAGAAGTGGAGACGTCGGCGTTCTCGTACGCCGATATGCGGCAGAAGTACCTGACGGGTGCAAAAACGGGGACTCCCGATATTATCGAAGGGGTCCTTTCACACGTCAACGAATATGCCGTTGCGGGGCTCATCGAACCGATCGGAGACTGGGCCGAGAGCCTCGATTATTACGACGACTTCCTGCAGGGCGGTATCAATTCGGTGACCTGGAACGACCAGCTGTGGGCGTTGCCGATGAAAGGTAACGGCCGCACATTCTTCTACCGAACGGACGTCTTCGAGGAGATGGGCTGGGAGGACGGTCCTGCAGAGGGCGCCGAAGAGTTCCTGGAGCAGATGAGTACGATTACGAATAGCAAAGATGGGATGCACGGATACCACAACACTACGAAGAAAGGACAGGTACGCGCCTTCCAGGAGTGGATCTCCCACGTCTACAAACACGAGGACAGTGTCTTCGAACTAAACAACGGGGAGTGGTCGGTCACCCCGAGTGCTGAAACCTTCGGCGAGATATTCGAATGGTTCTACGCCAAACCATATCTCGAGACCGATGCTGCCAACCCCGATGCCCGGAACGGTGACTGGCGAGCGAACGACATCGGTTACCTCCAGGGGAATTATGCCTGCGTTCCCTGTGGTCCCTGGCTCCTCGGCATGCAGGAGGAAGCACAGGACCCCGAGACGGCGGGGAACAACATCGAACAGACGGCTACGGCGACGATCTCCCACACGCCGAACGCCTCCGACCCCAAAGGTACGTACCTAGAGACGGAGGCGAACATGATCAACGCTAACTCCGAGAATCCGGAGGCAGCAAGGGAGGCGCTGGGCATCCACGCAAGCCCGGAATCCGTCAAGATGATCGGGGAGAAGGATCCGTCGTATCTCCAGCCGCCGCCGTTTGGCAGTGTGGAAAGCTCTATCGAACGCGAAGACCGGATGGAGATCAAAACCGCGTTCGAGAACGGGAAAGGACTCGCGTTTATTAGCTGGGGCCAGCCGCGGACTGCGCTGTACGAATCTATTCAGCAGGTGATCTACGACGAGAAAGACCCCTACACGGCAGGGGAAGACCTCCATGCTGAATTCCAGGACATCGCCAGTAACCTGGAAGCGTAAGACTGGATAACCCCCCTCCTCCACCATCTATTACTATGACGCAATCACAGACGCAAAAATCACGTATTCGACTGTTCGTCGAGGAGTTCAGAAGCATCCAGCGTGAAACCTGGCTCGGAATGGGGCTTATATTACCAGGAGTGATCATGGTCAGCCTCATCGTTCTCTATCCGACCGTAAGAGGGATCTGGATGAGCTTCTTCGAGAAGTCGCTGCTGTTTCCACAGCAGGCCACCTGGATCGGTCTGGAACATTACAGAGAACTGCTGTCCGACTCGATCTTCCACCAGGCCCTCTGGAATTCCATATTGTTAACGAGCGTTGCTGTCACTCTCGAATATCTACTCGGTCTGGGATTAGCAATTGTCCTCAAACGGAAGGTGCCCGGGATCCAGCTATTCCGGAGCGTGACGATGGTGTCCTGGGTGCTGCCAGTTATCGTGATGGTTACGATATTTAATTTCATGATCCAGCCCCAGTTCGGGGTCGTCAATATCATCCTGGACAACCTAGGGTTACCAACCCGGTTCTGGTTTGGAGATCCCGACCTGGCGATGCCGATTGTGATATTTATGCACGTCTGGCGTAACGCTCCGTTCTTTGCGATCGCGCTGATGGCGAGTATGATGTCTATCCCTAACGACCTGTACGAGGCTGCAAGCATGGATGGGGCAACACCACTCCAGCAGTTTCGGCACGTTACGCTCCCAAATATCGCGTACACGTCGATGATAATGGTGGTTCTGCACGTGATCTACACGTTCAACAACTTCGATATCATCTTCCTGTCGACCGGTGGTGGACCACTCAACAAAACGGAGGTACTGGCAACGTACGTCTACAAGACGGCGTTCGTACAAAATATGCTGGGCTACGGTGCAGCGATCGGCGTCACGATGCTGTTGATCATGCTCGTCTTCACGGCGGTCTACGTCAAACTGGAGGATACAGGATAATGTCCGTTGTACAACGGTTCGACGGCTGGCTCGACAACGATGTTTCGTGGCGAGAAGCGATCGTCGTGTATCTCGTACTCGGGCTCTATTACACCGTGTTACTCTTCCCGGTGATCTATCTCATCACCTCTACGTTCAAAACGGATGCCGTGCTGTTCGCCGAGAAGCTAATGCTTCTCCCACCAGCCAACGAGTTCACGATCAGCAACTACATCGACGTCTTCACCCGGGACGAGTTCCGGGACTACTTCGTGAACTCGACGATTATCGCCACAGCGACGACGGTCGTAACTCTCGTCGTTGCAACCCTCGGTGCATACGGGCTCAGTCGATTCGAATTCCCGGGCCATCAGTATATGATCGTGGGATTCATCTCCAGCCAGATGCTCCCGCGTGTACTGATTCTGATCCCGTTCTTCACGGTCATGTTCACGATCGGGCTCGTGGACACCTACCTCGGTATCGTCTTTGCGCACAGTGTTGTCACTGTACCGTTCGCGATCTGGCTGCTGAAAGGGTACTTCGACGACATCCCCGAGTCACTTGACGATGCCGCGAAGATGGACGGCTGTACCGATATCGGGGTCCTCGTCCGCGTGATACTCCCCCTGTCCGCACCCGGGATGTCTGTAGCCGGCTTCTACACGTTTGTCGGCTCCTGGAACGACTACCTGTTCGTTTCAATGCTCTCGCAGTCCCAGGGAACGAGGACTCTGCCGTTTGGACTCGCACTGTTCCAATCAGCAAATGCGGTTGATTGGGGTGCAGTCCTGACTGCCGCAGTCATCACCATGTTGCCCGTAATCATCCTCTTTGCACTGGTGCAGAAATACATCGTTGCCGGTCTTGCCGGCGGTGGGATGAAAGGTATCTAACGCGCTCGGGTAGCGGATTCTCGAGTACCGAGATCTGACACCGTGGCTGAGTGCGTCTCGTCCGAATTTTCGGTATCGTTCCCCTCGTAACTGTCCGGTTCCGAGGTCACCCACTATCCTTTAGAGACCTCCGGCAGGACCCGGAGATGCGTGGATTCCCAACTCGCTACCGGCGGATTCACTGTCGCCGTCGACGGCGTGGTCACGGTCAAACGGTGTGATATACTGGAATGGGCTAGACAGACCAAACGCGACAAGGGCTTCACACTGTTTGCAGTGGTTGCTACCGCGACGCGTCATCTGTTGCAGTGGTCGCTACCGCGACGCGTCATCTGTTGCACGCATCGAGCGCTCCATCGAGAGCTCCGCACCACTCGGCGAGTTCATCCAGAATCACCGAGTTGTCCGGGTGAACCCTACCGATCGTAGCGACAGATGGGCAACCTCCTCTGCCTTCCCCGGCTTGACGTTCCATCGTTCGTCGCTACAACGTGACAGAGCGCGTCGAATCTGGGCCTGGGACCAAAGTCGAGTCAACACACTCTCCGCAGTACCGGCCACGACGGTGCTACCGCGAACAACCGGCCTCGGTGATTCGCCCGATGGCACGGCTGTCTCAGTTAGCAGAAGCGTGCTACCACACCAAAGATTAAGTGGTATCCAATCTTGGTGAGAGCCATGGGGAAGCTAGAGATTCGTGAACTAACCAAGAGATTTGAGAGTGGCGACGAGAGCATTACTGCGGTTGACGGTCTTGACATCGAAATAGATGATGGTGAATTCATTGTCCTTGTCGGACCATCCGGCTGTGGGAAGTCAACAACGCTCCGTTGTATAGCTGGGCTCGAGACGGTTACTGAGGGAGACATAATTCTCGACGACAATGTCGTCACTGGGAACAAGCCTAGAGACCGGAATATGGCGATGGTGTTCCAGAGCTATGCACTATACCCTCACAAAACCGCCAGAGGGAATATGTCGTTCGGGCTCCAGATGACGACGGACCTCTCCAAATCAGAGATCAACGACCGTGTAGACGACGTTGCGGAGATGATGGGTATCTCGGAACTTCTGGACGACCCGCCAGGCGAACTGTCCGGTGGTCAGCAACAACGCGTTGCTCTCGGACGAGCGATCGTTCGCGAGCCCGAGGTGTTCTTGATGGACGAGCCGCTATCGAACCTCGACGCCAAGCTCCGGACGACTATGCGCACTGAACTCCAAGAACTCCAGCAGCGTCTGAACGTAACTACGATCTACGTTACCCACGACCAGACAGAGGCAATGACGATGGGTGACCGAATTGTAGTATTAAACGAGGGGCAACTCCAGCAGATCGGCACCCCCCTCGAACTCTATCACGAACCTGTCAACCAGTTCGTCGCCGGTTTCATTGGGTCACCTTCGATGAACTTCCTGGACACGCAGTTCACGAACGAGATGCTCAAACACGGGAGCTTCGAGTACGAACTATCACCGGAGATCAGCCAGTCCCTCTCCTCGAATGAGTCTGACAGTGTGACGCTCGGGATCCGACCGGAAGACATCGAAATAGCCCAGGAGGCCGCCCAGAACGCCATAGATATCACGGTGAATGTTACTGAACCCCTGGGGGACACCATTCTAGTCAATTTCACTATCGGTGATACTGATTGTACTGCGAGTGTTCCCGGTGATCTCAGGGTCTCAGCTGGCGACGAGCTGTCAATAGTCTTCCCGGAGGAGACTATCCATCTGTTCGATAGATCTTCGGGAGAGGCGATCAAAAACCGAGAATTCTCCACCAAGGACAACCTTGTGACGGGAGTCAACGTCTAGTAACAATGAAAGAGATACACACAGACGACGCACCCGCCAGCATCGGACCGTACTCTCAGGGGATCGTTGACGGCTCGACAGTGTACGTCTCTGGTCAAGGACCGGTAGACCCAGAAACAAACGAGATCGTGGGCTCCGACGTCCGCGAGCAGACGGCCCAAACGCTCGAAAACGCTGCAGCGATCCTTGAAGCCGGTGGATCGAGTCTTGATGACGTGGTCAAGTCGACTGTCTTTGTTCGCGACATGGCGGACTACGATGCAGTCAACGACGTTTACGGAGACTACCTCTCCGATCCGTACCCCGCACGAAGTGCGGTTCAAGTGGTTGACTTACCGATCGACATTGATGTCGAGATCGAGGTTATCGCGACAATGGAGGACTGATGGCTGGAAAACTGGACGGTGACGTCGCCGTTATTACCGGGGCGGCATCCGGGATCGGTCGGGCGATCGCGACCCGCTTTGTTGCGGAGGGCGCTACTGTCGTGATCGCCGATATCGACGTGGAAGGCGGACAGGAGGCACGCGAGGAACTCCGAGAGGGGGACGGTTCGGTCAAGTTTGTGCAGACGGACATTTCGAATCTGGATGACGTACGGACGCTCTTCGACGTTGTAGACGACCAGTACGGACGTCTCGACGTACTCGTGAACAACGCTGGTGGCGCGTTTGGCGATGACAACATCCATCGAATCGACGAAGAGACCTGGGAAGAGAACGTTGACGTGAACTTGAAGGGTCCGTTCCTCTGTACAAAATACGCGCTTCCTCTACTCGCCGCAGGTGAACGGGGAAGTATCGTAACGATCTCGTCTGTCAATGGACTGATCGGCCTCGGGTTAACGGCTTACTCGTCTGCAAAAGGTGGGCTGATGCCGCTTACGAAGCTCGTCGCTTCACAATACGGCCGTCACGGTATTCGTGCGAATGCAATCTGCCCCGGTGAGATCGCAACGGAAGTCCACGAGTATTCCACCGCGCCACCGGAGATTCGTGATGAGTGGCTCGATCAATTCCCGCTCGGCCGATTTGGCGAGCCCGAGGAAGTCGCGTCAACCGCTCTCTTTCTCGCGTCTGAGGAGTCCTCGTACGTCACTGGGACAAAAATCGTAGTGGATGGTGGGATGACGGCTGGTCGTAATCAGCGGTTACAGGAAGCCACCTACGATATTTCGGAGCCTCCAACTAACGAGCCATAAGGTCACGCGAACCGGCTCGGATCGAAGGCGTCCACGTTCGACGGGGGCGTACGATCGCGAACGATGTCGGCGAGTACGCGTCCACTATATGGTCCGAGCTGAAGTCCAGTGGCTCCGTGCCCCGTCCCGACGAAGGCCCCGTCAACGCCCGAAATCGAACCGAGAAGCGGCTTTCCATCGGGCGGTTGGGGTCGGAGGCCTACACGGACTTCATCAAGCGTCGCATCAGCGAGGCCCGGAGCGAGTGTGAGCGCGTTGTCGAGAACAGATGCAACGCCTTCCGTAGTCGTCCGGGCGTCGAATCCAGTAGTGGATTCGTGGGTTGCGCCGGCGACGATACGACCGTCTGGCCACGGGACGAGGTAGTTGCCGTCGCCGTCTTGTGCCATTTCCCACCCGGCTGTGTCCGCATCTACTCCGAGATGGGCGATCTGGCCTCGGACAGGAGTGATTTCAACTGAGACACCGAGGTTGGCGAGTAGTCCGCTCGACCACGCGCCCGCCGTCACGACGACACGGGAGGCGTTGTAGGACTCATCCGCCGTGATGACACCGGAGACGGTGTCGTCCGCTATCGTGACGCGTTTGACGCGCTCCTTACGAACGCGGAGACCATCTTCTACGGCAGCTGTCCGCATTGCATCCGTAAACCGTCGCCCGTCGACGCGCGCAGTTGCCTCGGATCGAAACGCGTTGTCGACAGCGGCAAGCGATGGGACGTGCTCTTGAGCCGCTGACGTCGAGATCTCGCCGATCATCTCCGTTGGCGGGTACCCTTCTCGCTCGGCACGCTCGCGTATCCGTGTAGTCACTGTTTTGAAGGCCATTGCCTGCCCACCGCTGTCGACCGTGATCAGGGGACACCGAGCGTATCCTGTAGATTCGCCGTTCGGGAGCCTTCTCTCGAGCGCCGCGTCAAGTTCCGGATAGTACTGGACGGCCTCGCGAGCAAACGCATACCAGTCGCCGCTGCTCTCGACAGGTGCTGCGGCGACGATCCCTGCCCCCGCGTCAGTCGCGCGTCCATCGTTCATCGCGTCGAAGAGGATGACATCCTCTCCCGCGTCCACGAGATGATATGCGACGGAAGTTCCAACGATGCCCCCACCGACAACCGCGATATCGCTCATCGACGACAGATGAACTGCCATACCCAAATAGATTAGGCTCGATCGGCCCTGTTTAGACGCTGAATTGCGGGCCGTTGAGTGCCTGTACTCCGATCTGTGATGAATAGATGCCGGCAGTTCACGTCCGATTGCTTCGACAGGCCAAATTGCCCGGTTGCTGCGATCAATCCAAACTGCTCGGACCGATCCCGGCTCGGAAAGTACGGATACTCGTCAATGAGGGCTGGCACGAAGGCTCGGGAAACAGTGCCTCAACCGCCAGTACAATACTAATAGACTAAATTAACCGACTGTACTAACTTGTTTTATTACATCTGTAGTTCGACATTACCCCATATGATATATCCGTCGAAGAACCAGAGGCTGCGTTTGACGACACAACGGGAAATCAGGAGACGAAGCGGTTACCTGCTGCGGTTATCTACGAGCGAGAGGCGTCTGTACCGACGATCGCGGAGTGGGTCGATACGCGCGAACAAACGGAGTTTTGGGAAGCCGCTCGGAATCCACCGTCTGAGGTCGGTTACGACCAACCGGCGTGGATGACAGCACTCGCTCAGCAGTTTCTCCGAGGCGAGTTCAGCGCCCATTAGTCTCTGCGCCACGTCCAGAGACTGTTAAAGGACACCGATCAACCTGGCAGACGCCGCGGCCGCAACCACCAGCGGTTGACGAGGATGAACTCACCGAATTCTATGAAAGTGGCAAATTCTGAACGAATCGTTCTCTGATGAGTATACGACCGTTGCGGTCGATCACACGCGGAACGCGAACAGTTGTGACCTGTCCCGCTCGTGGTTTCCACGCGGTGAGCGAGTGAAATTTCCGTTTTTGGCGGCGTTCGAAGGGTGTGAAGCCTCTCGGGGCAGTCTCCGACGAGCACGACTTTATTGCAACCGAAGTCGCGGACCGCTTCGCCAGCGACGTGACGAACAGATGTATCCGAGCGCTCCAAAGCGAATTCGGCGAGAAAAGCCACGTTTTACTGGATTACGCGTCGTATTTCGAGTCACAGCAGATGCACGACTTCGTTGAAGAAACACAGATCGAGGTGCCGCATTTTCCACGTGGATCGTCGAACTTCACCCCTGTCGAGGAGTGCCGACACCAGTTGAAGCGATCTCCTGGAGGTCAGTTCTTCGGATCGGTCGGGGAACTCAGACCGGCTGTGATAACCGCACACCACCAAATTGATCTCCTAAATATACACGATCACTTATGACTGGTCGTATAGAAGAACCCCGATCGAACAGAACTAGAAAAGGGTGAAACACGACTGTTCATCGCTTGACGCGCCCGACCTTGAGACGGATCGGTCGCTGATCTGGGATGTGTTCCACGATTACGCAGACGTCTCAGTTTCGCTGAACCGGGACCGGCTGTCGCGTTCCGGGCTGACCGCTTGATGAACGCGGTCCGGTTTTCAGTTTTGGGGTGTTACGGAAACCTCCGAGACGTTGCTCAAAAGCAGGCCCGGGAGGTGTTCTTCGAACCACTTGCCGCTGAGATGTTCTTGGACACCGACGACGTATAGCGACCCGTGGAGGTCATTCTCCGCGGGAATTGGGACTGCAATACTCCGGAGGTCTTCGTCGAACTCCCCCCGGCCAAAGGCGATCCCACGATTTCGAATGCCATCGATCGCATCCTGAAGCGCCCCTGGACGAGTATGTGTGTTCTCCGTCAGCGCTGGTCGCTCAATCTGCTGGATGACCCCCTCAACGACATCCCGATCAATCGTTGAGAGTGCTGCCTTCCCCGGAGCATGGGCGTGAACGTGTTGTTCGAAGCCATCCATTGAGATATCGATGGTATTTGACCCGCTGGACTGGTACCAGACGGATCCTTCCGTGCCCTCAAGGAGGTAGATGCCCGTCGTTTCACCAGTCATCTCCACCAGCGAGTCGACGACCCGCTTGTTCGATTGGTCGATGTCCATCGCTTGGTGGTTCGTTCTGGTGAATCGATTAAACCGGCTAGAGATCACATATTGAACACCGAACTTGTCAACGTATCCAAGTGACTGGAGTGTCTGAAGGTGCTTGTAGATCGTACTCCGTGGGATATCGAGGTTCTTGGCCAACGTGACGGCACGGGCCGGCTGGTGCTCGGTAAGTGACTCGAGTATGTTGAAAGCCAGGACCACAGCCCCAACGGTCATCTGTTCATCCTCCGATTCGGCCATACCAGATCACGTGGAGATGCTGGTATAAACGTTTCCTGCAAATATTGTCTTCTTAGGTACCATATGTGGGTACACGAGTTCCACCAGGCGGGGAAGGCTCCAAGCCATGAGCCACGCCGACCGTAACACGAGGTACAATAACTATGTGCGAACGATAATGTTCCGGCTTCTACTTCCCAGGTGACACGTTCGATAGCGGTCCGATTCCCATCCGAGATTGCCTGAAATCGGTATCCAGCTTCGGCGAGAACCGGACCGAGATGGTCCGTGTCGTCCACGAGAGACGGCACAGTGTCGCGTTGATAGCGGCGGTGTAACTCGTCCACAAGCCATCGTATCGTCTCTTTCGTCGTGGTCGGAAACAGGTCCACGTAGATGATCTCGTTAGTTTGGGGATCGACAGCACCGTACAGCCAGTACTCTCAACCGGGCAGACGGATCGTCTTCTCGTCAACTGCGAGTTGATCCGCGGTGACTGTCGAGAGCGGGTGTCGCTCGTCTCTGTGTACCCAGTCGTGGACCGCAACGTGACTCCAACCAATCCCCCAACAATAATATATCCATAATTAATGCCAAAATGATATGTAGATAAAGGACATAGGATACCCCCGAATCGCCCAGTCCGGAGTTCGCTCACGCTCCACAACCGACAAAGCCATCCACGCGAGAGCATTGCTGCGGCGTTCCAGCCCAGGCATGAACACGCAGAGATCGGCCGTCCCATCCGCTAACGTAACGCGACCCCCAGCGGACCCAGTCCGCTTATATTCGCCGTGGGCAAACAGGGGTGGCAGAGTAGCGACCCATGAGCGATACCGACAGCCCGGACCACGCCGAGGGCTTCGCGAACGAACAGTACCTCGGACAGGTACTGGACGCCGTCGAGGGAGTCGCGTGCGTCGCGGACACTGACAGCCGGGTGCGCGACTGGAACGAGCGACTCGGGGCCGAACTGGACCACGGAGCCGGCGAACTCGACGGGGCCCCGGTCGCGAATCTGTTTTTGCCGGCCGACCGCGAGACGGTCAGGGGGGCCGTCGAGACGGCGGTCGGGACCGGTGAATCGACGGTAGTCGCGGCGCTCGACACCGCACAGGGACCGGTCACGTACGACCTTACACTGCGGCGGTTGACCGGACCCGACGGGTCGACCACGGGAGTCGTCGGTACCGGCCGGCCGCTGGTCGACGGACTCGACATCGAGGTCGACCCGGACCTGGAGTTCCCGCCCCGGACCCACCTGCTCGAACAGATCTTCGAGCAACTCCCGGTGTCGCTGTACGTCAAAGACACCGAGGGCAGGCACCTGCTGATGAGCGCGCACCACGCCTCGCGCGTGGACGCGACCGGAAAGACCGACCTGGAGCTGTTCGACCCGGAACTGGCGGAGGACACCTACGCCGACGACATGCAGGTCGTCGAGACGGGGGAACCCGTCCACAACGCTGAGGAGTACAACCCCGAAGAGGACATCTGGGTGCTCACCTCGAAGGTGCCGTGGTACGACCGGGACGGCGAGATCGCCGGGCTCGTCGGCGTGACCCGCCACATCACCGAGAAGAAGGAGTACGAACAGGCCATCGAGCGGGAGAACGAACGCCTCGAACGCCTCGCGGGCGTCATCAGTCACGACCTGCGCAACCCGCTGAACGTCGCCCAGGGCCGGCTCGAACTCCTCAGAAACCAGAACGAGCGTGAGGGCGACCCGGAACACGCCGCGACGATCGCCGACGCGCTCGACCGGATGGAGACGATCATCGACGACGTCCTGACGCTGGCCCGGCAGGGACAGGCGGTCGACGACCCCGAATCCGTCGGGCTGGCGGCGACGGCGAAAGACGCCTGGGAGACCACCGACACCGGCGAGGCGACCCTGGAGACCGGCTCGGACGCCCGTTTTCTCGCCCACACGGGCCGCCTCGTCGAACTGTTCGGCAACCTCTTTCGCAACGCCGTAGAGCATGGCTCTACGAGCCCTCGTTCGTCTGCGACTCACGAGGACGCCGTGGAACACGGTTCCAAGAGCCCTGGCTCGCAGACCCGCCAGGACGCCGTCGAGCACGGCGACGAGACGGTGACGGTCCGCGTCGAGGCAACCGACAGCGGCTTCGCCGTCGCCGACGACGGCTGTGGGATCCCCGACGACGAGCGCGGGACCGTCTTCGAGTCCGGCTACACGACGGCCAGCGACGGCACCGGTTTCGGACTCACCATCGTCCGTGAGATCGCCGACGCCCACGGCTGGGACGTGACCGTCTCCGAGAGCGTCGACGGCGGCGCACGCTTCGAGATTACCGGGGTCGAGTTCGTCGAGTGAGTGACGACGTCACCGGACAGCAGCCGTCCACCGAGCGTCAGTTCTCGTGAGCAGGGCACTCGTAGGCGTCGAGTGTCGTGGCCGCCGCTGCCGGCCCGGTCCGCTGGTAGACGACGTCGACCTCGCAGTCTGCGCGGACGCCGACGGTCGTCTCGTTGCCCGGTTCGACGCGGCGCTCGCCCCCGTCGCGGCGCAGGGTCTCGCCGGCCCACGTGCCCGGTTCGGTCTGGTCGACACCGTCGACGCTCGCGATGCCGGTCCCGCGGACGAACAGTTCTCCACGCTGGATGGCGTCCCCGCCGTCGTGTCTGATCGTGAGCACGCCGTGGGTATCGTTGACCGACTCGTAGGTCGTGTCGAAGGCTACCTGCGGCGTTCCGAACCGCTCGCGTTCGTCGACGAGTGCGTCGGCGCCACCGGCGGCCCCCACGAGTCCCGCGAGCACACCGAGACAGACGACTGCCGTCAGGGCGAGCGTCGCCGTGCTGCCCGATTCCGCGAGCGAATCGCCGCCGTTCGGTTCACTCTCTTTCCTGCTCCCGTTCTCCCGGAGGACGCCGAGCGTGGACGCGACGACTGCGGCGAGGACCAGCACGCCTGCGACCAGCGCGGCGACGGCGACGAGTCGGCCGACCCGGAAGCCGACGACGAACCCGCTGGCGACGACCAGCCCGAGCATCGGGAGTGAGAGGGCGGTGATCCCCGCGGCGGACCAGTAGCGAGTCCGGTCGTCGAGCGAGCGCCCGTAGACGAGGACGGCGACCAGCGCAGCGGGATAGCCCAGCAGGACGACCAGCCCGACGGCCTCGGTGGTCCGCATCGCGACCCACGTCGGGAGCGTCGTCGCGACGGGCCTGGTGAAGGGGTCGCCGAGCGGGAGACGACCCAGCATCGACCAGACGACCGTCGCGAGGGCGGTGACGGCGACGAACTGGCCGGCCAGGTAGACCGCGAGTTTCTCCCGTGTGTTCATGGGAACAGCGCGTACAGACAGACGCCAACGAGCGGCGCCAGCAGGCAGTTCATCACCGTCAGGTACGCCAGCGTCCCCCGGCGCCTGAACGGGTTCTCGGGGAACAGGTCCGCGGCGAGTCGGTAGCCGACGACCTCGCTGGCGGCGAAGACGCCTACCGCGACCGTCGAGACGATGGTCTGGGCCAGCGCGCAACTCACCGGCCCGCAGTCGGTCGCGAACAGCACCTCGCTCGGGTAGGCGGGCTGGATCCGCGCCGCCTCCGCTCGCGTCAGTCCCGCCCCGTCGAGCCAGTCGAGCAGCGGTTCGTCGTCCGTGGTTTCGACTCGAACGTCGTTCTCACTGGCCGCGATCCGCTCGACGAGGTCGGACTGCCCGTCGGCGAGTGCCAGCGCCGCCACAGCACAGGGAACGTCGTTCGCACCGACGAACTGCGGAGCGCGTTCCGTCGTCGCCTCGTTCGTCGGGACGTCCCCACGCTCGTGATAGGCCCGCAACGCGTCGAGTGCGTCCTCGCGCCGCCGGCGCCGACCAGGGTCGAGGTGGTCGGTGTCGGTCGTCCGGAGGGCTCGTTCGGTGCGCCGGAGGTGCGCGCGGACGCGGACCGTCGTGAGCCAGCGGCGGAGAGTCAGGAGGATTGCGAGAGCCCGTCGCGGGACGGTTCCAGTGGCCGCCCGGAACCGTCGTCGCGAGTCTGTGGAGAGCATAGCGGACTGTCACCGGACCGACGGAAAACGGTTGCGGGCGACCGGTCATGGAAACGCCTATTGTGTCGGCAGCCCCGGCTTCTGTCGTGTCACGGCACGCCGACGGCGAGGGGGGACTGGCGGTCGCCGACGCCCTCCCCGACTACGCCGACGCCTTTCCCTTCGAGCGGTTCAACGCCATGCAGGCCGAGGCGATGCCCGCCCTCCTCGAACGCGAGGACAACGTCGTCGTCAGCGCGCCCACCGCCAGCGGCAAGACCGCGCTGGCCGAGGCGGCCATCTGTCGCACGCTCGACCGCGACGGGACCGCGCTCTTTCTCGCACCCCTCCGCGCGCTGACCAACGAGAAAGAACGCGAGTGGGAGCGCTTCGAGGATCTGGGCTACTCGGTCTACGTGGTCACCGGCGAACGCGACCTCAATCCCCGGCGAGCAGAACGGGCGGATATCCTCGTGATGACGCCCGAGAAGGCCGACTCCGCCACCAGAAAACACGACTCGCCGCGCTACTCGTTCGTCACGGACGTCGACTGCTGTGTCATCGACGAGGTCCACCTGCTGGACTCCGACCGCCGCGGTTCCGTCCTCGAAGTTACCGTCTCGCGACTGCGCCGGCTCTGTGGGCCCCGCGTCGTCGCGCTGTCGGCCACGATGCCCAACGTCGAGGACGTCGCCGAGTGGCTCGACGCTCCCGCCGAGTGCACCTTCGCGTTCGGCGAGGAGTACCGTCCGGTCCCGCTGCATGCCGACGTGCGCACCTACAGCCACGGCGAGAACGCCTTCGCCGACAAGTACCGCCGGCTCTACCGGGCCCTGGACATCGCCGAACCCCACATCCGCGAGGAGGGTCAGGCACTCGTGTTCGTCTCCTCGCGCCAGGACACCGTTCAGGCCGCCAAGAAAGCCCGCGACGAACTCACCGAACGGGACGTGCCCGTGGGCGCACGCGGCGACTACGATTTCCACACGGACGCCTCCGCACTCTCGAACGACACGCTCCGCCAGTCCGTGCTGGACGGCGTCGGCTTTCACCACGCGGGGCTCTCGAAAGACGACAAGGAACTCGTCGAGGGGTGGTTCCGCGAGGGGAAGATCCAGCTCCTCTTCTCGACGTCGACGCTCGCCTGGGGGGTGAACCTCCCGGCGCGGTGTGTGGTCATCCGCGACACCAAACTCCACGACCCCCTGGAGGGTGAAGTGGACATGAGCCCGCTGGACGTGTTGCAGATGCTCGGGCGCGCGGGTCGGCCGGGCTACGACGACCAGGGGTACGCCTGGGTGGTCTGTGACCGCTCGGACGCTGACAGGTACCGCCGCCTGCTCAAAGAGGGCAAAGACATCGAGTCCCGCCTCGCCGAGGACCTGGACGCCCACCTCAACGCCGAGATCGCCCTCGGGACGATCGCCGACATCGACGACGTGATGGACTGGCTGGAGACGACCTTCTACTACGTCCGGGCCCGCAGCGCACCCGAGGAGTACGCCTCCGAGGGCGACCTGCGCGAACAGGTCAGCGACCGCCTGCGCTCGCTCGTCGACAGAGGGTTCGTCGACCGCGAGGAGATGACGCTCTCGCCGACCGCCGTCGGCCGCCTCGCCTCGAAGTTCTACCTCGGCCTCGACACCGCCCGCGAGTTCGCTGACCTCGCAGAACGTGCCGAGGAGGCCGCAAACGGCGGCGATGCGTCCGGCCCGATCGAGGAGTCCGACGTCCTCCGTGCGGTCGCGACGGCCGCCGAGTTCGACAGTGTCAGCGCCCGTTCGGACGAGGAAGACGCCGTCGCGGCCGTCCTGGGTACGACGACCGACCTCGACCCCGGCGGGCGGAAGGTGCTCGCCATCCTCGAATCGAGCATGCGCGGGACGACCCCCTCCGAACTCCGGAGCGACGCCTGGGTCATCCGCCAGAACGCGCTACGCCTGCTCGCCGCCCTGAGAGCCTTCCTCGACCGTTTCGCCGGTGCGCGGGCGGCCAACCTCGCCAGACGCATCGAGGCCCGCATCGAGGACGGCATCAGCGACGACGCGGTGGGGCTGACCGCCATCGACGGCGTCGGGTCGGGACGCGCGAGCCAGCTGGCCGCCGACGGGCTCCGTACTCCGGCGGACGTCCGGGATGCGGGTGTCTCGGGGCTCGTCTCGGCCGGACTCACCGAGGGCGTCGCCGAGCGCGTCGTCGAGAGCGCCGGGAACCTGCCCAACGTCGTCGTCGAGTGGGGCGACTTTCCCGACACTGTGGCCCGCGGCGCCAACGAGATGTGCGAGGTCCGCGTGCGCAACGTCGGCGGCGACGCCCGCGCCGGACTCCGCGTCACCGTCGAGGGCGTCGAGATGACGGCCAAGAACGCCTATCTGGGCGAATCGACCGTTCCCGTGGGCGTCTTCGGCGGCGACGCCGAGGAACTCACCTACGCGGTCGAAGTCGCCTTCCCCGACCTCCCGCTCCGGCCCGTCGTCGACGAGCGCGTCGTCCGCGTCGAGTGACGCCCACCGCCCGTCGGGCGAGTGAGAACTGTCGTCTCGGAGACGAGCGATATCTGTGGATGCTCGAACGCGTTCGGACCGACACGTCGGCGGTCGGTCACGGATCTCGATACCGTCCCCACCGAACCGGATAAAACGACACAGAACCCGATTTAAACGCTCTAAACGAATTTAGGGAGTTCGTAAAACGTCGAAAAACACGGTGAAAAGTCACACCCGGGGTCGCAAACGACGTTTAATCCAGCTAACCGGAGTGAAAACACGCTAGCGTTCGACCCTTTATATGATGCATCCGGCACATGGTGGAGATAGGTGACACCCGATGTCCAGTGCTTCCCCGTTCCGGCGCTCGCAGGCGACGCAACCGACCCCCGGCGCACAGTGGCTCAAGTTCGTCTTCCGTCCCGTCCGCGCGGCCGGCTTCTGGTCGGCCGTGGCGATCCCCTTCCTGTTGCTGGGGCTCGTCGTGACGGGGACGGCCGTCGAGCGCGTTGGGCTGTTCCTCGCGCTGGTCGTCGCGAACCTCGTCGCGCTGCGGGTCGGCCACGCGCACAATCGGGAGTGACGACGCGAGCGGGCAGCCCTCCCCACCCTCCAGCCCTCCGACCTACTCCGCGCTCTCCGTCCCGCTGGGCGTCGTTCGGCCCTCGCCGCGCCCTCCATGGCACGCCAGCGTCGCTGTGACCGGATCACGACCGCCGCTGTGACCCACAGACGGTGTCGCTGACCCTCCCTTTCCGCTTTCCACTCCCGGACTCTCCGAGTTATCGACCGAAGCAACCACCCGTTTCGCTGGACTGTCCCTCGCCAGTCCGCAGGTTTATGTCGGAACGGGCGACCAGCGCGGTCCATGCACGACGAGGTGCGCGTCGTCGCGGGGGAGTGTACGGCGACGTTCGACGGCAGCAACGAGCGTGAACACCGCGGCGAGGTCCTGGCAGTGGTCAAACCCGACAACACGGTGTTAGTCCACGACGCCGACGGCTACCAGCCCGTCGCGTGGCTGACTCGCGCCGAGAGCGTCCAGTTCGTCGACGGCCGACTTGACGCCCGCGACGGCGACCAGCGATTGCGCGTCGAGGTCCACGACGAACACGGCAGCGCCCGCCACCCCGTCTCGCCCGCGGGCGTCCCGGTCGGAACCTGTCCCGCCTGTGGAGGCGCGCTCGTCCTCGCGAGCGGGACAGTGCGGTGTCTCGATTGCGACGTGGCCCACAGCGTCCCCCGCGACGCGGCGATCCTCGACGAGACCTGCGAGGACTGCGGGCTCCCGCGACTGCGCGTCGAGCGCGGGCGGGAGTTCGAGGTCTGTGTCGACTACGACTGCGAGTCCCTCGACGACCGCGTCACCGAGGCGTTCGACCGCGCGTGGGACTGTCCCGACTGTGATGGCGACCTCCGCATCCTGCGCCGGGGCGGGCTCATCGCCGGCTGTGAGCGCTATCCCGACTGTGACACCGGCTTCGGGCTCCCGAACGGCGTCGTGGCCGACACCTGCGACTGCGGGCTCCCGACCTTCGAGACGCCAACCGATCGGTCCTGTCTCGATAGTGACTGCGCACAGGTCTGATGGGCCGTGCCCACGTCCGACGCGCGTCAGTCGTCCACCGCCACTGCGAGACGACCCTCCGGTGAGCACGACCCAGGAAATCCGGGATTCGAGGGCGTTCGACCGCAGTTTCAGCGAGTACGAGGCCGTTACTGTGTCGATCGCTCCCAAACGTGACGTCCCACAAGGGTTTTGCCCACCGACCCACACCAGATCGAATTGACATGCCCTCCCAACTCCCGCCGCTGTCGGCCGTGGTGTCCGACCGCCGGGTCCGTCGCGTCTCGAACCGGATCACCGGCGTGTTGCGGGCGCTCGTGCCCGATTCGCGGCAGGCGGTGGCCGACGGCCTGGCTTTCGTCGCCGTCGTCACGGTCGTGCTCACCCTCGGCTACGTCAAGGGCGCGGTCGTGATCACCCTCCCAGTTCCGCCGGCCGTCGCGAGCGACCCGGTCGTCGTCCCGCAGGCCGTGGTCGCCTGTCTGAGCATCTCCGGGCTGTTCTGTTGCTCGGCGCTGGTCCTGTTCGGTCAGCTGGCGCGGTCGACGACCGACGAGTCACTGCCGTCCGGGGGTCCGCGCGTCGCTGCCGTCGTCCCCGTCCACCGCGACGCCGCCGCTCTCCACCGGAGCGTCGAGAGCCTGCTGGCGTCGTCCTACGAGGACCTGCACGTCTACGTCGTCGCCGAACCCGGGGACGAGGCGTCGATCCGCCGCGCTCGCGAGTCCGCGACCGACGACCGGGTGACGGTGCTGGTCAACACGCGACACAGCGGGTCGAAAGCCGGTGCCATCAACTACGCCGCCGAGGAGACCGACGAAGCGTGTCTGGCGGTGTTCGACGCCGACGAGCGGGTCCACCCGCAGTTCGTCGCCTCGGCCGTCGCCGAACTCGACGACTGTGACGTCGTCCAGGGCCGGACCGTCCCGGAACCCGACGGGGCCGTCGAGACGGTCGCCTACTACGAGTCGGTGCTGCTGGGCGATCTGAGCAAGCGCCTGCTCACGACGGTGACGGACTTCACGATGGCGGCGAGTCGCTCCGTCGTGATGCGCCGGGCGGCCTTCCACCGGGTGGGCGGCTACGACCCCGCGATGCTCACCGAGGACTACGACTTCGCCTTCCGGTGTTACGAGGCCGGCCTCGACGTCCGTGAGCAACTCGCCTGCGCCTCGACGATCGAGGGCGCACACACCGCGACGGACTGGTGGGGCCAGCGCAAGCGCTGGATGACCGGCTACGCGCAGGTGTTACACAACCTGCTCGTCGACTGGTCCCGCCCGGATCCGGATCCAGCGACACGCGCTGACGGCGGCGATCCCCTCCGGATCGCCCGGGACCGGGGTTCGACCCCTCGGACCGGTTCGCCCCCCTCGACTGGTTCGGGCATCCGGACCGGCTGGACCGACCGGGTCGAGCGCCGTCTCCGGAACTACCGCACGCTGCTCTCGCCGCTGATCTGTGGGGCGTCGGTCGTCGGAAACCTGTTCCTGTTGTCACTGCTCTCGAAGGCGGTCGTGCTGGTGCAGTTCGGCGCTCTGGTGTGGCTCGCGCTCCCGGTCGCGACGCTCGCGAGTGTGGCCCTCGCGCTCCGCGTCCACGACGCCCACGTCGGCCGGTTCGCCGGGAACGGCGTCGGCGTCGGCTGGCTGTTCGCTCCCGCCGTCCTCCCGCTGTACGGGCTCGTCGCCGTCAAGGCGGCCGTCGAGTACCCGCTCTCCTGGGACGGCGAGTGGTACAGCGTCGCGAAGGGCGCGTGAAGCCGGGTCCGCCGTTCCTCCCGTGTCGGGCTCGCTGTCGTCTCGTTTCTCGCTCCGGACATCGCCTCGCGGCGTCACTCGCCGACGGTCGCGAGCAGGTGTTCACGGAGATCCGCCGGTGACCCGGCGACGTAGTCGGCGCGGCCCCGGTCGGTCTCGTCGGTCCCGCCGTGTCTGAACCCGACGACGTGCATGCCGGCGCGGTCGGCGGACTCGATGCCGTGGACGGAGTCCTCGACGGCCACGGTGCGAGCCGGGTCGGCGCCCAGTTCGCCGGCCGCGTGTTCGTAGACCGTGGGGTGTGGCTTGCCCGGTCCGTCGACGGTCTCCGCGCTGACGACGGCGTCGACCGACAGCCCGAACCGCTCGCGGACGACGTCGATCCAGTCGTGGGGCGACGACGAGACGATGGCCACGCTGGCGTCGCGGTCCCGGAGGTCCGACACGAGGTCGTGGGCGCCCGGCAGGAGTGTCACGTCCTCGCCGTAGATGCGTTCTGCCGTCTCCTCGTACCAGCCGAGGAACTCCCTCCTGTCCATCCCGACCCCGTAGGTCTCGACGAGGTAGTCGTAGATCTCCCGGTAGTTCATGCCCGTGATCTCGTCGATGTCGAGGTCCTCGAGACCGACCCGCGGGAGGAGTTCGTCCTTCTCGTAGGGGACCCAGTAGTCCTCCGAGTCGACGAGGACGCCGTCCATGTCGAAACAGACCGCTTGCATGGACGACGGTTCGGCCTCCGGGTTGAAGCTTTTACGTTCGACCGGGCCTCTCGTGTGTGTTCGGCGGCGGTCTGTCGCCACCGGTCCACGTCTCCCGGTCCGGCGTCGATTCAGTCCGCCGCTGTGGCCGTCGCATCGGAGTCCGTCCCGGTGGCCTCGGTGGTTTCGGCCTCGGCGTCACCGGATCCGACGTCGGTCCCGGCGGGTTCGTGACCGGCACCGACGGTGATGGCGACGGCGTTGAGTCCCCAGAGGCCGACCAGGGCGGGCGTCGTGGACTCGGTGAGCCCCAGGCCGAACAGCAGTGGAACGTGAAGGAAGGGCAACACGACGCCGAGCCAGAAGCCGACGGACCGGGTGACGGAGGCGAGTCCCCGGGCGGCAGAATCGAGTACGTCGGCGGAGCGAGCAGGGCGGTCGTCGGGGTCGTCGACGGCGTCGGAGTGGCGCCGGAGGGGACGGAGGGGGGACATGTACGTCGACCGACGACCCCCACTACCCAAAAACCAGCGAACGGTCAAACCACGGTTTGAGCGTCAGACTTACCGCTCGCGGAGGGCGGCGTCGTAGACCTCACCGCTATCCAGCGGCGCGCCGGTTTCGTCGAGTTCGGCCTCGAGGGCGTCGAGGCGTTCGGCGATGCGCTCGCGCTGTGGGTCGCCCTCGTCGAGGCCCGCGAGCGCCTGTGCGAGGTCGAAGTAGCGGTCGAGCGCGTCGCGATAGGAGACACAGCGACAGAGTCGGTCGACGGTGGCCCTGAGCGCCGACCACGAGACCGGCTTGCGGACGCGCCCGTCGAAGCGTTCGTCGACGGCGTCGTGCCCGTCGGGGACGAGTGCGGCGACCCGACAGTCGACGTCGGCAGCGAGCCGGTCGAGGGCGTTCTCGGTCGTGGGCAGCCTCGGGTCGAGGAGGACGACGCTGAGGTCCTCGTCGAGGGCTGCCAGCAGTTCCTCGCCGGCGGTGACCGTCCGGACGACGTAGCCCTCCTGGAGCGCGTCGGCGATCTCGTCGGCGACCGCCGGGTCGTCGTCGGCGACGAGAACGACCTGACCGGCGGTCGCGTCGCTGCCGCGCCTGAACGCAGTCACGGACCCACCCTGGGGCGTATCGTTCGAGGTCATCGCTGACTCTTCGCAGGGGGTCAGACGTCCGCTCCCTCGCGGTCGTTGAGGCCCACGACGGCGTCGAACAGCACCGCCAGCGTCTCGACGGTCTCGGCGTCGTGGACGTCGGTGTTGAGGTGATAGTGAGCGACGCCGCCGGCCCGGTCGACGCCCCGTGTGAGCGCTTCGAGAAACCGGAAGACCGTCTCGACGTCGGCCGACTGCAACAGGTCGCTCACCGAGCGGACACAGAGTGTCGTCGGGCGGTCGCTCCCGGTCAGCGCGGCGTCGAGCGTCTCCCCGAGCCCCAGCAGGTCACCCTCGGCGACGCGCTCGACCGTCGCGTCGGCCCAGCGGTCGACTCCATCCGGGCCCGTCGGACCGGTCGGCGTCTCTCCGGTCGAAGCGGTCGAAGCGGCGGCCGACCGCGTCGCAGTCGCCAGGTCGACGACCGTCGTCTCGGCCGGTCGGACACCCACGTCGTCCTCCCAGTCGGCCAGTCGCTCCCGGGGCGACTGGAGTCCTGTAGCCAGTATCACGTGCGACCGCGAGGGGTGGGTCGTCTCCGACAGCTCCCGACACGCGGCCGCCTCGCAGCCGTCGACCGCCGACGTCAGCAGTAACACGTTCGTCGGCTGTCCTGTTTCGTCCCCGTCCGAATTCGATTTGGCACTCATATTGACTTTCCTGCAGTACAGACTACCCGTTGTTTCACCTATCGGACTCGAATTACAAGTAGGTTCCCCCAGTATTCTCAATTCTGAGAAGTCCATCGAGTGACGAGTCGTGGTCGTGGGTCGTCGAATGTGAGCGGGGCCCACGCCGTCGTCGTTTGGAAAGTCTTAAATCCACCTCCGGCAAAGCGATAGTTGCGTGCCCGGGTGGTGTAGTGGCCCATCATACGACCCTGTCACGGTCGTGACGCGGGTTCAAATCCCGCCTCGGGCGCTTCTAACGAGACTCCGTCCCGCAGTTTTCAGGTGCCTACAAGCATGAAACAATCATGGCACCAAAGGGTCGTTACGTGGGTGTACTTCCCGCGACTGGACCGCAGTACAGCGATTTCAAGTTAGCATCAGGGTTGCTACAACTACCCCCGCAGGAGGTCACTCGATGAGCCGCGAGCATGTCGCTGGTGCGCCCATCATCAGCATGGAGACGCAGCAGGAACTTAGCGAGAAACAGTTGCTCGACTTCCGTAGTCACAAGCGGGACATCCTTCGGTGGCTCGCCACCTTCGGCAAGAACCCCGACAAAGGCGAAGGGTACAGCGACACCACCATCGAGCAACTCACGTACCAACTCGGCTCGTTCTACCGTTGGGTGTGGGAGCAAGGGGGTCAGTACACCACGAAGGTGACTCCCGACCACGCCGATGCGTACATGAAGGAGATCGCATACGGCGACACGACGAACGGGCACAAGTCGACGGTGATGAAGTGCCTCAAACGACTGTTCAAGTACCGTCGGCATGAGTTGGGAGAGAACACCGAGTGGGACCCAGACTTCTCGTTCAGCGAACCCCACAGCAAGCCACAGGATTACCTCACTGCCGACGAGCGTCAGGCTATCCGTGAGGCAGCACTCGAATACGGGAGCGTACCAGCGTACAACAGTCTCTCTCCCGAAGAGCGAGACGAATGGAAGGCCCACCTCGCTCAACGGTTCGACAAGCCCAAGTCCGAAGTCGGACCCACGGACTTTGAACGGGCGAACGGATGGAAGTTCGCCAGCCTGACGTGGGCCAGTCTCGACACGGGTTTCCGACCCATCGAGGTGAAGCGGGCACGCGTGCCGTGGGTTGACGTCGACAACAAGACGATCCGCATCCCGCGAGAGGATTCGAGCAAGAATGACGAGAATTGGACCGTCGCAATCTCCGACCGAACGGCGGAAGCATTGAAACGGTGGCTCCACGAGCGGGAGAACTACGAGCGTTATAGCGACACCGACGCCCTCTGGCTCACGCGAGAGGGGAATCCCTACGGGCGTCAGGCTCTCCGCAGGCTCCTGCACCGCCTCTGTGAGATAGCGGATATCTCCGTCGAGAACCGACAGATGAGTTGGTACACGATTCGGCACTCTGTCGGCACGTACATGGCCCGCGAAGAAGACTTAGCGGCGGCAGCGTCCCAACTTCGACACAAGAACCCAGAGACGACGATGAAGTACGATCAGGCCCCTGTCGACGACAGACGTAACGCTCTGGATCGGATGGGTTGAATCGAAAAGAGAGCGAGTCTACTCTTCGCGCTTTTCGGGATTAGGCGTCTCGAACCCTTCGCGGAAGCACGGCCAGCACGGTAGGTCTTCGGGACACCACTCACCACAGTCACACTCTTCGGGTCGACCGTCGTCGTGAGCTTCGGTGTCTCCGCTCGCTTTGACGGTCACACCGCCGTCAGTTGCAGCCAACACGGGGGACGTCTCGACATGGTACCCGAGTTGAGCATCAACTTCGGTCGGATCAATCCATGCGGGGATAGTACGCTCGCCCGTGACGTACTCGACGCGGCGAAGGTGCTTACAGTGAGCTTCGCGGTACTGGTAGTCGGGACACTCACAGACGTCGTCACGCGCGTCGACTAAGTATTCGCTCCCGCTCTCGCTGACGACCATGAACAGTTCATCGGCGTCCTTCGCAAGCCCGTACTCGGGGAGCACGGTCAGGTACTCGGTTAGAGCACGCGCGTCACGCGGTTCAAGATCGGTGCTATCGGTAAGCCTTTCAACGGCTTCATCGTAGTTTGACATGGCTTCTGCCTCCATGTAGAAGCCGCGTCCGCGTGTGCCAGCACGCGGGCATTTCTGCCCCGAGGGACACGTCTTCTACAGTTACGTCTACAGACGCCAGCAACTTATAGTTTGCTACTGTAGCAAATTACTTGGGGCTCCGTCTTCTATACACAGATATGCGTGAGCCAAAATACAGCGACGAACAGTTTGAACAGGCTGTCAGAGAGAATTCACCTGCCTCGACAAGCGAAGTGGCGGAGACAGTCGGTTGTACAAGGCAACTCGCGGATACACGCCTCAAAGAGCTTGTTGAGTCGACCGATTTGAAGCACAAGCAGATCGCAAAAGTGAGTATTTGGTATTATGACTGTAGGTAATACCCCCGTCAAAATTGGGTCTTGTCGCGGGACTCCTACTGCGTTCCGTGGGGGTGGATTATGTCGCGCGCTCTGACCCAATTTTGCTGACGTCCGTGTGGGGTCGGTGGAGGTTTATCCTGCCCCCTTACACGTCATTGTAGTTGGAAGGGGCGTGGGTAGAGGGTCACTCTCGTTCCTTCCTCAGTTGTTTGCATAGTTGGCTGGCTGCCCCACGGACATCGTCTCGTTCCATTCCGATGTCTGCCACCACCGACTGAAACGTACCGCGGGATTCCATACGCTGGTCCATGTCGGTGATGTTCTTGTTACCGACGTGGGCGATGGCTGCAACAATGTGAGCGTCTTGTCCTCCACCCTCTCGCTCAGGCCCGTATGAGGTGAAGGCCCCAGAGTTGATCGAGGTGACTAATCGGACTACCTCTTGAACGTCCTTGCCCGTCAACCCTGCTGCGGTTGCACAGGCTTCTGCTCGTTGTTTGAGGAACCGACGGTGACGGTTGAGTTTGTACTTTTCACCGCCCGCTACGCTGTGAGGGTCTCGACCATCGTTATACTGGTCGAATGAGTATACATTCGACTTCAATTGGTCTCCGTCAACGATGGTTGCTGCCGCCGAATCTTCGAATGCGACCGCATGTTCCATCTGGAGCGTCCCACTCCCCTCTTCGCTGTCGTGGTCGAACTGTCGTCGTCCCGCTTCAATCTCCAGCGACACCTCCCAGTACAACTGTCGTCGATGCACGAGACCACAGACACCACAGTAGGTCTCAAAACGACCTTGCCGTAGTGGTCCCCAACACTCGTCGCACTTATTGCTCGTGTAGGTGCGGGTACTACCGCTTACTGGCTGTGCCTGACCGTCCCACGCGGATTTGAACCACGCACGGCGGTAGGGCTTGAACTGCACCACGACATGCTCTGACTGCGGAGTTCCGTTGGTCACAGACATGGCTATTCCTCTCGAAGAACGCGGTCAGGAACGATTGCAGCGTGCTGTGAGATCGACCGTGACGACGTCTTGAGGGATAGAACACCAATCGGGACCCAACCATCGACTCCCGTGATGGAACCCTCGTCGAAGTCGTCAGGGTCGACGTGCTCGCCCCACGACTCTTCGGTGACGACTCGAAGGCTTTCCAGTCGGAACTCGGGATGCTGGAGAAGCCGACGCATCAGTCCCCCCTCTTCTGTGTAGACCGAGATACGGTCTTCCGTCTTGTCGAAGCGGAAGAGGGTCTCTTTCTCCACGGGCTCAAGTCGTCGGTCTTCGGCAACCACTTCGACAAGCCTCTCCCTTCTGTCTCTACTGTGTTGTTCGGTGCTCTCGCTCGGTGAAACGGTAGTTTCTGTGCTCATGGGTGATTTCGACCCGTCTACATCTACGGTCTTCTGATGCATAAGGAGAAACTTCTATGCAATTGTAGTTGCATGGTATGCAATTATGGAGCTGCCTGAATACGGGACACTCACGCAAATGATCCACGCCAAGCTCGACGAAGTCGGTAGGAATCAGAAGGATCTCGCTGAGGCGATAGACGTCAATGCTGGTACGCTCAGTCGGTATTTTGTTGGCGGAACTGAGGCACCCTACGAAAAACTGAGAGCGATGTACGAGGTACTGGGGGAGTGGGAAGAGCAACACCGCCAACCAGCCACGGAACTGATGACTGAGGGGTTCACTTCGACGACCCTCGGGGAGACCCGTCGAGAAGCGGCGGACAAAATGCTGGACGGGGACTTCTCACAACTCCCTGTCCGCGAGATGGAAGAGGAGGAGGAGGTAGTCGGGATCGTCACGGACACCGATTTGATGGGAGCTCACAACGACGAGAAGCCCATCAAGGAGATTGAGTTTCACTACGTTATCGAGGTCGCCAGAGATACAGACCGTCGGTTGATCGAAAAGATACTGGAGGAAGGACACCCTGCTGTTCTGGTGGTCGACGGTGGCACCCCAGAGGGCATTATTACGAGAGCCGATCTTCTTGAGACTGCTTCATCTCCTGCTTGATTCTATGGGGTTCAAGTAACCCCCTTGTACGTCCTTGTAAGTGGCAGGAAGGTGGGAGCGACGGGAAGCACAGAGACGTGGTCGGACGTTGAAGATGGTCGAAGATGTGTGTCGACAGCGGGTTGGAGGGACGTCCCAGACTCCTATCGGCAGGCACGGCCATGCCTTGCGCGCGAGTGTGTGCCGACGCGACAACAGATATCCAATCTTCTTGTAGGGGTCGTGTGATGAGTCACATATTGACTAGGAATGAATGATCTGAGTTTGGCGGCGCGTTTTGAAGACAGACTCACGTTCGGAGCGGGATACGTACCCTTTCTCACCCTTCCGATTCCGCTCTTCTCTCCACTCGTCTTCAGTCTCATTCGCTTTCGGAACATCAACGCACCCTACGGCCCACTCTCACCATCCCTCTATCTCGGTATCACTGTCGTCACGCTCGGCATGACATATCTCATCCTCCGAAAAGGTGGGACGTGGACGTTTGCTCCTAGCCTCCATCAACGTCTAAGCATCGTCACTACAGTGTGCTGTTACTTCGCAGGTGTCCTCGTTCTGGTGTTTATCGGCTATCTGATTATGAACCCGAGTGTACGCGCCATTACTCAACTTGGTGTTCCTGATATTCTTGTGGGGGTCACGATAGCGAGTTCGTATCTCGTTGTTCTCAGTGCGTCCATCCTGCGACAAGATCTTGCTAACTTGTTCGGACGCCCGCAGGGCCGAATTCGTCGTATCAATGAGTGGCTGGAAACGTTGGAAGAAGCACAGGAGGTAGATGCGGTTGGTGCCGAGCAGGTGCAGGCGTATGAACAGTTGGTCACTGAGAGTGAGACCTTACTGGAGGAGCTTAATGACGCAAAAACGAATGAAGGCGAACAATTACGTAGTGTGTTTAGAGAGTGGTTCCTCGATTTCCGAGAGCGAAGTTCAAGCGTCAGTCGTGAGGCGATTCTTACAGGTGACACGGAGAATGACAGACTGCTAGACCAACACCAAACGTTAACATGGGTTCGCAAACAGGTGGCAATCATTGGTGGTGACGAGGCTTGGAAGAATACGACTCAATAGACGAAATCGATACACACGACGAAGACCTCGTCATCATTTGCGAACGGGACGAACTTTTCGGGACGTCCATTGATTCGCTCGCCAGTTCGATTCGTGATGAGATCGAAGGTGATCAGCTCAGACTCGAACAACACCCTGACGGAATTACTCGTATCGAGCGGCACGGCTGGCTCGTGCAAAATAGTCTCTGGCTCATTCATTGCGAACAGTTGCTCGGAGAGACAAACAACGGGCGGCTTCATCACTACCTGTCCACGAAGTCGATACCAAAATCTACTGAAATAATCGTGTGCGTGGAGGATGGAGGTCAGGATAAGCGTGAGCGGTTGAAGGAAGAGTACGGGAGTCGGATTAGGGTCGCTACGAGTGAACAGTTACTCATCGCACGAGCGTCTACCTATCTAAACACGGCGAACCCGATAAGGGGAAGAGCGGGGAAAGCAACAATCTTGGAGTGGAACAACGCGGTTTGCACGATCCTCAACGAGCTTGGAGAGGCAAATCATGGTTAACGAATGGGCCGCTCTGGAGCGAGCAGGTGAGTGGGCTGGCTTAGATGGATCTGCCTTAGACGAATATGTTGTTCTGGTCGCGGATATCTACAATGCAGAGGTGAACGATTACGGTGAATTCGAGAACTACGAGGACGAATATCACCAGTTCTTGAACAGCCATGTCTTTTCTGATGACCGTGTTATCGATCTGCTTCGCTCTATGGCTGTCGAGGACGAAATTATTCAGACGTTCCAAGCTGGTCGTGTTCCAGTCGAGGAAACGTATCGGTCAGAGCATCTACTTGACCATGGGTTGGATGAGCTAGTTGATATCATTATGATGCTCAAACTCATCAAGCGTTACACTACGGTTACGAGTGAGGAGTATCTCCAATCGAGGTATCGGTTTCAGAAGCTTCTGTTCGTTACAAATCTCGATTTGAAGGAGACTCAAACGGGGTCAATTGTGGACGAGAGTGAACTCGGGCTTTTGGAGACGACGGGGTATCGATATTCGTTTACAAAACGGAGTTCAGGCCCCTTCTCGAAAGACGCGTATATCGACAAAGACCGTCTCTATGCTAATGGGCTGATTGAAGAGGAGGTAATTGCTGAAGAGGGGACTGGGGAGGTTGCAGAACACGATCATACCTACGGCATCAAGCTCAGCCTCAACGGAGAACTCCTTTTGGATCGGTTTAGTGATATTCTGAGTAACTTCAGCAGTGATATTTTGTTTTACTGGAACCAGTCACAGGAGGAAGCGATACGCGCACTAGCTGACCTGCCAGTCGAAGAGATAGAGGAGTATATAGATGAGCGGACAGATGTGGGGAGTCGTGACACTGGGGAGACACTGTTACCCCCGCGACAGGCTCGTTTCACAGAATCGGGTGAGGATATGTTCGGAGGAATTACTGAGGTGATGACGAATGCCTGAACGAGAGGATTTCGTTGAGCGTATCCAGCAACAGCTTCAGACGGAAGATATATTCAGCGAAGCAGACACTGAGGAGTGTGTTGAACTGCTTTCCGAGCGGGAACAGCGAACAATCGCAGATCGGGAATCCGTCCAACTGAACCGCATCATCGCCAAGCAGTTCAAAGCAATAGAAGACGAGCGTGAAGTTCCGTTTAATCAAGACGATGTGGTCATTTCAGGACCAAACACAAGTGGGAAGACATCGCTTGTTGAGTCGATTCGCTTCAATCTTCTTGGTCGGCAGCAGCACCAGCGTATCACACTAACTGATCCTGTCACTGAAGGATACGAGACTCTCTACACCGATGGGTTTTGGCAGGTAAACGGAGACGAATACCACATTCATCGAGAACTGTCAGACGAGGGACGAGGTTACTCTGACCACGACCGACCGAAACTTGTAGAGAATCCAGATGGGCGTGAGATTTCCCTCGCTTCGCGGGACGAACAGCGTGATGTGTCTGAACTAATCGGGCTGTGGCCCTATGAGGCACGAGACTTCGGGCGGTATAACATGTTCTCGCTATTTTTCCTCGATTCTGAGGACGCCAAAGGATTCGTCGATTGGAGTGATAAGACAACATTCCTTGATCTCTTGTTTGGGTTGGATCTGACGAAGGTGATCGAGGCAAGCAAGACGCGACGCGCGAATGCGTATGATCCGACTGACGCGGAGCAGAATGCTCCGCAAGAACTCAAAATCGCTGAAGAGCGTATGCATGAGTTGGAGACGGAAGTCGAAGAACTGCGGGAGCAGCGTGATGGAGTACGAGGTGAGCTAAACCAGCGAAAAGAAGAACTCGCATCGGTGGAAGAAGTCCTGAGTGGGGAGAACGAGTTAGAGCAGTTACGGTCCGAAAAGGCTCGTTTGAACCGTCGCATCAACAGCTTACAGTCCGACCGTCTCGACAAGCGTGATGAACTACGGCAGACTCGCCAGCAACTCTCTCGATATCAGGAGTCAGAACTATCACGGGAGATAGAGCCGCTAGCGAGAGATTTACAGGAGATAATGAGTCTTCCCGACCGTTGTCCAATCTGCACCAACGATGTAACTACTGAGCAGGCTGAGCGGTTGCTGGAGCATGGTGACTGTCCACTTTGTAACAAGGAGGTTCCTGACGAGCGGATAGAGGTCGGGAGCGAAACAGACGCCGAGGAGCGTGTGTTAGAGCAACAAGAACGACGTGAAGAAATAGAGCGTTTGCAGCAGCAGGAGCAGGAATTAGAGGGCGATATCAGGATGTTGGAACAGCAGGTAGAAGATCTCGAAGAGCAATTGGAGACAATCGAGGAGCAGATCGAAGAAACCGACCTAACGGAATACGCGGATCGGCGTGATAGGCTTGAAAACGAGGTAGCTGACCTCGAACGAGAAGCGACATCGGTGCAGGTTGAACTCAACGCGAGGGAAGAAGAACTGGAGGAGGTTCGGGAACGGGTTGAGGAGCTTCGAGAACTGAAGGAGCAATTCGACAGAAAATCACATAAACAGCAGATGTTGCAGTCGTTTGAGAGGATCGTATCCGCTGAGATTGATTACGAGCGAGGAAATATCCAGCAGGAGCTGGAGGAAATCATGGGCAATCTGCTCGACTACTTTACTCAGGGACTGTTCGCTGACTCAACGGGAGTCTCGTTCAATAGCGAGAACTCCTATGAATTCACGATTTTCCGCTCTGAGGGGGAGAACAAACCGTCCAATCGGGCAAACGCGGATTCCGTTGAGGGATTTATGCAGTCACTTCTGTTCCAGACTGCGGTGTTGAAATATCTCGACTCACTGGAAGGATCGCTTCCGATTCGTCTATTCGTTGTTGACTCACCGTATGCGAAGGAACCTGACGGTGGGAACGCACATGACATCACTTCATTTGTAAGCCAGTTGCCACTGGAGTTGGAGAATTACCAAGTCATTGTGACCGTAGCCACAACAGCCTTGGCGAACTTGGACGCCTACGAAGACCACTACAGGCAATACGGATTCTAAAGTTCACTCGTCGAACAACACCCTTGTTTTACCCCCTCTCCCCCCCACCTCTCTTAGCCATCTTCCACTTACAAAGACGTGTAATGGGGTAACATAAGTCCCTAAGCGAGGAGCAGATGGCTCATCCGAAATTAACCAAGCGTAGGTTTTCCTAATCTGGAAGTAGCTGGAATTGTTCCAGATATTTTAACCCCCTACTTCTTGCCCATAACATGGTTTCAGATCTTCTGATAGGAGGATTAACAGTCCTTGGTGGAGCGATAAGCGGTATCATTGGTGTTCTGTACTCGGAATTTCAAAGCCGACGAGAGCGCCAGAAGGATCTAAAAGAGTGGTACAGGGCCGTGTTTAGACGCTAGTAAGAGCGGCTAAATGTCTAACTTACTAGGGAGTGAAGCGGGAAGAGGAGTTTGTGTCCAGCAAACTCAGCCGCTTCACTGATCGGGTTGTGTCGCTTGCTCAAAAAG
>Ga0207715_100084_pt1 | contig 88497 bp, 80 predicted proteins | sample A23M3SouthBayCA_FD_187732 | JGI IMG/M metagenome (GOLD analysis project Ga0207715, IMG submission 187732) | Aerobic enrichment media from Eden Landing Ponds, California, USA - A23 M3 (SPAdes) | ecosystem: Environmental > Aquatic > Marine > Unclassified | place: USA: Emeryville, California... | reverse complement strand
GTCCGATTGGAGGTCGCCCATCTGGTGCTGTGCGATCTTCGAGCCGGGGATGCCGCCCATGAACTCCTTGCGGGTGTAGGGCGGCTTGCTGATCTCCCGGTACATCGAGGCCGGTTTCTCTGCCATGTTACCCGAAGCGTGGCCCACGCCGCCGATAAAGCCTTCGAAGCGGATACTACGGCGCCGCGCTCGCGGCGGCCCGACGCCGCTCCGTCTCGCCGGCGATCGACGCGGAAACCGGCGGACTACGGCGCTCTCTTCCCCGGATCGCGCAACAATCCGATACTCAGCGCGACAGTGACCCAACCGAACGCGCTGGCGACCCTGCAATCGCCGGCATGGATTCAGCTTCTGAACAAATGCAACGGCTAAATTAAAAATCCTTAGTCATAACAACGCACTTTAGTTTAATTTCCTTAGTTAGCTTGTATCATATGACGGGAGACACTACGCGGCGCACTGTACTGACCGGCATGGGAGCGGCAGCCATCCTCGGCGGCACGGGGGTAGCGACCGCTGGCGGAGACGACTCCGAATCGGACGACGAAAACGGAAACGGAAACGGCGACGACGGGAACGTAGCCAGCGTCAAGGGGTTCCACGCGTCGCCCGACGCGCCGAACGTCGACGTGTACGTCAACGACGTGCTCGTGCTCGAGGACGTGGCGTTCGGCGAAGTGAGCGACTATCTCGTCCTGCTGTCGGGCGAGTACGACGTGACGGTCGTCCCGACCGGCGAGGACACCGACGCGGCGGTGATCGACCAGTCGGTCGACGTTCCGGCGGGCGCGGCCACCGCGGTCGTGGTCGGCGAGGCCGCCGAGGACGGCGACCAACCGCTCGAACTGCTGTTGCTCGAAGTCGAACTCGACGACCTCGAAGAGGACCAGAGCCGCGTCCGCGTCGTCCACGCGTCGCCGGACGCGCCGGCGGTCGACGTGGTCGCCGGCGACCAGGAGCTGGTGACCGACCTCGAGTTCGGGAACGCCGAGAGCGTCGACGTTCCGGCCGATTCGTACACGCTAGAGATTCGCCCGGCGGACGGCGAGGAGGCCGTCGCCGAGTTCGACGTCGAACTCGCGCCGAACACGATCTACTCGGCGTACGCCGTCGGCTACCTCGAACCCGAGGACGACCAGCCGTCGTTCGACCTGCTGCTGGACGTCGACGCCCTGACGCCGGACACCGAGGGCGACGACGACGAGCAGGCGGCCGACGACGGCGAAGAAGAAGAAGACGACGAGACCGCGTCCGTCGAGTTCGAGGACCAGGAGTCCGACGGTTCGTCGGTCGAGGTCGCCGAAGCGACCCTGCCCGAGGGCGGGTTCGTGACGATCCACGACAGCAGCCTGCTCGACGGCGAGGTGACCGGGAGCGTCATCGGCGTCTCCGAGTACCTCGAATCGGGCGAGCACGAAGACATCGAGGTCGACCTCTACGACGAGGACGCGGTCCTCGGAGCGGACTTCGACGAGGACGAACTCACCGAGGACGAGACGCTGATCGCGATGCCCCACCTCGACACGAACGACAACGAGGAGTACGACTTCGTCGAGTCCGAGGGCGAGGACGACGGCCCCTACACCGAGGACGGGGAACCCGTCACCGACGACGCCGAAATCACCGTCGAGGACGGAGATGACGACGAGGACGACGGCGACGACGAGGAAACGGACAGCGCCAGCGACGACGCGGCCGACGACGACGTCGACGCCGCGGCCGACGGCGGGAACGCCAGCGACGGCGGAAACGCGAGCGACGACGCCGTCGGCGTCGACGGGAACTCGAGCGGCGGCAACAGCAGTTCGATGTCGAGCGGCGACGACTGCTGACCGGTCGCTGCGGATCGGCTTCGGAATCACCCGTTCTTTTTGCGCCGATCGTTCGTCGATCAGCCGCCGCGTCCGTCGACAACGTCGCTCGCTCGCGGACTGTCGCCGCCGTGCGGCGTGTCGCGCGTCCGTACCTTGGCGGCGTGGACCGTCTCGGTCGCGTCGTCGACCACCACGACCTCGCCGGGGTCGGCGGGCAGCCGCTCCTCCAGCGAGCCGCTCAGGTACGTCGGCTGGGCGCGCTCCAGCGCGTCGAGATCCGGGCCGGCGGTGAGTCGGTGGGCGACGAGCACGTCCGCCTGGGCGATTCCCACGTTGGGCACCGCACCGGGGCGCTGGGTCGCCGCGACGAGGCTCACGCCCGGCGCGCGACCGCGCGTGAGGATCGTCCGGAGCGCGGGCTCGGCGACGCCGTCGAAGAAGGCGTGGGCTTCGTCGAGCAGGAGCCAGGGGAGCCGATCGATCGCCCCGGTGACGCGGGCCCGGTACAGCGCCTCGGCGACGCCGCGACAGACCGCGTTCATCGGCGCGGCGTCGAGCCCCGAGACGTCGACGACCGTGATTTCGGGTCCGCCGAGGTCGTCGCCGTCGAGCCCGTCGGCGTCGAACACGTCCCACGACGCCGCGAGATCGAGGTGGTTGGTCGCCGCGCGGGCGGCGGCGGCCGGCGCGTCGGCCGACTCGACGCGCTCGCGCATTCCCGCGAGCGTCGAGGTCGCCTGGGCAGCCTGCCAGACCAGCCCGCCGGGGCCGCTCTCCGGCGAGAGCCCGAGCAGCGAGCACCACGAGCGGGGGTCGAGCGCGGAGGGAGCGCCGCTCGGCTCGGCGACGACGTCGGCCGGCACCGGGTCGCCGTCGGCGGGCGCCGCGAGCCCGTCGAATACGCCCATCGGGTCGACGACGACGGGCGCGACGCCGCTCGACCGGGCCAGCGACTCCGCGATCACGCCCATCGTGTAGGACTTGCCGTAGCCGCGCTTGCCGACCACCAGCGCCGCGTGCGGGCCGTCCAGATCGAGGTACAGCGGCGCACCCGGGCTGCCGTCGAGCGCGCGGTACGTTCCGAGTTTGCCGGCGTGCTCGGGTGGAACGTCGCAAGCGTCGCTCCGGTCGGGTGACGCCCCCGACGCGGAGCTCGACGAATGCTGCTCGTCGGCGTCGTCGCCCCGTCCGATGACGAAGGTCACGGTCCGGGGTGGCGCCCCATCCGATTTGAACGTGTGGCCGCCCCCGACCGCGGCAGTCGGGAGACAGGCGCGATCGTCCTCGGCGGGGCGCGCCGATCGTATATAAACTGCCGGACGGGCGTCCAATTTCTCTACGAACGATCCCGAAGATACACAGACCTAATATTTCCTTGCATGTGTATATAATACCCTTAGCCATTCAGGAGAACCCTCTTATTGGAGAAGATCAAGTCTGACGTATGACTCAGCAACGAGACACGAACACGGACGGCTCGCGGGGCCTCGCCAGCCCCGAGGACGAGCGGTCCAACTGCGGCGTCGGCGTCGTCATGGATCTGGACGACGGCCGATCGCACGACGTGGTAGCGGACGGCATCGAACTGCTGGAGAACCTCGAACACCGCGGGACCACGGGCGCCGAGGAGGCGACCGGGGACGGCGCGGGCGTGATGCTCCAGACGCCCCACGAGTTCTTCGCCGACGAACTCGACGTCGAGCTGCCCGACCAGTACGCTGCCGGCTCGTTCTTTCTGCCGCAGGACGCCGACGCCGCCGCCGTGCTCCGCGAGCGCACCGAGGACGTGCTCGCCGACTACGGCGTCGACGTCGTCCACTGGCGCGACGTGCCGACCGACAACGCCGAGCTCGGCGCGACCGCCGTCGACTCGGAACCCGACGTCTGGCAGTGCTTCGTGACGCCGGCGGGCGACGCCACCGACGAGGAGTTCGACCGCGCGCTGTACGTCGCGCGCCGCGCGCTGGAGAACGAGATCGAGGACGACGAGCCGGCCGGCGCCGATCGATTCTACGTCTGCTCGCTCGACCGCCAGACCCTGGTCTACAAGGGCCTTCTGAAAGGCGAGCAGGTCTCCTCGTACTATCCCGATCTGGCCGACGAGCGCGTGCAGTCGACGTTCGCGATGGTCCACGAGCGGTTCTCGACGAACACGCTCGGCGCGTGGCACCTCGCCCACCCCTACCGCGGCATCATCCACAACGGCGAGTTCAACACCATCCAGGGCAACATCAACTGGATGCGCGCCCGCGAGACCGACATCGAGAGCGAGGCGCTGGGCGACGACGTCGAGGAGATCAAGCCGATCATCGACGACCCCGAGCAGTCCGACACCGCCTCCGTCGACAACGCGCTCGAACTGCTCCTGAAGGACGGCCGCGACCTGCCCCACGCGCTCCGGATGCTGATCCCGGAGGCCTGGCGCAGCAACGACCAGCTCGACGACGATCGCCGGGACTGGTACGACTTCCACGCCTCGCTCGTCGAGCCGTGGGACGGTCCCGCGCTGGTCTGTGCGACCGACGGCGATCGCATCGGCGCGGTGCTCGACCGCAACGGGCTGCGCCCCTGCCGGTACGACGTCACCGCCGACAACACGCTGATCATGGCCAGCGAGGCCGGCGCGCTCGAACCCGACTACGGCGAGATCGAGGAGCGCGGTCGCCTCCAGCCCGGCCAGCTGTTTTTGGCCGATCCCGAGGAAGGCCGCGTCATCCCCGACGACGAGGTGTTCGACGAGCTGACTGACGAGAAGTACGGCGAGTGGGTCGACGACCAGCAAGTCGCGCTGGAGGACGTCGCGGATCTCGACGACCTCGAACCGCGCGGCGAGGTTTCGGACCTGCGGGCCCACCAGTCGACGTACGCGTACAGCCACGACGAGCTGGAGAACATGATCGAGCCGATGATGAAAGACGGGAAGGACCCCGTCGGCTCGATGGGCGACGACACGCCGCTGTCCGTACTGTCGGATTACAACCGCCCGCTCTTTAGCTACTTCAAGCAGCTGTTCGCGCAGGTGACGAACCCGCCGCTGGACTACATCCGCGAGGAACTGGTGACGAGTCTCGAATCGCGGCTCGGCTTCCAGCGCAACCTGCTCGACGAGTCGCCCGCCCACGCCCGCCAGCTCGTGCTCGACTCGCCGATCCTCACCGACGCCGAGACGGAGGCGATCAAGGCGCTCGACGCCAACGGCATGACCGCCGCGACCGTCGACATCACCTACGAGCGCGGCCAGGACATGGAGGCCGCGGTCGAGCGCGTCCGCGAGGACGCCGCGGCTGCGATCGAGGCCGACAACGACGTCGTCGTGCTCTCGGATCGCGCAACCGGCCCCGACCGGGTGCCGATCCCGGCGCTGCTGGCGACCGGCGCGGTCCACCACCACCTGGTGCGCAACGGGCTCCGGAACCACGCCGGGCTGGTCGTCGAGTCGGCCGGCCCGCGCACGGTGCATCACTTCGCGACGCTGATCGGCTACGGCGCCGACGCGGTCGACCCCTATCTCGCCTACCAGACGATCGCGGACGTCGTCGCCGGCGAGGACGGCGCCGACCTCGACGAGGCCGTCGACGCCTACGTCGGCGCCGTCGAGGACGGCCTGCTGAAGACCATGGCGAAGATGGGCATCTCGACGGTCGAGAGCTACCAGGGCGCCCAGATCTTCGAGGCCGTCGGCCTCGACGACGACTTCGTCGCCGAGTACTTCGAGGGCACCGAGTCCCGCACCGGCGGCATCGGCGTCGCCGAGATCGAGCAGGACGCCCTCGACCGGCACGCCGACGCCTGGGACGAGGACGCCGACATCGACCGCTACGGCGAGTTCGAACACCGCTCGGACGGCATCCACCACCAGTGGAACCCCGACACGGTCGGCAAGCTCCAGCAGGCGGTGCGCGCGGGCGACTACGAGCGCTACCTGGAGTTCGCCGACGCGATCAACGACCAGCAGGAGACCCTCCAGACGCTGCGAGGGCTGCTGGAGTTCGAGACCGAGGAGCGCGAGTCGATCCCCGTCGAGGACGTCGAGCCGATCCACGAGATCGTCGAGCGCTTCTCCACCGCGGCGATGAGCCTCGGGTCGATCTCGCCGGAGGCCCACGAGAACAACTGCATCGCGATGAGCCGGCTCGGCGGCAAGAGCAACTCGGGCGAGGGCGGCGAGCCGCCCGAGCGGTTCGGCACCGAGAAGGAGTGTTCGGTCAAGCAGGTCGCCTCGGGACGCTTCGGCGTCACCTCGGAGTACCTGACCTCGGCCGACGAGCTCCAGATCAAGATGGCTCAGGGTAGCAAGCCCGGCGAGGGCGGCCACCTGCCCGGAATGAAGGTCAACGAGATGATCGCGCACGTCCGGTACGCGACGCCGGGCGTCGGGCTGATCTCGCCGCCGCCGCTCCACGACATCTACTCGATCGAGGACCTCAAGCAGCTGATCCACGACCTGAAGGCCGCGAGTCCGGACGCCGACATCAACGTCAAGCTCGTCTCCGAGGCGGGGATCGGCACGATCGCCGCCGGCGTCGCGAAGGCCAACGCCGACGTGGTCCACATCTCGGGCCACTCCGGCGGCACGGGCGCCAGCCCGCGCACGTCGATCAAGAGCGCCGGGCTCCCCTGGGAGCTCGGCCTCGCGGAGGCCAACCAGATGCTCGTCGAGACCGATCTGCGCGACCGGATCCGCGTCTCCGCGGACGGCGGGATGAAGACCGGCCGCGACGTCGCCGTCGCCGCGGCGCTGGGCGCCGAGGAGTACGTGTTCGGCACGGCGTCGCTCGTCACTTCGGGCTGCGTGATGGCCCGACAGTGCCACAAGAACACCTGCCCGGTCGGCGTCGCCACCCAGCGCGAGGAGCTGCGCGAGCGGTTCCCCGGCCAGCCCGAGCACGTCATCAACTACATGACGTTCATCGCCCAGGAGCTCCGCGAGCTCATGGCCGAGCTCGGCTTCGAAACTGTCGACGAGATGGTCGGCCGCGTCGACGTGCTCGACCAGCGCGACGACGTCGAGCACCCCAAGGCCAAGAACGTCGACCTCTCGGCGGTGCTCGCCGAGCCCGAGGGCGACCAGCGCCGGAAGACCCGCGAGCAGACCCACGAGATCGACGAGCAGCTCGACCACGACCTGATCGAGGCCGCCGAGCCCGCCCTCGAGTCGGGCGAGCCGGTCGCCGTCGAGTCCGAGATCTCGAACGTCGACCGCGCGGTCGGCGCGACGCTGTCGAACCGCGTCTCCGCCGAGTACGGCGGCGACGGGCTGCCCGAGGACACGATCGACGTCGACCTCCACGGCACCGCGGGCCAGAGCTTCGGCGCGTTCCTGGCCGACGGCGTCACGATGCGCCTGACCGGCGGCGCCAACGACTACGTCGGCAAGGGCCTCTCGGGCGGCAAGCTGATCGTCGAGACGCCCGCCGCGGCGCCCTACGAGCCAGAGGACAACTCCCTGATCGGCAACGTCGCGCTGTACGGCGCCACGCAGGGCGAACTCTACGTCAACGGGCAGGCCGGCGAGCGGTTCGCCGTCAGGAACTCCGGCGTCAAGGCCGTCGTCGAGTCGGTCGGCGACCACGGCTGCGAGTACATGACCGGCGGCGTCGTCGCGGTGCTGGGCGACACCGGGAAGAACTTCGCGGCCGGCATGTCCGGCGGCGTCGCGTACGTCCTCGACCGCGAGGGCGAGTTCCCCGAGAGCGTCAACCGCGACATGGTGACGGTTCAACACGACCTCGACGCCCGCGACCGGAAGATGCTTCGCCGGCTCGTCGAGAACCACGTCGCCTACACCGGCAGCGATCGCGGCGAGTACGTCCTCGAACACTGGGAGGAGGAACTCGACAACGTCGTCAAGGTGATGCCCGACGCCTACGCCCGCGTCTTAGAAGAGGGCGCAGAGGACGTCCGCGAGCAACTCCCCGCCGGCGCGACGCCCGACGCCGACGCCAGCGCCGAGTTCGCCGCCTCGGACGACTGACACTCGTCGGTCGGGTCGATCCGTTCCTTTCGACGCCGTAGAACCCGTTACTCCTGTCCGCCGTTTCCGACGAGCGCGCCGTCGACCAGATTCTCCATCCCCCGCCGGAGTCGCTCGGAGGTGGCCTGGCTCGACACGCCCAGCTGGTCGGCCAGCCCCGCCAGCGACGTCTCGCGCGGGATCGAAAAGTACCCCTGGTCGGCGGCGACCAGCAGCGCCTCTCGCTGTTGTTCCGAGAGGCCGTGGTGGCGCTCGGGCGGCGTCTGGTCGGCGCCGTACAGCGCGCTGACGTCGATCGTGAGGCCGTCGTCTCCGCACGCCTCGCGCCACGACGCCAGCGCGTCCCTGTCGGGGACGAACATCCGGGCGCGGTAACCGTCGGACGTGATCGTCGCCGAGCGGATGATCGCGTCGTGCTCGATCGCGTGCCGGTAGAGGGCGACCATCGGCAGGTCCGGCGGGTGGGTCACCCGGTAGAGCCGCCGCCCCGGCTTCGTCTCGAGGCAGGTCCAGCGCTCGACGCCGTCGTCCTCGTCGAGGCCGGCCTCGAATCGATCGAACTGATCGCCGTAGCTCCAGAAGAACGCGCGCAGCGGAATCTCCTCGGTCGCCGCGAGGTTTTCCATCTCGACCTCCATCTTCGGGGTCCGTTGGAAGGCAACCTTCAGGGGAGCCTCGTCGACCCCGAACTCGACGATCATATTGGGTACGTGACAGCTATATTGATAAACATTCCGGCATCCGGAAAAGCGGGGGGCGACCCCGCCGTCGGTCATGTCAGAGGCACCGGATTCAGACGACGTCCGAATCCAGGCAACCGAATTGTTCACGACCATATCCTAAAACCACAGGCCATGAATATACAACTCGCCCGCCCGGACCCCGACGGCCACCATGGCATACCATGATGGTGATACGTCTCGGGAGAGGGTCATCCCGAGGGGCGCGCCGGCGCGGCCGCATCGCCCCGGTCGTCCTCGGACTGAACCGCCCGGATCCGCTCGGGGATCGGCGGATGGGTGTGGTGGAACGCGGCGTACCAGGGATGGGGGAACGGGTTCGCGAGGTTCTCGCGCGCGAGTTCGGCGAGCGCGTCGGCCATCGGGCGGCCGTCGCCCATCACGTCGACGGCGAACGCGTCCGCCTCGCGCTCGAAGCCGAGCCAGAAGCGGTTGACCAGCGGCGCCGTCAGGCCGAACAGGGGGTAGACGAACAGCGCCGCGACGAACAGTCCGGCGTAGGTCGCCTCTGCGGGAATATCGAACATGACGTACAGCCACGTCGCGTCGACGAGGTAGCCCAGCGCCGCGAACGCGACGCCCGTCCGGATCGCCGAGGCGCCCAGGCCCTTCCAGATGTGGGCTTTCTTCCAGTGGGCCAGTTCGTGGGCGAGCACGCTCTGAATCTCGGGGACCGACAGCTCCTCGACGAGCGTGTCGAACAGCACGACGCGCTTGGTCGAGCCAAAGCCGGTGAAGTAGGCGTTGAGCCGCGAAGATCGGCGGCTCGCGTCCATCGTGTAGATGTCGGAGGTCTCGAAGCCCGCGCGGTCGAACACGTCGACGACGGCGTCGTGGAGCTCGCCGTCCGCGACGGGCTCGAACTCGTTGAACAGCGGCGCGATCACGCGGGGGTAGAGGATCTGCATCACCAGCCCGAAGCCGACGACCAGCAGCCACGCGCCGACCCACCACCACGTCGGCGCCGCGGCGATCACCCACAGCACGGCGCCCAGCAGCGCGCCGCCGAGCACGAGCGCGACGGCCGTCCCGACGGCGGCGTCGCGCAGCCACAGCCGCGGCGTCTGCTCGTTGAACCCGAACTGCTCGTCGATGACGAATGTCTCGTAGAGGTCGAACGGCGCCTGCGCGACCCGTTGGATGAGGAGGATGCCGAGGAAGAAGATGAGCCCCTGCGCGGTCGGTCCCAGTCCGGTGTCGCGGAGCGCGGCGACGGCATCACCCAGCGCCCCGGCGTACAAGGCCACGAGCAGGAGCGCGAGCAGCGTCCAGCTCTGGAGCTGTCCCAGGCCCGCCGTCGCCCGGTTGTAGTCGATCAGCTCGTCGACCGATTCGACGCCGATCCGTTCTTCGAGCCACTCGCCGTTGGCCCGACTTTCGCGGGCGCCGTGGCGGACGTTCAGGATCGCCAGCGCCGAGAACAGCGCCTGCGAGCCGACCAGCAGCGCCAGCAGCAGCGCGTGATACTCGATCATCGGTCGTTCGTTTCCGCGTGGCGGCCTAAAATGGTCGGGACGCGTACAGGGTCGAGTGCGTCGCGCTCGCGGGACGCCGCCGTGCAGTCGCCGACCCCCGACGCGCTTCGCCGGTCGCCACCGTTTTTGCCCCCGCGACGAATCCGGACCCATGAGCACTCAGACGGGCGATTCGGTCCTGATCATCGGCGGCACGCGGTTCATCGGCCGCTTCGCGGTCGAGGAGTTCCGCGAGCACGGCTACGACGTGACGATCTTCAACCGCGGGAACCACGAGAACCCCTTCGCCGACGATCCCGGCGTCGAGCGCATCGAGGGCGACCGCACGGACGACGGCGACCTCGCCGACGCCGCGGCAGCCGACCCGGACGTGGTGATCGACTGCGTCGCGTACAAGCCCAAGGAAGTGCGGACGGCGACGCGGCTGTTCGACGACGTCGACGCGTACGTGTACGTCTCCAGCGGCGCCGCGTACGGCGACGAGGACGTCCCCAAGCGCGAGGACGAGACGACGCTGTGCGAGTGCACCGAGGAGCAGGCCCGCGACGACTCCCACGAGAGCTACGGCCCGCGCAAGGCCGAGGGCGATCGAGCGGTGTTTGATGCCGCCGAGCGCGGAGTGAACGCGATGAGCCTTCGCCCGCCGGTCGTCTACGGCCCCCACGACTACACCGAGCGCTTCGACTACTGGATCGATCGGGTGAACGAGCACGACCGCGTGATCGTCCCCGGCGACGGGACGAATCTCTGGCACCGCGTCTACGTCGAGAGCGTGGCGCGGGCGCTGCGAGTCGTCGCCGAGGAGGGGGAGCCGGGCGAGGCGTACAACACGGGCGACCGACGGCTGCTCACGCTGGAGGAGGCCGTCGAGACGGTCGCGGACGCGCTGGACGCCGACGTCGAGGTCGTCACTGCCGGCGAGCGCGAACTGGCGACCGCCGGCATCGAGCTGGAGGACTTCCCGCTGTACCGCGACTATCCCCACGTCATGTCGACCGAGAAGCTCTCGAATCTCGAGTGGGAGCCAGTTTCGGTCGAGGAGGGAATCGAGCGTGCGGTGGAAGATCATCTCGCGAGCGACCGGACCGGCCGCGAGAACGGGCCGGATCGGGAGGCCGAAGAGCGGGTGCTGGGCGTGCTGGATACGCTCTGAGACCCCGGCAACCGCCGGCAATCTCTCCGCGGCGGGGCAACCTTTTCACAGTCGGGTGTGTTCGCCCGAGTATGTTCGAGAAGTCTACCTGGATCCGCCTGCCGCGGAACGTGGTGGTGGGCCACGGCGTCATCGACCAGACGGTCGAGGCCGTCCGGGAGCTCCACCTCCAGGGCCGGCCACTGATCGTCACCAGCCCGACGCCCCGGGAAATCGCGGCCGACCGGATCGTCGAGCAGTTCGCGGCCGAGGGCGTCGACCCCGCGGTCGTCGAGGTCGAGGACGCCAGCTTCGAGGCGATCCAGCGCGTGATCGACACGGCCCGCGAGGTCGATCCCGGCTTCCTGATCGGCGTCGGCGGCGGGAAGTCGATCGACATCGCGAAGATGGCCAGCGATGACGTCGGCCGCGGGTTCGTCTCGGTGCCGACGGCGGCGAGCCACGACGGGATCGTCAGCAACCGCGGATCGGTGCCGGACGGCGACACGCGCCACAGCGTCGCCGCCGAGCCGCCGCTGGCGGTCGTCGCCGACACCGAGATCCTGGCGAACGCACCCTGGGAGCTCACCACGGCAGGCTGTGCCGACATCATCAGCAACTACACCGCCGTGATGGACTGGCGGCTCGCCGACCGGCTCAAGAGCGTCCAGTACTCGGAGTACGCCGGTGCGCTCTCGGAGATGACCGCCGAGATGCTGGTCGGCAACGCCGACTCGATCCGGCCCGGACTGGAGGAGTCGTCGTGGATCGTCGTCAAGGCGCTGGTGTCCTCGGGCGTGGCGATGTCGATCGCCGGCTCCTCGCGGCCGGCGTCGGGCGCCGAGCACCTCTTTTCCCACCAGCTCGACCGGATCGCGCCGGGGCGAGCGCTCCACGGCCACCAGGTCGGCGTCGGCTCGATCATGACCGCCTACCTCCACGGCGGCGAGGACGGCATCTGGCGGGACATCCGGCGGGCGCTCGACAGCATCGACGCCCCGACGACCGCGGCGGAGCTCGATCTGGAGCCCACCGAGGTCGTCGAGGCGCTCTCGACCTGTCACGAGATCCGGGACCGCTACACGATCCTCGGCGACGGCATCGAGGAGTCGGCGGCGCGGTCGGTCGCTGAGAAGACGGACGTGATCTGAGCGCCGGCGGACGCGGGTTTCTCAGGCCGACGCCGCCAGCCGATCCAGCACCGCGTACAACCCCTCCCGGCACGCCTCGTACGGCGCATCGTAGCCCAGTAGTTCCGCTTCAGACTGGACGTACTCGCCGTCGCCAAGTTCGCCGACGGCGTCGACGAGCGTTCCCAGACTCTCGGGCGTCGCTTCGAGGTGAAACTGCAGCCCCAGCGAGTTTCCAACCGCGAACGCCTGCTGATCGCAGGCATCCGTCCGGGCGAGCTGCGTCGCGCTCTCCGGCAGGTCGTAGGTGTCGCCGTGCCAGTGCAGCGCCTCGTAGCGATCGCCCAGCGGCGCCAGCGGCGAGTCCGCGGCGGCGTGGGTCGCCTCGACGGGGAACCAGCCGATCTCGGAGCGCTCGTGGGGGTAGACGTCGGCGCCCAGCGCGGCGGCGAGCAGCTGGGCACCCAGACAGACGCCGAGGACGGGCGTGCCGTTCTCGTGAACGCGACGAATCAGTTCGCGCTCGTCGACGAGATGGGGGTACTCGGCGTCGTCGTAGACGCCCATCGGCCCGCCCATCACGACGAGCAAATCGAACTCGTCAGGCTCGGGCAGCGGCTCGTCGTCGGAAAGGTGTGTCCCGGTCAGCTCGTGGCCGCGCTCGCGCGCCCAGTCGGCGATCGCCGCGGGCGGCTCGTAGGCGACGTGCTGGAGGTAGTGAACGTGCACGGCGGAACTGGGTCTGGAGCCGGCATCAAGCGGCCGATCGGCGCAAAACTCGCGGGGGAAAACGTCGAGCCGCTGATCGCGAGGCGTCGATCCGTCGCGACCGACAGCGACGATCACCCGGGAGTTCACCGCTTTAGTTCGGAAATCGAAGTAACCTCGCTTTATCTTTCGAAGTAATTGTCGAGAGCGACGATCGAGCCGCTCTCTTCGATCGACCGCCGCGACCACGAAGTCACGCGCCCCGCGCCGTCGGCAGGAGCGAGTACAGCGCGAGCACGGTACCGATCAGGAACACGCCCGTTGCCAGGTAGACCGGCCCGAGGTGGACCGCCGCGTCGTGGGCGAACCCGCCGGTGTAGTGCAGCGGGAGCGCCAGCCCGAGCGCCACGACCGAGGCGACGACCGCGGTCGCCCACGCCCACAGCATCCCCCCGCGGACGCCGTACCACGCCAGCGCGGCCACGGCGAATCCCGTCGCCACGATGAACGCCGCGACGGCGACGTGGAGGTGGCTGATGTAGTGCATGATCTCCGGGGACTGCGCGGCGAGCTCGGCTCTGGTGAACCCGCCGATCGTGTCGACGCCGAGCTCGAACCCCGTCCCGAAGAAGTTTCGAGCCAGGAACGCGACGCCGTAGCCGACGAACGCGACGCCGGCCAGCGCCATCAGCAGGCCGCCGATCCGGAGGCTACCCTCGTGGTGAATTTCTCTGTCTGTCGTCTCCGCCGACCGATACTGTGCAGTCATTGGTTTCCACCGTGCTAAGGTACAGCGTGGCAGACAGTAGCAGTTCTCGCCCCTCGCTGGACGTTTACTCGGCGGATGCGTGAATATACGCGGCAGATGCCGCCGGTTGCCGCGCCGCGGTGGCTTCCGGCCGGAACCGACCGGAGCGACTACTCCGCGAAGTCCTCGAACGTCGGCCGGTCGCGGTCGCCGGGGAACTCGTCGACGGGCGCGGTGGTCTGGTCGCCGCTCTCCATGTCCTTGACCGTCACCTCGCCGTTTTCGAGGTCGCGCTCGCCCGCGATCACGACCGTCTCGGCGTTGATCGAGTCGGCGTAGTTCATCTGGGCGCCGAAGCTGCGGTCCGAAACGTCGGTCTCGACGACGTTGCCGCTCTCGCGCAGGTCGCGGGCGATCCGCGCAGCGACCGGGCGGGTGTCGCCGACCTGCAGCACGTAGTAGTCGGTCGAGAGGGCTTCCTCGGGCCAGACGCCGGCGCGCTGGAGGAGCAAGGAGAGCGTGGCGTCGCCCGGCGCGAAGCCGACCGCGGGCGTCGGCTGGCCGCCGAAGCTCTCGATCAGGTCGTCGTAGCGCCCGCCGCCGAACACCGCTCGGGAGACCTCGCCCGTCGAGTCGAAGCACTCGAAGACGACGCCGGTGTAGTAGTCGAGCCCGCGGGCGGTCTCCAGCGAGAGGGTGCAGTGCTCGCGGACGCCGAAGTCGTCGGCGGCGTCGAGCACGTTCTGCAGGTTCGTGACGGCCTCTTCGATGCGGTCGGTGCCCGCAAACTCGATCAGCTCGTCGAGGTTCCCTTCCTCGACGTCGAGCAGCTCGTCGAACTGCTCGGCCTGGTCGTAGCTCAGGCCGGCGCCGACGAGCAGGTCGTGGTACTCCGCCCGCTCGACCTTCGCGCTCTTGTCGACCGCGCGTATCGCCTCGCGCACGTCGACGTCGCCCTCGAACGTCTCCAGCAGACCGCCGAGGATGTCGCGGTGCGAGACGCGGAACTCGAAGTCCGACTGCTCCAGGCCGAGATTGGTGAGCATGTCGCCCGCCACGGCGAGGATCTCGGCGTCGGCGTCCGGACTGCTGGAGCCGAAGATGTCGACGTTGGTCTGGTAGAACTCTCGGAACCGTCCCTGCTGGGGCTCCTCGTAGCGCCAGAACGGCCGCGTCGAGAACCACTTGATCGGCTTGGAGAGCTCCTGTTGCTTGGCGACGACCATCCGCGCGACCGTCGGCGTCAGCTCCGGCGTCAGGGCGACGTGACGGCCGCCCTGGTCCTCGAAGCTGTACAGCTCGTCGACGATCTCCTCGCCGCTCTTGTCGATGTACATCTCGGCCGGCTCCAGGGTCGGCGTGTCTATCTCGCGGAACCCGTAGGCCCGGACGGTGTCCTCGACCTCGTCGAAGACCTGCCGGCGGGCCTGCATCTCGGCGGGGTAGAAGTCGCGAAAGCCCTTGATGCGGTCGTACATACGGGGTGGTTCGCCGAGGGGCCGCTTGAAACCTGCCTTTCGAGGATGGGGATGTGCTCCTGTTGTGACCGATGGGCTGGACTCGAACGCCCTCGGCCCCTCCCAGCAATTACGGCAGCTACTGACGATACCACCTCGAAAGCCCTCGGCCCGCTCGACCGTTCTCGCTCGGATATCCTCCCTTCGGTCGGAGAGGGCCGTCCGAGAACCGTCGACCGGACCTCGCCCTTTCAGTCCACCAGAAAGCACCGCAACCGCCATGCGCGGGTCGCTGTGGGCGACCACGCGCAGCCCTGCCCTCCCCGTCGGCGCGCCATGCAGGCGCGCCGGGCCGGGCGGTTACGGTGGCGCGCGCTGTCGAGCCTTCATGGCGAGACAGCAGCGCGCGAGGGGTGAGCGAGCGACAGCGAGCGAACCGGTTGGGGAGGCTGAGGTTGTGGTTGGGTGGGAATGAAAGGGGCCGGCGCGGTCGATCCGGTGAGGCGACGCGAGCACTGGACTGCGCGACCGAAGAGAGCAAAGGAAGCGTGCAGCGAGTCGCAACCGGATCGACCGCGCCGGGGGCTTTCAGGGCGTTATTGGAAACCAGTGCTGGCCCAGAAAATGGAACGAGCACAACTGAGCTAACAACACCTCCTAGCCGGCTGCGCGAGTTTTATCCGCCAGCACCCCCACCGTCCCTCAATGGCCGACCTCGACAGCCCCGAACAGTACGACGCGCTGATCGACAATCTCGCGATGGACGCCCGCGAGCGCGCCGACGGAGCACCCACGAACGACGACTGCTGGGAGAGCGTCTCGGCGTACGTCCCCGAACTGTCCGGCCCGGTCTGCGAGCGCGTGCTCGAGTTGTCAGACAGCGATCCCGACGAGGAACTCGTCGAGCACGTCACCGACGCCCGGGGGTCGAACGACGCCGAGTACCGGCGGGCCGAAGCCGTGACGGTGCTTCTGCAGGACGTCGAGGCGCGGCTCGGCGGCGTCGACGAAAACTAGCGGCGAGCCGACCGTTCTACGACGGGACGACCGTGATCCGGCGCTTGCGGTCGATCGCGCGTTCGAGTTCCTCCGCGATGGCGCTGCCTCGCGACACCTGCACTTCCCCGCCGCGGCTCACCGTCGCGGTAAAGAGGTACTCGTCGTCGGCCTGCACCTCGACGGTCTCGCCGGCGTGGCCCTCGACGGGCACGATCACGTGCTGGGAGGTGATCTCCGGCTGGACGATCTGGCCGGGCCCCCCACCCGAGGAGCCGCCGCCGGACTGGCCGCCCGCGCCGCCGCCACCCGCGCCGGCGCCCGGCGGCTTCTCGTCGTGCGTCCTGACGTCGATGTCGATCCCCAGCCGGTTCTCGACGTCCTGGATGCGCCCGCCGCCCTTGCCGATGACCGTCGAGATGTCGTCGTCCTCGACGTACACCACGGCGCTATTTTGACTCTTGAGCTCGACGTCGACGTGGCCCTGGGCGATCGATCGGATCTCGCGTTCGATCTCCTGGCGGGCGATGCGGTCGACGCCGGCCTCGTCGCCGTCCTCGTCGTCGTTCAGCGGGACGGTGACGACCTGGCGGTTGAACGTGTAGATCTCGTAGGCGGGCTCGCCCGTCTCGAAGTCCCGGATGACGATCACCGGGCGAGCGAGGTCCTCCTCCATCAGGCCGTGGGGCACCTTCACCTCGGTCGTGACGTCGTAGACGGTGTGGACCTCGCCGGCCTCGATGTAGACGACGGTGTCGACGACCTGGGGGATCATCCCCAGCTCGACCCGACCGACGAGGCGCTGGAGGGCGTCGATCGCCCGCGTCGCGTGGACGACGCCGATCATGCCGACGCCCGCCAGGCGCATGTCCGCGAACACCTCGAAGTCGTCGGTCTTCCTGACCTCGTCGTAGATCGTGTAGTCGGGGCGGACCATCAGCAGCGAGTCGGCCGTCAGCGCCATGTCGCCGCCGAGCTCGGTGTACTGGGTGATCTCCGGGCCGACCTGCAGGTCGCGGGGCTTCTCCATCGTCTTGACGGAGTAGTCGTTGTCGACGAGGAAGTGCGCGACCGCCTGCGCGAACGTCGACTTCCCGGCGCCGGGCGACCCCGAGATCAGGACGCCGCGCTGACGCTCCTGGAGCCGGTCCCGAAGCTCGTCGGCGAACTCGTAGTCGTCGAGATCGGTCTGGACGATCGGCCTGACCGCGGTGATCTCGACGCCGTCGGCGAACGGCGGCTGGGCCATCGCGATCCGGTAGTCGCGGAACTGCACAATCGTCATCCCGGGTTCGGAAAGCTCGATGAACCCCTCGGAGGACTCCTTGGCTGCGTTCTCGACCTCCTGGACCATCTCCTTCATCCGGGCCTCCGAGAGCACGCCGTCGCGGATCGACTCGTAGTGCATGTCGCCGATCTCGCCGCGCTTGGCCATCGGCTCCGTGTCGGTCTTGAGGTGGACGCTCATCGTCTGGTCGTCGAAGTACTCCTCGACCGACAGCGTCCCGACGTCCTCGGTCTCGGGGGCGATGTACTCGACGTCTAACCCTTTCGCCTCGGCGACCTCGCTCTGGACGATGTCGCTGGTGACGAAGGTCGCACCGATGTCGGCCGCCAGATCCCGGATGAGCGCGTCGATCTCGCCCTCGCTGGCGTGGCCCCGCTCGATGGCGTCGGGACGCTCGCCGACGTACTCCAGGTCGACGTCGCCGGCGTCGGCGTGATCGGCGAGTCGCTGGAGCTCCTCTAACCCGTCCCAGCCGCTGTCGTGGCCCTCGTTGGCCTGAGCCTCTAACTCCGCGACGACGGCTTCGGGGACCGATATCGTCGCACCGTCGAACTCGCCGCTCTCGACGCGATCGGACACGCGGCCGTCGATGACCACGCTCGTGTCCGGAACTACGTTCATACCGCCATTTCGGGCCCGTACGTTGAAAAGGGTGTCCAACGGCCCGCCGGCGGCGTCGTCCGTCGATGCTACAGCGGCATCGCGCGGCGGCGCCCTGGCGGCATCGCGGCGACCTTGCGGCGCCGTCGTAGCGGCGGCGTCCCGACAGTATCGTGCGGCGGCGCCGATTCGAGACGAACAGTCCGACTCAGTCCGCGCTCAACGATCCCGAACGACCAGCGCGACGTACGCGACGGCCAGCGCCGCCGCGGCGACCGCGCCGACCTCCCGAACCGAGACGGCCGCGCGCACCGACGGCACGAGGTTCCAGAGTACGAGCACGCTGACGGCGGCGTACCCCCCGCCGGCGGTCGAGAGCAGCGAGCGGCGAAACCGCGCGGTGACGCCGCGCGCCAGCGCGACGTACGCGAAGATTCCGGCACAGACGCCGACGAGCAGCCCCGAGGGGACCCCCACGAGCGCGGAGTAGGGCGTGTTGGCGTCGAGCGCGATGGTCACCGCTGCGCCGACGGCGAGAAACGTCGCGCAGCCGACCCCCAGCGCGGACAGCGCGGTTCGAGCGTTCATATCCTCTCGCTGAGCGCGATCCGTGAAAAAACTGCGCACACCGGACGGTCGAGCGACACGAACAGACTGTCAGCGGGACGTTCAATCCAACCTCGAAAAGCGTTGACGGGCGGGGACGCCGTACCTGCCCACGTGCTCGAACTCTACCAGGACGAGGACTGCCCCCACTCGACCAACGTGCGCGAGAAGCTCGCCGAACTGGGCGTCTCCTACGTGATCCACAACCCCCGCAGCGTCGACGGCGACGTGCGAAACGAGACGAGCCACGACCGGCTCGTCGAGGAGGGCGGCCAGGACCAGATCCCCTACCTCGTCGACCCGGACCGCGAGACGACGCTCTACGAGAGCGACGACATCGTGGCGCACCTGGAGGAGCACTATGCCTGACCCGCCGGACGAAAACGGTGACGACAGCCACGAACCGGCCGGCGCGCTCGACGATGTCCAGAGCCAGCTCCAGCACGCTCGCGAGGACGCCAAGCCGGCGCTGAACGACACCCTCAACGAGGTGACGGAGGCGCTCGATCGGATGCAGGGCGAGGAAACGGACGCGCGGCCGGACCGTCTGGAGTCGATCCAGCGCGAACTCGTCGAACTTCGCAGCGACGCCGCGCCGGAGACCGACGAGCGGCTTCGGGACGCGCTCGAACGGCTCGGACGCATCCAGCGGGACGCCGAGGACGAGGCGTCCGAGTCCTGATCAGTTTTTGCGGACCGAGGCGTCGACGGTGTTGTCCTCGCCGGTCTCGGCGACGGTGTCGAACGCCCCGGTGTCGGGGTTCTTGCGGGCGTACGCGAGCAAGCTGGAGAAGCCGTTCGCGCCGGGATGGAGGCCGAGGCCGCTCCCGGCGCCGACCAGCCCCGGCGGGTCGGCGTCGAGGTGCTCGCGCCACCACTCGCGCTCGAAGAACAGCCCCGCGATCTCCATGTGCTTGGCCTCGTGAGTGAACAGGTAGCGGTCGTCGCCGAGCAGCGGCCACAGCTCCCGGACCGCCGTCTCGGCCGAGGAGCGCAGCCCGACGTCGAGGAAGGCCAGCGCGACCGGCTCGTCGAACGCCGGCATCGTCTCCTCGAAATAGCCGGGGCGGATCGACACCGCCGAAGCGTCGCCGTACCGCTCGATGTTGTCGACGGCCTCGCGCAGCGACGCCGACCAGGAGTTCTCCTCGTAGGTGTGGACGCGCTCGGAGGCAACCAGCAGGTGCTCGGCGTCGGCGTCGCCGGGATCGGGCATCCCCTCGAAGCAGTCGAACACCACGAGATCGCGGTCGCACAGGCCGGCGACCAGCGAGAGGTTGGCGGTGCTGCCGCCCTTGTACGCCCCGCACTCGACAATCGCCCCCTCGACCTCGCTGGGCGTCGAGAGCACCTCCGTCGCCATCACGAGATGTTCGACGAACGACGAGCCGGTCGGGATCGCGCGGTTGTTCCGCAGCATCTTCCCCGCGAGAACGAGCTTGTCGGCGACGCCGACGCCGTACTGCGCGCCGTTTTCCGGGCGCAGGTACTCGCCGAGAATCACGGGGAGGCTGGCGACCAGAAGCGCGAGCCGGTAGCACCGCAGCGCGGCGGCGACGGCGTCCGAGGCCCGGCCGGTCGCATCTGCCGTTCCCGGCTCGACGGACTCGGCGGGCGTATCTGACGATCGGTCGGCGTCGCCGGTCGATCTGGACGCGGACGGCTCCCCGCTGTCGGGACCGGCGGGCTGATCGGGCGCTGCCGGCCCGTCGAGGTCGGGCGTCGAGTCGGAGTCGAAATCAGACGGTTGCGATCGCATCGGTTGAGCGTTCCGACGAGCGGTGTTTGTTATTATCAGCCATTTTGAAAACGGTCGGCGTTTGCCGTCGGCATCGAAACGTCAAGTCGGACGCTATCCTGCGGTAATCCGAGCTTTCGGCGCCGTCGACGCCGCTCAGGTCGTGTCTCGCTCGCCGTAGCTCAGCAGCCAGTTGACCGACCGGGTCAGATCCCGGCCGTTGAGCGACCACGACTCGCCGTCGAGCGGGCGGACGACCAGCGCGCAGCGGTGGTCGCTGAACTTCGAAAGCGGAAGCCGGTCGTCGGGCGAGAAGCCGTAGGCGGTCAGCACGTCGTCGGGGACGACCGCGCCGGTGATCGCGACGACGTCGGCGTCGGCGTGGTCGACCAGCGCGTCGCCGAGCAACTCGGCCAGCGCCTCGCGCCAGCGCCGACCGCCGTCCATCGGAACCACCTCGGCGATCTGGGCGATGGTGATGCCGTCGTTCGTCGTCCGGGTGCGCGCGACCAGCCCCACGGCGGGATCGCCGTCGTCGGCGGCGACGTACGTCGAGTGCGACCAGACGGGACTGTCGAAGCGCCACTCGTAGAACTCCGCGTCGCGGCGGGCGTGGAGCTGGCTCGGCGGATTCTGTCGGTACAGTTCGGTCAGCGCCTCGGCGTCGACGCCCGCCCGCCGGTCGACCGACAGCTCGGGCGGCGGCTGGGCGAGTTCGGTCCGGACGTCGTGGTACCCCCGGACGATCGGCGCGGCGAGCTGACCGACCAGGTGGGCCGCCCGCCCGTCGGCGTACTGCGGAACGAACGCGTCGGGGCTCTGAACCCGGTAGAACGTGCGCTTGTCGTCGACCGACCGCCAGCCGAGCTTGCGGTAGCCCGGCAGCGACGCCTCGTTCGGGAAGTTGAAGAACAGCTCGACGCCGCGCTCGCGGTAGAACTCGATAGCGCGCTCGGTCATCCGCGTGAAGATGCCCTGCCGGCGGTGGTCGGGATGGACCATCGTGTCGGCGGGCTGGAGCGCCAGCGCGGTCTCGTCGCCCGCGCGCAGCCGGAACGCCATGAACGGGCGCGCGCCGACGACTTCGTCGTCGGTGACCGCGACGAACAGCGGCACGTGATCGACGTAGGGGTTCTCTCCGTACTTCCAGTCGAACCAGCGCCCGCCCCTGTTGCGGTCCCACACCGCGTCGTCGAGGGCGAGCACGCCGGCCCGATCCTCCGGTCGGTACCGGCGCACCTCGTACGTGGCGTCGAGCGCGTCGCTGTGCATCGTGTCACTTCACCCGGTTAGCACCCAAAGTAATGGCGCGGGTAGCTAGAAGCCGGCGTAGTAAGCTCGCGTGCGTCGGGTACGAAACCAGTTAGTATCGGCGAGCAACCCGGGCCTACGCGAACCGAGCGGACGCAACCGGCCACTCGTCGCAGCCAGTTCGCACCAGAGTGCGGCCCGTCTCTCTCGACGCGGGGGCGACGGCGTCGCATCGAGACAGTCCGTCTCCGGTCACCGCAGATTTTTGCCGGCGAACGTCAACCTCCGGACGTGAACGAACTCGATCGGCTCGCGGCGGACCTCGTCGCGATCCCGAGCCACGAGGACGAGCGCGAAGCGGGCGAGGCGATCGCGGAGTGGCTGGCCGAGGAGACGGCGGCGTCGGTGCGGGTCGACGATGCGGGGAACGTGATCGCGCGCACGGGCGACGGCGACCGCTCGCTGGCGCTCGTGGGCCACCACGACGTCGTGCCGCCGGACGACTCGCAGATCGCCCCAGAGACCGCGGACGGCGACGGAGGTGCCGACGCCGACGTGGAGTACGCCGTCGAGCGCCGCGACGGCCGGCTCTACGGCCGCGGAAGCGCCGACATGAAAGGCGCCGTCGCGGCGATGTTACTGGCGTTCCGCGATGCAAATCCGACGGAAGAGATCGTTCTCGCCAGCTTCGCCGGCGAGGAACAGGGCGGCGTCGGCGCCCGCGCGGCGATCGAGGAGGGGTTCGCGCCCGACTACGCGGTCGTCGGCGAAGGCTCGACGGGCTACTCGGCGCCGGGGGTGACGGACGTGGCGGTGGCGCACAAGGGCCGGCGCGCGAGCACGATCCGCGCGAGCGGGACGAGCGCGCACGCGAGCAGTCCCGAGGAGGGCGAGAACGCGATCTACCGCGCGACCGACGCCGTCGACGAGCTGCGCACGATCGAGCCGCCGACCGTCGAGGTCGCCGGCGAGGAGCTGTCGGGGAGCCTCGTCGCGACCGAGATCGACGGCGGGACGGCCTGGAACGTCGTCCCCGACGGCTGCGAGGTCACCGTCGACGAGCGCACCGTCCCCGGCGAGCGCGCGCCGATCGAGCGCGTCGAGTCGATCCCCGGCGTCGACGTCGAGATCGAGCAGGACCTCCCGCCGATGCGCTGCGACGACGACGCCTTCGCCGAGGCGGTGCTCGACGCCGCCGCGGCGGCGCAAGACACGACGCCCGAACTCGTGACCAAGCCCCACGCCACCGACGCCGGCTGGCTCGCGCAGGCCGGAACGACCTGCGTAGTCTGTGGCCCCGCGGAGCCGGGCGAGGCTCACACCGCCGACGAGTCGGTCTCGCTCGACGTGCTGGAGCGGTGTTACGAGCTCTACCGCGGCGTCGCCGAGCGGTGGCCGGCCCAGTAGGAGCGACGCCGAGCGGTGGCGAGCAGGGGCGTCGAGGCGGTGCCTCGATCGCTCCGTCGCCGAATTTCGAATCATCTTCTGCTACAGTTGGATTGATACGTCGCCGCCGTCTACCTCGCGACCATGGCAACAGACGCGACTGCAGAGGAGACGCCCGAGGAGTACGAGGCGTTTCTCGGCACGGTCAAGCGACTGACGAACGTCCGGAACGCGGCGGGGATTCTCAACTGGGACCAGGAAGTGATGATGCCGGAGGGCGGCACGCGCGCCCGCTCCCAGCAGCTCTCGGCGCTCTCGGCGGTGAGCCACGAGCTGTTGACCGACGAGGAGACCGGCGAGTACCTCGACGCGCTGGAAGCCGCAGATCTGAACGGCGCCCAGCAGGCGAACGTCCGCGAGGTCCGCCGGGAGTACGATCGGGCGACGAGCGTGCCGACCGAGCTCGTCGAGGAGATCTCGAAGACGACCAGCGAAGCCCACCCCAAGTGGAAGCAAGCCCGCGAGGAAGACGACTTCTCGATCTTCGCGCCCACGCTCGAAAAGCTGGTCGAGCTCAAGCGCGAGTACGCCGAGCACGTCGATCCCGACGCCGACCCCTACGCGGTGCTGTTCGCGGAGTACGAGCCGTACCTCGACATCGACACCGCGGATCGCGTGCTGACCAGGCTCAAGGAGGAGCTGGTGCCCCTGATCGACGACGTCGCGGATTCGGACGCCGATCTGGCGACCGAGGCGTTCTCCGGTGAGTACCCCGAGGACAAGCAGGAGGCGTTCGTGCGCGACGTGCTCGACGAGCTGGGCTACGACTGGGATCGCGGCCGGCTCGACACCGCGCCCCACCCGTTCTCCTCGGGAACGCAGTTCGACGCCCGGATCACGACGCGGTTCAACGAGGCGGATCCGATGGGCGCGCTGCTGAGCACGGTCCACGAGTTCGGCCACGCCACCTACACCCAGGGCCTGCCCGACGAGCACTACGGGACGCCGCTGGGCGAGTCCCGCGACCTCTCGGTCCACGAGTCACAGTCCCGGTTCTGGGAGAACCACGTCGGACGCAGCCGCGCGTTCTGGGAGCTGATGCTGCCGGCGATGCAAGAGCAGTTCCCGCAGCTCGAGGACGTCACCGTCGAGGAAGCCTACGAAGCCGCCAATCAGGTGTACGACGACAACCTGATCCGCGTCGAGGCGGACGAGCTGACCTACCACATGCACATCGTGGTGCGCTTCGAGATCGAAAAGCAGCTCATCCGCGGCGAGCTCGACGTCGAAGACGTCCCCGAGGCCTGGAACGACAAGTACGAGGAGTATCTCGGCATCCGGCCCGACACGGACGCCGACGGCTGCCTGCAGGACATCCACTGGAGCCACGGCAGCTTCGGCTACTTCTCGACGTACACGCTCGGCAGCGTGCTGGCCGCCCAGATCGACGACGCCGTCCGCGAGGAGCTGGACGTCGACGAGCTGGTCCGCGAGGGCGAGTTCGAGCCGATCCACGACTGGCTCACCGAGCACGTCCACAGCGAGGGCTGTCGGTACACCACCGACGAACTCGTCGAGCGGGCGACCGGCGAGGAGCTGACGGCGGACTACTTCGTCGACCACGTCTCCGAGAAGTACGGCGAGCTGTACGACGTGTAGGACGCCGCCCGGTCGGCGTTCGGTTCCTCGTCGTAGAACGCTCGCATCGCTTCGCCCCGTCGAACACAGCTTTAACACCGCGCCGCCCCAGAGTCGACCCATGAACGTCGTCTCGCTGCTGCCCTCGGGGACCGAGATCGTCTACGCGCTGGGGATCGAGCCGGTCGGCGTCTCCCATGAGTGCGACGTGCCGCCCGAAGCCGCCGAACGGCCGTCGATCAACCGGTCGCGGATCGACGCCGGGGCGAGCAGCGAGGCGATCAACGAGCAGGTCGTGCGGGCCGAGCGGGACCACGGCGGCGTCTACGAGATCGACGTCGAGGCGCTCGATCGGGCCGATCCGGACCTGATCGTCACGCAGGGAATCTGCGACGTCTGCGCGGTCGACTCGGTGCTCGTCGAGGACGCCGTCGACCGGATCGACGCCGATCCCGAGATCCTCACCACCGACCCCCACAGCATCGGCGACGTGCTGGCGGATATCGAGCGGATCGGCCGGGCGACCGGGCGCGAGGAGCGCGCCGACGCGCTGATCGCCGACCTCGAAGCCCGCATCGACGCCGTGCGCGATGCCACCGCCGACGTTCCGGACGCCGAGCGCCCCGACGTGGCGATCCTCGACTGGATGGATCCGGTGATGGTGGCGGGCCACTGGGTGCCCGAGCTGGTCGAGTGGGCCGGCGGCGAGTACGGCCTGGCCGACCCCGGCGCGCGCTCGCGGCCCCGCGAGTGGACCGAGATCCGCGAGCACGACCCCGACGTGCTGATCGCGGCGCCCTGCGGGTTCGATCTCGACCAGACCCGGGAGAATCTCGGCGACCTGACCGCGAGACCCGGCTGGGACGACCTGCGCGCCGTCGAGAAGGGGCGAGCGTACGCGATGGACGGCCACGAGTTCGTCAACCGGCCGGGGCCGCGGCTGGTCGACACGCTCGAACGGCTGGCGACGGTGCTCCATCCCGACCGGCGTTCGGCGTCCGGCGGGATTCCCGACAGCCGATCCGGTCCCCCTGCGGACGCGACGACGCCGATCCCGCGGCTCGCGGGTCGCGTCGGCGCCGAAGAAGAGTAAGTTCGACCTCGCTACCAGACCCGGACGACCGGGGTGTCGCACTCCGGGCAGACGAGCGCGTCGGTGTCCTTGTACTCCTCGCGTTCGAGCTCCCCCGAGCAGTCCTCGGTCCAGGGGCACTCGTCGCCCTCCAGATTCCGGAGGACGGTGCGGTTGTCGACGGTCGCCACGGTTAGTCACCCCCGGCGGCTGCGGGCGGTTGCGGCGTCGGTTCGGAACGCGTACGTCCGTGAGAGTGTCTCGACATAGTGGTGCGGTGCCGGGCGATCGCCGTCCGGCGTACTCGATCGAGTGTACGCGCGGGAGCCGGTTTGTTATACGCAGGGTGCGCTCCAAACGGAACGAATAACCCCGGCTTTCGCGGCGGTGTGTCGAAACGGCGCTTTCTCGCGGGCGATCGCCGCCGATCGGCGTCGCCGCGGCGTCAAGACGCCGGAGGCGCCGGTGGCGACGCTACAGCGGCTCCGAGACGCGATCTAACCGAGCCGACAGGCGCGTATCGGCTCGGTTAACTGCTCCGGTGCGCGAGTAATCCGAAATTGTACACGGACGTTAGATGTCGACTCGCGCGGAGTGGCGCCGATGCGCCGCGGTGCCGCTCGATCTCGCAGCTGTCAGTCGGACGGTTCGGCGCCCGTGGCAGCGGGCTCCGGTCCTCCGGCTCGCGCCGACACTGCAAGCCTTTTTCAGTACGACGGCCGTCCGGACGGGTATGAGCGACGCAACGCTGCACACGACGCACGGCGACATCGAGGTCGAGCTGTACGACGAGAAGGTCCCCACGACCGTCGAGAACTTCGTCAACCTCGCGAAGCACGACCCCGCCGCGGACGACGAGCCCGCACCCGAGACGACGACCTGGGAGGACCCCCAGAGCGGCGAGACGCGGGGCGACGCGCTGTACAACGACGTGGAGTTCCACCGGATCATCGAGGACTTCATGATCCAGGGCGGCGACCCGACCGGCACCGGCCGCGGCGGCCCCGGCTACGAGTTCGAAGACGAGTTCCACGACGATCTGTCCCACGACGGCCCCGGCGTGCTCTCGATGGCCAACAGCGGCCCGAACACGAACGGCTCGCAGTTCTTCATCACGCTGGCCGCTCAGCCCCACCTCGACGGCCGCCACGCCGTGTTCGGCAAGGTCACCGACGGAATGGACGTCGTCGAGGAGATCGGCTCCGTCCCGACCGACGCCCAGGACAACCCCAACGAGGAGGTCCTGCTGGAGTCCGTGACGGTTCACGACGAGTAACGACGCCGCCGTCGAACGACCGCGACCGCCGTCTCGACTCCATTCTTCGCGCGACGCCGACGTTCCGATAGCTCCGGCGCCGAATTTCGGCGGCGTGCAGCGGCCCGCACGGCGTCCGGCACCGCCGCTATCGACCGTCGATTTCCCGACCGACCGCGTTCGACGTTCGTCCAGTCTTTCGCCGTTCCCGCCCGGATCAATTCGCCGTTGAACCGCTCGAAGAGCATTTAGGTCCTAGTACATTCGACGTTCTCCCGGCGATCCCCAGAATAACACTATTTGTTAAAGAGGCACTTCTATAAGTGAACATCCAGTACCTAATGACGTGAAAACGCGGACGTTTGGTTAATCCATCCGCCGATGCCGACACAGACGATACCCCCAACCATGCCAAACAAGAAAGAGAAGTGGAAGGACGGAATGTACGGCGACGAAGTGCGCGAGAAGCTCCTCGAGTTCGCGGAGGAGGGCTGGGAGTCGATCCCCGAGGACGAGAAGGACATGTGGTTCTCCCGGTTCAAGTTCTGGGGCGTGTTCCACCAGCGCTCGGGCCAGGAGAGCTACTTCATGATGCGGCTCACCAACTGCGACGGGATGCTCGAACCCGGCCAACTCCGGGCGATCGCGGAGGTCGCCGACGAGTACGCCAGAGGCCCCGTCGAGAATCCCGAGTTCGGCGACGCCTGGATCGACTTCACGACCCGTCAGTCGATCCAGCTCCACTGGCTCAAACTCGAAGACGTCCCCGAGATCTGGGACAAGCTCGAGTCCGTCGGCGTCACGACGCGCTCGGCGGGCGGCGACACGATGCGCAACATCTCTGGCTGTCCCGTCGCCGGCAAGGACGAGCACGAACTCGTCGAGACGCGGAGGCTGCTCGACCGCCTGCAGGAGGACCTGCGGGGCGACGACGCGCTCGCGAACATGCCCCGGAAGTTCAACATCAGCGTCACGGGCTGCTGCGAGGGCTGCGCGCAGGACTCGATCAACGACGTCGGGCTCGAACCCGCCGAAAAGGAGATCGAGGGAGAGGCCGTCCGCGGGTTCAACGTCCGCGTCGGCGGCGGCCTGGGCGGTCGCGAACCGCGCGAGGCCCGCGAACTCGACGTGTTCGTCACGCCCGACAACGCCTACGAGCTGGTACGTGGCTTCGTCGAGCTGTACCACGCCCTGGGCAACCGCGAGAATCGCAACAAGAACCGCGCGCGCTTCTTCGTCGACGACTGGGGCACGACCAAGATCCGCAAGGTGCTCGACGAGCACTACGTCGACTTCGAGCTCCGGGAGGCCGGCGAGGACGTCCGCGACGAGTACACCTACAACGCCGGGCGCCCGGTTCAAGCCGGAAAGAACGACCACGTCGGCGTCCACGACCAGCCCGACGGCCGCAACTACGTCGGTCTGAGCGTGCCGGTCGGCCGGATCACGTCCGGGGAGGCGCTCGAGCTCGCCGACCTCGCCGAAGAGTACGGCTCGGGCGAGGTGCGGCTCACCCGCCGCCAGAACCCGATCATCGTGGACGTCCCCGACGAGGATCTCGACGACCTGCTCGCCGCGCCGCTGCTGGAAACTCACAAGCCGGAGCCGAACCCGTTCCAGCGCGGCGCCGTCGCCTGTACGGGGACGGAGTTCTGCGGGCTCGCGCTCACGGAGACGAAGGCGCGCATGGCACGGATGCTGCGCTGGCTCCGCGCGAACGTCGACTTGCAGGACGACGTCGAGCGCATCAAGATCCACTACTCGGGCTGCACGGCCGACTGCGGGCAGGCGATGACCGCGGACATCGGCCTCCAGGGGATGCGCGCCCGGAAGGACGGCGAGATGGTCGAGGCGATGGACGTCGGCGTCGGCGGCGGCATCGGCGAAGAGCCGACCTTTATCGACTGGATCCGCCAGCGCGTGCCCGCCGACGAGGTGCCGGGGCTGATCAAGAACCTCACCCAGGCTTTCGCCGCCCACCGCCAGGAGGGCCAGACGTTCCGCCAGTGGGTCGAGGCTACCGGCGAGGAGGCACTGGTCGAGCTCGCCGAACCGGAGGAGGCCGACGGGTACGAGGACCCCTGTCTCAACGACGCCAAGCAGTCGTGGTACCCCTTCGCCGACGGCGAGAGCCCCGCGCCGACCGATCCGAGCGGCGAGCCGCTTCCGTCAGACGATTAATCGGTCGCGAGTGCCCGTACGGGCCGAGTGACCGTGATCTCGGACGGAGAGGACGACTGACGACGCCCGTTTTTCGGCCGACGTCGTCGCTTCGCTCCGAAACCTGACGAGCCGGCGAACAACCCCTCCCGTGCGCCGTCCGGATCGAGATGGACGCCGATTCGCGATAATAGTGTTTTAGGATGTACGCGGATTAATACGTCATTCATACAGAACCCTTATCCGATAGACTACGTTCGTCCAGAGTAAATGAGAGAAGACAACCATACGAGCACTGTCGGTCCGCACTCGGTGCGCGCTCGCGTCGACAACGCGGCCGAGAGCATCGGCCGGGTCTGGCCGCTGTACGCCGACGTGGCGGCCAACCCGCTGTCGGGATTCGAGGACCTGCCGTTCGACGAAGCGGTGACGCGCGGACAAGCGCTCTACGGCGGCCGCGGCTACCCCCCTGCCGACTACTTCCGGCTGGCCTGGGAGCGCGGCGAAATCGGCCCGGAGCTGCTGTCCGAGCGCCTCGCTGCCGCCGGGTTCGAGGACGATCCCGAGACGTTGCTCGATCGGATGGCCGACGCCGAAGACGACGTGGCGGGCGAAGCTGAGGACGACCCCCTCGACCGACTGCTCTCGAAGTGGCTCGCCGCCTTCCTCGATCAGGGCGAGACCGCGTGGGCGATGCCGAACCGGGAGGCGGGGTTCTACGAGGCCTGGAGCCAGCTGGCGAAGTACGATGACGACATCCCCGCCGCGGAGACGCCGGTTGCGGCCTTCCACCGCGACCGGCTGAGCGACCTGCCCGACACCGCGATGGAGGCGCTGTACGCCGTCCTCGCAGACCACTCCGAGGAACGCTGGGAGGAGATTTTCGAGCACCATCTCGCCGCGCTGCCGGGCTGGACCGGACTGATCAAGCAGCGCGAGCAGGACGAGAACAACCCCTGGCAGGACGCCTACCCGATCACGCTGGTCGACTACCTCGCGGTGCGCCTGATCCTCGCCAAGCACATGGGCGAGCTGATCGCGCCCGACGCCGACGCCGCGAGCGATGCCGACGACGAGACGGCGCTGCCCGCGATCTGGCTCGACGCCTGGGAGGAGAGCTACCGGCGGGACCTCATCGACGCCGTCGACGCGTCGGTCGGCGTGTCGACGTCGGATTCCGAGACGGGCGGGGGATCCCCGGCCGAACCCGGGACGGCCGGGGAGACGCCGACGGGTGCCGATCCCTCGACGGCAACGTCTGCCGCCGACGCCGCGGCGGCGACGGCGTCGCCCGACGGCGGCGAAACGGTAGCCGACGCCGACGCGGAGCCGGCGTCCAGCGGCGGCGATGTCGAAGCGCCGGCCGCCCAGCTCGTGTTCTGCATCGACACTCGCTCGGAGATCATCCGTCGCCACGTCGAGGACGCCGGCCCCTACGAGACCCACGGGTACGCCGGGTTCTTCGGCATCCCGATCAGACACGAGGAGTACGGCGAGCACGTCTCGACCGACTCCTGTCCGGTGATGGTGGATCCGAAGCACCGCGTCGACGAGCGGCCGACGGCGGACGACCCCGCGGAGCGTCACGATCGCTGGAGCTCACTGTCTCACGCGGGCCACAAGCTGATGAAGTCGCTCAAGAACGACGTCGCGGGCGCGTTCGGCTTCGTCGAGGGGGCCGGCGGGTTCTTCGGCGCGGCGCTGACCGCCCGGACCCTGCTGCCCTCGCGGATGTACGATCTCGGAGAGAACGCGGGCGCACCCCGTGACGAAGAGTTCTGCGACCCCGGCATCGACCATCCCGACGAGGCGGAGGTGGACGGATCGGAACCGGGGAGCGCGTCGCCCGCTACGGACGGAGCGACCCGGGAGGACGCCGCGGAGCACGCGCTCGCGCTCGAACCCGAGCACGACCTCCCGCAGGGGATCTCGACCGAGCAGCGCGCCTACTACGCCGAGGCCGCGTTCGACCTGATGGGCTGGGACGAGTTCGCGCCGGTCGTCGTGTTCGCCGGCCACGCCAGCCAGACGGTGAACAACCCCTACGAGTCTAGCATCGACTGCGGCGCCTGCGCCGGCAGCTCCGGCGTCCCGAACGCTCGCGCGCTGGCCGAGATCTGCAACGATCCCGCAGTCCGCGCGAACCTGCGCGAGCGCGGCCACGAGATCCCCGAGGAGACGATGTTCGTCGCCGCCGAGCACAATACAACGACCGACGAGATCACGCTGTTCGCCGACGAGAGTGCTCGGGAGCGCCATCCCGACGTCTTCGATCGGCTCGAAGCGGACCTCGAGACGGCCCGTGAGGGTGCGACCGCCGAGCGCGTCGAGACGATCGACGGCGAAGTGCCGGCCGAGAGCGCCCGCGAGACGGAACGCCGCGCGGCCGACTGGGCCGAGCCCCGACCGGAGATCGGCCTCTCGGGCAACGCCGGATTCGTCGTAGGGCGCCGCGAGCTAACCAGCGACGCCGACCTCGACGGGCGCGCCTTCCTCCACACGTACGACTGGGCGGCCGACCCCGACGGCGACGCCCTGGAGAACATCATGGTCGGGCCACTGGTGGTCGTACAGATGATCAGCGCCCAGTACTACTTCTCGACGGTCGACAACGACGTCTACGGGAGCGGCACGAAGGTCACGCACAATCCGGTCGGGAAAGTCGGCGTCTACCAGGGCAACGGCGGCGACGTCCGGATGGGGCTGCCGTTCCAGTCGCTCCACGACGACGCCGGCGAGGCGTACCACTCGCCGCTGCGCCTGACGACGCTCATCCAGGCGCCCGTCGAGCGCGTCGAGCGGATCCTCCGCGAGAACGTGGAGGTCCGCCAGCTCTTCGACAACGGCTGGCTGAAACTGACCGTGCTGGACCCCGAACGGGGGAACGAGACGTTCCACTACCGGGGGGACCTCGAGTGGGAGTCCGAACGGGACGTCTCGACCGCCGCCGCGACGCCCGCGTCCGCGGACTGAGAACCGACCGTTTGGGCCGTGCTCCGATGACAGTTTCTCGACGGGGGCGCACGCGCATCACCGAGCGCACAGAAAACTGAACGTACGAACATAGTTTGCCCGCATATAGCTCTGTTTTAGGGATTAAACGATCTCTGTTGGACTTATACAGAGGATTTAACTGATACAATGGACATTTGGTGAGTAGAAACGGATGTCCTCCAAACGTGTGAATTGGTTGCCGAGCGCATTGACTCGCCTCGTCTGGACGCTCTTCGTTGTCAACGCGGCCGTTGCCGCGTGGGTGGCCGGACCAGGGGGCGCACTGGCGATCGACGGGATCGTCCGCGTCGACGGGCTGACCGCGGTCATGTGGGTGGCGGTCGCCTTCTTCAGCGGGATCGTCCACAGCTTCTCGCGCCGGTACATGGCCGCCGATCCCGACGTCGAGCGCTTCTTCGGGCTCGTCTTCCTGCTGACGCTGGTCGTCATGCTGCTGACCGCGGCCGACCACGTCGCCCTCTTTGTCTTGGCGTGGACGTCGATGGGGCTGATCATGGCCGACCTGATCGGCCACGTCCGGGACTGGCCGCAGGCCGACGCCGCCGGCGGGCTCGCGCGCCGGTACTTCCTCGCCGGGAGCGTCCTGCTCGGAGCCGGACTGGCCGTTTTGAGCGCGGCGACCGGGGAGACCGCCATCCCGGAAATCCTGGCGAGCGTGGAGGGCCTCTCGCCCGCGACCACCGCGGTCGCCGCCGGACTGATCCTGAGCGCCGCGATGATCCAGTCCGCACTGTTCCCGTTCCACAACTGGCTGCTGTCGTCGATGACCGCGCCGACGCCGGCCTCCGCGATGATGCACGCCGGGTTCGTCAACGCCGGCGGCGTCCTGCTGAGCCGGCTGGCGCCCGTGTTCGCCGGCGACGCTGCGATCATGCTCGTGGTCGTCGTCGCCGGCGCAGTCAGCGCCGTGCTCGCGCAGGCGTGGATGCTGGTCAAGCCCTCCGCGAAGGGCCGGCTCGGCTGCTCGACCGTGGCCCAGATGGGCTTTATGATCCTGCAGTGCGGCCTCGGCTTCTTCGCCGCGGCCGTCACGCACCTGATCGTCCACGGGTTCTACAAGGCGTACATGTTCCTCTCGGTCGGCTCGCGCGTCGAGAAGATCCCGCCGAAGAAGGCCAAGACGAGCGCCGGGTCGAAGGTCCTCACGTTCGGCGTCGGCGTCCTCGCGGCGGTCGCCGCCGGCGTGCTGTTCGCTCGGCTCACCGGCAAGAGCCTGACCGGTCCGGGGACGGGCGTGTTCCTGACCGCGATCGTCGTGCTCTCGGCGCTACGCGGGACGAGGACGCTCGTCGAGCAGGCGTCGCTGTCGCCGCTGGCCCGCGCGGTCGCGATTCCGCTGTCCCTGCTGCCCGCCGTCGCGGTGTACGCCGGCATCTACAACGGCATCTCCGCGATGATGGGCGGACTGCCGATGATCCATCCCCACCTGGAGATGACGCCGATCCACTGGCTCGTGCTGGGGCTGTTCGTGCTCGGCCACCTCGCGCTAGAGACCGGCTGGCACCGCGAGAACGGCCGCCTCTACGTCGCGCTGCTGAACTCCTCTCAGCCCGACCCGGCGACGATTCCGACGCGGAGCGAGTAGACTGACTCTGAAGCCCGGTCGAACTGATTTTCGGCTGTCGTGTATCGCCCCGGACGAGCGGTCGCCCTCGCGTGTGGGACGTTGACACGTGCATGCGCCTAATAATTTTGGAGCTATAATTAAGCGAATTCGATACGTTCGGTCAGTACGTGATTAGTACCCGTCAGTCGGTCCTCCCGCCGATGTTCGACGATTTGGAGGTCGGGATCACCGTTCACGATCCCGAAACGGGAGCGGTCGTCGACGTCAACGAGCGGTTAGAGCAGCTATACGGGTACTCGGCGGTCGAACTACGAGACATGGAAGTGGGCGATTACACCGCCCCGTCACGCGATTTTTCCCAGGAAGAGGCGGTTCGAAGAGTTCAGGCTGCTGCCGACGGGAATCCCCAGCAGTTCGACTGGCAGATCGAGCGTGCGAACGGAGATCTCCAGTGGATCAGCGTGACGCTCAACGCGACGACGATCGGCGGACGAGACTTCGTGATAGCCGAGGTCTCCGAGAGCACGGGGTATCAGGATCGGAAGCGGCGCATCCAGTTGCTTCATCGAATCATCCGCCACAATCTCCGAAACAAGATTAACGTCGTTCAGGGCCACGCTGAACTGCTCGAAACGGTCGCCGAGGACGACACAACGCGGGAGAGCGTCGAGGCGATTCTGGAAGCGACAACCGATATCCAGGGAATAAGCGATTCCGTCACCACGTTAGAGGAGATCGGCGATCCCGGTGCGACCCAACGCACACTGATGAACCTCCCTCGGGTCACCAGGTCGGTCCTCGACGAGATGCGGACTGCGTATCCAGCTGCCGACATCGACATCGTCGTCGAGAGTGACGTTCGCGTGGTTGCCGATCCCAGCGTCCGCTACGCGCTCGCCCACGCCGTCGAAAACGCGATCGAACACAACGACGACGAACACTCCTCCGTGACCGTCACCGTCACGGCTGATCACGGGACTGACCAGGGCGTCGTCCGCGTTGTCGACGAGGCAACCCCTATTCCGGACGTCGAAATCGACGTTCTCGGCGACGACTTCGAACCGAGCAGCACGCAGCACGGCAGCGGCGTCGGCCTCCCACTCATGCAAGCGTGCGTGTCGGCTCTCGGGGGCGATCTCTCCTTCGCCGAAAACGACTCTTGCGGGAACGTCATTTCGATCGCACTCCCTCGGCCCGACCACGTCTGAGTGCGATTTGCTCTCCGGTGGACGGTCGACGCTCGTCGCCGTACTGCCGGCGTCGACAGAATCCGAAGAAGAGGTCGGCTACCGCGCGGCGGCGTCTACCAGCGCTTGTAGGGGAGGAACTTCCCGTCGTACGTGATCACGACGTGGTCGCCCTCCGGGTGAGGATCCTTGTCCACGCTGACCTCGAAGTCGATGGCGCTCATGATGCCGTCGCCGAATTCCTCGTGGATGAGCGCCTTCATCGCCGGGCCGTACACCTGCGGGACCTCGTAGAAGCGGTAGAGACACGGGTCCGACGGGATCGTCGGCTCGCCCTGGCCCTTCATCGGCGGCTTCTGGAGCTCCTCGACGACGTCGCGACCGAGGTCGAGCACCTCCGCGAACGCCATCGCGTCGTCTTTGGTCATGCTCGCGGCGTCGTAGGTCGCCGACGCGAGGAACGTCTTGTCGCCGCCGACCTGGTCGGCGATATCCGAGAACGTCATTCCTTTCTCCTCTTTGGCCGCGAGGATCTTGCTGCGCGTCTCCGACTTGTCGTTGATCTCGTTGCGAGGGATCATTTCCCATCCGTGAGGTTGCAGAGGACATATTAAAGTATTCTCCTGATATCGGTGTAAGACCACTAGGGAAAATAGAATATATTAGGCCACACGCCCAATTTAACACCCCCTGGGTGGACGATCTCCGCACGTATCTGAGGACGACATCGGCGTCTCGTCCCGATCAGATCGGGAGCTTGCTACTGCACAACGAACTGGGCTCAGCTGTTTCGAGAGCGCTCACGGCTACTCTCGGCGTACTTCGCTGGCGTCGGTACGGTCCGGATTTCGGCGTCGAAACCTCGATCGGTTGCTATATGCTGGACGCTCCCCCGGGAGGAAGGGCCAAGACTCAAAATAGCCCCTTTGTGGCATAATAGTGGTTAAGGTGAAGACAACCATCCAAGGATTAGAGTTATATGTTCTCAATTGATTCTCCAAACCGGACACAAATGACCGAAACGACTGCTAATGTAGGAAGTAGCGTACGGGCGTCAACTGCAACTCGTTGCGGATCGATCGTAGCGGGGTGGTACTAGCTATGTACAGCGAAACCATCGAGGACGTCTCGGGCGCGGCGGCCGCGCAGATGGAGCTGATCAATAAACGCTTGCTGGCGTACCTCGCGCACTCGGCGCTGGCCGGCGCGTACCTCGGCTTCGGGGTCGCGATCGCGTTCATCTTCGCGGGCGATCTCATGGGGACCCAGTTCGAGCCGTTCCAGGGCATCGTGATGGGCGCCAGCTTCGGGATCGCGCTGTCGCTGGTCATCATGGCGGGCTCGGAGCTGTTCACCGGTAACGCCATGATCATGACGATCGGACAGCTCACCGGCCGCGTACCCGCGGGCGCGACGCTGAAGGTCTGGGCGTGGTCGTGGATCGGCAACCTGATCGGCTCGGTGATCATCGCCGCGATGCTCGTCGGATCGGGGACGCTCCCCACCGAACCGTTCGCGGCCATCGGCGCCGCCAAGATGACCATGGCGCCCCTGGAGCTGTTCCTGCGGGCGATGCTTTGCAACTGGCTGATCGTCCTCGCCGTGTGGTGTAACTTCCGCCTGGAGAACCCGGTCGCGAAGCTCATCATGATCTTCTGGTGTCTGCTGGTGTTCATCGGCGCCGGCTTCGAGCACAGCATCGCCAACATGGCGATCCTGACGTCGGCGAACCTCCTGCCGATCGCGGACCCGGCGGTCTCGTGGTCGGGCATGGCGTACAACATCGCGATCGTCACGGCAGGTAACGTCGCCAGCGGCGTGTTCTGCCTGGGCGCCGTCTACTACTACATCTCCACCTCGTACGGCATCGAGTACGAGTGGAGCATGGAGGACAACGTCGCGATGAACGTCGGCGCCGGCACCGCGGCCTCCCAGGACGACGACTGATCGTTCGATCGGAAACGAACCCTCTTTTTCGACGTGCAGCGAAAACGACAGGTGGGTTCGGTCGGACCCGACACCGGGTCCCAAGCGGTCGGACCTCGACGCTCTCGGCTACGGGACGGTGGTTCGAAGGAATCCGGCCGAACCGCCGGCGGTCGCCGTCGCCACGAGGCGGTCGACGTTCGACCAATCATTAATCGTCTTGATGAAGCTATTACTGGTTATCCGGGCTCGTACTGTATGAATTTGGCCGTTTCGGCTTCTCAGATCGATAGGCATAAGTTTGCACGTGTTGCCCATTCATTCGAGAAGACAGGCGAGATATGAACATTGAGCCATCAAAATCAGAAAAAGGTCCTGATATAGACAGCGTGCGTTCGAAAAGCGGTATTTGTTCAATCACCCGCCGGTCGGCAGCCGCGGTCGGTGAACGACCCTCCGTCGACGACCGTGCGAACTGGACGATGCGTCACCGTTCGGCGATCCCGGTGGGGGGTGCCTGAGGATGTACGAGGACTCCCTCACCGACATCAGCGACGCCGCGGCCGCGCAAGTCGAGCTCATCAAGAGGAGCCTCCCGGCGTACCTGGTCCACTCCGGGATGGCGGGCGTGTACATCGCCTTCGCCGTCGTGATGACGTTCATCTTCGGCCAGTCGTTGTACCAGACGGTGTTCGAGCCGGTCCGGGGCATCGTGATGGCCGCGGTGTTCGGGATCGGGCTGTCGCTGGTCATCGTCGCCGGGTCGGAGCTGTTTACGGGCAACGCGATGATCATGTCCGTCGGCGCGCTGACCGACCGGACCACGTGGGGCGATCTCGGGACGGTCTGGAGCGTCTCCTGGGTCGGGAATCTCGTGGGCTCGATGCTGATCGTCGGGCTGGCGTACCTCGCGGGCGTGTTCCCCGACGGCTCGCTGCTCGCGTCGGTCGGCAGCTACAAGATGAACGCTCCCGCGATCGAGCTGTTCACCCGCGCGATCCTCTGTAACTGGCTGGTCGTGCTCGCGGTCTGGAGCAACTTCCAGCTGGAGAACCCGGTCGCGAAGCTCATCATGGTCTGGTGGTGCCTGCTGGCGTTCGTCGGCTCCGGGTTCGAGCACAGCATCGCCAACATGAGCATCCTGGGGCTCGCGAACGTCGTCGTCCCGGGGGCGGCCGGCGTCTCCTGGCAAGGGATGGCGTACAACCTCACCATCGTCACGGCCGGCAACATCGTCAGCGGCGTCGTCTGCATGGGCGCCGCCTACTACTACGTGACGTCGTCGTACGGCTACTCGTGGAACTGGGGCCTCGAAGACGCGTCGACCCAGACCGGGAACGTCGTCGTCGTCAGCGACGACGACTGACCGGACGGACGCTTTTTCGACCGAACACCGAAACCTGAAAGTCGGAACGACCCCAGATACGAACAATGAGCGATCTTGACGCCGAGATTCAGGAACCGAGCGACGTCGGAAGCGCCGACGCCCCGCCGGTCGAGGAGAAACCCTACAAGATCATCTTCGAGGCGAACAAGTGCTTCGGCGCGGGCAAGTGCGCGGAGGTCTCGAAAAACTGGGAGATGGACCTCAAAAGCGAGATGGCAAAGCCCCGGTCGTACTACGTCGGCGAGGACGAACTCGACCACAACGTGCGGGCGGCGGAGGTCTGCCCCGCCAAGAAAGGCGACGGCTGTATCCACGTGATCGACCGGCGCACCGACGAGGAGCTCGCCCCGAACCCCCACGGCGACGGGACGCTGTCGGTCGACTGGTAAGCGAAACCCACTTGCCAGAGAGGCGGCAATCCGCATTCGCGCGAGGGTGGCTGAGCTAGGCCAAAGGCGGCGGACTTAAGATCCGCTCCCTTAGGGGTCCATGGGTTCGAATCCCATCCCTCGCACTTCTCTCGGCGCGAACGGATGTGATGCCTCGTCTCCGTTCACAGCGACGACGGTCGATGCCGCCGGTCGTCCCGCAGTTCCACCTGTTTCGGCCCAACGCATACGAACCTGGAACCTCTGGCCTCCTGCATGACGGTCGTCGTCGAGTTTGGACTCGGGAGTGACGAGTTCGAACTCGGCCGTATCCTCGAACTCGAAGCGGGCGAGGAGCTAGAGCTCGAAGCGGTCGTCCCAACTGGTGAGCGCGCGATCCCGTCGTTCTGGACCGAGAGCGTCGACGCCGAAGCGTTCGAGCGTCGCGTGCGCGACCACGAGTCCGTCGAGGCGCTGACGGCGGTCCAGACGCTGGAGGACCGGTGCCTGTACACGCTCGAGTGGGACCGACGAACCGACCGCGCGATCGACGGCATCCGCGCGGAGGGCGGCCAGTTGCTCCAGGCCACCGGCAGGAACGAGAGCTGGGCGTTTCAGGTCCGATTTCCCACTCACGATGCGCTATCGGCCTATCGGTCGCGGCTCCGCGACGCGGGGGTGGAACTGTCGGTTCGTCGGGTGTACACTCCGGACGATCCCGACGGGACGGCGGGCTACGGACTCACCGATTCCCAGCGCGAGGCGCTGACGCTCGCCGTCGAGCGGGGGTACTACGACGTGCCCAGAAGTTGTTCGACGGCCGAACTGGGCAACGCGCTGGGGGTCTCCGACCAGGCCGTCACCGAGCGACTGCGTCGGGGCACCGACGCGCTGGTGGTGAACACGCTGTTGGCCGGCGCCGAGGGCGGATAGCTCCGCCGAGAGATGAGTTAGTATATGTGTCGGGCCCGATCAATAGGGCGGTATGGCCCAGCAGGAAGCAGTTTCGGCCGACGAGGATGCCGAGGCGGGCGACGACGCCGACGCCGCCGAGCATCCGCCGACGGTCGAGCTCTCGCTGTACGAACTGGACGTATCGGTCAGGGGATCGGAGTCTGACTCGCTCGAGGACGTCGAGGCGTCCGCGAAGACCCTGATGGACTACCTCGTCGAGCAGCACCACCGACTCGAAGACGGCCCGGAGGACCACCAGGTCATCTAGGCGCCGCTCCGCTCTAGAACTCCAGCAGCGCGCCGACCGGCGCGTCCGTGCGCTCCTCGGCGCGTTCGACGCCGTCCCTGCCGACCGCGATCAGCGTGAACACGCCGCCGACCGACGCGTCGGCGCGCTCCGCGATGTCGAGCAGCAGTTCCTGGGTTTCCCCCGAGCGGATCAGGTCGTCGACGACCAGCACCGTCTCGCCGGGGTCGATCGACGACGCCGGCAGGTAGTAGGTGAGCTCGATCCCCGACTGCAGGCGCTGGCGCGACTCGATGAACTCCTCGACGGCCGTCTCCTTGGACTGCTTGGCGTAGGCGCAGCGCACGCCGTAGTAGCTGGCCATCGCCGCGGCGAGCGTGATGCCGTCGGTCGCCGCGGTCAGCACGACGTCCGGGCGGTCGAACTCGAACGCCTCGGCGGCGATCGGCGCGACCAGGTCGAGAAACGCCTGGTCGAACACGGCCCCGGAGTTGTCGACGTAGCCTTCCTCGTCGGTGGTGACGCGCCGTTCGAGCTCGCCGGCCAGCGCCTCGCGACCGACGCCCGAGACCACTTCGCGGGCCCGCTCGTCGCTCGGGAGGACGTGTCCGTTGACGTACCGATTGAGATCGCCCGCCGGCAAGCCGGTCAGCTCCGCGAGTTCGTCGTACGTGCGGGTCTCTTTGAGCATCCGGAGCACGGAGACGGCCCGCAGCTGGAGGGCGGCCTTCTCTGCGCGGTTCATACGAATACGCACGATTCCACAACTATGGTGGTTTCGGTGCGAGTCCGGCGTGGACCTGTGCAAGTGCGTGACGCACGTCCGCCGCCGCCGTCCCAGCATCGCTCGGCCGGCGCGAGGTGCCGATCGGCGAGAACAAATACGAAGGTTTACCAGCGTTCTCGACGGATTATTTCGCGTGCTCGCAGCGGCGATTCAGGTTCCCGTGGTGCTCGCCGAAGTGGTTTCGGTGTTCGCCGACGGTGCCGAAGTGGCGTTCGAAACAGCGACCGGATGGCCCGGGATCGGCCTCATCTTCACGTACTCGTTTCTCATCGCCTTCGCGTTGCCCGGGCCCAGCGAAGTCGTCCTCGCGGCGCCGCTGGACCTCGGACTCCCCGGGTGGACGAGCATCGGGCTCATCATGCTGGTCAGCGCGACCGGGAAGGCGCTGGGAAGCCTCTTTGCCTTTCACATCGGCCAGGAGGCCAAGGAGGCCGGTCCCGTCGTGCGCTGGCTTCGTCGGTCCCGGTTCGACGTCGTCGAGTGGTCCGAGAACCGAACGGTCGAAATCGCTCGCAAGTACGGGTACGCCGGAATGGCGCTGGCGCTCTGCGTGCCCTTCTTCCCGGATACGATCTCGATCTACGCCTTCGCCATCCTCGAGGAGGACTACGCGAAGTTCGCCGCCGCGACGTTCGCCGGCAGCCTGGGCCGGTTGCTGGTGACGCTGGTGATCCTGGGCGGCGCGGTCACGCTGTTTTAGGCGCCGGTAGCCGATCGCCGAAACGGCGAGTCGACGGTGCCGGGGCGACGCCGCCGCTCAGTCCTGCAAGAAGTCCGGTTCGGTCCGCTTCTCCGAGCGCTCGCTCCGGAGGTGGTCGCGGAAGTCCCCGATCTCGACGTCGTACTCCTGGTCCTCGAAGCGGTCGCGCACCGAGATGTTGCCGTCCTCTTCCTCGTCGTCGCCGACGACGATCATGTACGGCACCCGATCCTCGTGGGCCGCGCGGATCTTGCGCTCGATCGTCGAGTCTCGATCATCGACCTCGACGCGGAACTCGTCGAACTCGTTTTTCACGCGGTGGGCGTAGCCGAGGTTGTCGTCGCTGATCGGCAGCACGCGCACCTGCTCGGGGGCGAGCCAGAGCGGGAAGTTGCCGGCGTAGTGCTCGATCAGCACCATGAAGAACCGCTCGTAGCTGCCGTACAGCGCGCGGTGGATCATCACCGGCTTGTGGGACTCGTTGTCCTCGCCGACGTAGCTCAGGTCGAAGCGCTCGGGCATGTTGAAGTCCAACTGGACGGTTGGGCCGTCCCAGCGACGCCCGATGGCGTCCTCGAAGCCGAAGTCGATCTTCGGCCCGTAGAACGCGCCGTCGCCCTCCTCGACCTCGTAGTCGAGGTTGCGGCGGTCGAGCACGTCCCGGAGCTGGGACTCGGCGCGCTCCCAGATCTCGTCGGAGCCGACGCTCTTCTCGGGCCGGGTCGCCAGCGCGACGTCGTAATCGAGATCGAACGTCGAGAGCACCTCGTCGATCATGTCCATGGTCTGTTCGACCTCGCGCTCGATCTGGTCGGGGCGGACGAACAGGTGGCCGTCGTCGATGGTAAAGGCCCACACTCGCGAGAGCCCCGAGAGCTCGCCGCGCTGTTCCTTGCGGTAGACCTTCCCGTTCTCGGCGTACCGCATCGGCAGATCGCGATACGACCAGGAGCTGTCGTCGAAGATGGTCGCGTGGCCCGGGCAGTTCATCGGCTTGAGCCCGTACTCGTCGTCGTCGACGTCGAAGACGAACATGTCGTCCTGGTAGTTCTCGTAGTGCCCGCTCTCCTTCCAGAGGTCGGTCTTGAACACGTGGGGCGTCTCGACGTACTCGTAGCCGGCGTCGAGGTTCAGCGACTCGACGAACGATTCGAGTTCGCGGAGGATGGTCTTGCCCGCTGGGTGATACAGGGGCAGGCCGGGGCCGGTGACGTCCTGGATCGAGAACAGGTCCATCTCCGAGCCGATCTTCCGATGGTCGCGTCGCTCAGCCTCGCGTCGGCGCTCCTTGAACGCCTCCAGATCGTCCTCGGACTCGAAGGCGGTGCCGTAGATCCGGGTCTGCATCGGGTTTTCCTCGTCGCCGCGCCAGTACGCGGCGGCGATCTCCAGCAGGTCGACGGCGCCGATCTCGCCCGTCGAGTCGACGTGGGGTCCCTTACAGAGGTCCTCCCACTCGCCCTGGCTGTAGAACGAGACGGTCTCGTCCTCCTCGGCGAGCTCGTCGAGCAGTTCCAGCTTGTAGGGCTGGTCGGCCAGGCGCTCGCGGGCCTCGTCGATCGAGACCTGCTCGTACTCGACCTCGTAGTCGGCCTCGATGATCTCCTCCATCTCCGCGAGGATCTCCTCGAGGTCGTCCTCGTCGACATCGAGGTCGTCGAAGTCGTAGTAAAAGCCCTCGTCGGTCGGCGGGCCGATCGCCAGTTCGACGTCGTCGTAGAGGCGCTGGACGGCCTGGGCGAGGCAGTGCGAGGCGGTGTGGCGAAGCACGCGCACGTACTCGTCGCTGTCGGACGTGACGAGTTCGATCTCGGCGCGATCCTCGGTGACGGGGACCTCCTTGCCGACGAGTTCGCCGTCGATCCTGCCGCCGACGGTGTCCCGGCCGAGCCCGGGACCGATCTCGAAGGCGACATCCTCGAGGGTCGCCCCGCGCGGGACTTCGAGCTCGGAGCCGTCCGGTAGCACTACCGCGATCTGGTCCTGTGAGTCTGCTTCCTGTGACATTGATATACCTCCGGCTGGCCGGTGGACGCCAGCGGGAAAACGGACAGATGTCTGGAGTGGCTAATGAGTGGGGGCGAGCCCCGCTGTAAAGCAGACACCTGCCATCGTGCTCCGAGAGTACTGCGGGGCCGGCTAAAAGGATTGTGATCCGGGGACCGGCCGGCGGCGCCGGATGCCGCCGCGGGACCTCGGGTAGGGGAAGTGCGACGGGCAGGACTCGCACCTGCGGTACGGTCCTGGAGGGACCGTGTGTTCGCTGCTACACCACCGTCGCTCGTATCGAGAAAGGGCGGGATGGTGTGTAGTAATCCGGTCGCTACTCGGTAGGTATGCGGTAGTTACCGCTCGTCTGCGAGCAGTTCCTCGGCCGTGACGAGCGATTCCAGCTCGACGCCGACCTCGGCGAGGTTCTCCGCGCCGCCCTCCTGCCGGTCGACGACGACCAGCGCGCGGTTGACCTCGGCGCCGGCCTCGCGCAGCGCCTCGACGGCGTCGACCGCGCTCTGGCCCGTCGTCGCGATGTCTTCGAGAACGACGACCTCCTCGCCGTCCGCTAACTCGCCCTCGATCAGGTTCGCGGTGCCGTACTCCTTTTTCTGCTTGCGCGCGATGACGTACGGCAGCCCCGTCTCGACGCTCGTCACCGCGACCAGCGGGACCGCGCCGAGCGCGACGCCGGCGAGCTTGTCGTCCCCGAGGCGCTCGGCGAACGCCTCGGCGATCAGGCCGAGGCAGTGAGGGTCGGTCTCGAACAGGTACTTGTCGACGTAGTACTCGCTGGTACCGCCGTGGGAGAGCTCGAACTCCCCGTACTGGACGGCGTCGGCGTCGCGCAAGGCGGTGATGAGCTCGTCGTTTGCCATGCGAGACTCTCGTCGCGGGTGGAGTATAAGCGACGTGGAACGGGGTCGGGGACTCGGCGCTGTTACTGCGGCGATACCGGCACGAAGAGTTTCCAGCCCACACTCCGAACGTGCGACCAGCACGAACCCCGCGCCCCGGCCAGTTCGGTCGAGAGCCCAGAGAAGAGCTTCAGAAGAGCGCCCTACTACGATTTTCCAGAGAGCGCCTCAGAACGGAGCGTCGTCCGCACCGTGACCTCGTCGATCGATCGAACTTCGACTCGCGTCGTCCCGATCACCGACCAGCTCCATTACGAAGTCCACGACCGCGGCGTTCAGCGCCACGCCGAGCGGCCCGACGGCGACGAGTCCGACCAGCAGCCCGAGCGGGCCGGCGTTCGCGACGACCAGCGACGCGGGCGCGGAGAGCGCGAGGATCGTCACGAGGTAGCCGATCGTGAACCGGAAGTGCGGCCCGCCGGCGACCGCGAGGCGATAGCTCTCGACCAGTCCCTCGCCGAGCGAGCAGTCCGAGACCACGATGAGGTACGGCGTCGCCCACAGCAGGTACAGCGCGACGAGAAAGCCGACGACGCCCGGAACGATCAGCGGCGGCGCGACGACGAAGACGGGCACCGCGGCGACGAAGACGGCGAACCCCAGCAGGTAGAGTCCGACGATCCGCCCCGCGTACCGCCGGAGATTCCGGACGAACCCGTAGCTCCCGGTCGTGAGATACTCGCGGATGCTCCCGAGATAGCCCGCAACCAGAACCGCTTCGAGGAGCAGGCCGACTAACGCCGACCCCGCCGCGAGAGCCAGCGCGTCGGCGCCGCCGGTCGCGACGGCGAGCAGGTCCGTCGTCCCGGCCTCCCAGTGAAAGTTCGTCCCGCCGGCGACGTCGGCATCCGGCGGATCGACGACGGTCCAGAGGTCGACCGACGGCACGGGGATGCCGAACTTCAGGCCGACGTGCCAGCCGTCGTAAGCCAGCACGTTTCGGATCGCGTCGACGTCCAGCAGCGACAGCGCGACCGGGACGAGCGCCAGCGGCGCGAGGTCGCCGACCGCGCCGGCGCCCGTTTCGAGGTGATCGGAGAGGCGTCCCATCGTACGAGCGGTTAGCAGGCTGTCACATCAAACTGTCGACGCTCCCGAGCTCCGTACCCGGCCATCAGAGCGCGATCAGCGTTACGCCGGCGACCGCCAGCACCGCCGCGGCGACGCGCACGCGGAAGTGCTCTTCGCCGAGCACGACGCCGCCGAGCAGGACGACGAGGATCGCCTGTGTGTTGATGATCGGCGAGGCGACGCTGGCGGGCACCAGCGAGAAGGCCAGGGAGGTGACGTGCTCGCCCGTCGCGACGAACGCGCCCGCGGCGGCGAACTTCGGGAGGTCGGCCCGCATCGCGTCCGGGCGCTCCCGTACCGCCGGCACCAGCAACACGAGGAGGATGCCGCCGAGCAACACCGGCACCCACAGCGCCGTCGGAATGGCGAGCTCCTGCAGGGCGACACGCTTCCCGACGTCGCTGACGGCGTACAGCGCGGCCGACAGCAGCGCGAGCTGGGCCGGCCGCGAGCGGGCGATCCGCCGGAACGGGTCCAGCAGCCCGCCGGCGCGGTAGTTCGCCACGTAGATCGCCGAGGTGGCGACGACGACGCCGAGAAGTTGCAGCGGCGTCAGCACCTCGCCCAGCGCGAGCACCTCGATCGGGACGACTAGCGCGGGGACGATCTTGTTGATCGGCGTGACGTAGGAGACGTCGCCCTCCGCGATCGCGGACAGAAAGAGGACGAACGCGACCGCCGTCGCGCAGACCGTCAGCGCGACGACGCCCACGTCGAGGGCGCCCAGTTCCGCGAGCGTCGATCCGGCGCCGTTCGAGAGCGCCCGCAGGGTCACGGGGAGGTAGAACGCGATCGCGAAGGCGTTGACGCAGACCGTCAGCGTCGTCGCGGGGTAGCCCTCGAAGTACTGCTTGAGACCGAACAGGTAGCCGCCCCAGACCAACGCCGCGAGCACTGCGTAGCCGAGCCCGAGTTCCATCCGCTCAGTGAGTTCCGCGGGATCGGCTTGAAACCGGTGGTTCGGCCCGCAAGACGGTCCGATCGGCAAGCGATCGACGGATGGCCGAGACAACCGGCAACGGTCCGGCAGCATCCCCTTTCCGACAGTCCGTGGAACACCGACACGCATGGGACAGGGACGCTTCGCGCTCGGCGTCGCGCTGCTCGTCGTCGCCGGAACGGTGGCAGCGGGCGCGATCGCGGCGCCGACGGACGGCGGCGGATCGGGCGGCAACCAGGCGGGGGCGATCGACGGAACGGCGCTGCAGGAGAGCGGGACAGCGACGAACGAGAACGGATCGGGGACGAACGACAGCACGAACGAGACGACGACCGCGGCCCAGTCGCCCGACGGCTGTGACTACGCGGCCCTGTACGACCGGACGATCGACTCGGTCGTCTCGGTCCAGACCGGCGGCGGGATCGGCTCCGGATTCGTCTACCAGGCCGACGAGAACGGAACGGGCTACGTCGTCACGAACGCCCACGTCGTCGGCGACGCCGAGGAGGTCGTCGTCCAGCTGGCCGGGGACGAGTCCCGGACCGGCGAGGTGGTCGGGCGGGACGAGCTCTCGGATCTCGCGGTGGTCGAGATCTCCGAGACGCCCGACGCCGCCGAGGCGCTGCCGGTCGCCGACGGGACGGCCGACCCCGGCACCGCCGTCGCGGCGCTGGGCAACCCCTTCGGCCTCGACGAGACGATCACCCACGGGATCGTCAGCGGCGTCAACCGGTCGATGCCGACGACGCGGGGGTACTCGGTCCCCAACGTCGTCCAGACCGACGCGCCGATCAGCCCGGGCAACAGCGGCGGCCCGCTGGTGACCTGCGACGGCACCGTCGTCGGCGTCAACACCGCCGGCATCGCCGCCCAGGGCGCCGAGAACATCGGCTTCGCGGTCTCGGCGACGCTGATCGATCGGGTCGTCCCCGCGCTGATCGAGGACGGCGAGTACGAGTACTCGTACCTCGGTATCGCCGCGACGCCGGTCACGCCGCCGATCGCGGAAGCAAACGACCTGAACGCGACCGATGGGCTGTACGTCGTTCGGACCGCAGAGGATAGCCCGGCGGCCGAGGCGCTGGACGGCGCGACCGAGAACGAGACCGCGGCGGGCTTTTCCGTGCCGGTCGGCGGTGACGTGATCGTCGCGATCGACGGGCAGCCGGTGACCTCGGGCGAGGAACTCTCCTCGTACCTCGTCACCGAGACCAGCCCCGGCGAGGAGGTCACGCTGATGGTGCTGCGCGACGGCGAACGCCAGGAGATCGAGGTGACGCTGGACGAACGGCCCGATCCCCGGACCGGTCCGACCGGGCAGCCGCCCGGCGGTCCGGCCGGATGACGCTCGGCGATCCGGCCGGATGACGCTCGGTAATCCGGCCGGGTGACGCTCGGCGGTCCGCCGGGATGGCGCCCGGCTGTCCACGCAAATGACGCCGCCGCGCGGCCAGGGATTGACGCGAGCGCCGGGGCCGCCCGCAGCGGGCCGGCGACGGCGGCCCAACCAGTCGCAAGCGTTTACTTCAGGGGTCGAATACCCCATAGCATGGCCGACTGTCCACTGGCGGACGACTGCCCGAGCTTCTCGGAGCGCATCGAAGGTATGGGGTGCCAGCACTACGGCGACCGAGGCGGCAAGGAGTGGTGCAATCACTACAGCCAGCCGATCAGCGATCTGAAGACCCAGCCCGTCAAGCCCAAAGAGGAGGTCGTCGTCGACGTGACCGACATCCACGAGAGCGGCGCCGGCGTCGGCCGGACCGAGGACGGCTTCATCGTGATGGTCGACGGCGTGCTACCCGACGCCCGCGCGCGAGTCGAGATCACGGAGGTCCGCTCGAATCACGCCCGCGCGGAGGAGTTAGAGCGCCTCCCGATGGACGAGGACCTCGAGGACGCCGACACCGAGGGCGACGCCGGAGACGACGCCGACGCCGAGGACGCAGACGACGCCGACGCCGAGGACGCAGACGACGCCGAAGACGACAGCGGCGGGGGCCGCGGCCCCGACCGCGAGCGGCTTGGCAGCCGCGACAACTTCTGGGGCTCGTAGGGCCGATCCGGCCCGACCCGCCAGCCTGGACAGCTATCGCTTTCTTCTCGCGCGACGTCCGTCGTACCCGATCGCCCGACTCGGGCGAACACACGGATTGCACCGCCACCCGGCTCGCCAGCCGCGCTTTCGTCGTAGTGTCAGGCCGACTCGCAGCCCGATCACCGAGCGTCGCCGATCAGATAGAACGCGGTTCGGCCGATCACGAGCCAGCCGACGCCGATGACGAGGAGGTGTGCGGGGCCGAGAACGACGAACGCGATCCAGAGAGATGCCGAAGCGAGCAGACTCAACAGCAACAGGGCGACGTCGAGACGGTCGTACAGGCCATCGTCCATACCGGGTGCTCGGGCGGATCAAAAAAATCGCTTGTGTTCAGCGTACAACCGCGAAATCAACGGAGGTCCACTATCGAAGAGCGCGCTCAGGCCAGGAAGACGTGTCGCGGCCGCCCGTCGAGCACGTCCCGCCCCCAGTCGACGGTGTCGACGAACGCGTCGCTGCGGAAAAAGTCCATGCAGTCCTCGCGGGACTCCCAGCGGCTGGCGATGAACATGTCGTTCTCGTCCTCGCTGTTCGAGTAGAGGTCGGTCCGGCGGTGTCCCTCCATGTCCGCGAGCAGTTCGCCCACGGTGCCGAACCGCTCGACGAAGTCGTCGCGGTACTCCGGCTTGACCGTGTAGAACATCCCCATCGTTCCGAACGTGGACTCGTCCTCCGGCTCGTCGCCGGCCTGCCGGACGATCCCCGGCAGGTCCTCGAGGTAGCCGCCGGCGGTGCCGGCCGCGTCCTCGTTCTCCCAGATGCTGACGACCGCCGGGTGAGCGTCCTCGGGCGCGGCCTCGTAGACCGCGGTCTTGACGTGGGAGTCGTAGCGGTCGAAGCCGTCGCTGAGGCTCTCGACCTCCTCGGAGAGCTCGTCGGGGGCGGCCTCGGAGTACAGCACGAGCGCGTACACGTCCTCGCCGTGGGGCTGGCCGCCGTAGATGCCGCGTTCCTCCAGCTCCCCGCGGATGTCGGCCTCGCCGTCGCTCCCGTGGGAGGGGGCTGCGCGCTCGGGGTCGGCTTCGTGCGCGGCTGCGTCGTCGCCGTGGGGGTGGTCGCCCGAATCGGCATCGTCGTCGCCGTGGGGGTGGTCGCCCGAATCGGCATCGTCGTCGCCGTGGGGGTGGCCGCTCGCGTCGGCGTCGCCGCCGGGGTGACCGACGTCGCTCTCTCCAGCCCCGCCTTCGGCGTCGCCCGCGCCGCCGAGCGATCCCTGTCGGTAGTCGGTGACGCCCGGCAGTTCTTCGAGGAATCCGGCGGCGGTATTAGCGGCGCTTTCGGTCTCCCAGACGCTGACGATCGCAGCGCCGCCATCGTCCTCGTACACCTCGGTCAGCACGTGCGTGTCGTAGTGCTCGAAGTTCCCGCGCAAACCCTCGACCTCCTCGCTGACGGTCTCGACGTCGGCCTCAGAGGAAAAGACTAGCCCGTTCGCGCCGGCGGGCGCCGCGTCGGCGTCGACGCCGAAGCGTTCGAGTTCCGCGAGCAGGTCCTCGTCGGCGCCGGCGCCGAACGCGTCCTCGTCGGTCGGGACCGGCTCGCCGGCAAGCAGAGCGCCGAGATCGCTCGGCGGGAAGCGCCGGCCCGAGAAGAACGGCCCGAACTCGGCGTACTTCGAGGAGGAGGGGTCGAAGCGCATCTCGTAGAGCAGGTCCTTGACGTCGGTCGGGTCGTCCGCAAAGAGGGTGACGCCCCACTCGAAGTCGTCGAGGCCGACGCTGCCGGAGATGATCTGGCTGACCTTGCCCGCGTAGCTCCGGCCGATATCGCCGTGGCCCGACATCAGGTCGGCGCGGTCCTCGAAGGAGAGATCGTACCAGTTCTGCTCTGGCTGGCGGCGCTTGTCCATCGGGTAGAAGCTGACGAACTCGGCGTCGGGCAGATCGGGGTAGAGCCGCGACTCGATGTAGTTCGTGATGCCCGGATCGGCCTCCTGCTCGGGGTCGAAGTACGCCTCGGCTCCGGTGTAGCCCGAGGCCTCGGTCACCGAGAGATAGGAGTTCGTGCGCTCGGTGAACTCGGCGAACGCGGTCTGCTCGAACCGGCGCTCCAGGGTGTCGAGCTCGCGGATCGTCGGCCGGAGGTGCAGAATCAGGAGGTCGGCCTCGTGGCCGAAGACGCTGAAGACGGCCGACGCGCCCGCCTCGGCGTCGTCGAGGCTCTCGGCGGCGTTCAAAAACTCGACGCCGTCGTCGATCGCCAGTTCGCGGTCGCGCTCGGACGCCGTCCGCCAGGCGTCCCAGTCGATCGTGCGCAGGTCGTGAAGGACGTACCAGCCCTCGTCGGTCTGTGGCGGCTCCCGTCGTTCCATGCGGGCGGGTTGGAACGGGCCGGGTAAGTGAGTTGCCGTTTGGCGATCACTCCCGTTCGGAGGCGGCCACAGCGGTGCCGCCTCCCCGGGAGCGAACGGCGCCTCGGCGTCACATGAGAGCTACTCGTGGCGGACGCCCCGCGGCGCCGTTCGGTCGCGGTGCGAGGCGTCCGCCGTCCGCAGCTATCATAACCAACGACATATGCACTGTGGAGGCTGGACAACAAGTATTTTTACAAGACTGTCACCCGTTTTATCCTCACAGACGATCCAATATCTCCGATCGTATTCGGCATATTTCAAATAATAGTGTCGACGCGTAATCCGGCACGAGTGACCGCCCGCCAAACACTACTCGAATCGTTATCGCGAGAAAGCGTCGAAATCCCACGCAAATGGGCTGCCGATCGGTCCTACCGATCGAACATCAGGACGCGCACTCGCACGAATTTCCGAATACGGGTCGATAAGTCCGGACTGACTGCGATGGCGAGAATCTCCCGTGTATCAGCGAGTCGCCGAGAGTCGCATCCAGTGAGGGGTCGCGAGTCGTGTCGCCGCACGGATCGCTCACCCAGCGAACCTGTAGCAATTATTCGACCCTCCACCGGCAACCTTACTGGCCATACATCCCGCTATAGACGCTCAGTACCCCCGTAAACGGTGTTTTCGCTATTTACCCTTGCGAGTTCTGGTACTGCTTGCCCTCACAAGGGCGTGAGCAACGATGACCGAAGAAAACAGCAACGAACAGAGCTATCTGGGTCCGAACCGCCGCGACTTCGTGAAAGCGGTCGGCGCGGCCGGCGCGATCGGCGGCCTCGGAGCCAGCAGTGTCGTCTCAGCACAGCAAGATGGTGGCGGACAGCAGGGCGGAACCGCCCTCGCCTTCGCGTACGACTTCTACCCCGGCGTCGACTTCATGGTCGACGCCTCGCTCCAGGAGTCCGTCACCGTGGACATCCTCAACGGTCCCGACGACGACGGGATCCCCGAGATCGACAACCCCAGCGATTACAATGGGTACGTGATCCACTACGACGTCGGCGACACGCCGACGTACTCCTTCGCCTTCTCGACGCAGCAGCTCCAGACGGACTCGACGTACATGTTCAGTCAGGATCAGGCGAGCTACTTCAGCACCGACCTGAACCTGATCGAGTCGTCCGCCGAAAGTAGCGGCGGCGGAGGCGGCAACGGCGGCAACGGCGGAGCTACCGGCGGCGGCAACGAATCCGGCGGAGGAATGAACGGCGGCGGTGGCGGCGGTGGCGGCGGCGGAGCCACTGGCGGCAACGAAACCGGCGGCGGCAACTAACCTCAGAACTCAACCAGATCACCAATGGTCCAACAAGACAGCCAGACCGCGATCGTGTTCGCCTACGACTACTATCCGGGGGTGAGCTTCGACGTCACGACCCAGCTCCAGCAGTCGACGACGGTCAACATCCTCGACGGCCCGGAGGACGAGGGCATCCCCGAGATCGACAACCCTTCCGACTACAACGGCTACGTCGTGAGCTACGACCTCGAAGGGAACTCGATCTACGCGTACATGTTCACGACGGGGAACATCCAGCAGGACGACACCCTCACGTTCGGCGACAACGCGAGCTACTTCAGCACCGATCTGAACCTCGTCGAAACATCGGCGTCGGCCGGCGGGGGCGGAGGCGGCGGCAACGGCGGCGATACCGGGGGCGGCAGCAACGAGTCCGGCGGCGGTAACCAGTCAGGCAGCTAACTACTCTGAACCACGCAACAACCAATGGTCCAACAAGACAATCAAACGGCGATACTGTTCGCGTACGACTTCTATCCGGGAGTGACGGCTAACGTCACGACCCAGCTCCAGCAATCGACGACGGTCAACATCCTCGACGGCCCGGAGGACGAGGGCATCCCCGAGATCGACAACCCTTCCGACTACAACGGCTACGTCGTGAGCTACGAGATCGAGGACAGTTCCATCTACGCCTACATGTTCACCACGAGCAGCGTCGAACAGGACGACTCGGTGGAGTTCGGCGACGACGCGAGCTACTTCAGCACTGATCTCAACCTCGTCGAAACTTCCGTGTCGTAGGTACCGAGGATCGACACCGCCGACACCTCGATTTTTGAGGAGCCGACGTACCGTTGCACCGGCCGATCGAAGTGACCGTCCAGTGGTGACACCCGACCGGGTAGCGGCGGCGTCGAGCGCGTCGCCTCGAACGACTCGTCTCGGCGAACCGGTCTGGCCGATACAAACTTGTCGCCGCGGAGAGGCGCATGATACGAAGCAAGGTGGACCCTGAGTGACCGACGCGTCCGACGTGCCGAGTTCGAACGCCGGAGTGCTGGCCGAGCGGCTGCCGCGCGCCCTGTTCGGCCTCGTCATCATGCTCGCCGCACTGTTGGTGGGAGAAGTAATCAACGTCGTACTCCGCCCGGAGCCGATCCATCTCGTATTTCTCGTCGGCGTCGCCAGTTCGATCCCGTTCCTCGTCGGGATCGCGGGCGCGGGGTACTGGCTCCGGCGCTCCGCGCTCTCCGCCGAACGGTACGGCCGCGTCGGCTGGTGGTGCGTCGGCGGCGGCGCCGCCTTCGTACTCGTGAACATCGGGCTGATGGCGTCGATACCGCCGCCGACGATCGCGGTGTTGATCGGCTGGCTCCGGTGGGCGATCTGCCTCGGTTGCGGGACGGGGCTGCTCATCGGCGTCTTCGAAGCCCGCGCCATCGAGCGCGAGCTGGCCGCCCAGCGCGCGTCGGTGCGCGCCCAGGAGCTGCGGGAGCGTCGGGAACTGCTCGACTACCTCAACAGCCTGCTCCGCCACGAGGTGTTGAACACCGCGAACGTCATCGACGGGTACGCCGAATCGCTCGTGGAAACGCACGATCTCGGGAATTCGGCCCGCAAGCACGTGGAAATCATCCGGAGCGAAACGGACGAGCTGAGCTGCACGCTACAGGACGTCCGCATCCTGCTCGACGCAGCAAAACACACCGCGGACCTCGAACCCGTCGACCTGAACGCGCTGCTCGACGACGAACTGCGGAAGCTCCGGCGCCGACACGAAGGCATCGAGACCGAGCTCTCGGCCCCCGAAGATATCACCGTACTCGCGGATCCGCTGCTCAAGCGCGCCTTCACGAACCTGCTCTCGAACGCGGTCGAGCACAACGACAGCGCGACGCCCAGGGTCGCGGTCTCCGTCGCGTCCGCCGAGGACGTCGCGACGGTCAGGATCGCGGACAACGGGCCCGGCATCCCGCCGGAGAACCGCGAGGCGCCGTTCGAGCCCGAAAGCAGCGGGAGCCCCGACCACGGGCTGGGGCTCGTCATCGTGGACACGCTGGTGCGTCGCTACGGCGGTTCGGTCGAGATCGCCGAGACCGGGACGGACGGGACGACGTTCGTCGTCGAACTCCCCGCAGCGTCCGGCGATACCGATCGGACGGCCGAGGACGACGCGATCGCTAACGTCGCCGGGCCGGGCCGCCGGACGAAAGCGTAACGGCCGCCCGGCACGAGCGGCGCCGAGACGCGGAGTTTATTCGGCCCGACCGCCAACCGACGACCATGCCTGAGCCGCGCGTCCCGGGCGGAGCGAGCGACGAGCTGTCGCTGCCCTGCGGCGAGTCGGTCGACCCCCGGTCGCTGGACCTCGGCGTGCGGGAGTACAGCTGCGACTGCGGATCGTCCCACGCGGTCGTGATGGACGTCCACCCGCCGTCGCGGTTCGTCCCCGAATCGCTCGTCGAGATGCTGCGGGAGACGATCGAGACCGACGACGAGTTCGAGGAGTTCGGGACGCCCCACGTCATGGGCGTCGTGATGGAGGAGTTCCCCGAGCAGATCGTCAGCGCCGACAAGAGCGACGACGGTAACGTCGGCTACGGCCTGCTGTGGGTGACCGACTTCGACTCCCGGCGCCTCCACGAGATCGTCGTCGAACTGCTCGTCGAACTGATGGACCACGCGATCAGTCACGCTGACAGCGACGCCGCGGCCAGCGAGTTCGAAGAGCAGATGCTGGAGTTCGACGTCGCCGAGTTCGTCGAGCAGTACCGCGCGCAACGAGACTTCGAGAGCGAGCACGACGCCGCCTTGTAGGCGGCGAGTGCGAGCGAAGAAGTCTCGCACAGCGGGAGTTCCGCGAGCGAAAGCGAGCGGAACACCGAAGCGTTTCACGCTTCGGAACTTCGAGAGCGAGCACGACGCCGCGCTGTAGGCGCCCGACGATAGCGCGTCTGACGCGCGCACGACGCAGGTTTATGGGCGTGCGGCAACAATATCCGGTACAGCAATGTACGCTCGGGGGGAGTACGAGCGCATCAAGGACGCACTCGACGACGCGGACGTCGACGAACCGATGACGGCCCGGGAAATTCTGCGGGTGCTAGACGAGCGCGGCGTGGAGTTCGAGAGTGCTCACCGCATCGCGACCGTGCTCGGCCGGGAAGCCCGGCGCGGCGACGTGGAGGTCCACCGGACGCAGCCCTACCGGTACGAGCTGTGATCTGATCGGGCGTCGCGACGCCGACCGACGGTATCGACCCGCAGAAGCGACCGACGCCGTCGCGACGACCAGCGGGGTCTCGGGACGCGCCGCACCTCGTTCTATCGCGACTCCGACCACTTCGATCGAAAGGCGCCACCAGTCATCACCCGAGCAGAAGCGAAACCGGGACCCCCGCGACGGCCGGCTCCCGCCGGATCGACAGTGTGAAAGCCAATCACACGATCGTCAGGGCCTGAAACCTTCAATTCTCACGTACGGGCGCCTGCGCGGCGGACGCCGACGATCCCGATCGGAGTACGAATTTCGAAATTCCATTTCGCTCTTCGTAATCTATCGCCGGGCTTATTACGATGTGCGGATTCTGGGTAGATAGAAATGACGAGCGACGGGACAACCGACCCGGCGGAGGAAGACCGCAAGATCCTGCTCATCGGGAGCGGCCCGATTCAGATCGGGCAGGCCGCGGAGTTCGACTACTCGGGCGCCCAGGCCTGCCGCGCGCTGCAGGAGGAGGGCGCGGAGGTCGTGCTGGTCAACTCCAACCCGGCGACGATCATGACCGACCCGGAGATGGCCGACGAGGTCTACATCGAGCCGATCACCACCGAGGCGATCGCCGAGATCATCCGGAAAGAACAGCCCGACGGCGTCATCGCCGGTCTCGGGGGGCAGACCGGCCTGAACGTCACCGCGGAGCTGGCCGAGGAAGGCGTCCTCGAGGAGCACGACGTCGAGATTATGGGGACACCGCTGGACACGATCTACGCGACCGAGGACCGCGAGCTGTTCCGCCAGCGCATGGAGGAGCTCGACGAGCCGGTCGCCCGCTCGACGACGATCGACCTCGACGAGGACGAGGCGGTCGCCGAGCTGACCGAGGCGGACCTCGAAGAGCGCGTGCAAGAGGCCGTCGATCACGTCGGCGGCCTGCCCGTGATCGCCCGGACGACCTACACGCTGGGCGGCTCCGGCTCCGGCGTCGTCGACGAGTTCGACGAGCTCGTCGAGCGCGTCCGCAAGGGCCTGCGCCTCTCGCGCAACGACGAGGTGCTGATCACCGAGTCGATCGCCGGCTGGGTCGAACTCGAGTACGAGGTGATGCGGGACGCCGACAACTCCTGTATCATCATCTGCAACATGGAGAACATCGACCCGATGGGGATCCACACCGGCGAGTCCACGGTCGTGACGCCCTCGCAGGTCATCCCGGACGAGGGCCACCAGGAGATGCGCGACTCCGCGCTGAAGGTGATCCGCGACCTGGGGATCCAGGGCGGCTGTAACATCCAGTTCGCCTGGCGCGACGACGGCACGCCCGGCGGCGAGTACCGCGTCGTCGAGGTCAACCCCCGCGTCTCGCGGTCCTCCGCGCTGGCGTCGAAGGCGACAGGCTACCCGATCGCCCGCGTCACCGCGAAGGTCGCGCTCGGCAAGCGCCTCCACGAGATCGAAAACGAGATCACCGGCGAGACGACCGCCGCGTTCGAGCCCGCGATCGACTACGTCGTCACCAAGGTGCCCCGCTGGCCCAAGGACAAGTTCGACGACGTGGAGTTCGAGCTGGGCACCGCCATGAAGTCGACGGGCGAAGCGATGGCGATCGGCCGCACCTTCGAGGAATCCCTGTTGAAGGCGCTTCGCTCCAGCGAGTACGAGCCGGAGGCCGACTGGGACGAGATTTCGGACGAGGAGCTCGAAGCGGACTACCTGGAGACGCCGACGCCGGATCGCCCCTACGCGATGTTCGAGGCGTTCGAGCGCGGCTACACCGTCGACGAGGTCGTCGACTTCACGAACATCTACGAGTGGTACGTCGAGCGCTACCAGAACGTCGCCGAGGCGGCCGAGGCCGCACAGGACGGCGAGTTCGACGGCGCCGCCGAGATCGGCTTCACGGACGGCCAGATCGCCGCCGGCGTCGAGGCCAGCGAGGCCTCCAGCCTCCCCCGCGCCGACGGCGGGGAGATCGACGCCGTCGAGGCCACGACCCCCGACCGCTCGTTCAAGCAGGTCGACACCTGCGCCGGCGAGTTCGCCGCCTCGACGCCGTACTACTACTCGGCGCGCCAGGCGGCCGCCAGCAAGGGCCAGAGCCGGCTCACCGACGAGGTGAAGGTCGACCGCGACGCCGAGAGCGTCGTGGTCGTCGGCGGCGGCCCGATCCGCATCGGGCAGGGCGTGGAGTTCGACTACTGCTCGGTCCACGCGGTGCGCGCGCTCCGCGAGGTCGGCATCGACGCCCACGTCGTCAACAACAATCCCGAGACGGTCTCGACCGACTACGACACCTCCGACGGGCTGTTCTTCGAGCCCATAACTGCTGAAGAGGTCGCCGACGTGATCGAAGCGACCGGCGCCGACGGCGTGATGGTGCAGTTCGGCGGCCAGACCTCCGTCAACATCGGCGAACCGCTCGAAGAGGAACTCCAGCGCCGCGAGCTGGACTGCGAGATCATGGGCACCACCGTCGAGGCGATGGACCTCGCGGAGGACCGCGACCGCTTCAACGAGCTGATGGACGAGCTGGGCATCGCCCAGCCCGAGGGCGGCACCGCCTTCAGCGAGGAGGAGGCGCTCGAACTCGCCCACGACATCGGCTACCCCGTCCTGGTGCGGCCCTCCTACGTGCTGGGCGGACGCGCGATGGACGTCGTCTACGACGACGCCGAACTCGAGGAGTACATCGAGGAGGCCGTCCGCGTCGCCCCGGACAAGCCGATCCTCGTCGACGACTTCCTCGAAGACGCCGTCGAGCTGGACGTCGACGCTGTCGCCGACGGCGAGAACGTGCTGATCGGCGGCATCATGGAGCACGTCGAGACCGCGGGCGTCCACTCGGGCGACTCCGCCTGTATGATCCCGCCGCGCTCGCTGGGCCGCGACGTCAACCGCCGGGTCCGCGAGGTTGCCGAGGACATCGCCGCGGCGCTCGACACCGTCGGCCTGCTGAACGTCCAGCTCGCCGTCAAGGACGGCGAGGTGTACGTGCTCGAAGCGAACCCGCGCTCCTCGCGCACCGTGCCGTTCATCTCGAAGGCGACCGGCGTGCCGATCGCCAAGCTCGCCGCGAAGGTGATGGCCGGCGCCTCGCTCGACGAACTCGACGTCGACGAGCAGGTGCCCCAGCAGACCTCGATCAAGGAGGTCGTCCTGCCGTTCGACCGCCTGCCGGGTTCGGACCCGCGCCTCGGCCCGGAGATGAAATCGACCGGCGAGGTCATGGGCACCGCCGGCACGTTCGGCAAGGCCTACGACAAGGCCCAGGACTCGGTCGGCAAGCCGATCCCCGAGGACGGCACCGTCGTCGTCGACCTGTCGGCCGAGGAGTTCCCCGACCCCGGCACCGAGGCCGGGGAGGAACTGGTCGAAGGATTCACCGAGTTCTACGACCCCTGCGAGGCCGTCGACCTGATCGACGCCGTCAAGCGCGGCGAGGTCGATCTGATCATCTCGCGGGACCGCGATCTGCTGGAGACGGCCGTCGAAGAGGAGATCACCTACTTCTCGACCCACGCCTCCGCGAAGGCGGCGCTCGAAGCGCGCCAGCACAAGGACGAGCCGATCGACGTCGCGCCGGTCGACGAGCGCCCCAAGATGCAGGAGTTCTGGGGCCAGCCGAAAGGCGAGTAGGACGGCCGCCGTAGCGATTCGGTTCCGGCGTCGCGATCCGTTTTTGCGAACGAGGCTGCCGTACTGGCCCGGTCGCCGCAGCATGTTTTTATGCGATGGCGGGCGCAAATTTCTTCGTGACCCGAGAGACCTTCACGCGTCGTCGAGCCGTCCTCGCCGCCGGAACGACTCTGTCCGCCGTCGGCCTATCCGGTTGTGCGGGCGTTCTCGGCGGCGGCGCCGACGGAAAGGTGACGGAAAACGAGCTTGAGGGCGATATCGAGGTACTGGATCACGAAATCGAGAACGCCAGGCTCGGTGGGACCAACTCGGTGAGAGTCAACGTTACGGTCACGAACAATACCGACGAGGCAACCACAGTAGATGCGAGCGCGGACCTCTACGACGGCGACGACGTGCTGATCGCCAGGACGGGGCTTTCAGGTTCGAGATCCGTCCCGCACGACCAAGACGTCGAAGTCCACGCGTCGGCACCGGGACGGGTCGCGGACGTTGCTCGGTACGAACTACAACTCATCGACCCCTGGTCCAACTGAATGCTGGCGCGCGCGAGCGACGTCGCCGCTCCGGTTCAGGCGCCCGTGGTCAGTGCTTCGGCGATGAACGGCGGAGGCCGATCATCGGTCCAAATCCCGTTGAAACCGGGCCAAAACTCGAATGAACGGCGTTGAACTGTCGTTGAATCGAGTTGACGAACTGCCGGCTATTAGGTCGATCGGCCACTCGCCGTGATCGATGACGCGACACCGATCCGACGCCGACGATCGCGCCGACGAGCACAGCATCCCGCGTCGCGCACTGCTGGCGGCCGGCGGCGCGGCGGGCGCCACGCTGATCGCCGGTTGCACGGGATCGACCGAGAACGCAAGCAGCGATGGCGACACCGGGACGTTCCGGTTGCTCGTGACGGACCTCCCGGCGGACATCGGCGACTTCGACTCGCTCGAAGTCACCCTCGACAGGGCGCGCGTGTTCAGGGAGGACGACGAGGAGAGCGACGAAAGCGAGACGGACGGCGCCGATGCTGACGAGAGTGAAACTGACGATGCCGACGCTAACGAGAGCGAGGGAGAAACCGCGGATTCGACGAGCGGGTCCGAGGACGAGCCCGATAACGACTCGGACGAGGAGTCAGAGGATCGCGAATTTTTCTGGCTCGATCTGGACGGTGCGACCGTCGACCTGACCCAGGTCGTCGGCGACAAGGCGATATCCGTGTTCGAGGGCGAACTGAAGGCCGGCACCTACTCGAAGGTCGAACTTCACGCCGCCGAGATCGAAGGGATCGTCGACGGCGAGCGAGTCGACGTGAAGATCCCCAGCGGGAAGCTGCAGATCGTCCACGAGTTCGAGATCGAGCCCGACGAGCCCGTCGAGTTCGTCTTCGACATCCACGTCGTCAAGAAAGGAAACGGCGGCTACAACCTCCGCCCGGTGATCTCGGGGAGCGGCGTCAACGGCAAAGACGTCGATGTCGAGGAGGTCGACGCGGACGAAGAAGACGACGAGGCGTCCGACAGCGACGCCGAAGCGACTGCCGAGAGAGACGGCGACACGGACAACGAAAGTGCGAGCGACACGGACAACGAAAGCGCGAGCGACACGGACAACGAAAGCGCGAGCGACACGGACAACGAAAGCGCGAGCGGCGAAACCGGGTCGGAGTAGACGGACAGCACAGCCCCCGGGCAGCCGCCGCTTCGGCGCCGCTGTTCTGTCAGAAGCGACGTGTGCGACGATCCGGACTAGCGCGAGCGCCGCAAAACTGTACCATTCCGCAACTAAACAGTAGCAATTCTACGGAAATGGATCCAGAGGGTCTATAAACTGGACGGCGAGTCACCAGGGTATGTGCCCTATCGGTCACCGCGCCGTCGCTCGCCGCCCGCCGATCGGGGCGGACGCCGCCGCCGGCACCGCGCGCTGGTCGCCCGCCGCCCCGCGGAGGTGCTGAACCGTGACGAACGAGCGAGTCGTGAGCCGGCGTGATTTCCTGCGGGCGAGCGCGGTCGTCTCGGTCGCGGGCGCGCTGGCCAGCGGGACGGGGTCGATCGAGCGATCGCAGCCCAAGGACACCGAGACCGACCGGGGTCCCTACGAAGTGACGATGGAACCGGTCGGGACGGTGGGGTTCGACGCGGTTCCCGAGCGGTGGGTCGCCTACGCGCCGGGGTACGCCGACATGGGCGTCGCGCTGGGGCTCGCGGACGATCTGGCCGCCGTCGGTGACTGGAGCCGGTACGACGCCGCCCAGTACGACGAGCTGGACGGCGTCGGGTTCGACGACCGACCCGCGACGCTGGACGGGGACGACCCGGCCGACCGCGGAACGTTTCGGGAGCTCGACGCCGACGTCCATCTGGTCGATCCCAACCAGCTGGTGTACGCGCAGGCGTTCGATCTCAACGCGGCCGATGTCAGGGAGATCGCCGACGACGTCGGGCCGATCGTCGGGAACGCGAATCGCCGGCGTAGCCAGCCCTGGCACGGCTATCGGTACTACGGGCTGTACGAAGCCTTCGAGAAGATCGCCGCGGTGTTCCGCCGGCGGGATCGGTACGATGCGTTCGCGGCGTTTCACGAGGAGTGGCTCGCAGAGCTGCAGGCCGAACTGCCGCCGGCCAGCGAGCGCCCCGACGCGCTGCTGGTCCTGCCCGAGGAGTCCGGCAGGTTCGCGCCGCTGCGGATCGCCGACCGCGGGACGAGCACGAAGCAGTGGCGCGATCTGGGCGTCGGCGACGCGCTCGCGGACCTCAGCGCCGACGAGCTGCCGACCGCGCCGGACGGGACCGTCGGCTACGCGACGATCCGACGCGTCGATCCGGACGTGCTGCTCGTCCGCGGACACGAGGACCTCGACCGCGCGGCGTTCGAGGAGGCCGTCGTCGCGCCCATGCGCGACCACGACGTCGGCGGGACGATCGACGCGGTGCGGGAGGGGCGAGTGTTCAGCGGCGGCCCGAGACACCAGGGGCCGATACTGAATCTGTTCGCGACCGAGCGCGCGGCCCGCGCGATCTACCCGGACGTCTTCGACGGCCGATCGCTGTTCGACCGCGACCGGGTCGCGCGGCTCGTCGCCGACGAGGCGTGAGCGGCGATGGAACGGGACACTCGCCCGACCACCCGAAGACCGAAGCGGCTGCGACGCGGGCTTTCGAACGTGATCGAGGACGGAGAGTACGCGGCGACGATCGACGAGATCGAGGGCGAGCGAGCGACGGTGCTGCTCGAAGCCGACGGCGAGCTCGTCGCCGCGAGCGAGGACGCTGAGACGACCGCCGCGCGACGCCGGCGTCGCCGCGCGCGGTTCGACGAACTGGCCGAACGGCCGCCGGGACGCGACGAGGACGCCTGAGAGTTGGAATTCTACGACGGAGAACGGCCGATACCCTCGATGAACGAGGTCGAGACGTCCCACTCGTCTACGTCCGTGTGCCGAGGAGCCCCGCACCGATTTCGGATCGTAACGCCTAACCCGCTGTTTAGGCAAACCTAAATCCATATGGGAGAATCGCACGCGTCGACCGCTCGCGCCGCGGCTCGGGAGCGGCAGGGGTGGTTCACGCCGACGCTCGTCGCGTTCTGTCTGGCGTGTACGGCGCTCACAGTGCTCGGCGGCCTCGTGCAGGTAACCTTCGGCTCGTACTCGATGACGATCGTGCAGGCCTGGAAGACGGTGTTCGATCCGAACGTCGTGTTCAACCTCCACGCCTGGAACGCGTTCCTGTTCGGCGCCGAGCTGCCCGAGATGAGCACCGCGAGCGTCGTCGTCTGGAACCTCCGGCTTCCCCGGGTGTTCGTCGGGATCATCGCCGGCGCCGTGCTGGCGATCTCGGGGGCGATCTTTCAGGCCGTGACGCGCAACGAGCTGGCGAGCCCGTTCGTGCTCGGCGTGAGCTCGGGCGCCGGCTTCGCGGTGCTGCTGACGCTCGTGATCTTCAGCGGGCTGGCGCCGTTCCTGCCGTTTCTCGCCGCGGCGGGCGGGGCGATCGCCTTCCTGATCGTGTACGCCATCGCCTGGAAGGGCGGCACCAGCCCCGTCCGGCTCGTGCTGGCGGGCGTGATCGTCAACATGGTGTTCCAGTCGCTGCAGAACGCGCTGTTTTTCTTCGCCGACGACCTCGGCGTCGTCCAGACGGCGATCGCCTGGACGACCGGCTCGCTCACCGGCACGGGGTGGGAGGAGGTTCGGATCGCGATCCTGCCGGCGATCTTCGCGGTCGTCGTGGCGCTGGCGGGCGCCCGGCAGCTCAACGTCCTGTTGCTGGGCGAGCGCACCGCCCAGTCGCTGGGGATGCGCGTCGAGCGCGTCCGGTTTCTGCTGTCGGGCGTCGCCATCCTGGCGGCCAGCGCCGCCATCGCGGTGGCGGGCATCGTCGGCTTCTTCGGCCTCGTGGTGCCTCACATCGTCCGGAACGTCGTGGGGAGCGACTACCGCCAGCTGATGGTCGGCTGTCTGTTCGCGGGCCCGGCGCTGATGGTCGTCGCCGACGTCGGCGCGCGGCTGTTCTTCCCGGTCGTGATGAACTCGCCCAAGCAGATGCCGGTCGGCGTCGTCACGGGGCTGGTCGGCGGGCCGTACTTCCTGTACCTGATGCGGAAACAGCAATCCATGGGTGAACTCTGATGACGCGAACCGACGCCGACGCGAAGTCCGAGGACGTCGAGCGCGACCGGATCACCGACGGCGACGGCGCGGTCGTCGACAGCGCGCTCGTCGGCGACGGGCTCGAACTGAGCTACCCGACCAGCGACGGCACGGTCGTCGACTGCGCGCGCCTCGACATCCCCGAGGGCGCCGTGACGGCGCTGGTCGGCCCCAACGGCAGCGGCAAGAGCACGCTGCTGAAGGCGCTCTCGGACCACCTCGCGCCGGACGCCGGCGACGTGCTGATCCGCGGGAAAGACATCGACTCGTTCGACAAGAAGGAGCTGGCCCGCGAACTCGGCGTGCTCTCCCAGGAGAACGACTCGCTGGAGAGCATCACCGTCGAGGACCTGGCCTACCACGGCCGGTACCCGCACCGCGGCTTCTTCGAGGAGACGGACTCGGAGGACCGCGATGCCGTCGAGCGCGCCCTGGAGATGGCGGGCGTCGAGCACCTCCGGGACGCCGAGCTCGGGCAGCTCTCGGGCGGCCAGAAACAGCTCGCCTGGATCGCGATGGTGCTGGCCCAGGACACCGACGTGCTCCTGCTCGACGAGCCGACGACGTTCCTCGATCTGTACCACCAGTTCCGGGTGCTGGAGACGGTGCGCCAGCTCAACGAGCAACAGGACGTCACCGTCGCGGTCGTGCTCCACGACATCGCGCAGGCCGCCCGGTTCGCGGACTACCTCGTCGCGATGAACGACGGCGAGCTGTACGACTGGGGGCCGCCCGAGGACGTCGTGACCGAGCAGTTGCTCGCGGACGTGTTCGGCGTCGAAGCCACGGTGAAGCACGAGCCCGAGCTACAGGTGCTGCCCCACCGCGCGCTGCCCGACGAGCAGTAGCGAATCTCCGAGTTTCGGAACGTTTTTAACTTTTTAGGTAGACCTAAAAACCGATGACCGATCAAAGCGGATCGACGAGACGGGACGTACTAAAAGCGGGCGCCGTCGCCGGCGTTGGCGCCCTCGCCGGCTGTCTGGCCTCGCCGACGTCCGACGAGGACGAAGTGACGCACACCGTGACGATGCCGCCGGTCGGCGAGGTCGAGTTCACCGGCGTGCCCGAAGTCTGGGCCGCCAACAACGGGAGCTGGGCCGACATGGGGATCGCGCTGGGCCAGGATCCCCCGAAATCAGCGTGGCTCCCCAGCCGGTACCACACCCACTACTACGACGAGATCCCCGGGCTCAGCGTCGACAAGAGCGACATGGTCCGGCTGGCCGACGACGGCGTCGACCCCGAGAAGTTCTACGAGATCGACGCCGACGTCCACGTCATCGACCCGAACTTCCTGACGGGCCGGTGGTCCGACAGCTGGAGCACGGAGGACGTCGAGGAGGTCGAAGAGACGACGGGCGGGCCCTTCTTCGGCAACAGCATCTTCTCGACGGGGTACACCTGGCACGAGGACTACCCCTACCTCTCGCTGTACGAGGCCTTCGAGAAGCTCTCCGAGGTGTTCCAGGAACAGGAGCGCTACGAGGCGTTCGCCGAGCACCACGAGCAGTTCCAGTCGAACGTCGCCGACGTCGTCCCGCCGGAGGGCGAGCGGCCCGCGGTCGCGATCATGTGGGCCGCAGGGAACGACCCCGACGCGTTCTCGCCGTACCTGATCGGCGAGGGGACGAGCTTCAAGCAGTGGAACGACCTGAAGGTCCGCGACGCGTTCGCCGAAACGAACGTGCGGGACTTCCACGAGACCCGCGGCCAGGTCGACTACGAGACGCTGCTGGAGATCGACCCCGACGTCCTGCTGTTCCGCGGCCACGAGACCCAGACCGAAGAGGAGTTCCGGAACACGCTGGTCGCGAACATGGAGGCCAACGACACCGCCCAGAAGCTGACCGCGGTCCAGAACGGCGACGTCTACCGCGGCGGCCCGCTGTACCAGGGCCCGATCACGAACATGGTCGTGACCGAGCGGGCTGCACAGGACATCTACGGCGTCGAGGAGGAGCTGTTCGACCGCGAACGCGTCGCCGAGATCGTCGAGGGCGACTTCTAGCTCGGCGACCGCAGCCGCTGGATTCGGAATCCCACCCCGTCTTCGGTCGGGATACCGACGTGAGGATTTGACCGGGGAGCATCGGAACACTTTTAGATTTTTAGGCCAGCCTAAAATATATGACAGACCGATCAGAGACGACGAGACGAACGGTTATCATGGCGGGCGGAGCGCTCGTAGCCGGAGCGACGGCCGGCTGTACGACCTACGGCGGCCCAAGCACCGAGGACGCGCAGGGAGCGTACTCGGTGACGATGGAACCCGCCGGCGAGGTCGAGTTCGACGACGTCCCGGAGACCTGGTTCCCCTACACCGGCGATTACGCGGACATGGGCGTCGCCCTCGGGCAGGCCGATGGGCTCGCCGCGATCGGAATCCGACGCCGGTTCGGCTCGCACCACTACGACGAGCTACCGGGCGTCTCGGTGGACAAGAGCGAGCTCACCCAGCTCTGGCAGGACGGCACCGACAAGGAAGTGTTCTACGAGATCGACGCTGACGTACACCTGATCGACCCGAACTTCATGATCAACCGGATCCAGTGGAGTCAGGACGACGTCGACGAGATTACCTCGAAGGTCGCACCCTTCGTCGGCAACACGATCTTCTCCGGAAGCTACCCCTGGCACGACTACCAGCGATACACGCTGTACGAGGCCTTCGAGAAAGTCGCGGAGATATTCCAGGAACGAGAACGTTACGAAGCGTTCGAGCAGCTACACGACGAGGTGCTCTCGACGGTCCAGTCCCGACTCCCCGAGGAGACGCCCAGCGTCGCGGTGCTGTTCCCGAAGTCGGTCCCCCCGGAGGCGTTCTACCCTTACGTCATCAACGAGGGCACCCAGTCCAAGCACTGGAACGACCTGAACGTCGGCCGCGCGCTGGCCGAAAGCGACGTTGCCGACTTTCACGCGAGCCGCGGGACGATCGATTACGAGACGCTGCTGGAAGTCGATCCCGACGTAATCGCCATCCGCCAGCAGGGTCGGGTCACCGAGGAGAGCTTCCGCGAGGACTTCGTCTCGCACATGCGCAACCACGACGTCGCGAGCGAGCTGCGGGCAGTCCAGAACGACCGCGTCATCTACGGCGGCATGACCTACCAGGGACCGATCATCAACCTGTTCCAGACCGAACGAGCCGCCCGGGACCTCTATCCCGATGAGTTCGGCGACGAGCAGTTGTTCGATCGTGAGCGCGTCGCCGAGATCGTCAACGGAGACCTATGAGCGGGGAGAGCGACGACGAGGTCGATGCGGCGAGCGTCGCCGAAGACGAGGCGTCGATTGGCGACGACATCGACGCCACCCGCGAGGTCGTCGTGATCGGCGGCGGCCCGGCGGGCTGCTCAGCCGCCGTGTTCACCGCCCGGTACGGCCTCGATACGGTCGTCTTCGATCGCGGACCCGCGGCGCTCCGTCGGTGCGCGTACCTCGAAAACTACCTCGGGTTCCCCGCGGGGATCGACGTGGACACCTTCCACGAGCTGATGCACGAGCACGTCGAACGAGCGGGCTCTACGCTCCGCCCGGAGCTGGTCGAGTCCGTCGAGCGACCGGAGGACGATACCCCGACGCCAGGGGATGCCAGATTCGTCGTCGAGACCGACGAGGGACGCCGCGTCGGCGCGGAGTACGTGCTCGCCGCGGCGTGGTACGACGGCTCCTACCTCCGCCCGCTGGGCGAGGACGCCATGTTCGAGGAGCACGAACACCACGGCGAACTCGAGGAGCGGTTCGATCCGGAGTATCCCGACGAGGACGGCCGAACGCCGTTCGAGGGGCTCTACGTGGCCTCGCCCGCGGGCCAGCGCAGCGCCCAAGCGATCGTCGCGGCGGGCAACGGCGCGCACGTCGCGCGCTGCCTGCTCGAAGACCGCCGCCGAGCGCGGGGGTATCCAGAGGGTGTCGCGACGGAGTACGATTGGCTGCGCCAGGACAGCGAGTTCTCCGGAGAGTGGGCCGATCGGGACCGCTGGCGCGAGTGGTTCGAGAACGAGGCCGGCGAGGACCACGATCTCGACGACGAGCGTCTGGCGGAGCTGCGGGAGCGCTACATCGACCGCGCGTTCGAGACGCGACTCACGGACGCCGAGGCCCAGTCGCGAGCGGACGGCGGTGTCGAGCAACTGGTCGACGTCCTCGGGCCCGAGCGCGTGCTCGACGCCGTCGACGACGCGACGATCGAGGCGTACGCCGAGGAGAGTCCGGACGCGCGGTGAAGCGTCGGGACGGCCGGCCGCAGTTACAGGCCGTCCGCGGAGCCCCGCCAGCCGTCTGCGCGCTCGAACGCTTCGATCTCCCGTTCGAGGTCGATCCTCGCGATGCCGTAGTACCGCTCCCGGCCCGCCGGCGTCTTGCAGCGCAGGATCGCCGTGTCGGGCGTCGCCTCGAAGATCGTGACGACGCGCCCGCTGGCGTGTTCCCACTCGCCCAGCGTTGCCGCGTCGTCGGTGTTCCGTTCGCCGAGCCGCCAGCTCATCGGGTTGGCCGTGTCCAGCGAGATCGGGAGGGGTCGGCCGAGGGTGCAGCGTCCGGTCGGGGCCGATGCGCGTTGCGACATGCGTTCACGTACCGGATTGAAGATTATATTCGTGATGATTTCCGCGCCGGATCGGGGTGCGGGGCGATACCGGAGAGCTTCCGAGTCTTGTTGCCCGATGATTTACTATACGCCCAATATGTGAAATGATTGTCTGAAATGTTTATGTGATAGCTCGCTCCGGATCCGAATGGGTAGTATCCATGGCGAAAAATAATTCGACGACGAATGACCGAGACACCGGCGCTCTCGCCGAACTCTCTCGGCGCGACTTCGCGCTGGCGTCCGGTGGACTCGCACTGTTGCCCGGGCTCGCGAGGGGGAAGGGTGCCGGTGAAGACGAACAGTCGCGGACGTCCCCGGACGCACTCTCGGAGTACATCGAGAACCCGACGATGATCGCGGAGAACCAGACCGAGCCGCACGTGCCGACGATCCCGTTTCCGTCGGTCGAGTCTGCGATCGCCGGCGAGCGAACGTCGAAGTCGCTCGACGAGCGGTGGGAGCGGTCGCCGTTCTTCCGGTCGCTGAACGGCGAGTGGGACTTCCGGTGGTCGCTCAACCCCGACGAGGCACCGGACGACGCGGCAGCGGTCGAGGAGTGGGACAGGATCGATGTCCCGTCCGTCTGGCAGACGGAAGGGTACGGCCACGCGATCTACCGGAACATCCCGCTGGACGTGTACCCCTACGACCCGCCGAACGTCCCCGACGAGATCAATCCCGTCGGGACCTATCGGCGGACGTTCACCGTTCCGAAAAAGTGGTCGAAGGACCGCGAAACGTTCCTGCAGTTCGAGGGCGTGAAATCGGCGTACTTCGTCTGGGTGAACGGCGAGTACGTCGGCTTCGACAAGGGCTCGATGACCTCCGGCGAGTTCCAGATCTCCGAATACCTGGAGTCCGGGCAGAACGAGATCGCAGTGCAGGTCTACCGCTGGTCCGACGGGAGTTACCTGGAGAACCAGGACATGTGGCACTTCGCGGGGATCTTCAGGGACGTCTACCTGTACTCGACGCCGTCTGCCCACCTCCGAGACTACTTCGTCCGGACGGACTTCGACGACGGCTACGCGGACGCCGAGTTGCGGGTCGACGCCGAGGTGGCGAACTACGGCGAGCGCGACGGCGAGTACGCGCTTCGGGCGCACCTGTACGATCCGGATTTCCAGCGCGTGACGACGATGGAGGAGTCGGTGACGGTTGCAGCCGGCGAGAGCGCCGGCACGACGCTCGAAACGACGGTCTCCGATCCCGAGAAGTGGTCGGCGGAGTTCCCGAACCTGTACCGGATCGGCTTCGAACTCGTCCCGGAGCGGTCGAACCGGACGCTCGAGGCGCAGGTCGACCGCGTCGGCTTCCGCGAGTACGAGATCGCCGACGGCCAGGTCCGCGTCAACGGGGAGCCGGTCGAGTTCAGGGGCGTGAACCGCCACGAGCACGATCCGGAGCGGGGGCGGACGGCGACGACGGAGGTGATCGAGTCGGACTTCGAGCTGATGAAGCGGTTCAACGTCAACGCGGTGCGGACGTCCCATTACCCGAACGACCCCGAGTTCTACTACCTGGCCGACGAGTACGGCCTGTACGTCCAGGACGAGGTCAACGCCGAGACCCACCAGAACGTGAGCCTCGTGAACGACTATCCGCAGTTCCACCCCTCCTTCATGGATCGGTTCCGGCGGATGGTCCAGCGCGACAAGAACCACCCGTCGATCTTCACATGGAGCACGGGCAACGAGGCCGGTCTCGGCCCGGCGCACTTCGACATGGCCGAGTACGTCACCGGCGAGGACTTTGAGCGCGGTACCGACGACTTCGACGTCGACGAGGGCGCCGACGAGACGCGGTTCCTCTACCACCAGGCGAACAACGGCGGCGTCGCGCCGTATGCGCCGATCATCGGCCCGCGGTACGTCAGCCCGCAGGGGCTGATCGACATTGCGACCGACGAGGACGAGGAGCGCCCGGCGATCATGGGCGAGTACAACCACGCGATGGGCAACAGCCTCGGCCTCATGCAAGCGTTCTGGGACGCCATCGACGAGTACGACCAGCTTCAGGGCGGCTTCGTCTGGGACTGGGTCAACCAGACGCTCTACGAGGATCTGACGATCACGCCCGACGCGTCCGGGCACGGCAACGACGGCGCGCTCCACGGCAATCCTTCGGTCGTTGACGGGCGCGACGGCGACGCGCTCGCGCTATCCGGGCTCGACGACTGGGTCGAGCTGTACCGCGACCCGAGCCTGGACGTCACCGAACCGGGGCTGACGTTGGAGACCGTCGTGAAGCCCCGCGAACCGTGGACCGGCGCCGAGCCGCTCGTCACGAAAGGCGACACCCAGTACGCGCTCAAGATGGCCGACCCCGAGACGCTGCAGTTCTTCGTCTACGACCCGGAGGACGAGTGGGTCGACGTCAACGCGACCGTGCCCGACGACTGGACCGGCGAGTGGCACCACGTCGCCGGCGTCCACACCGGCGACGAACTGCGCCTGTACGTCGACGGGGAACTGCTGGCGTCGACCGAACACTCGGGCGCGATCGCTCACAACCGGTACCCCGTCAACGTCGGTCGGAACGCCGAGAAGCACGGCAGCGGTCACGGCGGCTGGCTCTCGAACGCGGCGTTCGACTCGGTCCGCATCTACGACCGCGCACTCTCGCCCGGCGAGTTCGACGCCGACGATCCGAGCGGTGCGCTCCTTCGCCTCGACTTCGACGAGTACCGGGACGAGGGACGGTTCCGCTCCTACGGGGTGAGTCCCTTCTGCATCAACGGGACGATTTTCGCCGACCGCGAACCCCAGCCCGAGATGTGGGAACTGAAGAAAGCCCACCAGCCCGTCGAAATCGAGGCGGACGACCCGGCGTCGGGCGTCGTCTCGATCGAGAACGAGTTCGACTTCACGAACCTGTCAGCATTCGAGACTACCTGGCGGTTGACCGACGGCGACGACGTGCTCCAGGAAGGGTCGCTGTCGCTCGATCTCGCGCCTAACGAGCGCCGCGAGGTGACGATTCCGATCGGCGAGCCGAAGCTCGAGCCGGGTGCGGAGTACTGGCTCACGATCGGCGTCGAACTGACCGAGGATACGAGATGGGCCGAGGCCGGCCACGAGATCGCCTTCGAGCAGTTCGAGGTGCCGTTCGACGTTCCCGAGCCGCCACTCGAAGCCGTCGGGGAGTTACCCGAAGTCGCTCTCGCCGACGGGGGTGATACCGATGGGTGAGGAGACCACGACCGTCGCGGGTGAGGGCTTCGCGTACACATTCGATCACGAGCGCGGGACGCTGTCCTCGATCGAGGTCGACGGACGCGAGTACCTCCAGCGCGGGCCGCTGCTGAACGCCTACAGGGTGCCGATCTCGAACGAGGTCGTCGGCTGGGGGGCCGCGGAGTCCGACGAGTGGTTCGAGCTCGGGCTCGACGACCTCGAACGGAAGGTCGAGTCCGTCGAGGCGACGGAAGTGGCCGACGGCGTCACCCGCGTCGAGATCCGGACGTTCGCTACGGGAGCCGACTCCGAGGCCGGCTTCGACGTTAGCTACCTCTATCACGTGCTCGGGACCGGCGACGTGCTGCTGGGCGTCCGCGCGGTGCCCAACGAGGCGCTCAGGCGGGGGATCAGCCACTGGCTCCCGAAGGTCGGCGTCCAGATGGAGCTGGCCGACGAGTTCGAGGAGCTCTCGTGGTACGGCGAGGGACCCCAGGAGAACTACCCCGACCGCGACGACGGCACGAAGGTCGGGACCTACCGCTCGTCGGTCACCGAGGAGTTCACCCGCTACGTCCGCCCGCAGGACTACGGGAACAAGACGGAGGTCCGGTGGAGCGAGCTGTCGGACGGCGACGGCGCCGGCCTCACGGCCTTCGGTTACCCCGACCTGAACGTCAGCGCCCACGACGTCGCGAACCTCGACCGGGCGCTGTTCGACTACCAGTTGGAGGAACGGGACGGCGTGTTGTTCAACCTCGACCACGCCGTCAGCGGCGTCGGCGGGACGCCCGTCCAGGCGCTGCCGGAGTACCGGGTCGTCCCCGATAGCCCCTTCGAGTTCGTGGTCGGCATCCGGCCGCGCACCGCGGACGACGCGGCGCCGGACGAACTGGCCCGCCGCCGGCTCCCTTACGCGTTCGCGGCGACGAACACGTTCGGCCAGTTTGAGGCCAAGTACGACGCCGACAGCGGGCGGATCGAGGCGTCGGCCGTCGTACGCAACGCCGGCGGCCAGCGGGAGACGATCGACGCCCCCCTGACGATCGGCGGCGAAGCGGTCGACAGCCGCGAGATCACGCTCGACGCCGGCGACAAGACCGACGTCAGCTTCGAGTACGACGCGGGTGACGCTGGTGTGTTCGAGGTGGCGATCGGCGACGTCGAACCGGCGCTGTTCACCGTCCCCGAGAAATCCCTGGCCGGCGAGTGGCAGTTCAGGAAAGGCAACGACGAGTCGTGGGTGGACCCTGGCTACGACGATAGCGGCTGGCAAACCGTCGAGCTCCCCGCCAACTGGGAGGATCATTCCGACTACACAGACGATCAGGTGTACGGCTGGTACCGGAAGACGATCGAGATCCCCGAGGAGTGGGACGGCAACGCCCTTGAGATTCCAATGGGGAGGATCGACGACGTCGACGAGACGTTCCTGAACGGCCAGAAGATCGGCCAGACGGGGACGTTCCCCGAGAACGGGTACGAGACCGCCTGGAACGTGACGCGCCGCTACGTCGCGTCGGCAGATCAGATCAACTTCGGCGGCGAGAACGTCGTCGCGGTCCGGGTCTACGACGGCACGGGCGGCGGCGGTCTCCACGGCGGCCCGCTCGGTCCGATCACCGCCGTCCGGAGCGACGAGTAGGCTCGTCGCCTCCTTCTCGGCGTCGGGAGCGCGACGTCGCGAACGCCAGCGCTGGGGGCGTGCGGAGAAGGAACGCGGTCAGATCGTCGACCGGAGCCGTCACGCCGTTGCGCCGCCGCCGAGATCGCTCGCGCTGTGGAGAAACACGTCGAGGTCGACGTGGGGCTCCCGGCCGGCCCGCTGGGCGGCCTCCGGGTCCGAGCAAACGCGAACGTAGTCGGTCAGTAGCGTCCGCGGGGTGGCGCCGAAGGCGCCCTCGTACCGGTCGCCCATCTCGACGGTGGTCGTCGCGCTGTATGGCGCGCCGCAGTTGGGGCAGGCGTCGGTCATGCAGACGAACTAGCTGCTCGGGCTACTTTTGGATGACGCCGATACGCCGGACGGGCGACAGAACTTCGAAAATCGAACGGACGCCGAGGGCGCTCAGTCGTCGGCAGTGACGGGCGTCTGCGACGAAGCGGAGTCGGTCATCGCGAGCACGTCATCGAAGAAGTCGAGCGAGTCGTTCGGGCCGGGGTTGGCTTCGGGGTGGTACTGGCGCGTGATGATCTCCAGCTCGTCGTTGTCGAGCCCCTCGGGCGTGTCGTCGTTGACGTTGAACTGGGTGACTTCCAGGGCGTCGCCGGGTTCGTCGACGGTGTAGCCGTGGTTCTGGGTCGTCATGACGACCTGGTTGGTGCGGACGTCCATGACGGGCTGGTTGACGCCGCGGTGGCCGAAGTCCATCTTCTCGGTGGTGCCGCCCAGCGCCTCGGCGACGATCTGCTGGCCGAGACAGATGCCCGCGAGCGGAACCTCGCCGGCGAAGTGGTCGACCAGTTCGATCGTAGCCTTGAAGTTCGCGGGGTCGCCGGGGCCGTTCGAGATGAACAGAACGTCGGTGTCGTAGCTCTCGACGTCCTCGACGCTCGCGTCGTGGGGCAACACGTCGACGTCGGCGCCGCGCTCGTTCAGCGAGTCGACGATCGATCCCTTCGCGCCGCAGTCGATCAGCGTGACGGAGGCGTCGCCGCCGTCGGCGCCCGCGTGGTGTTCGGGCTCGTCGACGCTGACCTGTTCGCCGATCTCGGTGTGCTCGCTCATGCCCTTGCAGGCGTCGAGTTCGTCGAGCGCGTCCTGCTCGGTGACGTCCTCGCCGACGGCGATGCCGCATTTCATGGCGCCGCCCTCTCGGATGTCGGTCACGAGGTCGCGGGTGTCGAGGTGGTCGACCGCGGGGGTGTCTTCCTCGTCGAGCCACTCGACGACCTCGTCGGTGAGCTCGCGGGCGACGACGGCGTTGGGGTGGACCCGGTCGGACTCGAAGCGGTCCTCGCGGACGCCGTAGTTGCCGATCAGCGGGTACGAGAAGGTCAGGACCTGCTCCTCGTAGGAGGGGTCGGTCAGGCTCTCCTCGTAGCCCGTGTACGCCGTCGTGAAAACGAGTTCGCCGCGTGTACTCCCCGGAACGCGACCACGGGCTTCGACCACGTGACCGCCCTCGAGCGCTACGTAGGCATCCATCGTTACGATATGCGTATGCCCTTCCGGTGCATAAAGCTTGCTTTCGAAGCGAAGTTACGAATTTCGTAACGGGTAAGTGGCCCCCCGACGTAGCACCGGCCATCCAATGGACGACCTCGACCGACAGATCCTGGACGTGCTGCGGCGGGACGCCCGAACGCCGTACACCGAGATCGCCGAACACGTCGGGACGTCCGAGGGCACGGTCCGCAACCGCGTCGAACGGATGACCGAGGACGGCGTCATCGATCGATTCACCGTCTCGACGCGGACGGGCAACGTCAAGGCGATGGTCGAGGTCAGCGTCGCGGTCGACGTCGACACGACCGCGGTGTCCGAGCGGATGGCCGAGTGGCAACTGGTCGATTTCGTCTGGCAGGTCAGCGGCGAGGAGGACGTCGTGCTGATCGTCGACGCCGCCGACACGCAGGCGCTCAACGAGCTGATCACGAAGGCCCGCGAGCTCGAAGACGTCGTGAGCACGAAGACGCGACTGATTCTGAACGAGCAGCGCTGATCGCTATCGGCCGATACGGGGCCGCAGCGACTACTCCTCGGGCGGGACGCCGACGCCCGGCGTCGTCACTTCCGGGCGCTCGAAGTGGCCCTTCTGCCCGTGAACGACGCGGTAGCCCTTGCGGATCATTTCGTGGGGAAGCCAGTCGTCGACCCGGGCCTCGACGCGGCCGTCCCGGATCGCCGCGACGACGCTCTCGGCGGTGAGCTCCTCGGCGTCGATCGCGGTGTGGGCCCGCCCGACCTCGACCGGGTAGTGGGCGTCGCTCCCGCCCACGAGCGGCAGGTCGAGGTCGTCTGCCAGCTCGCGCACCCAGTCGCTGGTCCGGGGGTGCTTGCCGTTGATCTCGACGGCGTCGAACCCGGCGTCGGCCTCGCTGAGGCTGCTGTCGCGGAACGGGTGTGCCAGGATCGCCGCGCAGCCCCGGTCGTGGGCCAGTTCGACCGTCTCGGTCGGCGTCAGCTCGCCTTGCTCGGTCTCGGCCGGCGGGTCCGGGCCGACGATCAGCACGTGGCCGTCGCTGGTCGTCACCTCGATGCCCGGCAGCACCGACACCGAGTTTCGATCCTCGAAGGGCGTGTAGTAGTCGTGGTTCGTCGTCGCCAGCCCGTCGAGCCCGCGCGCGGCGGCCGTCCGGGTGAGCAACTCGACGCCGACGGGGTCGAACAGATCGCCGAGGCGCCGGCGCCCGTGAAAAAAGCGCGTGTGCGAGTGGAGATCGACCGAGAGCATGCGTTCGTGTACGACCGCGAGGGGGTTGTGAATTGGGCCTAAACAGCGAAGCGTCGTCGGGCTGCGACTCCTCGCCCCGTCGGCGAGGGGCACGACGAAACGGAGACGGTCCGGGCCGGGGCGGTCCCGCGGCGCGGCTACCCCTCGGGGCCGGCCAACAGGTCGTCCTCGTACGCGGCGACCGCCCCGACGACGGCGTCGGCGTCCTCTTGCGGGACGTCGAACGCGTCGAGGCTCTCGTACAGCAACGCGACCGCGCGCTCGATGTGCTCGGGCTCGAACGGGACGTGGCTGTGGGCCTCGCGGACCGGCGCGGCGTCGTAGCTCTCGGGGCCGCCCGCCGCTTCGCAGAGGAAGTCGGTCTGCGTTCGCCGCAGCGACGCCAGATCAGCGCCCTCGAAGAAGGGACCCAGTAGATCGTCGGCGACGAGCCGATCGTAGAAGTCGTCGACGACGGCCGCGATCGCATTTTGCCCACCCAGCCGCTCGTACAGGGTGCCGTCTGCCATACCGCGGCTTGGTACGGAGCGTATATATGCTCGCCGAGAGACGACGGGCGAGACGTCGTCAGCGAGACTACCGTGCTCGGTGTGACCGCGCCGTCACCGATGCAGGTACTCGCTGGCGAGCCACGGGAAGACCTGCTCGCCAAAGTGGACGGCCGCGACGACGACGATCGGCCCGAAGAACAGCCCCCACCAGCCGAACGTCAGCGCCCCGAGGAAGTACCCCAGCATCACGAGACCGATGTGGAGCGTGTTGCGCCCGGAGAGGTACGGCCGGATCACGACGTCGGGGATCGTGTCGACGATGACGGCCGAAACCGCCAGGAAGGCGACGGGATGCCAGATCGGCTTCGCCGTCGTCACGGCGAGGACGCCGAGGTAGGCGGCGTAGGGCAGGTAGACGATCTTCATGCCGACGACCGGGATGAGGGTCCCGATCCCGATGAGCGCGCCGAGCAACACCGGCGTCCCGACGACGGCTCTGCGCGGCGCGACCAGGTTGAACGCGAAGTAGATGATCGACGCCTGGATCGCCGTGAACACGATGAAGGCGAGGTTGTTGAAAAAGACCGTCTCGAGGTCGTCGTCGACGCTCTCGACGAACGAGACGATCCGCTCGTCGCGATCGACGGCGTCGACGAACCAGTTCCGGAGCTTGTGGCCGTCCCGCAGGAGGTAAAACAGGAAGATGAGCATCAGGACGATCCTGGTGAGCACGCCGAACAGCACTCCCAGAACGCTCGCGAACCGGGTCAGCAGGTCCCGGAGCGCGGCGCCGACCGTCGATCCTTGCAGGCGGCCCTGGCCGGTGAGCGCGTCCCGGATCTGCTGGATCTCGCCCTGCTGGGCGTACTCGATGTACGGCTGGAAGTACGGGCGGAACGCGGAGAGAACGCCGCCCGAGAGGAGTCGATCGACCTCGTTGACCAGCAGAAAGCCGGCGTAACCGAGCACCAGTAGCATCGGAACGACCAGCACGAGCAGCGTGAGCGTGACGGTGACGTTCGGATGGCTCGAGTACGTCTCGACCCGGCGGTAGATCGGCCGAACCGCGTAGTAGATGAAGATCGCCGAGACGAGCGCGCCGATGTAGCTGTACAGCGCGAGTCCGACCAGCGTCGCCAGCGCGAGGCCGATCACCAGCCAGAGAACTCTCTCGGCGTCGGTGTCTCCGATGACGCCCATACGTCACGTTCGACGACCGACGGGAAAACCGCTGGCCCGTTTCGGCGTCGCGGCGCAGGGACGTCTCGACTCCGAAGGCGGCCGGCAGCAGATGTCGGAGGGGTGTTTTCACGTCGGAGCGCGAAGTACGACGCGATGGTCAGGGCGTACGCGATGATCGACACCGGAGAGGGCGCATCGCCGGCACTGTGCGAGCGGATCCAAACGTTCGACGGCGTCACCGAGGCCCACGTCGTCGCGGGGGACTTCGACATCGTCGTCGAACTCGAAGGGGATCGTCCCCACGACCTTCAGCGCATCCTGACGTCGAAGATACGAGCGCTGGACGGCGTCGGCACGACGCGGACGTACGTCTGCCTGGAGTGACTGACGAGTTCTATCGGGCCGTCCCGAAATAGTCGCCGGGACGCAACCTGCGGGTTGGAACCGGCCACACCATCGATCACCGCGAGCCGCGGCTATCCGCTGGCGACTCCGGTAGTAGCTCTCCACCACCGCGATCTACCTGGGACGGGGTCGAGTCTTTTCGACATTATGGGAAAATCCCATTACAAATTGGAAAGCTAGCTTTACATAGAATGGGACTGGCCTTTCGGACCCAGATCTACGGGAGCATCGCACTGATGACCGTCGGCGTCCTGGCGCTGACGATCGGCGCCGACGTCGCCCCCGATCCCGCGCTCGCCACCGGCCTCTCGATCGGCGGCGGAATCGCCGTGACCGTCGCCGGCGTGTGGGGGTTCCGCGCCTCGGAGAAGCAAAACGAGTACGACGAGCGGTACCTCGAGATCGGCCTTCGGGGGGCCGCGGTCGCCCTCTGGGTGTTCTTCTGGGGGGCGATGGTCCTCTCGTCGCTCGATCGCGGCGGCGGCGTCGCGACGCCGGCGCTCGATCCGCTGACGTGGCTGATGCTGGTGCCGTTCGTCGTGTTCTTCGGCACCGTTTCCTACTACGACCGGGTCATGTAACCATGGATAACGAGCTCAAGGTCTGGCGCGCGAAGGCGGACGTGACCCAGGCGGAGCTGGCGGACGTCGTCGGCGTCTCTCGACAGACGATCAACGCCATCGAGCGCGGCCGCTACGATCCGAGCCTGGAACTCGCCTTCGAGCTGGCGATCTACTTCGAGTGCGACATCGAGGACATCTTCACCTACGATCCCGACGCGGCGTGACGCCGCGGCGGCCGGACGCCGAACCCGCGTTGTCGCGACGGTGACCTTCAAGGGTGCGGAGCCCCACCGTTCGGGTATGGAACTGCAGACCGTCGTCGACGATCGCAGCCGACTCGCTCGCATCCTCGCCGCCGGCGCCCTGGCGGTCGCGGCGATCGGCTCGCTCAGAAACGGAAAGCGACTGCGCGGTGCGCTGGCGGGCGCCGGCGCGGTCGTACTCGGCTACCAGGCGGTCGACAGCGGCGACGAGCTGACCGAACTCGACGTCGACGCGATCGGCGCGACCGACGAGGAGGAATCGGTCGAATCCGAGACGGCCGACGAGGACGCGAAGCTTCACTGCGCCGCGTGCGGCGAGCCGATCGTCGTCGGACAGGCGCGCGGCCCGAACGCGAACGACGAGATCGTCCACGAAGCCTGCGAGGAGGCGGCGGCCTAAGAGACGAACCCGAAGAGAGACCCGCCGGTTCGGATCTGTTTGTGCCGTGCAGTCCCGGTGACCAGACGACCGATCGTCTGTTGAGAATTGTCTCGTTCAGCACCCCCTAACGTCGGCCCGTCTTCGGCGTCCGACGAAAGCATCCCCCGCGGTTTTCACAGTCCGGAACGGACGTAGACACGATGACCGAGGCTCGCGCTCACGTCTTCGTCTCCGGCGACGTGCAGGAGGTCCACTTCCGCGACAACGCCCACGAGACCGCCCGCGCACACGATATCGAGGGATGGGTTCGGAACCTCGACGACGGACGAGTCGAAGCCCTCTTCGAGGGGAGCGAGGAGGACGTCGAAACGATGATCGAGTGGTGCGAGCGCGGGCCGATCAAGGCCGACGTGACCGACGTCGAGGTCGAGTACGGCGATCCGCAGGGCGACCTCGACGGGTTCGAGAAGCACTGACCGGCGATCCGGCCACTCGGAACGATGGACGGGAGCGCTACGTCGGAGGGGGCTCACTGCAAGACCGCCACGGTCGATTCCCCTACCGACCTCTCCCGGCTCCGACTGTTCTCCACCGCCGGCCGTAGATCCGAGGGTGGGCATCGATCGTCGCGTGCGGAACGTCCGACGGAACCGTCGACAGTCTGGTCGAAACGCTGTCCGGAAGCGGCCCGGACGGATGCAAGGACACTGCCGTCGGATTTCGAGCGGTCCGGCGCTTATTGGCGTTTCTGAAGTGCCGCGTGTTCGAGTCGTACAGCCGTTCGAGTTCGGCGTGTTGGGCTACGACCGCCGCACGGGGGCCCTTCACCATCTCGGAGGCTTCTTGCTGTACCAGCGCTTGATTCGCTTCGGGACGGAGCGAGGCGACGAACGCTTTGGTGTCCGCAACCGCTTCGGAGTCGCTCCCGATCGAGGCGCCGTCGCCGAGTACGTCTTCGAGTTCCCGGTCGAACGTTCGCTTGGCTTTCCCGAATTCGAGGAGGTCGACGAGCCTCGGAAGCTCGTCGACGTCGACGACATCGGGAAGCCTGTCGAGATCGACCGTCCGGAGGAGCGCGTCGGTCGCGTCGAGCACTTCGAATAGCTCCTTTGCCGTCCCCGTGAGCGGAGACTCGTCGTCGGACGCTGGCGTCGCGCGATCGATTCCCGCTTCGATCAGCTCTTTCGCTCCGCTCGGTGCTGCGTCTCGCTTCCTTACTTGCTTCGCTCGCGAGGACCGGAAGACGCTCGAACCGACTTCACTCCTCGAGCCGCGTCGGCGGGACGACGCCCGGCCGATCGAGGCGGAGCCGGTCGCCGACCTCGATCCCCTCGATCACGTGGGGGTACTCGAACGTCGTCGCCGCCTTCTCCAGGGCTGCCGGGTCCGCGTGGATGGACCGCCACCGCCGCCAGTGCTCGGGGACGAGCCGGTCGATCCCGAGCGCGTTCGTCGCCTCGACGATCTCGTCGGGGTCGTTGTAGAGCTTCCGCGTGACGACCTCCCCCTCGCCGTTCAGCTTGCGGGCGTGGGTCCCGTAGGAGAGCATCCCGAGGTCGATGTCGAACTCCTCGCCGATCGCCTCGAACGCCTCGCAGGGGCGGTTGTCGCCGCCGTGGAAGATCGTCCCCGTCTCGTGTTCGATGACGTAGCTCACCGTCCCGTTCGCGTCCGGATCGTAACCGCCGCGGACGTGGATCGTGAGGTCGCCGACCGCGACGCTGTCGCCGGGCTCGACGGCCGTCCGCTTCGCCTCGTCGATCTCGCTCACGTCGAAGTTCTCGTAGCACTCCGCCGGGGCGTGTACGGACGCGCCGTCCTCCAGCAGCGGCCCGAACGAGGGCGGCCAGAAGTGATCCCGGTGGTCGTGCGTGCAAAAGACCGCGTCACACTCGTCGGCCCAAGACGGTTCCATCGGCACCGGCGACATGCGCGCGACGTACTCGCGGTCCCGCTCGGTGCTGAAGTACGGGTCGACGTAGATCGCCGTCTCCGGCGTCCGGATCGCCCAGCCAGCGACGCCGAGGTACCACAGCGAGACGTGGTCCTCGACCTCGGTGCCGTTGATCTCCTCGCGCGCCCACCACTCGCCCCAGCTACTCGTGATCGTCATCGCGTTCCCCGTGGTGCGTCGTGTCGAACCATGTCGAGGCGAACTCTTCGGGGGTCAGTAAAGCTTCTGACGCGGAGCGGATCGGGGCAGCCATTTGCCGTCCAGCGCGAAGCCGAGCGTCGCGTCGCGAATCGCGACGATGGCCTGCAGGCTCGTCTCGTTGTCGTAGAAGCGCGGCTTCTCGCTACGACCGGAACCGCTCGTCAGCGCCCGGCGCTTCTCCATCGGCGTCCGTAGATCCGGGGAAGCGGGTCGATTTTCGTCCGGGGAACCCCCGGAGGAACTGTCGAGAGGCGAGTAGAGACGCTGTCCGGGAGCGGCCCTGGCGGCAGCATCGAAACCGCCGTCGGATTTCGACCGCTACGTTTTCTGGCGGCGGTTCTGGAGCGCGTCTCGTTCGACTCGTACAGCTGTTCGAGCCTCTCGTGTGCGTCGACGACTCCTTCACGGGCCACCGCCACTTTCGCCTGGGCTTCCTGCTGGATCAGCATCTCTTTCGCGTCCGGGCGTAGCGAGGAGGTGTACTCCCTGACGTCGGCGAGCGCTTCGGAGCCCGCACCGTTTCCGACCGGAGCGCCTTCGCCGAGGACGTCCGCGAGTTCCTGGTCCAGACGCCGCTTCGCCTTCGCGAACTCGAGGAGGTCGATCGAGTTCCACAGTCGGCGCTCGTTCACGACCGCATCCAGGTTACTCAGGTCGAGCATCGGGTCCGGGTCGCGCGCTCTGATGGCGTCGGCGATCCCGTCGGCGTCGACGAGTTCCGGAAGCACCTCGACGTCTACGACGTCCGGCAACTTCTCGAGGTCGACCGTCGAAAGGAGCGCGTCGAGCGACTCGACCACGTCGAGCAGTTCGTCGTACGCATCCTTCGTCTTCCCTGAGTCGTCAGAAGTCGGTTCGGCCCGTTCGATGCCCTCCCGAATGCCGGCTTCGAGACCCCTCACGGTTCGCTCCGCGAGGCGGGACGGTTCAGCGGACGCTATCGAGTTGTTCATGACGCGCAATCTACGAGGGTGACTGGAATAACGCTGCCGCCTGCGTGGGCCGGTCCGCGCGTCGGCTTCGGGATTCGAACACCAGAATCACGAAGCGCCGCCTCCCGGATTGTGAACTACGCCCGGGAATGCTCGCTTCGCTGCGCGTTCCCTGTCTAGTTCAAATCCGCTCGGATCGCATTCAGTATTCTAACGCGGCTCGCTACGCTCGCCGGTTAGAATCACAAGAATGCCGCCTCCCGGATTTGAACCGGGGACAGCTCGATCTTCAGTCGAGTGCTCTCCCAGTCTGAGCTAAGGCGGCCCGCCGCGTGGCGTACTCCCTACTCGGACGATGGGAGAAAAAAGGATTTCGATACGGAGCCGACGCCGTACCGTGGTACGACGCCGCATTCGAACCGGCAGTCAGCCTTTTGACGCCGAAGCGCGTCAGCACACCACATGGGCGATCCAGCCTGTCACCTCGTGATCTGCGAGGAGTGCGACGCCGCGGCGTCGATCCGCGACGATCGGTGTCCCGACTGTGGTGCCGATCTCGACGAGCAGTAGTCAGTCGTCGCCCGACTCGCCGTCCCGCGCGTCGTCCAGCAGCACGTCGCCGATCTTGCGCTCGGCGTTGCGGATGTGCTGAGAGAACGTCGCCGGCGCGACGCCGAGCGTCTCGGCGATCTCCTCGCCGCTGTTCTCGCGGGGCCACTCGAAAAAGCCCGAGAAGTACGCGGCCTCTAGCGCTGTGCGTTGCTTTTCGGTGAGTTCCTCGAAGACGCGACTGCGGAACTCGCCGGTCGTCACGGCGTCCTGCTCGGTCGTGCGCTGGGCGACCAGTTCGACGTCGGCGTACCGCTCGCGGACCGCTTCGAGGATCGCCCGGACGTCGGCGTCCGGCGGCAGCTCGACGGTCGCGTGGAACTCGCCGTTCCGGACGGCTCCCGAGCGGACGCGGCCGCCGAACGCAGCGACCGTGCTCGTCAGCGGCGGGTCGGACTGGGCGAGCTCGAACTGGTGTTCGGCCTCGTTCTCCTCGGCGCCGAGGTACGACACGCGCTCGACGCTGTGGACTTTCCCCGCCAGATCTCTGACGGCGTCGGGGTCGATCCCCTCGACCGTGAGATACTGGATGAACTCGTCCTCGCCGGCGGGCAGCGTCCGGTCGACGCGGATCGAACAGTCCCGCTCCTCGGTGGCGGCGGCCAGTGGCGTCTCCAGTTCGGGGATCCGGAACTCCAGTTCCGTCAGCACGTCGCCCATCAGCGTCTTCTTGCGCTGAAACGCGTTGAACGCGTGGCCCAGCACGTCCCCGAGCGTGTCGAGAATCCCGCCCTCGCGATCATCGAACGCCCCGGATCGCTCGGAGTAGACGGTCAGGACGCCGTACACCGATCCGCGGTGCGTGATCGGGATCGACGCCAGCGATCGGAAGCCGCGTTCGAGCGCCGCCTCGCGCCAGGGCTCGACCGACGCCTCCGTCGCGACGTCGCCGACGATCTGGGTCTCGTTAGTTCGGACGGCCGTCCCCGCCGGTCCGGTTCCAGTGTCCGACTCGTCGGCGGTGATCGTCACCTCGTCGAGATAGCCGTCTCCGCCGCCGGCCGATGCCGAGGGGGTGATCGTTCGCGTTCCGCGGTCGACGTCGCCGACCCACGCGAACGCGTAGGAGTCGGACTCGACCAGCCGCTCGCAGACCCGCCGCTCCATCTTCTCGCGGGTCGGCGTCTCGATCACCGACACGGTGACGTCTTCGAGCACGCGGTGGAGCTGGTTGATGGCCGCCAGCCGCTCGCGCTGGCGTTCCAACTGTCGCTTGCGCTCCTTGCGCTCTGTGGTGTCCCGGAGCACGCCCGCCGTCCCGGCGAACTCGTCGTCGTCCGACAGCGTCGAGAAGCGTAGCTCCGCGGGGAATCGGTCGCCGTCGGCGGTTTCGACGTCGGTCTCCATCGTCGCGACGTCGCGGGTCCCCGAGAGCAGCTCCGACCGGAGCCGCTCGGAGTCGCTCATGGCGTCGGCGCCGCTCAGCGTCGAAAGATGCCCGCCGAGAAGCTCGTCCTCCTCGTAGCCGGTCAGTTCGGCGAGCGCCCCGTTGACCATCCGGAAGCAGAAACTCTCGTCGAGGACGTACGCGCCGTCCGGGATCGTCTCCAGCAGCGTCTCGTACTCCCGGAGCTCCTGGCGGCGCTCGACCCGCTCGGTGATATCGGTGACGAAGCCCTCGAGCGCGACCGCCTCGCCGCCCTCGTAGACGCCACAGCCCTTGTCCCACACCCACTTGATCGTCCCCGCGTCGGTCCGAATGCGGTACGTGAGCTCGTAGTGGTCGCCGTCTCGGATTCGCTCGCTGATCGTCTCGCGAACGTCCTCGCGGTCGTCGGGGTGGACGACGTCGTCCATCCACTCGATGCCGCCGTCCTCGATCGCCGCGGCGTCGTAGCCGGTCAGAGACTCGCACTCGCCCTGGGCCAGCGTCATCGTGCGCGGCGGGGCGTCCTCGCTGCGGTAGACGACTCCGGGGAGGTTGTCGATCAGTCGGGCGAGCCGTCGCTCGCGGTCCTCCAGAGCCGTCTCTGTCCGGTGCTTCTCGACCGCGTTCAGGACGCGGTTCGCGAGCACGGCCGGCTGTTCGTCCCCCAGCGACACCGGGACGTAGTCGGTGACGCCCGCCGAGATCGCCTCACTGGCGAGCTCCTCGCTCCCCTCGTCGGCGTACAGGAACACCGGCATCGACGGATAGGCCTCGCGAATCGCGTACAGCACGGAGACGCCGTCGGTGTCGGGTAACTCCTCGGCGCAGACGACGCAGTCGACGTCGCGCTCGCCGACCAGTTCCTGCGCGCGCTCGCCGCTGGTCGCCGTCGTCACCGCGAACGCGGGCTGGACGTCCCGGAGCCCGTCCGCCGTCGCCTCGACGTGCTCGGCGAGCCCGACGAGCAGCACTCGCGGCCGCGCGCCGTCGACGACAGACTGAACCGTTACGGTGTCCATTGCGATCAGTTACGAAAGCCGAAACAAAAGGCGTTTCCTACCACTCGAATCCACCGAGATTTCTGCATAGTTGCGTGACAGCTTGGGCAGCTGTAATATCGCTCTGTGAACCGGCGATCCCGCCGATCAGTCGGCGCCACGGAGCCCGAGAACGTCGCGCGCCTGCGCCGGCGTGGCGACCTCTCGACCGAGCGTCTCGGCGACGCGGGCGACGCGCTCGACGAGCTGGGCGTTGCTCTCGGCGAGTTTGCCGCGCTCGTAGTAGACGTTGTCCTCCAGCCCGACGCGGGCGTGGCCGCCCAGCAGAATGCCCAGCGTCGCGAACGGCAGCTGGTGGCGGCCGAACCCGAGCGTGTTGAACAGCGCTCCTTCGGGGAGGTCCTCGACGGCGTTGAGCAGGTTTCGGGGACGCGGCCGCGTCAGCGTCCCGCCGCCGAAGATCAGCGTGGCGTACACCGGGTCGTCGAGGTCGCGGCGGTCGAGCAGCCCGTGAACCTCGTTGCGGTGGCCGTCGTTGAACACCTCCAGCTCGGGCTTGATTTCCCGCGCCCGCATCTCCTCGTGGAGCGCGTCGACGGTCGCCCGCGTGTTCTCGCTGGTCAGGCGGTCGTACCGGTTCAGCGGCCCCATGTCGAGCGAGGCCATCTCCGGCGGCGGATCGGTCCGGAGGGGCCGGTGGCGCTCGGCCGCCGGCGCCCCGGTCCCGCCGGTCGAGTGCTGGATCACCACGTCGTCGGCGTGACGCCGCACCGCGTCGTCGATCTCCTGAAAGCGCTCCGTCGAAAACGAGCGCTCGCCGTTCGGGCGACGGGCGTGGAGGTGGACGACCGCGGCGCCGGCGTCCTCGGCGGCCGCGGCGGCCCGGCCGATCTCCTCGGGCGTCTCCGGCAGATTCGGGTTCGCTTCCTTCCCGTGGACGCCGCCGGTCAGCGCCGCGGTGACGATGAGGGGCACGTCCGCGAGGTAGTCCTCGTAGCTCACCGGTCGGACACCTCGGATCCGGCGGCGCGGTCGGGGTCCCGACGAGCGTGCGAGTCGGGGCTCGAAGCGCAGGGTGCTTCGGCGTCGTTCGACTCGGCGTCTTCGGCGTCGCCATCCCCGGCTTCGGCGTCCCCCGCATCGGGGTCTCCCGCGTCGTCACCATCCTCAGCCGCGTCGGCGTGCTCGCGGTAGATCTCGCAGTGATCGTCGTGTTCGAGGTCGTAGCGGTCGTTGCAGATGTCGGCGCGCATCGGCTGGACGAACCGTTCGGCGGCGCCGCAGTACGCGCGAGCCTCGTCGAACTGCAGGTCGCCCGACTCGCGGCGGTACTCCAGAAACGGGCAAGTCATACCGAACCGTGGATGTGTGCAAAGTTAACGCTTGGCTGGCGCCGACGCCGGCCGGTGACGTGGGTGTAACCTGGTTTCACCCTCGTCCGCAAAGCCATACCAGCGTAGGGATCCTACGGACTGCTACCATGGCTCCGCCGACATCCGGACTCCACCACGTGACCGCGATCGCGGGCGACCCGCAGCGCAACGCCGACTTCTACGTCGGCACGCTCGGCCTGCGGTTCGTCAAGCGCACGGTCAACCACGACGACACCGGAACCTACCACTTCTACTTCGGCGACGAGCGCGGGTCGCCGGGGACGAACATCACGTTCTTCCCGTGGACCGAAGGGGGCCGTCCCGGCGAGTTCGGCGCCGGCCAGACGCGAGACACCGCATACGCGATTCCGACGGATTCGGTCGACTACTGGGTCGACCGACTCGAATCGCACGACGTCGACGTCGAGCGCGCCGAGCGCTTCGGCGAGACGGTGCTCCGGTTCGCGGATCCCGACGGGATCGGGCTCGAACTCGTCGCGACCGACCTCGCGGACGAGGCCGAGGTCGACCTGTGGGAAGCGGGACCCGTCCCGGCCGACCGCCAGCTCCGCGGGTTCCACGCCGTCACGCTCGCCGTCGCGGAGTTCGAGCCGACCGCGTCGGTGCTGACCGAGGTGTTGGGCTACGAACTGGAGGCACAAGCCGACGGCCGCCGCCGCTACCGCGCCGCGGAGGGCGGCCCCGGATCGGTCGTCGACCTCGTCGAAACCGACGCCGGGCGCGGCCGGATGGGCGTCGGGACGGTCCACCACATCGCGTTCATGGCCGAGGACGAAGAGCAACAGCGGCGCTACCGTGAGGCGTTCGCCGACAGGGGGCTGCGCGCGACCGAGATCGTCGACCGCAAGTACTTCCGGTCGATCTACTGCCGCGAGCCGGGCGGCATCCTCTTCGAGGTCGCGACGAATGGGCCCGGGTTCGCCGTCGACGAAGACGTCGAGGATCTGGGCACCTCGCTGGTGCTCCCCGAGTGGCTCGAAGACGAGCGCGACTCGATCGAGGCCCAGCTCCCCGAGTTCGACGGCCCCTCGTTCGAGAGCGGGAGCGGAGAATGAGCCCGCCCGACGCCAGCCCGAACTCCCGAGACGGCGTCCGGTTCGAGTACGATCCCGGCGTCGTCAGGTTCCGCACGGGCGCCGCCGCCGACCTCGCGGACGAACTCCAGAAACACGGACTGGAGCGCGCGCTCGTGGTCTGTGGCTCGACCGTCGGAAGCACTCCCGCGGTGATCGACCCCGTCACCGAGGGGCTCGGCGACCGGCTCGCCGGCGTGTTCGACGAGACGACGCCCGAGAAGCGCCTCGACACCGCGTACGACGCCCTCGACGCCGCCCGAAAGCACGACGCCGACGCGCTGGTCGCGCTCGGCGGCGGGAGCAGCCTCGACGCGGCGACGGTGATCAGCGTGCTCTCGGCGGACGACCGCGATCCTGAATCGGTGGGGGCCGAACTCGCCGACACCGGCTCGATCTCGGTGCCCGACGGATCGCTGCTGCCCGTCGTCGCCGTCCCGACGACGCTCGCGGGCGCCGACCTCTCGGCGGTGGCCGGCGTGACGGCGTCGCCCGACTCCGGTCTCGTCGACGAGCGGGACGTTCCGGCGGGCACCGACGCCGCGGGCGGCGGCGTCTCCGACCCGCGCTTGATGCCGACCGCGACCGTCTACGACCCGAACCTGTTCGCCACGACGCCCGAGCGGATCCTCGCGGCCTCGGCGATGAACGGGTTCGACAAAGGCATCGAGACACTGTACGCGAGCAACGCGACGCCGGTCACCGACGCCACAGCGGCCCGCGGGCTGAGCCTGCTCGCGGACGGGCTCCGGAAGTTCGGCGCGGAGGAGGGGGTGACTGCGGAGACGCTGGAGCCGGTCGTCGAGGGGATCTGGCTCGTCCAGTACGGTATCTCGCGGCCCGACGGGACGACGCTCTCGATGATCCACGCGTTCGGCCACGGGCTGACCCGCACCTACGACGTCCAGCAGGGCGCGGCCCACGCCGTCGTCGCACCCCACGTCCTCCGGTACCTGTTCGAGCGCGTCGACGCCCGGCGGGGCCTGCTCGCCGGGGCCCTGGGCGATCCTGGCGCGCCCGATCCCGCCGAAGCGGTGATAGACGCCGTCGTCGAGGGGCGCGACGCCCTCGATCTTCCCTC